>Ga0209430_1000014_pt1 | contig 353834 bp, 334 predicted proteins | sample BarGraIncub1133A_FD_184504 | JGI IMG/M metagenome (GOLD analysis project Ga0209430, IMG submission 184504) | Arctic peat soil microbial communities from Barrow, Alaska - Barrow Graham LP Incubations 11-33A (SPAdes) (version 2) | ecosystem: Environmental > Terrestrial > Soil > Wetlands > Peat...
GTTTCGTAGATTTCCTTGCTGTCATAGCCTGAATCCATCATAAAATATCGAGCTTGTGGCGAGTGCTTACTAGCAAGATCAATGAGAGGTATTGCTTGTGTAGCATCGTGCTGATTGGCAGGAGTGACCGTAATGGCAATAGGTAATTCGCTATAGGTATCTACAATTGCATGGATTTTGTAGCCAAACCAGGTGATCTGATTTTCATTGGTATCCTGCTTTGAACCCCAATCAGCGTGTTCTCCGTCTTTAACAACCTGTTTACGTGGTTTTGTCTTTTCATAGGCGTCAATTTTTGATGCATCTATAGCAACATGAGTTCCGTCCATCACCCCAAATGCAAAAGCTCTTTGGACGAGATTGTCGAAGAGCTCTTGCAAAGAAGAGGTCTTCGAGAGATTTTTGATAAAACGACAAAACGTTGCTGTAGAGGGGATTGCTTCATATAAAGGAAACCCACAATCATAACGTAGACGAATGTCACTTGAGAGGCGTTCTACTAATTTAGCGGTATTTGGAATGCCATAGACGTATTTTGCAAGCAGTGCTCGTAATAGGCTGGCCTTTTTATATCTTAATGGACCACGTGAAAAGGGCTTTGATAATTGATGACCCACCAGGTTGCAATCTAATACTTTGAAAATCTTAGCTAATCTAGTTTGTAGCTCACATTCTAATAATGTTTCAAAGGAAAATATGGATTCATGCCGAATATTCATAAGTGATTTCACCTTTCGCCCTGCCGGGTTTGATTGTTTGGTCACTTGATTATTTCAGCAGGTTTAGGGGTAAAGTCCTTTTTTTAGTCATTAGGACCATTGATTTATATGGGGCCGTGAATATGAAATTTACTCAATTAACTAGGTTAAGTTAAGCATAATCGAAGTCTTAAATATGTCTTTTGTAAAATTAAAATTAACTATGCCATTATATTTACTCGCGACAGACTTGACACTTGCTAGCCCTATTCCTTCATCACTGCCCTCTCGCTTGCTAGAAATAATTGAGCTAGAAGTAGTCTCCAGTACACCATTGTAGCTATTGTCAATCGTTATGATCAGCATATAGCCAATAATTTTGATATTTAAGTTGATAAATCGATCCTCATTTGTCATCCGACTACAGGCTTCTATCGCATTTTCTATGGTATTACCTAAGATAATACACAAATCCATATCACTAATCGATACTTTGGCAGGTATGTCGACTAATGTAGTAAATTTTATCATTAAAGATTCCGCAATCGTCAAGTAATGCTGAATCATGGCATTAATGACATAGTTATTGCATAACATAGGAGCGGTGTTTTCTGTAAAACTGGTTTTATATTTATTCAGATAGTTTTCCAGTAGGTCAAGTTGATTACTATGTAAATAGGATTGTAAAACTAAAGTATGATGATGAAAATCATGCCTTATTGCTTTCGCTTTATTGATGTTATCAGTAAGCATTTTATAATGATTACTTTGTGCAATAATTAGTTTATTTGACATGCGGATTTTTTCATTTAAGGTTGCATTTTGATTTGTTTGTTCCATTATTTTAATTAAAATAACACAGCTAGAAAATAAGACAATAATAGCTATACAACGGGCGGTAAAATATTTCCAGCTCGTTATGGTATTTTCTGACAAATCGGTGCCAAATAGCATCCCAATAGCAATAAACATCATCAGTATCATACAAATATAATTCCATACATCTGTATCAATTTCTAATAAGGGATTGAATTTCGTTTTAATGAATTTAAAGACTAAAGGATAACTAAGTACTAATTGTAGTAGTATGGTGACATTGGTGATCAAATAAATTGGTGTCTCTAGATAATAATCGTTAATATAGGTCTCAAGTATCTGCGCATTTCCACAGATCAAAGTGGCATATGTAAACATCATTAAATATATGAAAAAATGTTTAAAAAACTTTTCTTTAATGATAACGACGGAAAGTAGTGCATAAATGATTACAAACGATAACCGAAAAATCTGTGTGAATTGTAAATTCCAAAAGTTGCATTTATTCAGAAAATTAAAAGTAACTATCTGTATGAATAATATGGTGCTATAGATAATATATAAGCTCTTTAAGGAGACTCTTAACTTATCAAGAAATGGATAGTAGCGTAATATACTAAATGGTGCGATATAGAGAATTATATATAATGCAGACATTAAATCAGTAAACATGGTTTTCATCTCCGGTTAAGAGAAATAAATACTTCATATAGATCTCTAAAAAGATGATATTAAAAAAATATTTCTTGAATTTTTCTAATAAAGATTCACCACTATCATATTCAGTAATGGTTGCGTGAATAAAATTAGTTTGGCAATAGGTATTGATGTTGTTGAATAAGCAACGTTTATCATCGTTTAAATCATCGCAGATGGCAATTTTCATTAATCTTTTATCACCTCTTAAATACCTTAAACTTCAGTTTTAGTGCGCGAAAGCTTATAACTCTTGATATCAAAAATAGCAAAGAATACCTCTCGCATGGTCTTCTTTGCTGTTTATGCAGAATAACACGTCCTCATTCCCATCCCAAAATTCTTGCATATTTCTATAATTTTCAGAAAATATATACATTTTTCACTTTCTATTACATTAATGGCTTATTATAGCATATAAGCCATTAATGTAATAGAAGTTTTTTTCTGTTTTTTTACATTTAGACCCATAATTTCACATCTTTCCTACACTTCTATCATTTCCATAGTTTAGCTAACCAGTGCATAACTCCACTATTTGCACTAGGGTATTGTATGTCTCTGACCTCTAGTATGTCTACTTCCCGGCTATGAATGATATTGTCAGCATTTACGAATAGTAACTGCTGAGCTCGTTCTTGTCTAATCAGCTTGGTGATTTTGTCAACAGCTGATGTTAAGTTGGTATTTCTGTTCTTCATGCTGTGAGCATCTGATCCAATGACATGTACCATATGATTGGTAAGTAGCAGTTGGGCTGTCGCCATGACACGCTCACCCATTAGCCCAGTAATACTTGTCCCATTCATTTGGGATAATACCCCTTTATTAATCCACTCCACCAATATCTCCGGCTTTTTGGCGATTTGCGAATGACGTTCAGGATGAGCCAGAATGGGGGTTATGCCTCTCGCTTGCAGCGTAAACAAGAATTCATCAGTAAAACTGGGAATTCCATTCACAGGCAATTCAACTAACATATACTGCCCGCTATTGATACAATATATGCCCGGTCCTTTGATCCTAGATGAGAGATCAAGATAAATAGCAACCTCCCCCCCCCCCTGGGAAAATAGGCATGTCAATCCCTGACTTTTGGGATGCCTTTTGCAAGATATCACATTCATTTAGAATTCGATCCCAAGCAGGTAGCCATTCTCCTTCTATTACATGGGGAGTCGCAGCAATGCCTTTGGTGCCACATTGAGCCGCTGTTTTTAGCATTGCCAGAGATGTTGCCATATCTTTTGCGCCATCATCAATGTTGGGTAAGATGTGACTGTGTAGATCATACATTTCTTATGGGCTCCTTTTCCTTATCTACGATAGGAATTTTTTAACAGATGGCAATAGTATATCATTATTGTATCTGTATTGACAGATTATATTGGCAGGTGGGATTATTCTATAAATAGTATACACAATACCACTGTCTATCCTATTAACAACATCCAGCATAACTCTATCATTTCCAAACCTCCAACGATATCTCTTACATTGCCGCCTGCATTCGCCCTAGCAAACATTTTCTAATGATCTGAATCACTCTCGCCTGGTCATTTTCAGACATGCTCGATCCTGAGGGCAAGCAAATACCTGATTCAAAGATCTTTCCTGATATACTTTCCGAGCTATGAGGATAATATGAACATCGACTATACAACGGTTGAAGGTGAAGCGGCTTCCAAACAGGACGGGATTCAATATTATCTTTGGCTAATGCATCTATAATGTTAGGAACAGGCACTCCACACAGTTGTTGGTCTATCGTCAAAGTGGTCAACCAATGAGTGGAGATACCAAAACTTGCCTCCGGCATAAATAAGACGCCGGAAATATTGGATAATGCATGACGATAGCGGTCAAAGATAGTCCTTCGCATGGCAACACGTTCATCCAGTACTTTCAGCTGCCCTCTGCCAACACCAGCCAAAATATTACTCAAACGATAGTTATAGCCAATTTGACTGTGCTGATAATGTATTGCCGGATCTCGGGACTGACTGGCCCAAAAGCGGACTCTTTCCAATCCTTCAATGTCATCAGATACTAGCATTCCACCGCCTGAAGTCGTGATGATTTTATTACCATTAAAAGAGTATACGCCGTATTTACCTAAAGTACCGCTGGCCTTTCCTTTATAAGTCGCCCCTAATGATTCAGCGGCGTCTTCAATCACCGGAACACCATAACACTTACAAATACCTAAAATAATGTCCATATCGGAGCTTTGTCCGTATAAATTAACAACGATAACAGCCTTGGGTAATTTTCCTTCCCTTTCAGCATCCTCAAAAGCATGCTCTAAGGCGTTTGGCGACATATTCCACGACTCTGGCTCAGAATCGATAAAAATAGGTGTAGCTCCCTGATAGATGATAGGGTTTGCACTGGCAGCAAAGGTAAAGGTCGAGCAGAAGACAACATCCCCACTTCCAACATTGAACAATTTTAAGGCCAAGTGTATGGCCCCCGTACCCGAACTAAGAGCCACTGCCCCCCTGGCTCCAACATACTCAGCTACCTCTTTTTCAAAAGCATCGACATTGGGTCCAATGGGCGCGATCCAATTGGAATCAAATGCATCTTTGACATACTGTTCCTCGTAACCACTCATATGAGGCGGTGATAGGTATATTCGCTTATTTGGTATAACGATATGAATCCTCTCCCATCTGTTAATCTTTTATATAATGTCAAGTACACTGACGTAATGAATTTTCACTTGTGCATCATGCCTTGCCATACATACGTGGGTATTAAGCCATCTGAAAGAGACATCTCCCACTGCCAGCCAAGCTTTTCTCGTGCAGCCTGATTACAGAGGGTTGATCGATATATATCCCCTTCACGCACTGGATAATATGATTTTTCTACTTGCTTACCAGTAACGTGCCCTAATATCTCAATCAACTGATTGATACTAACCTCAGTTTTAGTACTAATATTGTAAACAGTATTGACATTGTTAGTAATGAGTGCCTGATAATTAGCTGTTGCTACATCGCCAGCATAAATGAAATCACGAGTCTGTCCACCATCACCCTGGCGTTCACCATAGACGTTTGCATAACGTAGAATTACATATTCTAAACCAAATATTTGTTGATACATTTGCAAATATTTCTCCACAGTCAACTTGCTGAGCCCATAAAAAGAAGTAGGCCGAGTCTCTGAAACTTCCATGATAGGTACACTGTCCACATCACCATACACCGCCGCACTAGATGCAAATACTACCCGTTTCACACCAGACACACGACATGCTTCCAACACATTTACAGAACCTAATATATTGACCCGACAATCATAGTCAGGCTTGTCCAGCGACACAGGCACCATAATCTGAGCTGCCTAAGTGAATTACTGCATCAAAGCGTTCACTTACAAAGACATCCGAGAGGTTTTTACTGCAAATATCAATTTCGATAAGCTTTACACCTTCAGGAACATTATCCCTAAGTCCAGTACTCAAATTATCTATGACTATCACCTGACATTGTTCATGTAATAACTTAGCTATTACATGGGAGCCAATGAAACCTGCTCCACCGGTAACTAGCACTTTCAAATTATTCCCTCTAATTATAAAAGCACTTAAGAAGTACCATATTTTGGCACCCTAAAACAATTTAGCGTGAAAATAAAATTTTCTTGCATTATAATTGTAAAACATTTACAATTATAATGCAAGAATATAAAAATGCTATTTTACATCCATTACTTACACGTTTAGGTACGGTTATACAGCAATTCCTCAACACTAACTCGAATGCTATACAACTTTGATGAAAAATCACTAAAAATAGCCAGTTCTGATAAAGTGCGCGACCTTGTTATGTAGGGCCAAATTAGTGAAAAAGTATATTAGTATGCATCCCCCAACGATCTCGGAAACCATCAATATAGTCGTGCTAAATAATGCTCTGTCTGCCCAATCTCCATGATGGGAGATAAAATCGAAACTATCGTGAAGTAACGTTCCAATACAAAGGATTAATACTGTAAAACTATTCCGATAGTACCACTGAACTACAGCGGCAATGAGAAGTATTAATAAAAACAATAACGAATGTCCATAATTTCTGCCGCTAAATATTGGATGTGCACCAAGCAAATACCCGATGGGCTTATCAATTAGATCAGGTAATAAGGACGCAACTAAAAGCAACCTATAATCTACCCAAGGCGACTGGAAACTACTCTCTAATACTCGTACAACTGCAACCGATATTCCCATATGCCCTAAAGGCAACATGTTGTATTTCCCCCTTTATGCTTCGAAAAAACTGATCAAAATCCATCAAAATCCACACAATAACCATAGTGGCAATTAATGGATATGATCCTTTAATAAATATGAACAACTTGACCAAAATAATCCCTATTGTACAATCACTCATCCATTATAGTTTTTAGTCTAATTTAATAAATCCATTGCCGATTTCCGTTTTAGATAACTGGGATGCATAAGTCTTTTCTACAGTTATATTTTTTATATAGTTACTCTCTAAAATAGACACAAGTGTTGGTATAGGTGTGACATCTCCCGTTACACGATAAGCAGGATATAACTGTATCTTACATACGGGTACTGCGTTAAGTGCAATAATAGTATTATCATGCATTTTTAAAAGTTTTTCACAAAAGAACGTGAAAATTCTATTAGTTCCTGCAGCAGTCGGATTCAGCAGTACACTATTTCCCCCACATTCAATATAATCAAATTTCCTCACATAGAAACCTTCACTTCTGTCAGGGCCATTAAACTGGACTGTCTTAGTATAGGATATCTTATTGTCCTGAATGATAAATTTAGTCGGATTTGTTCCTCTAGCGTTAATTGCAAAGGGAATACTATCTATATCATTATTCTTTATAACTACCTGATTAGCTACAATATTAAAATACTGATAATTAGCATCATGTGAACCTATAAACTTATTATTTGTAAGTGTCAATTTATCACACGTAGTACCATTACTAATAGGATATAATGAATTTACAGTACAGTTATTCATTGTAAAATTATTTTTATCTGCATTGGTTCCCGAACTATCCCTAAAATAATACCACATAACCGCATTAATATTAAACGTGCAACCCTCAAACACCAAAGTCCCTGCTCTTAATTCCCAACACCACCCAGCATCCGCTTGGTCAAAAGTAAAATTACAATCATTAAACTTAACTGTTTCAAAGTTAGTGCAAGACAGTATGAAAGTTGTGTTGTCAAATGAGCAATTATTATATCTCATGTTTCCATCTAACCAGCATAAAGTTTCTACAAAGGCATCTCCATTAAAAATTATATTACTTCCATTCTCCCCTGCTGCACTCGAACCGTAACCAGTACAGCAATTATAAAGATTATACTGAGAAATATAGTTCTGTCCCCTACCACCATACATAGTTACGCCACCATAGAATTTATTATGCTCTAGAAGTAAATTCCTAGTACTAACAGCAACAAGTGAGCCTTTATAATTATTATGGAAATGGTTATTTCTAATAATTATATTCTGATTAATATTATAGCCATCTTCAATATCTATACCAAAACCCGGTGCGGCGCCACCTACTCCATGTATTTCGCAGTTTTCTACAATAGCATTCTGAACGCATGCTAATCCAATTCCTAGCGTTCTACAACCCACTATTTCACAATTCGTTATCAATAATCCATTAGTATAGCCATTTGCACGAAGAGTCATTGTAGAAGTCTTTAAGTTAGTATAATTATATCTAAATGCTATCTTGAATTGAGTTGCACCTTTAGGGAAGTAGTCTGCATATACACCATCAAAAGTTCTCTGCGTATTACTTCCTAAATAGTTACCTGTATTATCATAGAAATAAACAGTAAATATAGAAAGGTCTAAGTCTATTTCTTTACCATTTTGATCAGTACCATAACTTCCATACCCATTTCCATATAAAGAAAAAAATCCGGAACTATTAATAATCGTATTGGAAAGAGAAAAATATTTATTGGTCCTAGTGAAACTTCCATTGGCTATTGCATTTCCCTTACTATCAAATGTTCCACTTTCAATATCGGTTAGATAAATCCAGGATATATGATTGTATAGCAAACTACCAGCGCCAATACCAGTACCAGGGACATTCATAATTTTCATACTATCTATTTTAATATTTCTAGAGTCATTGATTTGAATACCATTCCCCCATGTATCACCACCTGCTGAATAGTCATGGCTTAATTTATCACCTGTTATTACTCCTCCATATACAATAACATTAATTTTACCTTGAATATTAATAATGGAATAATGAGTTAGATTATTGCTTTCAATTTGCAACGTTGAATCATTCAAATTTAACGCAATATTGCTAGGTGGTATAATTGGCGTATTCTTCTCTACGAGATAATTACCTTTAGGCAGAGAAATTTTGGTATATCCGTTATTTTTAGCCCACTGCAAAGCATTGTTTATGCCATTTGAAGTGGCTAATGGATTCGTGGAATCATTAGATATACCCCAAACCTGAAGATCAATTAGATAGCTATCAGGACGCGATACATTAGAAATATTATCTGCCATTATTTTATCACCCTCCTATCTTTACTTTAATATATGCTAGCCATCCTCCTTATGCTACATAATATGTTTCAATTATTGTTGATAGGTTAGATAATTTAACTGTATCGACTGAAAAAGGGAGTAAATTTCTAATTGAAATTTACTCCCTTTTCCAACCTGCTAATCACTACTGGATATTTCATCCAGCAGACAAACAGGCTACAGAGTGAATATAGGACTCTATTAATAATTTAACCAACATGTGAATTAGCCAAAGTACTGAATCGGCTATTGCGATTTCCCATTAATGACTGATAATCAGCTTGCTCGATTATTCGGCCCTGTTCAAAGACAAAAATCCGATCGGCATTTCTGATTGTCGATAACCTATGAGCAACGATCACAATAGTCAGCTTACCCTGTAGACCGTCAATAGCCCGTTGAATATGTTTTTCGTTTTCCAAATCAAGGGAGCTCGTCGCTTCATCCAAAATAAGAACCGACGGTTTTCGCAGCAGTGCTCTTGCTAAAACAATACGTTGCCGTTCACCCCCTGATAAGCGCACCCCCCTATCTCCGACAATAGTTTCAAGACCATCAGCCATACGGCGGACAAAATCCTCAGCAGCAGACAACTGCAAGGCCTCCCACATGTTTTCCTCTGTTGCATTGGGACAAGCCCATAAGAGATTGCCTCTAATACTGGTATTTAATAAAAAAGCATCCTGGGGAACATAGCCAATGGAGCTTCGCCATGGTCGCAAGTTTTCCTGCAATTCCTCGCCATCAACCAGTATACTTCCCTCTACTGGTTTTAATAACCCAATCAACAAATCGACCATTGTACTTTTTCCTGAACCAGAAACTCCCACAAAAGCATTGGTAGTACCAGCAGCAAGAGTAAAATTAACCTTTTCTACTGCATAATGCTGCCGTGCAGAATTATAATAAAAGGAAACTCCTTTAAAGTCTACACCGCTTTTTAGCTCTATCCTCTGAAAGTCGTCTTCGGGCAGATGTTCCTGGGCAGCCATACAGTCAGTTTCTAACTGTTTAGCAGTTTGAAATGAAGGCAACATCAGATTCATCCCCTGAATCCCCATTTGAATAGAAGAAAATTTTGGCCATAAACGCGAGGAAATCACAGCAATTACGATAAAGTCCTGAGGACTGGTCTTGAATATTTCAATGGCTCCCACCAAAAACAAACTAAGAAACGTCGCAGCCCCCATTGTATACAACATATTGGTACGGTTTTGAATAACCTGGGACGCAATCACATTCTCATTCAGCTCAGTAAGTATCTCTTCAAACTTATTCACCTGAGCAAGCTCAATACCATAGCTTTTTATCTCTTTAATTCCATTTAAGTGCTCGGTAACCTCCGAAAATAGACGACTATTGAGTTCCAAAATGGCTCGGCCACGTTTCTGAGATTCGCTCGTAAAAGTACGTAACCCAATAAATAAGCATAAGCCACCCAGTAACACAAAACCAGTCAGACCAGGGGATATCATAAGAGCGAGGGTAATTTGAACTATTGTGATTAAAACAGTAGCGATGAGTCTTAATAAGCCCAGTGTAGCACCAATGAGTTGCAATAGCTCTGTTACCAAAATATGTGTAACCTCTGACTTTGTTTTAGACATTAATAGTTGCCATTCGGCATAGGCAATGGCTCGAAATAACCTAAGTGTTAAAAATCTGCTAAATGTCTGCTGAATTTCAACATTGATTTGCGATTGATAGCGTTGCAACCAACTTTGTCCATAAGTAATCCCAAGATATGACAATAATACCACTGGTAAGTTTAGGGTCAGTCCGAAATGTCGAAAAAACCTATTTATCCATGAGGTCACTCCATCGCCCATATCCATACCAGGAATGATCCCAGCCACACTGAGCAATGGGATGACCATTAATACACTGACACCTTCGAGCAACCCCAAAATAACCATCACCAGAACATTAACTATAAATTGACTACGAGAAAAATTAAATAGTTCTTTCAAATAAGGCCATAGCATTATCATAATTTTACTTTCCCTACCGTACTTTTCCCAGCGTCCTGTTTAAGATAGCGACTAAAAATTAAGCTACGCATAAGCATAAGAAAATCAAAGTCCATTGTCGCATCATCCTTTAATTCATTGTATTTCACCAATGTTTTCTTGATCTTATCAATATTCAAATACTGCCTTTCCTTTGCATAAGAACCAATGCGGCCTATTTCTCCTACAATTGCAGGCCATAAAGATTGCAACCGTTGCGCTAGATCTGCACTTTGCTTCCCACGCTGAATATCATTATGGAGCACTATATTGGGAACTAAACCCTCCATAGCCCTCCTAATGATCATACGCTCGCATCCATTGTGGACAAACTGATCCTCAGGCAAACTAAGACAAAATTCAATGACTCGTTTGTCTCTACAAGGATCGCGTACTATCATTCCATACTGAAGACCTAATTTGGTAAAAGCAACACCCATCTGGCTAAAATATATTGCATTTAAATTATTTATACGCATTTCAAGAGAATTTACCCGTCTAATCGACTTATTATCGTATCCGCACTTTTTAAGCCTCTCACCCACATGACTTCGGCGATAGAATTCCGGATTAATTGGCGATATATCATAGATTTCTTCGACTTTTTTTTTGTATAGCATCTTTTGTATAGGGCATGGGAACAACGGTGTAATCATTTTTAATACAGCACGCAAGGGTTGTTTATAACGCTTGGATCTATCCCGAATTTGACGAATTAGTTTCCACCACTGACCTTCTTGTAGTAGATGCAACAAATAGCCCTGCATATTCCCCCATGAAACTGTAAGATTGCCAGCACTACCATGTAAAAGAACACCTATATTCTTTTTCTGCGCTGCTGCTGCAACACCATCAATCCAGAACAAATTCTCGATAGTCTTGTAGGGTTGTTCCATAATAGCTAATAACCGGTCAGTCTCGCTTAAAGAATGCTTACCTTCCAAACTACAGTACGTTACATCTATATTTCCCACATGTTCCCTAACGGCTTCAATATACGGTGTTTCATCAGCCACAAGTGATGAAGGCAAATAATCCCTATAGCCTGATATCGGCACTGAACTAAAAACCTGAAGCCTCTGCCCACTAGTTCTTAAATTCTGAGCCATCATAGCCGCCATAGCCGTAGAGTCAAGTCCACCGCTCATCATGGCCCCGACTGGGCGGATGCTACGCATACACGAGCGCACGGCTTCACCAAATACTTCTCGAAAAGCTTCATCATATTCATGATTAGAATTCAATTTTAATTTTTTTTGAGGTATCGCTTGCCAATAAACCTGCTTTTGTAAGCCATTATGGCTTACCGTCAACATAGCACCTGAAGTTAACAGATATATGTCTTTATATATCGTCAGTTCAGCATCTAAATTACTCTCTACTGCAGGCGAAGCCAAGAAATCGGCGAGCCAGGTCTCATTATGGTTTCCGATTATCTCAGGCATCACAAATAACGGATTTAGTAACGTGGAAAAAGCAAAACAGTCCTTTGACTGGTAATAATAAAAGGTTCTTGAGCCTGTATGATCAACAGCGCAGAACAATTCACGCTGGTTTTCGTCCCAGATAGCAAAAGCAAAATCGCCGACAAGGTATTTGGGGCAGTCCCTTCCCCATTTCTGGTATGCCTCTAGAATCAGTAAACTGTCCGGTATACTGTCCCGTCTGGAATATTCAATACTAATTGTTTCAAATAACTCAGCCCGATTATCAATAATAGCATCAGCGGTAATCGTTAAACCTGCCAAAGCATCATGGTAGGGAAGAGTTTCAGTTACTGACTCAGGAGTGATATGTTGAGCATGGCAGCCAAAAAACAGTTGCCCCGCACTCCATATAGCTGAAGCATCAATATGATTGTTTCTCAATTCCCTCATCATAGATTCACTAACATCTGTTCTAATTGTTCGTCCATCATAATAATAGATACCGCAAATAGCACTCATACCTTATTGTCACAACCTTAAAATAAATTTACCTGCCACAGTACGCAAAAAAGTAATCAACGCTTGCCCAGCAACTCAATGCTAAAGCAAGCGTTGTCAAGAAAATTACCTCATAATAAGATTCTCTTCTTAATTACTGATGCCAAACTACTGACGACCCACCTGAATAACTATCGAATGGAAGTTCAACTGAGCCATGGCCTCCTGACCCAGTAGTTTGAGTTCCATTACCACTAGTAATAGTGTCACTACCAGTACCATATTTAGAGGTTGTCATCTTAACACTAACTTCTGACATAATAGGTTGGATCCAAGTTTTTTTTGCGTTATTGATTATAATCACCCCCTTTCATCGTATTGCATCATCGGCAAATTTACCCACAACCGTATATCCTGCCACCTGTCCGCCGGTTATCATTTTCTCGCCACATCTTAGCCAAGCATGGGCAACTATTTTCCCATCACACTTAGTAAGCCCCAGATAAAGAGTATTGGCAATACCATATTGCCTAAGTAAAAGTTTCCCCGCTATTGCCTTGACAAGACACTGGCTCTTCCATAATGTATATCCGCTGACTGTTTCAACTATCCAACCAATCCTCAGAGCCAAGACAAGTTTTTTTTCATTTTCTATCGTCGGCGATTCCTGCATATGTTTTCCCAACACATTTGACAGATATTTAAATGGTATTACCAAAATTGCAACCCGTATAAGGCCTGTCAAAACATAGACTTTTATAAACCAACACTGTTCCCGCCATGATAGTTTTAAAAAATTTTTCATTTTTCTAATCAATTACACCAAGTCCTTGATCATGAAGTTGTCTTAAGAATATTAGCACATCATCCTGACATTTTTTTTCATCCACATCATATTCTTTTAGCAATGATGACACTACTGCTTGCACTGTACATGGATGCTCAATTAATTCCCATATACAAGAGCCAATACCATCCAGTCCATAATAATTGCCTCTTTCGATATTCAACATAACTTTTTCGCCATCCATATCAGCCGTTACAAACCCAGTAGCTTGACGAACAATTGTATCAAGATTAATTTTTTCTTGCATTTTCATATAACAAACTCCTCGTATAAAAAATCATTTATTATTACATATATTCTCATTCTGCAGAATGGCTTCCACCTGCTGTCCTATTGACCTCTTCCCTTCTGGTCTGCTTAGACGAAAAACTGATATTTGTTTGGCTAGGTTTGAACACTGTTTTAAATGAATATCTTTTATGTTCAAAGCTTCAACTAATAAAGGCTGATAAGTATTATTCATAATTGTTGTAAGCTTGTCTATACCTTGCAACTTTTCTATAACAATATCCGCGCAAGGAGCTTTCACAATTTCATAAATAGCCCCAATGGGAACTGGCACTATCTTGGATTCATCCAGTACAGGTACTACATACTTATTACGAAATTCATAAACTTTCTCCAAACCTATCGTATCAATGCCCAACATCTCTGTAGTATCCTCACTCAACCTTTGTTCCATATATCCAGGTTGCCCGTAGAATACACAATTTTGCTCACAACTCATTGCGGATAGGTCGTCTGACATGAGAGGATACCCTTGTTTGCGTAGTGCTGCTGCGATTGTCGACTTACCTGCGCCAGATTCTCCTGTAAATATTATTCCATTGCCGTTAATTACGACTGTACTACCATGTAGAGGCAACATTTTTCTTTGCATTAGCAGAGCTCCCATTATCGTTCCCAGGAGATTGGCTCTCATAACCGTACTATCTTGAAACAGTTGTACAATAATCTGTTTTCCATTCATTAGACAAAAAGCAGGTAATTCTTCGATCTTAAGCACAAAGTTACCAACTGCCCGATCTTTAAAATTGCCGCATTCATATAGAGGAGTCGCCAAATCTCCATAACGAATTATAATGTCAGCAACAACACCTTCCGCGCTTACTGACAACTCTGGCAACAAAATTTCTGAGTCAATCCTAATTCCAAAGGCTGAATAATGGTATATTTTTTTACTAATATCATCATTAAAATAGTTTATTTGTTTTTCCAACAACATACTTGGATATCCTCCCACCTGATAATTATTCTGAGATACCAGCATAATCCGTTTATTTTTTTACATGCTTACTTTATTGCATACAATTTATCATTAAATTTAAAATCACATCTATTACCTTTTTCTATTATAAACAAAAAATTCACCATTACTTGTGGGTTCCGGCCACTTATTTCCCACTTATTTCCCCCCTATTTCCGCTAATTGGTGCTTAAACCAGGTAAATGGTCGTATTAAAAAATACATAAAATACAAAGATTCGGGCAACGCTATTAATTCAATATCTGCGTCGGTTGGTAGAAAATGATGATGTATAAAAGCGAACTTTTTCCTCCACCCGCATTGTAGATAAAATCCATATTTTTTTTTGTAATAATGCGATAGCAGATCAATGCTTTGATCAAAATTAGAATGAAAATCAATAATAAAAGGGATAGCCATAGTTGCTAATTTCTGTGCTTTTCGGTCTTTATTCACCATGTCGATTATCCCATCCGGAACAGGTGCCGCTAAGAGATGCCTTGATAAAATAATCGCCTGGTTGAGAATTGTTTCAACACCTAGACTTTCGGCCAATCCATATAACCTTTGCCACGAGAAACCTCCCCGTCTAAGCATCATCCCGATATCGCACAGCCACTTCAAGCTAAACCATCTATGACTTGCACCATGTAGAACTAAAGATAATAGTAATTCTTCGGTTCCGAGCATATGCATCAGCTGCCCCGCTATCTTCACCTGCGTCAGACTATGCTCTATGTAGGTCAGTGGTATGTCCATACCATGGTGACCTAGCTGCCAGTGCATTTCTAAGGTTATGTGTTTGTCCTTATGCCAATACATGAAGTGATGTTGTATTTTCATCCAGTTGCGCAGTTGCCCAGGTGTAGCTGCAAAGCTAGGGTAAATTCTTTCATAGCCCTGTGCTTCGATCAGCCTTCTGGCTTTATCCATATCTTTCGGCCAGACTAGGATGTCCAAATCCTGGGATGGTCTTAGTGCCACATTGCCATAAAGTTTATCTGCCAGAGGAAAACCTTTGAGCACTACGACACGAATCCCATTTTCCTCCATATCCCGCATCACTTTTACTAGTTCTCCTATCATGTGAAGGGTTTTTAACGTACTCTCCCGACTCTTCTGTCGCAGTATTGAAATTGCCTCTGGGGGCAATGCTACATGCTTAAGAGTGCTAATATATTGGTAAACTAAGGGAAGCACTCCGTGGTATACAGCCAAATGTACCAAGAGATCCCAGTCGATTGGCGCAGCAAATAGCATATCTATGGGATTCTGTTCCTTTTCTGCAATTTGTGGCCTTAAACATGCGAGCAACAATTTAAGTTCCAGCGACAATGTCTCATAGATATTCTTTACCTCTCCATCCAACTGATTAACCCTCCTTCGTTAATGAGAACCGTCACTTTACATTCCATTTTCTATATACTATCACTATACAAAATAGTAGAGTTCATTCCCCAATGTCTATACTTTCATTTGCTTATTAGGGTTTCTTACAAAAAAATTGTCTTCATCTTTTTACATATTATACCAATTATTATTTTGTAAAGCAAGCGCAGTTACTATTTTATCCCAATTTTCCCATATTCAGTATAATCCAATTATTTTTTTACTCCTCTTCGTAATGCCTTGAATAAATACTTGTCCCACTTTTGGATAGTTAATATGTAATCTCCATTTACATTGTCTTATATATTAATAATCACTTCTGATACGTTTATTTTAGCTAATCTTTCACTAAAAACTGAAATATAGTAGTTGCCGTGGGAAAAAGTATATAATTTTTCTTCACCTTCATGACAAATATCAAACGGCTCAAACGGCACCTCTATACCGTTCCCCAGCCACTTAACATATGCTTCCTTCTTTGTCCATATCTCTGCAAATCTCTCGTCTTGATTCTCTTGGCAAGTAAAAACATATTCCCGCTCGTTTCCAGAGAAAAATTTCTCCACAATGCATTTATTAAAAGGTTTTATTCTTTCAACATCAATACCCACGCAGCTATCCGATATTGCACAGACAATCAATCCTTTCGTATGTGATACGTTATAATGGACGTTGGGGAAATTGACAAGAAACGGTTTACCGTATTGATTCTTATCAATTATCAACTTCTCGCGCACTATTCCCAAATGATTATTTGCAATACGTTGTATAAATATCTCCGATGTAATTCTCGACTCAACTTCTGCTAAAAATACCCTTATCATTCAATTACTCTCTTGTTCTTCTCCCATAATATCCAGAATGTCCTGAATTGTCCTAAATTCTTTAATTTTTTTACCAGTCAACGTCTTACTGAATTCTTCGTCCATCAGTACAATGAGTGATAATTTTGCCATGGAATCCCACTCTTCAACATCTATCAATGTAGTATCTTGGGTAATCATCCCCTCTTCCAGTTCCATCATGTCCTCCAACAGTGCAATCTTTTCTTGGTTTGTCATTATAATTACCTCCGTTTTATTGTTTTCATTATGATAAATAGCCGCTATAGACTATACATCTACTTTTCAAGAAGTGCCACCATTCATTTTACCTAGATCTCTTTAAAGTACAGTTTTTTTCCGCATAATATTAACCTCTATCTGAATTATGAAAGGAATCCACCATCTACAAGAAAAGACGACCCTGTTATTGTCTTTGCAGAGTCACATAGCAAGTAGGCGATAGCATTTGCAATCTCTTCCGTCTCAATAATTCCGATATATTGTCTCGCTAGTATTTTCTTTGCGTCTGGCGCATCACCCTGTTCCGCCATATAATCCGTATACATCTCTGTTTTTACCCAACCAGGCATTACAGTGTTAACACGGATACTCTTTTCCGCCAATTCTTTTGCCATACATCTAACCGCACTGTCGAGTGCTGCCTTTGAGGCGCAATATGCAATTTTTGATTTGTCACCCATTTTACTTGCTACAGATGAAATTCCTATCAAACTTGCACCAGCCGCATAATTCCTCTTCTTTGATACACATCGAACCAATTCAACAAATGAATAAAAATTTATCAACATCACATTATGCAGGAAATCACCTTTGGTTAACCCTAATGGCCTCAAAGGGGCAATTCCCGCACAATGAACTAAACCATTTAACACGCCGTTTTCTTGTATAATTTGTTTAATTAGCCCTTCAATTTTATCAATTTGACTTAAATCAAAAGAATATATCGCATGTCCTTCTCCTTCCATCATGCCAAGAGTTTCATTCAGTTTTTCTTCACTTCTTGCAACAAGTACAACCTTTCCTCCAAGCCTACTCAATTGAACTGCAGACGCTCTGCCAATCCCTGATGAAGCACCTGTTACTAAAATAATTTTCCCCGATAAGTCCATCGGATTAATCATGGTTTATACCTCCATCCATATATATTTCATCAGATTCTATAATTGGTAAAATATCATCTGTTTCTAATACACAGGATACGACTCCCCATGACAATCCTATGCCGAAGCCGCACATTAGCAATTTTACTGCACCATTGCTTATGTTGCCATATGAATCAGCAATGGTTAAAGGAATGGAGGTCACGCTTGTATTTCCATACCGATCCATAGAAATCGGTGTTTTTTCTTTTGGGAATTTGGTCCGCTTCATTACCTGCTTAAGAATATATACGTTTGCTTGATGCAGTATTAGCGCATCGTAATCATCTGCCGATGTATTCACGTCTGTCATAAATTCATTGATTAGTATTGGTACTTCAGATAACGTGAAGTTAAAGACATCTGTACCGTTCATATAAAGATCATAATCCGAGCGGATATTTCCATCTCCCCATAATGTTCTTTCTTTTGGTACATCCATATTTCTATAAGCACCTGCCGGTATAATAATTGATTTATAGCCATTACCGTCAGTCCGCATTGCCGTATGAATCGTGGGAGATTCTTGCCTTTTTTCCAATAAAGTTGCCGACCCTGCATCTCCAAATAACATACATGAAGATTTATCTTCTGGCGCGATATTTTTATTTGACGTATCTCCAACTAGTAATAAACCTCTTTTTATATTGCTACTATGCATAAGTGCAGAAATAGTCTGCAAACCAACCACATAACCAGAACACCCAAGATTAATATCAAAAGCTATACAATCTTTACTAAGCCCTAAGCGATGATGCAGTACACACGCTGTTGATGGCATTCTATAGTCCGGTGCTTGTGTCACAAAAATCAGTACCTCAATAGAAGATGCCTCAATGTTCTTATACTTCATTAGGTGTTCAGTAGCCGCATATGCCAAATCAGACGCCGTCTGTTCTGCAACAGCAACATGACGCGAAACAACTCCGGTCATTTTACTGAATTTTCGAATATCGTTTTCTCCAAAAGCAGATGCATATTTTTCGAGCAATATGTCTTTCTTCTTGGGAACAGCGCAAGCAATTCCGCTTATTTTTATGTTTTGGAAGGTAGATTTAATCATCGTAATCGTCCCCCTTTCCCTAGTATGTGATTATTGTACTGCCCCAGGATAGCCCTACACCAAAGCCAATAAGTAAAACCTTATCTTCCTTATGCAATCGTCCATCTTCTTCAGCCCGTTTTAGTGCGATAGGTATGGTCGATGATACCGTATTTCCGATGTCCTGCATATTCACATAAAAATTTTCCTGGGGTATTTTTATCTTCTTCCTTAAAAAGTCCAATATGAACTTATTTGCCTGGTGGAATATAAATAAATCTATATCTTCTAATGCTAGGTTATGTTTTTCCAAGATATTCTTCACGCTCTGAGGAACTACCCGAATTGTGAAACTGAACACCTCAGTACCATCCATAAAAAGATTGTCCTGTGAACGGATTGAACCGTTATCTTCCTTCTCTTCCGCTGTAACTTCAGAGCGTGGTAGCTTAGCACCACCAGCAGGGATAATCAATGAAGCTATACCGCTACCATCAGTTCCCAAGTCAAAGTTGCCTATTTCATGTCCATCGTCACTGATTAATGTAGCAGCCGCCCCATCACCAAATAGGGCGCGAGTACTTTTATCCAGCGGGTGTATATGCTTAGTATAAGTTTCTGACGTTATTAATAAGACGTTCTTTGCTATCCCGGTGTTAATAAAACCCTTTGCCATAGCCAATCCATATATATAAGCCGAACAGCCCAAATTAAAATCTAAGGCACCCGCTGTCTGAGGTATTCCTAACCGATCTTGTAATATACAAGCTGTTGTGGGTAACTGATAGTCAGGGCTTTGTGTTGCCAGTAAAATAAAGTCAATTTCCTCCGGCACAACCACTCCAGACTCGAACAACTTCCGCGCTGCCTTTTCCGCTAAATCAGATGCACACTCACCTTCTGATACAACATGCCGTGATGCGATCCCTGTCTTTATAAGTATTTTTTCAGCCGTCCAATCGCCATATAGCTGCGCTAATTGTTCGTTAGTCACTACTTCTTCAGGCAGTACATATTCAATTGCTTTAATTCCAATAGCCATCAATTCACGTCCTTAGAATAATATCTTCTGCGCTGGATTTCCCATCACTTTGGTATTTGGTTTAACGTTTTTAATTACTACACTCCCTGCCCCAACATAGGCATCATCGCCAACTTTTTTCCCAGGTACTATCGTGACATGACTCCCCAAGAAAACTTTCTTTCCGAGTTGAGCCCCACCAGTAATATCGCAATAAGATGATATTGTAGAATAATCCCCAACTACTGCATCATGCCCTATTCCAGATGATAATAATGTCACATAATCTCCAATTTTTACATTTATAGTGATAGCAGATTTTGGATATGCGATGAGTCCTTCACCGATTTTATTGTACTCTCCTATTACAGCAGTAGGATGAATTATACTTTCAAAGGTAGCCCCTCTTGACTTAAGCAAAGTTACTATATCTTCTTTTGTTCTTGGGTTTGCGATTGCACACGCAAATACTTCTACATCTTCTGGTTTCCAATCTTGAATGCTTCCAATAACGTTGTAATCGCACTCCATGCCATCTAAGGCATTTAGATTGTCGTCTATAAAGCCTTTGATCGACCATTTTGTTTGAATCTTATTAATATCCTTAACCCATTGGAGCAGTTCTCTTCCAAATCCACCGGCTCCGACAATAATCAAATTTTTCACATTTTACCCCTTTTCGATAGATACTTTCAAATACTATTTAAAGTTTTTTCTATTCCTCTAACGTTTTATCTTATGATCCCTTAAATACTTCCATAGTCGCTTGTCCCTTTTGACTAATACCTTCTGACTTTACAACTTTTAATACAGTCATCCAGAGTATTTTTATATCCAGCCAAAATGACTGGTTATCTACATACCAAATATCCAATTTAAATTTTTCTTCCCAGGATATCGCATTTCTCCCATTAACTTGTGCCCAGCCGGTAATACCTGGCTTGACATTGTGACGCCGGGCTTGTTCCAAATTGTATAAAGGTAAATATCCCATCAATAGAGGCCTGGGACCAACTAAACTTAACTCACCTTGAATAACATTAAAAAGCTGTGGTAATTCATCAAGACTTGTCCTCCTCAAAAAACTACCCAAAGAAGTGAGTCGCAAGTTGTCTAGCAACAAATTACCTAATTTGTCAGCTTCCTCTGTCATCGTTCGAAATTTATATATATAAAAAGGCCGACCATGTACCCCGGGACGCATCTGTTTAAAGATTACTGGAGACCCTAGCTTCATATATACTAAAACAGCTACAACCACCATAATTGGAAAAAAGACAGTTAACAAAAATACTCCTGCAAATAAGTCCAGCATTCTTTTCATTGCTTTTTGCCCAGATAATTCATGTAAACTAGTGTTTTTAAATTTTTGGTTTAATAAATCTTGATGATACTGCTTGGTATTCTCCCATACTGTTCTTTGGTTGAAGCGTTGTTCTACTCTTTTTCTCGCTTCCTGCCCCATCATTATCGCCAATGATTTTTCAAGGAGCAGTATCTTCGTACACGCTGCAAGCGATTTACTATCGCCTACTGGCACTAGATAACCTGTTTTACCATCTTCAACAGCATCAATACATCCAGTCGATTGACAAGCCACGACGGGAAGCCCTGAAGAAGCAGCTTCCAACAATACAGTTGGCATCCCTTCCCTATGGCTTGGTAACCACAGCAGATCGAATATATGGTAATATCTACTAACATTTGTGATGACACCGGCCAAAATGACTTGGGGATCATTATGAATTAACTCTAAAGTATGATTGGATAGAGGATCACCCTCCTCGAAGGTACCAACTAAAACTAGAAATATATTATCAAGAGATTGTTTAAGTTCATGAAAAGCCACTATCGCTTCTGGTATACCCTTGTCTTTTGTTAAGCGACCAACAAAACCAATAACTAAGGCATTTCTTGGAATCGAGTGCTTCTGTAATAGAACTTCACGATCTTCCATATTTTTCTTTGGATTAAATTTTTTTACATCAATACCGTTGACGCCTCCAAAACCTATAATATCTAGTTTTGCTGGACCAACTAACCCCAATTCCAACAACCGATCTTTGACACTGTGGCTAACACAGCAAACCCTTGTAGCACAAACTGCTGTAATACGTTCCGTCATCAATAAAATTTTGCGTTTCCAGCCTTTTGCCGTTTCTAGACGCAGCCCATGGCACATATATACTCTGACAGGTACCCTAGTCAGAAAAGCAGCAATTCCCAGCAAAAGACTGGCTTTAGGAGTTCCAGCATTTACAATGTCAGGCTTTAGCGACATCAATAGTTTAGTAAGGCGAATAAGGCTAAGTATATCTTTAACGAGGGATATTTCACGTTCCATTTTTAGCGGGTAATATTGGGCCGCTGTCTCGTTATGCCATCCGGGAGAACAAATTACAACTACCTCGAATCCAGAATCAATTAAATACTGTATTTGACGACTTAAAAAAGACATCGTTCCAGGGACTGTAACTGCAAAAACAATTAAGGCTTTACCGCCTGATCTATACAATTGCCTTCCTCCATTCGCAATCCATTTCTTGCCCTCTTATTTCGCGCCTTCATTGACAAAATTATTACGAATGCGCCATCCTATTTTTCTATATAAGTTCAGGATATTTTTATTAGTTAGTAGACCATCTATTACCTCTAAATCTCCGTTAAAATTATATGTATGGCAACACAAATTGCCTGGACACCAACTTGGGTCAACTTGGTCTAACTTTACTTCCCCATATTCCTGCTCCGTCAAACACGTTATTTTATTCAACACTAGCGCCTGTCCATATCGAACCGAAGAATTCTGACTTGGCCTGATGATTTCACTATTATGGATGAACATATTTCCTGCTGGTCTACCACTAGCGATATCAGATATTATAGGGTTTTGGGGATGTGCCTTCCAGTCATCAAAAATTGTATTAGCGTAGAATAAGCTTAGGTCGGTGCATTCAGGTCGTCCTTCCTCAATAGTGTTTGTAAACATCCAAACTTTTTGTTCGGAAAACCAAATAGTGGCATCATACGCGTTAATGTCTTTCATGAGTACCTTCTCTAATTTCCAATCATGGGGAAAGTTTATTGCTGAATACAACTCTATAGTCCTATTCTGACCAGTCTCTGGTATCATGAAGATCTGGTTATTCCAGGTAAATAACAAAGGGTATGAAAGGTGATATTTTTTCTCTAATACTATTTTAGGTTCACTATGATTGCCATCTTCATCTATCTCAATAAAACTTATAACCCCTCTACCTTTTACAAAACAAAAATCCTCAAAAAAAATATAATTCCTGCTCTGGTGCGTTATTACAAATGGATCAGCATAAAATCTTCCAGGTGGAGACTCAATAATTTGAAAACCATCAGTATCAAATGGAGTACTAAACGGTTTTCGCTTACGATATGCAATAAACCACTGCGAATGAGTAAAAAGTTTATCAACAAGTACAGACATAACGTTTGCCTCCTAAATAAATTGCCGACTATGTAACATTTTATTAATGGGTAAATTACTTTACCGATTCAGCTACGTTATTCTTACCAAAAGACGTAGAGTTAGCGCTACGGCGTGTTGCACCTACTAATTTACAAAATCGTTTATAGGGTAGTCGAAGTTGTTCTCTGATCCATGGTTCAATATAGGCAGTAACAAACCAGCCCAGCCCAATAACCACTGCAATCGGGAGCGCAGGAATTAATATTCCATACATCGATGGCATTTGTTGACCAATTTTAATAATCATTGCGATCATCATATTCTCATGTAGTAGGTATAAAGGATAACTAATTAAACCTATGAATAGTAGGCCTGGATGAGTTAATAGTACCTGTACTCGCGTATTCGTAATCGCAAGCGTAAAGAGCACAGTAAGAAGAATGGCAAAAAGCTTCGGTTGCCAGTTGAACCCACCTTCTACCAGTGCCGAAGTGAATGCAATTGCCATAGAGTATGTTAGTAGCGTCTTTCTCTGTTCACGAAAGTATTTGTAATAAAGAGCACCAGCCGCGAACCACCCATAGTACTGAGCACTAGTAAAAGCAACTATGTTACTCATTAGATGTATATCTATATTAGGATTAAATTTCCATAAAATCAAAAAAATTATTGATAGACAAAAAAGTCCAATTAGAGTCACTACCGCTTTCCGCCAACCCGCCATAAAGTACAAGATTCCAAAGATGATATAAAATTTAACTTCTACATATAACGACCAGAAGGCACCCTCGATACCCATTATACGAAACCCAAGCAATTCCGCCCACCAACCTGGCTCGATAAAAGTTAGTCCAGGTAGTAAATTACAATAGAACACTGGTCCAGCTGGCCTTTCAGGAAACAATGGAGCCATCACAAAAATAATAATAGAACACATTAGCATGGCCGGAAATAGTCGAAGCCATCTGCGTAATATAAATTCTTGAAAGTTATGGCACTTTTCTAGTGTCATACAAATTACAAACCCAGAAATTATAAAGAATAATTGGACTCCCAGCCATCCATATGCGAATATGGGAAACTTAGCAAACGTATTCCCAAATGGAACAAGTTCAGGCCACCTCGCATACGCGTGAAACAAGACGACTAGCAAGATAGCTATTCCACGTAGCCCGTCCAGAAAAGCGATTCTAGACTCGTTTTTCATACTGTTCATTATAAAAGAACCCCTTTGCTCATCATATCGATTGATTTATCATGCAGACAGACACTTACACATTCTTATTATCTACTACTTGCAAGCAACTAAATGATATTGCTCTTACTATGCCATACACATGCTTAAACTCTCTGGTTCTATAAAACAACATTGTAAATATCATATTAGGAATAATCAAACAGAAAATAGCTCTACCTGCAACGCTTGAAAATGTATATGTAGTAAAAATGGAGCAGGTCCATTCTGTTATTAGTGCGGTTGCTACTGTAATACCCGTATACATTGCATATTTTGCAAAATGAAATCTAACAGGTTTTTTAAATCCGTGCTTATACAATATATATGGCTCGACCCAAAAGCAAGTTGTCATCGTACTGATAAATGTCCCTAATAAGACACCGATGATACCCAGCTTCGTTACCAAGATGACGGATGCAATGAGATTGATTGCAGACTCAAATAGCGGCTTAAACCTATCCTGCCAAAATAATCCCATCGTCTCTTTATAAGTTAATACCGTTCGCCTCATGCCTGTTACAAAGAAGTTGGCTACAATCATAAGTACAATATACTTGCTCATAACATATTGGCTGCCGATCCACATCGTTATGAAGGGGTTAAATAGCGCCCAAAACGACACTGCACAAAAACTATATATCCAAAAATTTAAAAAAAAGGCAGTATTAAATACGCTATAAGCTTTCTCACTGCTTTCTTTAGCGTTCAGTTGGCCTATACTGGCAGTGACAGATGAAAAGATCGAACTAATAAAACTCCTTACAATTCCCATGATCATAATATAGTTAGAGTATAATCCTACCCAATAAATACCAACAAACATTGATATCAAAATATTATCTGTACTAAAAACAATAACTTCCCCCATTTTATGTAACATCATTGCCCCTATATTTTTGAATATACTTTTCTTACTTTCTTTGTCGAGATGTACCTTAGGGCCATTATTCAAAAAACGGTATACTTTATCTATCTGTTTTGATATAAAAAAATTACTCAAGAAGCTACAGGCGACTTGTATCGCCAAATACCATATAAAATTTTTTGTTATCATAAGTACTATGATTTGAGCGATATTTTGAACTAAACCAAAACCGCATCCATATATAGTTATGACATATTGTTTTTGATCGGCTATTATCAATGCGTTTTTATAAACGAAGAAATACGAGACAACCGAATTTGCTAAAAACATTAAATATATTATTGTTAAATCAGGTATGGTGGGCTTATCCTTAATTATATCTTCTAAAAATGGTACCAACGCCAGACCCAGCACAGCAACTGTACAGGCGATAATCCGGTAAGTAGTCGCATATAGTCCCATCAATGCCTTAATCTTGTTCTCATCTTTTGCGGCTAATGGTTTATACAAGCTATAGGTTATTGCACTTCCTACCCCTAGTTCAGCTAAAGATAACATGGACAATACATCGCCAAATAATCCATTTATTCCCAGATATTCAACGCTTAATATGCCTATAAATACGGTACGACAAGCAAAGCTTAAAACAGCACCAAATAGTTGTCCACCTACACCGCAAACCATATTCCTTATTGAATTATTGGTTCTTGATTCATTGTTCATAATGTAATTTTCATCTGTACACAGGACCTCAGCATTATTTTTTCATATAGATTTATACTTACAGTATTAATGTAAAACAATATACAAATCACTCCTCCGGTTGGAATTATGCAATCCTGTTCTTAAATTTATGAATTTGGATATACAACAACAGTAATATCGCACTATTCGTTTTGATGACTATTTGTAATTTATTAGAAACTCTTAAATCTATTTTATGCATATGTACGAAATTATTTTTGTAAGTTGTTTCATCGTAAATGCTTTTTATATAGTTAATCTTTTCTTGAGCAGTTATAGAACAGTTTGGAGAACTGACTGCCATTATGCAAGGTATGGCAAAATCGAAATATCTTTGTAATAAAAGCTTATTATGTTCGTCACTATTCAGGCTCCAGTTTTTTGCCAAACTTTCTGTCTTTTTATACAAGGACAATAAAACTTCATATTTATTGTCGCGAAACTTCTGAGTAAGTGTATTACTGCCATGTAAATAATAATTGTAAGGTTTGTTATTCGATATGCATATTAATTCAATATTTTTCAATACTTCTAATACAAATATTGTATCTTCACCTATATCGATCGATTGATCAAAATACAGTTTATTTTTGATTAATTTCGTTTTATACAATTTGCTATAAACATAATTTAAATATGAAGAATTTAATAAATTCAAAAAAATTTTTGCAAACTCCTCGGACTTATACAGCCCGATGTTATTACTGCCATAGTCAACTTGTTTTCCATTAGAAAACATTTTTAGTCCGCAGATAACCAAATCGGCATTACTCTCGGCAGCTAATCTATACATCACTGCTAAGTAATCATTATCTACAGTATCATCACTATCTATAAAACAAATATAGTGACCGGTAGCTTTATCAAGACCTGTATTTCTAGCCGAACTCACACCACCATTTTTTTTATGAATAACGATAATTCTATCATCTTCTCCAAAATATTCATCACAGATTTTTCCGCTTTTGTCCTGTGATCCGTCATCAACCAGTATCAACTCAAAATTGGTCAAGGTCTGAGCCAAAACAGAGTCAATACACTTATGCAAATATTTCTCTACATTGTAAACAGGTACGATAATCGAAATTTGAGGATTAATCATTGTTCTACCCCTCCTACTTTACCGATTCGACTAGATCATAGAACCTTTCTATTTCTTCAAGATTACCTTTCTTCTCAGTCTTCAAATATTCAATAATTCTATTTCTTAGTCCATGATCACTGAGTATTTTTATAATACCGTCACAAACAGCACTAGCGTTCATATCAACAACAAGTCCATTTTCATCGTCAATCATTTGATTATATACAACATCAAAATTGGTGGTTACAATTGGCTTATTTAAAATCCGAGCTTCGGCAATTGCTAAGCCAAACCCTTCAAATTTAGAAGTCTGAACATATATATCACAGTCTTTAATATACGGATACGGGTTTGATTTAACGCCTAGCAGAATAAAATCTTCTTTTAAATCATTTTGCTTTAGATTTTGCTCGATTTCACCTCGCAAATTGCCTTCCCCCAATACATACCATCTGAAATTAATACCTTTTTCTCTTAGTCTTTTACACGCTTCCACAGCAATTTCGTAACCCTTTGGTGGTACTAATCTTCCTACAGTAAGCAATCTTACTCCATTAAAATTATCTGTATACCCCTCCCCAATTTCGGCCATATTACAAATCAAATAAGGGTTATTAATATCATATATAACATCTATTTTTCTAGAAAATTCGGGGAAAACATCTATTAAGATATCTTTTGCTGCATGTGAAACAGCTACTATTCGGGTAATATGATTATAAAATTTATAATCATAATTCTTATCATATCCTGCCAGTACATAATTAGTATTTACCCATGCAACTTTCTTTTTTGCAGTTACCTTTTCCGCAATATAATAAGTAGGAAAACCTTGACTGTAGCCTATTGCAACATCATATTCCTTCGCATTGTTTTCAATAACACTGGAAATATTGCTCCACAGAAGCTGTGCTCCATGGAGTTTCTTCTTATTTATTTTTGCATTTATAGTAAACTTGAATCTTGCGTTTAACATCTTAAGATCGCATTTTTTTATTGAGTCGAATATAGCTTCTTTAATAGGGAGCCTTGTGAATTCACAATATCCTAAGGGCTTTAATACATTTACTTGTTTCGGAACAAACTGTTCAAAGATCCCTCCTTCTTTGAACAACATCAAATCCACTGCGTATTTAGAGTAATCTAATAATGATAAAAGCGAAATCAGGCTTTTCTCTGCTCCTCCACAAGTAAGTGAATCTATTACAATTAAAATTTTTTTCATAGCACATCTACCATATCCACTCCATTTATGCTGTTATGTAAAAACTGCTTTGATTTGAGCTTCTGATTACTCAATTTGTTATTTATAGCATAATAATCTATCTTTGAAGTAACATTAATTATATCCATTTCATTCTCAACCAATCTTTTTCCTATTTCCAAAGAAGCCAACAAGTCAAACATTCTTGCATTTATGTTTTCATTTCTATTCACAACGCAAAAATTCTTTTCAAATATTATTGAGAATGCTGTGCCATGAAACGAATTCGAAATAACAAATTCAGCATTTTTTATAAGCGAAATAAACATTTCAGTATCGGCAAACTGAAAGTTTTTATCTGCATACTTACATTTATAATTATTTACACAATAAATTTTCAATTTCTTTTCTTGCGCAATTTTGATTGCAATCTTTTTCACTAAATCATTTTTGTCAAAATCATAAACCAATAAATATTTTTCATTCATTTGGTATTTACATAAATGATCCCACTCAACACCATCTAATAAAAAGACTGGATCTACAACTTGTATGCCACGATGAATACCTAGGCTTTCTAATATTTCTATTCCGCTATTTTCACGTACTGAAATGCAATCTATATTATTAATCTTTTTTTTAACAAAATTTATAGATTGTTTAGGTATCTGTTTAATCGCAAAGCTGGCTGCATAAGATATTTTTCTTTTGTCGTCAGGTACAAAATCAAGATAGAAAGCCGGATCCTTGCCATTCTCAAATAAACAGTTCCATATTTGATCACTACCGCAAATATAAATATCAGCAATCGGCAGACTTTCTTTTAAATGTTCATTAGATAAATATCTTATAGGCGTGAGTTTTAAATATTTTTTTGTAAATCTATCAAAGTTATGTTTTCTTTGCAAAGATAGTAGTCTGCCGGGGAACTTTACGATTAAATAAATAGCCTTTATGATGATGTTTGTATTCCAGGCAGAATTATTAACAGCAAAAAGGTTATAATGTTTCGATAAGTAATTGGGTTTATAATTAATGATTTCCACATCGTGACCCAGTTTTTGCAGATATTTCATTAATGCATATGCCTGTAAACTGGCACCATAGTTATATACATCATGACAAGTTATAGTTTTGAGTAACATTATTGCACCCCATTAATTTTAATCTATTCGTCACTATGTTTGATAGATAATGTAATAGTATTGCCGACATATATGTACAAACGAGAACACCAACAATATTTATTAATAGATTATTTGTTAAATGCATAAGTTTTATTGGTCCAGCGATATACATATAGTGTGTTATGTATATCTCATATGAATATTTATCACAATGCATGATAGGTTTTTTTATAATCTGAAAATATTGATTAAAGTGCCTTATGAATAGAAATAGAGTAATAAATATCCACAATCCAAGTAAAGCATGTGAATACGAGACAACAACATGCTCGTATAACGTTGTACGGAAATTTGTTATATATGAACCAGTAATATACTTAGTAATTAATCTAATAGAAACAGCAATTATTGTAAATAATGTAAATATAATATAATGTTTTCGTTCAATAATTATATTTGAGCGGACGAAGCAATACACGAAAATATAAAGGTAAATATAAACTAAATACATGGGCCCAAAACTATATATATTATTAGGCAAATAAAACGCAGCAATAATCTGTATAGTAATGGCACATATAATAATCGAATAAAGTAAATGGGAACTGATTGCTTTATTTAAAAAGAATTGCAACTGAGTTAATAAAGGGGTAATAAAGTAACAAACCATTATGACACTAACAAACCATAAATGCGCAGCCCCAGTAGTATAATTGTGCAAAAAGCCTTGTAAGTTCAGCATATAAATAAGTGGCTTGACATATCCAACATCAAGACTTAAAAATTCAGACTTATAAACAAAAAGAATCAGCATGAAAAGATAAAACGGGATTAAAATGCGTAGGCCCCTTCGCAATAACCATACTCTTACATTATTTATTCTTTTTTTACCGTAAAGAAAAGCTGAGATAATGAAGAATACTTGTACACCAACATTTAAAAATTGTGCTGACTGTTGTAATATAGAGTTATTAATTTCCTGCACCATATGACAAGCAATTATCATTAATGTTGCAATCACTCGAATAATTGATATCAAATATCTATCCGTTTCGGATAGCGCTTCATTACTCATCTTCTCAACATCTCCACTACTTATGATTTTGAATTTATTTTTTTGGTAATGAATCGTTTCAAAACATTATATAATGACTTCTATATACTATGGGCATTGAAATGACCATCTCATAATAATAATAGATAAGATAAAATACCACACAACTGCCATACAAAACTGCGCTTGTTTTCCTATCAAAAAGGGTTTTTATTAACCAGGGTAACAGTAACAAACCATATAAGCCGAAATACACACTCATTCTCGCAAAAATCCAATTTTGCATCGCCAAAATATAAAATATAAGATTTAATATACTAAAGTTAATAAGGATGTTAATAAATTTATCATTGTTACTTTCAATTTGTTTTCTGCCTAAATAAGCTAGCACTATGGGTATAGCTGCAACCAAAGTTCTAATAGCGTTAGCACCTCCACCTTCTGTTAATATATATTCTTGATAATGACCATATTGACTACCCTCTAAAGAGCCTAACAAAAAGGTACCTATTTGATTAAATAATACAAGAATGACTACCGATGCCAGCAATGTGATACCCACTAATTTACTCCACGGCTTTAATCTAACAAAAAAGTAGACCGGAATAAATAAGAGCGCCGATGTATGCATTGTACTTACGATTAAAACAATGATAAAGAATGGCAGCCACCTTCCATCAGTAATTAATTTAATACATAAGAATAGTATTGCCGATACAAGGTACTGTCTGATACCATTCATGGTAACCAAATAACATCCCATGGTTATGTATAAAAAAAGACTTAATTCAAAAATAGCTGAGTATTTATAAATAATTGTAAAAATAAGTAGATTTGTAATAAGAGCACATATAAATATAAAGACTTGTGGATCAGTTGAAATAAATTCTTTTATAAAGCTTAAAAAAACATTAAAACCTGAATCACCACTATATAATTTAAATTGTTCAAGAACATCGTCAACATGGTTAGGAACAAAATTAATAAAACTATATACGTAAGTACTAGTATCTCCAATCGCCCCACCTTGTGGTATCCTTAGCCCTGAAACCAAAATTAAAGTTGTCACAGCAATAAAAGAAAATAACTTATTGGGTTCTCTTTGCGTCGTACCGTTTATCGTAATAATGTCATTACTATACCGCTGCGCAAAGTATCCGCTGATAAAAACCATCGTTAATGTTAGCCAGAAAATAGTCATCCTCTTGCACCTTTCAAACTACATATTTACCTTACCCACTGTTTTTTTACTGGTATTCATGATGTAAAAATATAGGGCCACGCCAAATGGGATTGCGAGAATGGTTGTAAGCTTGCATGGGGATTCTTTAATAAAAAGCTTATTGTGTAGCATAATACTGTTTGAAACATAGTGAATGCATTGCCTAAACTTACTTTTGAAGCTAGGTGAATATTTCATTAATAACTTTCTAAATTCAGCAAAACCTCTCGGGTTTTTTCTATATTGATTCATCATATTCAGACTGGAACCGTCAGGCATATATTCAACTATGCACACCACTTCATTCATGATTAACAGTGTATATTCTTGATCTACAAGTATATATTTGTAAATTAAGCCAATATATTTTTCACCTCCGAAAACAGGATAGGGCGAGTATTTTTTCATAATACTTGTTCTGTAGATAAGTTTTTTATCTCCTTCTCCTCCATTAGAGTAAAAACCACTCAGAGTTGTATCTCTCTTGTCTATTGGCAACTTGGTTCCTATAATCACTCCATTTTTAGTGGCATCAAGGGCTATAATGCCAGCATATTTGTTATTACCATTTTTTCTCCAAAACAATACAATCTTCTCAACTGCATCATCCGTCATATAGTCATCTGAATCAATGCAGACATTAAGTTCTGTGTCTATCAATTCATAGGCTGCATTATGGGCTCCATGCATACCTTGATTCTCTTGGTAATGATATTTAATTGGGAAGTTCCCCTCAGTAATCCATTTATTTATGAGTTCTTTAGTAAAGTCTGTGGAACCATCATCTATGATAAGCCAGATAAAATCCTTGCTAGTTTGCCTCATTAGGCTTTCATAACATAGATGTAATGTATAAGCCCTATTATAAGCAGGTGTAAAAACAGTAAGTGTTGGTTTCATTGTCATTTTCCTTTATCCATTTATATGATACGACCTTAAATAAAACTCTTCTAGCCATTTTGCATTTTCTTTAATGTCATATCCGCTATTTACAATTTCCGCATACCTATCTTTACGTTTATAATGATCTTTATATATTAGTATTTCATCAGCCCAATAGGTGGCAGGCTTAGCAAGAGATATAAATTTAACTAAATTAGTAATCTCAACTTCAGCTGGTATTGTATCTGAAATTATACACTTTAATCCCGCTGCTTGGGCTTCAACCATGGTAACTGGTAATCCCTCAAATAGTGATGGAAATAAAAACACGTCGAAAGCTTGCATCACTTCATTTACGTCAGCACGCGAGCCTAAAAATAACACACTATCCTCTAAACCCATTTTTTTGACTTTTTGAACAATCTTTTCTTCAAGCTCACCTTGCCCTACCAAGATCAAAGTAGCACTATCACATTTGTTTTTAATTGCATGAAAAATATTTATTAAAAAATCGTGATTTTTCTGTACGTTGAACCTACCTACATGACCAATTATAAATTTGCCCACTAAACCTAATTTTTTTTTCATATTTTCTGATTTTCGATTATTAAATGAAAATTTATTAACATCAATAGCATTATTCATTAAGATTGCTTTGGACTCATTCTTTGCACCAAATAACCATTTTGATGCTGGTTTAGAACATGAAAACATGTGAGTAATATATTTTCTACAAGCATGTTTCCAATAAAATCGAAATGGTGCTTTTAAATCTAAGCTCATTTTTGAATTATGAGCATGACAGATTATTATTGGAACACCTTGTTTTTTCGCTTCTTTATATAAAAAATATCCTAATTCTGAAAAATTACCATGGATTATTTTATATTCTTTATGGTCGCCTAAAAATTTTGATATCTCCTTTTGATATGAAATAAAATATTTCGGGTGAACTGGTGATATTCTGAAAATCCTACCACCTAAGGCCTCTATCTCATTTTCATACATTCCCCGCTCCTGGCGATGTACTAAAAAATCCAATTGAACTTTTGTACGATCAATGTTGCGGTAATAGTTCATAACCATGGTTTCCGCACCACCACGATTCATAATCGTAAACACCTGCAATACTCTAATCGGATCCATCTTCCACCTCTTATCTACTAATTATTTTTCGTATTGCTAGTAGTAGCAAATACACACCTATTGGAAAGTTATATTTTGCACAGCCGAAAAAAAATTTCCAGGGTAAAGGGAAATATTGTAATGAAAGTAGTTTATATGCCTTTTTGAATTTCATTATATTGATAATACTATCTATGGATTGAATTTTTTCATAAGTATTTTTATCGCTTGATAATTCATTTAGCCCTAAGCCCAAGATACTAACTCCAATACGGTTATAGAGTGCTTGTCTATAAATGCTATCAAGCTTATGATCGTCAATATATTTTTCAATTAAATCAAACAGTACAATCCATCGTTCCGTAAATAACGACTTATATTGAGAAGTAAGTGAAGTTTCATTATCTTTTCGATAATGATAGAAATACTTATTAATAAATACTGCTTTACGTACATATTGGAATAAACGCAAATTAAAAATCCCATCTTCATATGTTCCAATTTTCCTTATATCATCAAATTTAATATTATTTCGCTTAATAATACTCGTTTTGTATAACTTACCCCATATTGTACAAAGGGCATCTAAATTTTCAGGTTTTGCTAGTTCATTGCCTATTGCGCCCACAAATCTTCTATGAAGATTTTTTTTTACCCCTTCCTCATCATAGATTATATTTTGCTGAAAAATTGCTTTAGGGACTGAAACAGTACCAAACTCTCTAATATAAGACCACATCATAACATCACATTTATATTGTTTTACTAGCTCTAGTACCTTTTCGCAAGTATCTAGATCAATCCAATCATCACTATCAACAAACATTACATATTCGCCGATTACATACTTTAAAGCAGTATTACGAGCGAATGACACCCCTTCATTTACTTTATCAATAACCACAATTCGACTGTCTCTTTTTGCATATTCTCTTAAAATGCCTAGGCTTGAGTCTGTTGACCCATCATTTACTGCAATAAATTCAATATTCTCAAAGGTTTGATTGACCAGGCTATCCATACATTTATGCAGATATTTTTCCACATTATAAACAGGAACAATGATGCTTATTTGAGGATTAGCCATATTGTTCACATCCCTAATACTTTACTAGTGAATGCTGATTATGTTTTTATCAAACTAATCAGTTGCTCTATACGATTCTTACCAAAAACTTTCATAATTTTAATCTTTAATATTCTTTTGGATCTAACATACCACGGTAGCCATGTTTGGGAAAAATGATGAATAGCATAACTCTCTTCGCAAATAAAATCGTTACCATTTTTATAGTCATAGGGAGAAAAATATGTTTTTGGGAAAATAACGATACCATCATTAATATTTTGTTGCTTACCATTGAGTGTAATGCCCATACTCTCTACAAGTTCAGATAAAACGTATGTATTGGTCAACTGATTCATACTTCCATCAGCATTTATAAATTTTTTGTTATCATAATGATGAAAAAACGCATCTACTAAGATATCGTTTTCTTGTGCACCAATGACGCAGCTGGCCATGTAATGGTCATCTTCAAAGCCCCAAAAAGAACTATAAGCGAGTAAATCGTTATAACTCTTTAGTACTTCAACATCTGTATCCATATAGATGCCACCCCACTTTCTGAGTGCATATAGTCTTACATAATCACTAACAAAGGCATATTTTTTACATTGATAGGCATCCTGCACATAGATGATACTATTTCCAACATCAAAATTAGTCTCATTCCATTCTATGATTTGATACTCTGGCAAAAACTTTCGCCAGCTCTCAATGCACGTATGTACCATAGCTGGTTTCTCCCCCCGCCCAAACCAGCAATAGTGTATTATCTTAGGAATCAAATATTGTTTTTTCAATTTATCACCTACACTATACTTCAATTAAATTGTATATTTTATCCACTTCTTTCTCATTTCCATAATTAGAACATTTCGTATTACCGATAAGCCTTTGCTGTAAGCTTTTATCTTCAATTACAATTTTTATCCCTTTTGCACACTCGTCAATATCCATGGGCACTATTACACCATCATAGCCATCCTGCAATTGACTGGAAGCTGTAGCAAATTTTGTTACGACTACAGGCTTACCCAGCATTTGGGCTTCTCGCACCGTGACCGCCTTCCCCTCATGCCTGGACGGTTGAACATAGATATCGCAGGCCTTCATATATGGATAGGGATTGGTTTTTTTGCCAAGTATAATAAATCGGTCTTCCATACCTGTTTCTTTAATTTTTGCCCTCATTATGGGCTCATCGCCACCATAACCGATAACATACCACTTGACATTACAGCCCATATCCACTAGTTTTTTGCATATTAATACTGCATTATCAAGACCTTTGGCATGAGAAAACCTCCCAACGGTACAAAGCTTTATCACTCCATCTTCATCGGGCATTTCTTTCGATACATCAACATCAGCTTGCTGCGCGACAAATAGGGGTGAAAGGATATTTTCAATTGTAATAGTTTTCTGTGCAATTTCAGGGTGTAATTTTACAAATGGTTCTCTGCAACTATCCGAAACCGTTACAATATAATTAAAATAGTTCCACATTGCTAAGTCACTTTTTTTATTGACATCTATAATAGAAAAATCAGTATGTAGCCACGCCATTTTTATTTTCGCATCCACATTATTAGCCACATAATAATGTGGATCCAAAAAGCTGATTGCTAAATCATATTTTTTATTTATCTTTGGGAGGAACCTTTGTGCATATTTATGTCCATATTGCTTGCTGATATAACATCCATCACGGAAATTTTTTAATCTAGTATAGTAGCTAGAAACAGCCTTACCTAATAATCTAGCACATACAGTTCCCATTTTTCGGCTTAGAAAAGCTTCTTTTATCGGTTTCATTAAAAATGAAAACCGATCGTCAAAAGGCAACAAGTTAACCTCGTTAGGAATGAGATAAAAAAAGTCACCTTGATGTAAGTATAAAAGTAAATCTACTTCATATTTACTATAATCAAGACTGTCCAAAAGACCAATTAAGCTTCTCTCAGCTCCACCAATTTCCAATGAATGCATTGTAACAAAAATTTTCTTCATGTCGTCCCTCTTAATGACTTAAATGCAATCTTACATATTCTATACGCAAGATTGAAAGATAGATTATCATATAAAAACAAGATACCTTTCTCTACTGGTTTTCTATTATCTTTTTGTAAAGGTACATCTTTCCACGGTGTCATTTGCAAATACTTTATATACATATTTTTCAATGGATGTTTACAATCTTTTACCCACGGCCTGCCCACAAAACCCGGAGTATAATGAATAATTACAGGCATACGGATTGCTTCTCTTAATTCTTCTTCTGAATAATAATAACCATTCATATTATAATATTTAATAATTTGGTCTTTTGTCATCGTAAAAAATACCGACATTACATTATATTGGGGGTGAATGATTTTACAATAATTATGTAGAACACCGTTTATTGTTCCCTGGTCATGATGACGAACTTTACCGTTGCGTTGTGCTATAAAATCTATAAATTTTTGTTCTGCATTATTTATTCTCCATTTATTTAAATCTATCAATATCATTCCAGCATTAATATACATATCAACTTCTTGCAACCCTATTTCGGTAAAATTTTCACTATATTGCGAAACTGTATCAGCGACCCCAGCAATGTAACAAGCACTCAAATCCGTTTTCCACAATTCAGCCAAAGAGTTTGTTATGACTGAATCACAATCTATATACAGTATCTTCTCAACTTCACTTGGTACAACACTCGAAAGAAAGAGTCTGGCATACGAACTAACTGCAATTGAATTTCCGATATTTAGTGAAATTTTATCTAATAAAGATGATATTTCGGTAAATGTAATCTTTCTACCATATGATTTTGCGATTATTGATAACTTTGATTTATTATCTACAGAAATATTATTCTCTAAGATATAGATGACAATATCATCAAACTCTTTATTGTTCTCAAACAAAGATAACATTGAGACCCCAACATGCTGTGCATAATTATCATCACTTGAATACGCAACTTGTAAATCCATAAAAGCTCCTGTCCGAAAAAATGTTTTTTCCGTATTTTATAAACTCGCTGCCTCTAAATCGAAGTATAGTTTAGCGTTAGACACAATTCAGTGAAATATCCCAGCTGCAGTTTGATAGTCTGCGATAGATTCATCAAGTGGAACCTTAGAATTAGATTGATGATCTTGTTTATTGACGATGCGTCCATTCGCTACGCCGTCAGTCATATATGTGGGTACAAGCTTCCTCAACACGTTAATCATATCACCGTCATACATAGCCTGACTCAATGCCACAAGGCTCAGCTGAAGCTGCTCTTCATTCATGGCTTTGATATTTCCCACAAAAATTTTCTTGTGCTTGGTGGCGTTGGTTCCTTCTTCAACGGTCAGCAATTCTTCAAAAAGCTTCTCACCCGGTCTTATTCCTGTATATTCGATTTTTATATCAGAATTAGGTACAAGCCCTGAAAGCTCTATGAGGTCGCGGGCCAGGTCTACAATCTTGACTGGTTGTCCCATATCCAGCACAAAAACCTCGCCGCCCTTAGCCATTGCCCCGGCTTGAAGCACTAATTGTGTAGCTTCGGGAATCGTCATAAAATACCGTTTCATGTCGGGATGAGTAATTGTGATTGGCCCACCAGCGGCTATCTGTTTTTTAAACAGTGGTATTACGCTGCCCCTGCTACCTAGTACGTTGCCAAAGCGGACAGCAACAAATTTTGTATCACTGAGCTTGCTCATATTTTGTATCACCAGCTCAGCCACCCTTTTGGTGACTCCCATTATACTAGTGGGATTTACCGCCTTATCTGTTGATATCATGACAAAAACCTCTGTACCAGCTCGATCTGCTGCCTCAGCAATGGTTTTAGTACCAAAGACATTGTTACGTATTGCCTCCTCAGGCTGCATTTCCATCAATGGAACGTGCTTATGGGCCGCGGCATGGAAGACGACCTGAGGTTTATGCTCGGCAAAAATCCTTTTTATCCTCTCACTGTCGCGTATGTCCGCGATAACAGGCATTATATCCAAATGGGGGAATTTTGTTCCCAACTCTCTATCAATTTCATAAATACTATTTTCGCCTTTTCCTAAGAGCATAAACTTACCAGGCGATAGTTTAGCAAGCTGCCGGCACAGTTCGGAGCCAATCGACCCTCCGGCGCCGGTTACCAAAACACGTTTCCCCCTTATATATGCGGCAATTTCATGCAAATCAAGCTGAACTGGTTCTCGACCTAGTAAATCCTCGACATCTATATCTCTAAGCTGCTTAATAGTGACTTTGCCGTCAATTAGTTCATACATGCCTGGCAGTATTTTTACACTGCAATCAGTTTGCTTACATTCGCTGACAATTTCACGAAGGACTGTTCCTGCTATTGATGGCATAGCAATAATAATCTCGGTAATCCGTTGCTCTGTTACCATCTGTCTAATATCCTGACGGCTACCTATAACCTTCGCCCCATAAATCATTTTTCGTTGCTTATAGGGATCGTCATCGATAAAACCTACAATTTCTTTGCTCTGGTAATATCGATGTTCGATTTCCCTTGCAATCATAGCCCCCGCGTCACCGGCACCGATGATCAAGACTCGTGAATAGTTGCCAGGTATCCTACGGCGAAAGTTCTTTATCACACGAATGCATAGCCGATTCATGCCGACGAAAGTGATGGTTAGAAACCAAGATAGTAAATGGATACTCTTCGGCAAATCTGAGCTAATAAAAGCTGCGTAAATACCGATAATCAATGAACTTAGCGTTACTGCACCGATAATCCCCAATAATTCATTAATACTGGCGTAGCGCCACAAACGATGGTATAAACCAAATCCATAAAAAGACGCCAGCCTTACAAATAACACCATGGGCATCAATGCGAGTAACCTATCAACATAGTAGCTATCAATGTTGCCCTCGAACCGAATCATTAAGGCCATCAGCGGAACACTGGCTACAATAAAGCTATCTACTAGGATCAGCGCCCCTAAAACTAGCCTCTGTCTCATATTTATACTCCCTTAGTTAGCAGTCTTGTTTACCTCGCTATAATAATCGCAATAGCTAGAATAGTCTCCTAACATTGCATCACTTTTCACCCGATTGACCATAATGCCTAAAATCAAACCATTGACCCGTCCTAATGCCTCTCTAGCTCTTTGAGCTTCCGCAGGGCGAACAACGCCAGCACCTATAACCATAATAATTCCATCCACCTTGGGAGCTAGTACACAGGTGTCAGTGACAGGTAATACTGGAGGCGTGTCGATAATTAAGTAATCGGCCTGACTACCAAGCTCTGAAAGAATAGCAACCATTTTATTACTATTCAACAATTCTGATGGATTAGGTGGTATTGGGCCACTTGCTAGAATTCTTAGATTAGGAATATCCGTGTCCTGCACATAATCAGCAACCGTCCCTTCTCCCGTCAAAACATTGGTTATTCCGGTGGCTACTCTGCCAAAAATCAAGTGTTGCACTGGCCTGCGCAAATCACAATCCATGATTATGACTTTTGCCCCACCTTGAGCCAGAGCGATGGCAGTATTTGCCGCGGTAACCGACTTCCCCTCGCCTGGACCACTGCTCGTAAACAGAATACTTTTTAGCTGACCATCGATTTTTGAGTACTGGAGATTCGTCCTAAATGCCCGATAAGCTTCCGCTATCGCCGATCTAGGCTTTTCGTTTACAATCAACTGTCGCCTATACATAATTACCTCCCTAGTTAATTTTTCAGATGCAGATTTTTCTTGATTTTATCGAATAAGCTCTGCATCTTGCCTACAGCGCTGTTTGCTGAGGGCAGATTCGCCAAATTAAAGTCAGGTATCACGCCCAAAACCGGTAAGCCTAGATAGTCCTTAGCTTCCTGTGAACTATCAATTGTACGTCTTGAATTTTCCAAGAACAATGCCATCCCCAGCCCAAGAAATAATCCCAGAATAGCTCCCACGATTACATTCCGTGTTTTCTGGGGGGAAATTGCCACCGCTGGCTCGATAGCTAGATCCAATACTTGAACTTCTGATGGCTGGGTCACCTCGCCAATCCGCGCTTCTTCATAGCGTTTGGCTAACATGATGTAAATCTCTTGGGAAACCATAACGTCCCGAATCAACCGAGAAATCCCCTGCTCTTTACTCGGAAGCGTAGCCACTTCCTTTTCACTCTCTGCCATTACCTGCAAGATGGCTACTCTTTGCGCTGCAGCAGCTGCTAACTCGGCTTCATTTTGAATCTTCGTTAGTAACAGCCCCTGATGAACTGGATTGATGGATGCAGTTTCGGAATTAAGAACCTTGGCCGTTTCATCAGCTAGCCGCGCCCTCGTTTCGGCAATGACCGCTCGGTTAGCCATTACTTTCGGATGCTTGTCCCCATACATTTGTGACAAGCTGACAAGTTCTGTCTCTCCGTCAGCAAGCTTTGTCTTATACATCTGGATAAGCGGACTATCGGCGATCATGCTGGGCGATTCTTGGGATAATTGCCCCTCTACACTACTGAGCTTCGCACTAGCCATGGCAGCAGCCACAGTATTATCAGCTAACATGGTCTTCATACTTGCCATTCGCTCCACCATGGCTTTTGTTTCATCGCTTGGTGTCAGGATCTTTTGCTCACGCTTATATTTCTCTAGGGCGTCCTCTCCTCGATCCAATTCTTTCCGAGATTCAACTACCCGTTGTCCAATAAGATCACGTACTGCTATCTGCTCAGAACGCGCCAATGTTGTCAGTCTATCAATAAATGAACTCACTAATGCATTAGCGACAAGTTGCGCTTCTGTCGGCGAATTTGCCGTAGCTTTAATCTTTAATACATCTGTATCTCTAATCGGTTGCATTGTAATCCGCTTTAGCATATCTTCATACTTAGGCACCTGCAGCTTATCCGATTGGGTTTTATCAATAACCTCCTGCACGACTGTGCGACTTTTTAATATTTCTGAATAGGTCGACATCAGTTTTGAATTTGAAGACGTCCCCATTATATCCGTCGTAGGTGAATACGATAGTAGGCCCTTTGACGGCTTGACTTGTAATATTGCCTCTGCTTCAAATGTGGGAGGAATCAAAAAATTAATGAGCAAAGCAATCATAATAGTGCCTAGAAAGATGTTTCCAATCAGGAGATATCTATTCTTAATGGCTTTTCCAATAGCGTGTAAATCAAAAACCATTTTCTCCACTTATTAACCTCCAATCTAATCGGGTATATTCCATAGTGGCATTTAGCCCGCCCGGCTGTTATCTCTGCTAATTAAAAGTTCCTAAGCACGGACCAAAATCCGATCACTGGCATTATATCCCTACTCATATCAATTCGACCATTACCGGTCAGATATACTATATCTTCATCTTTTAGGCTGATGTTCTGGGTCATATCGCCTTTTTTCAACAGTGCTAGTAAATTAACTTCTAAGGGCTTGCTTGTCCCACCTTGGGATATAATGAGTACCTTTTTCTTAGCGGCATCTTTGGTATAGCCACCGGCGATAGTAATTGCATCCATCAATTTATGCTGTTTTTCCAACTCATATAATCCTGGTTTGACCACTTCTCCCACTACGTATATCCTGGTTGTATGATATTTGAGAATATTAACGCTTACTTTTGGATCATTGACATAGCCGTTTAAAGCACTTGCAATAGATTGCATCAGTTCTCTTGGCAATAAGCCAGCGACTTGCACCTCACCTACCACCGGAAATACGATTTTCCCATCCTCTCTAACTTCCAGTCCTTCTACCTTAAGATCTTCAACACCCCATACACTAATTGCCAGAACATCACGTGGACTTAGTCGATATTCTTCACTTGCCCTAGCAATATCAATCCCTGAGTTCAAGATAAAAAGCGTCGCAAACAATATAATGAAAATTATTTTCATATGCCCCTCCGAAAATCAATCTGCTGTTTCTGGCAATTTCTCCAATTCCAACATTCATCCCGACAAGCCTCCCATGAAATTAGATATATATGTAATTTATTGCCAAAACCAACTTCCTTTAGTATAATTGTTATTTTTTACCATAACAAGTTTTTTAATCCTGCTTTATTTCTTTCTTTTGGACAATTACTAAAGTATTATCCCATTAATTTACAATTTTTAATCTAACCCTATTGACTCCAAAACAGCTACAGCCCTTAGAATTGCTGGAAATTGATTTGTCGAAACTTTTTTAAGATTTTTCCATTTTATTGTTTAGTTGCATAATTTTTCCTATTATTTCTATTTCATGAATTAATTGTCAAATGCACAAACAGAAAATGAAAAAAAAAAGATTCTGTCATTAAAATGACAGAATCAAACCTAACTAATGAACTCTTATATTCCCAGTTTACTATAGATATTCGCTCTCAACAGGCGCAAACGAAATTCCCCTAAACCATACTTAGGATGGGGAACATTGACTCGTTTAAGAGCATAGACATCAACGCCTTTGCTATTGAGCCCAGCAATCCCTGAGCAAGCTCCCAAGTACCCCGCCTCCCTTAATATCTGCTGGGTAATTGCTGTAAATTGACCATAGGGATAGGCAAAAAACTTCACAGTACCAACATATTTTTCGAGTATCGCTTTGGAAGTAGCGATCTCACGCCGTTGCTGCTCAGGACTACTATCACCTAAAGCAATATGTGACACTGTGTGGGAACCAATTTCAGTATGACTTGCTTGCATGGCAGCAATCTGTTGCCAAGATAGATAGTCGGGAGTGCCCACCAAACCAGTAATGATAAATACAGTACTTCGCATATTATATTTTTCCATAATAGGCAGTGCTGCCAGAAAATTATCTTCATAGCCGTCATCAAAAGTAATAATGATCGGCTTATCAGGCAAACTCATTTTCCCCTCATAAAAATCAAATAATTCCTCCAGGGAAATCGCAGTATAGCCTTTTTCTTGCAGATAGCTCATTTGCTCCTCAAACTGCATCGCCGTCACACTATAGATATCATCAGCCTCACTTACCTGATGATAGGCCAGAATAGGCACGCCTGGCCCTGCCCAAACAAGCCAACTCAATATACACATAACAAAAAAACCACTCAGTGCCAGCACTCTATTCATTGCCCAGCTCCCCTGCAATCTGCTCCAATTTGCGTAGACGGTGGTTCATGCCTGACTTTCCCACGCGTCCCGCCATAGCATCAACTAACTCTTGCAGTGTCGCCTGAGGATAGGCGAGCCTTATTTGGGCAGCTTCCCGCAGGGAATGCGGTAACTGGGCAAAGGCTTTATGTGCAATAATTCGTTTAATGCAATTGACTTGACGTACTGCCGCATTGACTGTTTTTTGTAAATTCGCCGTTTCACAATTGACGAGACGGTTGACTTGATTACGCATCTCTTTGACGACTCGCACATTTTCAAAAAGCAGTAAGGCATTATGAGCGCCAATAATTTGCAAAAAAGCCGCAATCGCATCACCGTCTTTTAAATATACAATATAATCATTTTTGCGTTCAATCAGCCTGACAGGCAGGGAAAAATATTTCATCAAGCGTAGTAGGGTTTTCCCAAAATCCAAATTACCTGTAACCAATTCCAAGTGGTAATCCCCTTCGGGTCGATTGACTGAGCCACCACCTAAAAAAGAACCTCTTAGATAAGCTCGCCTGCAGCAGGCTTTACGCAAAATTCCGCTGTCATTGCTCACATTAAGATTATCGCCACGCATAATACCCAGGACCGACAACAACTGCGTCACCACTGGGGACGGCACGACTTTAACCATATAGGAATTATTCTTCTTTAAACGTCGCCCCCGCGTCACAACCACCTCTGTTTTTAAATGAAAACCACTCTTTATCAATGTTAGAGTTTTGCGTGCCACCGCGGCATTTTCAGTAATAAATTTAATTCCCAAATTGCTATTGCCGCCAATGAGCATAGTACCGCCCATACGCATCAATGAGGCCAGTTCAGCCACTTTGCAGCACCCTTGTTCATCCACAATCCTGGCCAATTCATTTCTAACCTCAGCAGAATACGAAGCCATTACTATCCACTCCAGTCAAGCCCTTAGAGTCTATTTTAAAAGGCCCCTCTGGTCGCTTAAAAAAGTCTCTCTACTCTTAGTGCTCATTTTTTTTTAGATCTTTTATGTTTTCGGCGATTAAATAATAATCCAATAAGCGCATCCGTTCCGAATTCGTTTTTAACTTATAGATCATAGATACAATCGTACGAGATAATTTGAGGGGATCATGCCGCACCCAATTGGTTTCACTGACAACATCGGCTTGAAAAGCTATAATACCCATAGCCTCAATTTCTTTCACGTCTGCTTCCACTGGGTAGGCCCCCTGGTTAGCATACTTTTGTTGCAAATCGACTGCTACATGACGGTTATTCACCACAACATAGTCAATAACCCCAGGACCAACATGATCTAATATGGCCTTAACATGCTCAGAAGCGCTATAGCCATCTGTTTCCCCTGGCTGGGTCATCACATTACAGATATAGATTTTTACAGCCTGGCTTTTTCGCAACGTATCAGCTATGCCTCGCACCAACAGATTGGGCAAGATGCTGGTATACAAGCTACCAGGTCCCAATATAACAGCATCAGCATCTTGGATGGCCTCGAGGGCACTCTCTACCGGCATAGGCTCTTCAGGCTCTAAATACACCCTTTCAATCCGTTTGTTGGCCAGTGGGATTTGAGATTCACCCTCCACTACAGTGCCATCTGTCATCTTAGCCCATAGCCTTACTTTTTGGATCGATGCCGGCAATACTTTGCCCCTTACTGCCAAAACTTTACTCGACTCTTTTAAGGCTTGCTCCACATCACCCAATACTTCCGTCATAGCAGCAATAAACAAATTACCAAAATTATGTCCAGCCAAATCCCCCGTGCCACCAAAACGGTGCTGAAATAGCCTTTCCATCAACGGCTCCGTATCAGCCAAAGCTACCAGACAATTGCGCAAATCCCCAGGTGGAATCATATTAAAATCTTTCCTCAGACGCCCCGAAGAGCCACCGTCATCAGCAACCGTGACAATGGCTGTAATATTACCAGTGACGCTCTTGATGCCCCGCAGCAGCACCGATAATCCTGTACCACCACCAATGACAGCCACTGCTGGCCCGCGATTAAGTTTACGTTTTTGAAAAAGAAGTTCAATCAATCGATCGGATCCTTCGGGAATCAGCACACTAATAACCGAACTAATAATTTGCCTAGTCGCCAGTGTCATAATCACGAGCCCGCTGGCAATGATGGCAATTCCCATAATCGTGGTAACCGTATAATAATACTTACCTGTCGTCAGATAGGCCATACGGAAAATAGCCTCTTCCAAATTACCTGCATATTTATAATTAAAAACAATAGCTAGTCCTATGCTGGCAGCGATAACGCCCAGAGAGAATAAGAGTAGCCATCGCTTTACCTTAATACCAGGGTACATCCATTTTAAAAAGTGCATAAAATTACACCTCTACCCTTTATGCGCCGCCATAGCGGCATCATCTTATAGTAACTTACCCTCTTCTTGCAGAGTGCTTAGCTTTCAGCCTGAACTTTCACTACATTCTTTTTAATATCTCGATGATCTAGATTGACTTTATACCCCTTATTTTTCAAACCTTCATAAATCTTACCAGCCACAAATACCGAACGGTGCATACCACCCGTACAGCCGATGGCAATGATCAGATGGCTTTTACCTTCTTTAATATAATTAGGCACCAAAAAATCCACCAAATCCGTCACTTTCTCCATAAACTGCTGGGTAATTGGCCATTTCCAAATATAGTCCCCTACCTCAACGACCTCACCACTTTTGCGACGCAATGATTCCACATAAAAAGGATTGGGTAAAAAACGTACATCAAACACCATATCTGCATCTAAAGGAATCCCATATTTAAAACCAAAAGACACCACGGTAATATTCATCCGCTGAGACTCTTGTTCACTGGTAAATAAAGCCGTAATCCTTTCTCGCAAATCAGCCGTCGACAATTCTGAGGTATCAATAATCTGAGTAGCCCGCCCTCGCACCTGATCGACTCGTTCCCGTTCTCGGGTAATGCCTTCGCTAATACGGCCATGGGGCGCCATCGGATGCCGCCGTCGGGTTTCTTTGTATCGTCTAATTAGAGTTTCATCAGAAGCTTCGAGAAACAGCATTTCATAGTGATGACCTTGCTTTTCCAATTCTTCCAAAGTTTGCATTAACGTATCGAAAAACTCCCGACCGCGAATATCTACAACCAGGCCGATTTTATTAACCCGCCCAGCTGACTGTGCACATAATTCGGCAAATTTCGGAATCAGCATCGGTGGCAAATTGTCTACACAAAAATACCCCAAGTCCTCCATCGCGCGAACGACTTGCGTTTTACCCGCACCTGACATGCCTGTAATAATCACCAAACGGATATCTTCCATATTATTTCACCTCCATTTATCTATACCGTACTGCCACGCCGATTAGAACGTCGTCCTAAATGACTTTTAATGCTTGCAACGGAAGTATTTAATACTGCATTCGGAGAGATATCATATTTTTTCAGCAATTCGATTGCTTGGCTGAAATCACCAATCGCGAGGGAAAAATGACTATCAGTCCCTACTATAATTTTAGCCCCATACTGTTTAGCCAGACAAACAATATTTTCACAATAAGGTTTACTGCCTGTTCGAGATAATTTCAAGGAACTATTATTGAGTTCAACAGCCACATCATATTTGACCGCTGCCTGCACTACAGCCTGGGCATCAATCAAATAATCAGGATTACCAGGATGAACAATGATATCCACCCACGGATTTTTGATGGCGTTGATCATTGCTTGCGTATTTTCAGCGACAGATCCATGTGGCGTACAAATTTGATGCAATCCAGCCAATACAATGTCAAGCAACGCCAAACGGTCATCGTCCAAATCTAAATTGCCAGCTCGATCAATGACATTCGCTTCTACACCTTTTAGTATCCGAACACCAAATAGCTCATCTGGAATCACTTTTAGATTGCCAAAATGATAGGCGTGAGGTCCACCAGGCATGGCTGGACCATGATCAGTCATCGCAATCATTTCTAGCCCCTTATCAGCTGCTGCCCGGGCATTCTCCATCACCGTACTATAGGCATGACCGCTGGATATTGTATGAATATGTAAATCTGCAACAAATTTCATTTTATCGTCCCCCCATTATTACCCATTACTCTTTCTATTAATTATAGGGTACTTTCGCTAAAAAAGCAAAAAGGATACATGTTAATATGCACCCTTTCACTTATAATTACCCACTATTTCATTATCGTGAATTGTAGTTTTTGAGACATTGTTCTTTCCCTAGATCAGCACCGCAGCTACGTCTTGATTATCATACTGAGTCTGATCGGTCTCGGTTACTGCTTGTATTGATTTGTAAATAATATCAATCATATGCTCAATTTCACCTACTGTACTAATGAGGGGTGGCATAAATACCACTACACTACCAATGGGACGGACAATGAGTCCATACTCTCTGCTCTTTTTGCAGACTTTTGCCCCGACTGCCATATTCCAAGAGAAGGGTATTTTTTTTGCGGGGTTCTCCGCTAGCTCAATACCAATCATCAAGCCCTGCTGGCGCACTTCGCCAACATGTTTAAGCGTTGTAAAGGTAGCGAGTCTAATGCGAGCTGCCTCTATTTTAGCCTCAAGGCCTGCAATCACTTTTTCCTCGCGAAAGATCTGTAGATTGGCAAGACCCGCAGCGCAGCACAGAGGATTACCGGTATAAGAGTGGCCATGGAAAAACGTTCGTTGCTGGGTATAATCACCCAAAAAGGCATTATAGACCTCATCGGTCATAAAGGTAGCTGCGAGTGGCAGATAGCCACCTGTAATACCTTTGGCCACCATCATAAGATCAGGGGATACGTCTTCTTGATCACAAGCAAACATTTTACCGGTACGACCAAAGCCAGTGGCCACCTCGTCAACTAAAAACAGTACATTATATTTTTCTGTAAGCTGCCGCAGTCTCTTCAGATAGCCCTTAGGCTGAGTCAGCATACCTGCAGCTGCCTGCACCAGTGGTTCCACAATCATGGCGGCAATTTCTTCATGACCCTCAGCTAAAATTTTCTCTACCTCATCAATACACGCCATACCACACTGCTGTGGATCAGAAGATAGTGTACAGTGATAACAGGAAGGACAAGGAGCTTGGATACTTTCAAACAATAATGAAGCAAAAATTCGGTGAAAAAGATCAATTCCTCCCACACTAACGGTGCCAATTGTATCACCATGATAGGAATTTCCTAAAGTAACAAACTTTTGCTTTTTAGTTTTACCTTTCAGCTGCCAATACTGATAAGCCATTTTGATAGCAATTTCTACTGCTGTAGAGCCGTCATCCGAATAGAACAACTTTTTTAACCCTTTAGGCACAACTGCCATTAATTCCTCAGCCAGCTGGGAAGCGGGTACATTAATGAGGCCCAGCATTGTGGTATGAGCAACCTTGCCTAACTGGTCAATAATAGCCTTGTCAATTGTGGGATGGCGATGGCCGTGAAGATTGACCCACAGGGAGGATACACCATCATAATATTTGTTACCATCACTATCAATCAGTTGTATTCCTTCAGCAGCCTCAATAATCATTTGAGGCTGAGCCACCCATTCTTGCATTTGGGTAAACGGATGCCAGATATATTCCTTATCTTTACGTTCGATATCATTCATACTCATTACCTCCCTTTTATGATACTAATGATTTCATCCATTTGTAAATACTCCTCAGCAAGCTGAGCAAGTTCTACTGACTGAATTTCCCCCTCACTGATTGTAGCTGAATAAGGAAATCTTCCTAAAATAGGTACCCCCGTCAATCGAGTAATATATTCCTCATTGGATCTTTCCAAAATACCAACTTCCGCTTCATTCCAGCCATTGATAATAATCCCAACCACCTGCAGTCCACGCCGACGAGCATAATCCACTGTCAGTACTGTATGATTGATGGTTCCAAGATTGGGTCTGGTCACAACAATCACGGGCAAAGCCAGCGTTGCCATGAAATCAACGAGCAAATAGTCTTGCCACAAGGGAGCCGTAATGCCACCTACCCCTTCTACTAATAAAGGATCATAGTTCGCTGCAAGCACTTGGTAGGCCTTAAGAATAGCAGGTATATCTACGAATACACCACTGACTGCGGCCGCGACCGCTGGCGTAAGAGCTGGTGCTAAACATAAAGGATTAACCAAATCCCGCTCCCTTTCCCCAATACCAGCAGCACGCATTAGAAAAGTAGCATCTTCAGCCATGAGTATGCCCTGACTATCAGCTACTCCGCCTGATGCTAAAGGTTTCATCACCCCGACATGGAGTCCACGAGCCTTGAGTGCTGCGGCAATTGCCCCAGTAATCACCGTCTTGCCCACATCTGTATCTGTTGCTGTAATAAATAATCCTGACATAGAGTCACCCCTTATTAAAATTATAGTAACTTTAATTGTTTACTCACTGCAATGATGATTTCCACTGCTCTTACGAGGTCAGCCTTATCATGGGCTGCTGACACTGTTAGGCGGAGTCGACTGGCGCCAGGCATAACCGTGGGTGGTCTGATCGCAGACACAATGAGGCCCCGTTCTTTTAATTGCTGGGCCATTTTCACTGCCACTGCTGCCTCGCCGACCATAATCGGTAGGATGGGCGTTATCGCCCCGTCAATCTGCAGACCAGCGGCCACAAGGGCCGTCCGCACATAATCCCCATTGTCACGCAGCTTATCAACAAGTTCTGGATTGGCCTGTAATTCTTGCAGGGCCGCATATCCAGCTGCCACAGTTCCTGGCGACAGAGCTGTGGAAAAGATAAAACTGCGGGACTTATTAACTAGGTAGTCAATCAGTGCCTGGCTTCCAGCCACATACCCACCCTCAGCTGCCAAGGATTTACTGAGGGTTCCCACTTGAATCTGCACACGGCCTTTAAGACCAAAATAATCTACTGTACCACGGCCACCTCGACCTAACACCCCTACGGCATGAGCGTCATCCACCATTACCATAGCCTGATAGTGCTTGGCAAGCTCCACTATTTTATCAAGGGGCGTTATGTCACCATCCATACTAAAAACTCCATCAGTAACAATAAACCGTTGCCCCTGGCAAGGCGTATTTTTAAGCATCTCTGCCAAATGATGCATATCAGCATGACGATAGACCACCGTTTGCCCTTTAGACAAACGACAACCATCAATAATACTAGCATGATTAAGCTCATCACTAAAAATCACATCACCTCTGCTCACTACAGCACTGATGATGCCCACATTGGCCATATAACCAGTATTAAAAACCAGCGCCGCCTCAGTACTCTTAAACAGTGCCAATTGTTGTTCCAGTTGTTCATATAAAAGATGGCTACCTGTTGTTAATCGCGCCCCACCTGAGCCTGTACCATACTTCAATACAGCATCCATTGCGGCTTGCTTAACAGCAGGGGAATGTGTTAATCCCAAATAATTATTTGTGGCTAGGAGCAAATATTTTTGCCCTTGGGCCTCTACATGCACAGCATCTAAGGGCTGATAACTGACAGGCGCTCGATACAAATCATGCGCTTTGACTTCATCAATATAAGTTGTCCAACAATCCACTGCTCATCATACTCCTTCACAAATCATGGGGCGAACCAATACGGGCTGCTGACTTAAATAAGTGATAATGGTGTCCAGCTCAGCATCAGGTTTCACAAAAAACACCCGCCCGCCGAGCAAACTACCAACTGGCTTACAATGAGGTATGCGAACATAGCCAGCTGATGATGCAACATAGCCCGTCGTATATTCAGGGTCATCTGACCAACAAAGTTCAGCAACCATACCTGGAGCTGCAGCTACCTTACTGGCCAGGACTAGCGCCTCCCGCACATGAGTGTTATTAATACCTCGATCAGTTAGCAATGCGCCAAGCCCTTGTTTATCATCAATATCCATTCGTGATACCCGCACCCCTCGGGATCCTGTACCATCAAGTCGCTTCCCACAAACAGCACAAAGCAGCATAGCCCCCCCCATACTATCAATAAGAGATAGCAATGCTGTCATACCACTTTGAGCTGCCAGCAAAGTAACGCCAGCCCTCACAAGAACCTCTTGTGCTGCATGGTGACTAGCAACCACATCGTCCCCTGGGACTGTATGTACTGACAGCAAAGGCACCTCTTGTATCTGATTTTTATCAATTTTTTCCACAACAATATTAATAAAATCTGCTTGTCCCCGCGTGTGGGAAAACGCTCGCTCTAGCATGGCATTAGTGGTTTGTGCCACCATCTCTTGAGAGACAATCTGCTCAGCTCCAGAAATATGACGCCCACCCACTTCATGGGCTCCCCCTTGAGCTGATCTCATTCTAACGCTGTACAATATGTATCACCTTTTCCGTCTCAGTTAACATTCGCGCTTTATTCTCCATTGGTTACTCCCCTTCGTTAACTCGTTATATAAATTAGGTTAACACACTTTGCAAAAAAAAACTACCTCCTTTTTTCTGATGCCAATGAGCTTAGCCATTTTTATATTTAAACGAGCACCACTCTTTCAAGATAAGAGTGATGCTCGCTACTGTTACTAGTACCTGGATTTATTTGTAACGTTCGACATAAATTTGCAGCTGCTTTGCATTATTATTAATAAACTCTAAGTTAGAAGATATTTCTTGGGTCGTTGCTGCTTGCTCTTCACTAATTGCACCCGTTGTTTCAATTGATTTGTTAATTTCAAAAACAGCTTGCGTCACTTCTCGCAGGGTACTTTGTATTTGCTTAACTGCTTCTTGTGATTGCTCGGCCAGCTTCCTTACTTCTTCGGCAACGACAGCAAATCCTCTACCATGCTCACCAGCGCGGGCAGCTTCAATCGCAGCATTTAAACCTAATAGATTGGTTTGCGCGGCTATATTTTTAATGAATTCTAGAATTTGTCCTGTATGCTTGTTTTTTTCCATCAGATCCTGAGCGACTGTTATGGCCTGTTGCCCAGCACCTGCAAGTTCACTGGCACTATCGGCTACTTGACCAATACTTTCCGCTACATGTTTCGTCCCGGAAACTAAGGCTTCCACATTAGCAACCAACTCAAGACTGTTCTTTAAATTAATACCCGAACTTAAAGTCCCAATAATTTCTTTATTCACACCATAGATCGGTGTAAAGATTGTTTTTATTGGTATTCCATATATTTCAACTGGAACATCATCATAAGTATCTTTATTGGTACGAATACAGTCTACAATTGTGCGTATTCCTTTAATTGGTGTTCCATTGGGCAAATTTAGTTCAAAGCCTTTTGCTCTATAATATCCTAAATATTCCGTCAAGTCTGTCAATCCAACCGCCATATCTTCGCGAACAATTCGATTGAGGTAGGGAAGAACTAAGTTAAACGCAGCTAAAATTTCCTCGTTCGTCTGAATTTTATTTTCATTCTTCATGTATAATCGCTCCCCTGTATTTATCTATACAATATCTATTCGTATTAATTCAACATTTTTCGATATTATCCTTTAAAATAAAAATCTAAAGAACGAATCATCAAAGGAGTCAGGTTTGACTTATTTCTTTAATAAGTCAAACCTGACCCCTTTTATTACTAAGAACCAAATACTAACAGCAGACCTCCCAGGATAGGTACGGCCACCATGGCAGTTTTTAAAACAGATGGAGGAAGTGTCTTGGTAAATTTTGCACCAATATAAGCCCCAGTCATCAACCCCGTTGTCACTTTGAGGAGCAAGATCATATCAAGGTAACCGGCTGTCAGATAGCCTACCCCGCCCAATAAAGCAGTGGGTAAAATTACCAGCATTGTTGTACCTGCAGACTGGTGGATCGTCATACTAAAGAAGACCAATAATCCAATTTGGATAAAGGGAGTGGCACCGATTCCAAAGGTTCCCGATAAAACGCCTGTAACAATTCCCAATCCACAAGCAGTTACCCAAAATTGTAATCCAACAGGCATAGACTTACTTTCTGCAGGGGATAGAACTTCTTTAGAATAAAAAAAGACTCGTAGCCAAAGCAAAATAGCCGATAAAAATAGCATACAAGCTGTCATCCACATCAGCTGATGACCCGGCAGGCTAGCTGCAATATGAGCTCCTATAAACGCACCGATCGCGCCAAACAGGCCAATCGCTATCCCATTTTTCATCACGACATTGCCTTCGCGAAAATGACTATACGCACCAGACATTGTTGTAAATACCATAGCGCTAAGTGATGTCCCCAATGCGGTATGAATAGGAATCCCAAATACTACGGTTAAAACCGCAATAACGACGCCAGCCCCCCCAGCACCGACAAAACCGAGTAATACGCCTAAAATAAACATGACAAGAACGATTAGCATGACCAGACCCCTTTCTACAAGTAGCACTTCACTTATTTCAATAGCATCTCGAATCTATTTTGTGCACTGAGATTTTATTGCTAAATCGTTAGCTATCCATATTTTATAATATATCACCTTTTCAGTCTTTTTCCAATGTACTATTCTGATTGGGGTAATACTTGATCTAAATGAGGCATTATATATTTTCTTGCAAATTCGCCAACTCTGTTAAATACTATGAATGTATGATCCTAGACGAAAATAGTCCTTATCAGAAGAACTGATAAGGACTATTTTTTTCAATCAAGAAGCATCTTTCTGTGCAAGTAACTTAACAAGCGACCTTGTTCATCTCTTCATCGGTTGATGAGGTTTTAGTCATTAACGTTAATATAACAGCGATAACCAATGAACTTGCCATAAATACATAGGATGCGCTTGGTCCGCCTGTCGCAGAGTTTAGATAACCTACAAGATAGGCTCCTATGAAAGAGCCTAAAGCTCCGAAACTATTAATTAACGCCATGGCTCCGCCTGCCACATTCCTAGGTAAAACTTCTGGAATGATCGCAAAAAATGGGCCATAGGGAGCGTACATCGCACCACCAGCAATAACAAGGAGAAAATAAGACAACCAAAAATTAGAAGAACCCACTAGATAAGATCCATAAAAAGCAATTGCGCCGATCAGTAAGGATACCCAAACAAAACCTTTACGATTTTGCGTCCGGTCAGAATAATACGAAACGGTGACCATCAATAAGGCAGCCAGTGCATAGGGTACTGATGTCAGCCAACCTGCAGCAACAATGTCCATCTTGGATGCTGATTTAATAATGGACGGTAGCCACATGACAAACCCATACACACCAATACTCCAAAAGAAATATTGAAAAGCAAGAGTAATGACCGTTGGAGATTTGAAAGCTTCCATATAATTCTTTACTGGTTTTAAACCTTTTTGTTCTTCCAGCAAAGCGTCCTCAATGTCTTTTTTCTCTGATGTAGTAAGCCATTTTGCATCTTTAGGATGATCACAAACCATGAACCACCAAATACCGGCCCAAATGATCGATGGCAGACCCTCAATAATAAACATCCAGCGCCATCCAAAAGAGTGAACCAGATATCCTGATACGATAGACATCCATAATACAGTAATCGGGTTTCCTAAAATAAGGAAAGTATTGGCCCTTGAGCGTTCTTGTTTAGTAAACCAGTGGCTTAAAAACACCAGCATGGCCGGCATAACAACACTTTCAACGACCCCAAGCATAAAGCGAATGACATATAATGCAGAAATATCATTAATCATACCTGTTGCGCTCGCTAAAATACCCCACAAAATTAAAGTCCAAAAAACTAATGTTTTGGCACTGCGTTTTTCAGCATAGAGGGCACCCGGAATTTGGAAAAAGAAATATCCCAAGAAAAATAATGCACCAAGTAACGAGGATGCTGATGCCGTAATATTCAAATCTGTGGCCAGACCAGATGCTGCCCCAAAGCTGTAATTGGCCCGATCAAGGTAAGCTAAACTATAAGTAATAAACACCAAGGGGATCAGTTTCATCCAACGTGATTGAGCTAATTGTTTAATTTCCATCTTACTCTCTCCTTCTCATTTGATTAGGCTCCCACTTACCGCACAGGATAGTGGGGCGGATGACCAGTTAACACGGCTACTACGTCACTCGCAGCCATTACACTCATTCTAGCGACTGCTTCACGGGTATTTGATCCAGCATGCGGAGTAAGGACTATATGATCCAAGTTTAAAAATCGTTCATCACACAGGGGCTCCACTGCAAAAGTATCCAAGCCTGCGCCAGCAATTACGCCTTCTTGCAGCGCCTTAATCAAATCATCTTCAACAATAAGATCACCACGAGCTGTATTGATAATGACAGCCGTTTTTTTCATGTTTTGTAAACTTTGGCTATTAATCATGCCCACAGTCTCAGGCATCGAAGGCGTATGCAGGGATATAAAATCAGCTTGACTAAATAGTTCACTCAGTGGCACATACCTGACCCCATACTGCTCAGCAAAATCACGATTAGGCCAGACATCATACGCAATCATATTCATATCAAAAGCAGCCGCTCTTTTGGCAACTTCTCGACCAATATTGCCTGTTCCCACAATTCCGAGGGTTTTACCCGATAACTCAGTTCCTGTAATTCGCTCCCATTTCCCTTGTCTCACCAATCGATCCATCGCCGAAATATTGCGAGCAGTCGAAAGGAGTAGCCCCATGGCCAATTCAGCAACTGCTTTCGTCAAGACCCCTGGAGTGAAGGTAACTTGTACCCCATGATTCTTGGCAATCGCAACGTTAATATTATCATACCCTACACCATATTTCGCGATAACCTTAAGGGTTGGCAAGCCTGCTATAATTACCTTATCTGTTACTTCATCTGTCCCCGTAATGAGGGCATCCATACCTGGTATTAACTCCAGCAATTCTTGTTCCTTTAATGGTCTACCAACCGGATTCCAAGTAATTGCATAGCCTTGAGACTCTAAGATCGCCTTTGCTTCATCGCACAACGCAAAAGAACGTGCTGTTACTAAAATTTTAATCATATAACACTTCTCCCTTATGATTCGCTTTCATATACATTTCCAATTGTTTCTTGTCAGGCAATCCGTCATTGTCACCCGGAAACATAACGGCCAACGCGCCAATGGCACTGCCTCTTATGACCGCCTCTTTCAGAGAGAGTCCTGTGCGCAATCCACTCACTACCCCTACCGCAAATCCATCTCCTGCACCAACCGTATCGATCACCTTCTCAACTTTGAAACCATCGACGAAGAAAGACGTATCCTTTGTCTTAACGAAAGCACCCTTGTCGCCCAGCTTAATAATGACTGTCTTTACTCCCCCATTCAGATAAAAATCTGCAATGGTATTTACATCATCACTACCAGTTAAGATTTTCCCTTCATTGATTCCAGGTAATACAAGGTCACTGCGAAAAGCTAAATCATTGATGACTTGTACCATTTCTTCTTTACTTTTCCACAATTGCGGCCGCAAATTTGTATCAAAAGAAATATAAATGCCTTTCTCCTTGGCAATCGCCATCAATTGATAAATTACCTCTCGGCAGCTTAAAGATACTGCTGCTGGTATTCCTGTCACATGTAGATGTTTCACAGTATCCCATGCTATATTACCAACATCGGCTAGTTGCAAATGAGACGCCGCTGAATGCCGCCGAAAATAAAATACTTCTGGATCCCCTACTTGAGTTTTTGATTTTAATTGAAAACCAGTAAAATGTCCTGCATCAAAGGTCACATAACGTGTATCAATATTGTTTTCCAGTAGAAAATTATTGATATACTTCCCAAAAGGATCTTCGCCGAGTTTAGTAATATAAGCTACCTGATGTCCGAGTCGAGCCATCCCAATGGCAAAGTTGACTTCTGCCCCGGCAACAAACTTAGTAAATTGCTCAATCTGTTCAAGTCCACCCTCTGCATTTGCCAAAAAAAGCGCCATTGGTTCTCCAAGTGTAAGAATTTCACACATATATTTTCCTCCTCCTATCATTGATCATGATGCAATTTTTTAATACATTCTATTTTACTCAATGTGCAGCTACTAATTTTTCGATAGCGTCCTGTAACATGGCGAGGGGCTCTGCACCACAGGGATATTCAATCCCTACAGGAATATTGGGGGGCAATATTTTTAATACGGCTCGCCAATCCACTTGTCCATTGTCTAAACATTGGGCAATGGGTTTGTCATTCTCGTATGACACATCTTTTAAATGAATATATTTTACATATTCAGCAAGTTGGGGAGCATTGTCGACTGCGTCTTCATTGACCCAGCACCAGTTGCCAACATCATAAGTACAATAAACAGGAACATCATATTCCTTGCAACAATCTAAAAAGCTTGTTAGTCCTTCTACTTTTCCACTTTCCATTGTTTGATCATTTTCCACAGTGACAACCATCTGTTTATTCTGCAAAATCCCCTTAAGCCTAAGTACTTCTTCGATATTAACAGCTTCAAAGTCACCTATCGTAAACTTTATCATCTTTATCCCCATACGCTGCGCCTCATCCAAATACTCAAGAAGCTTGTCCACAGCAAGACGTTTCTCAATAAATAGTGTCGCTGGAATGGAGTATAGCAATTCCATCTTATATTTTTCTGCTTCCAGCACCATTTTAGGGATTTCTTCTTGAAAATCTGTAATCCATTCTCGGCGAATCTCAATCTTAGATATTCCCAAAGACTTAACTCGTTCAAATACTTCCCACTGCTTGGCCCCGGCCTGAATAAGGTCTTCAAAAACAATCGTATTCACTACAATATTTTCTATCACTTTGCCACTCTCTTTTCTCTTTAACTATTCTATTATCGTTATTTATCGATTCCGTTTATCGGTTTCTATAACAAAAAAAATATAATGTTATTTACCGGTTTAGTTTATCGGTTTCTAAGGTGATAAAAATTTTTACTTGTCTAGCTTCGTAGATCCTCTAATCATTAATTGATTTGGCAATTCAATAATCTCAGGACTTGATTTCGTTTTTTCTTGTACTCGGAATATCATACGCTTTACACACTCAATACCAACATCATAGAAAGGTTGTGATACTGCAGTGATACCTGAACCAATCAGCTCCATCCACGGCCAATTATCAAAACCGCATATGGCTATATCACGGGGAATACAAAGACCCATGCGATGAATGGCTCCGAGTACACTCAGCATGGTCACACCATTGGCCGTAAATATGACATTCACTTGTCCTGGATTATTGGCTAAAAAATTCTCAACAAGATTTTGAACCCCGCATTCATCTTTACTGTCAATGATATATTCTTGTGGCTCAATGTGTAATACCTCACTACAGACTTGTCGATATGCCTGTCGCCTGAGAGTCCGAGTCCCAATGTTATTGAATGGCTCTGTAAAAAATCCGACTCTGGTAAATCCCTCGTTAGCAAGGTAGTTCATCGTATCAACCGTAGCTTGATAATCATTTGTCCTAACTGTATCAAACAGAGTCGGAAAAATCGGTCTATCAGCTAGAATAATGGGAATATGATGACTGTCAATATCTTTTAAAAATTCATTATTTTCTCCTGTTGTATTAACAATCAACCCTTCTACTCGTTGATCAATCATCGATAAAATATATTCTCGTTCTTTTTCGCTATCATTATCCATGTTCGCAATGACAACATTATAGCCATATTCCTTACAACAATCGGTAATACCTTTGACTAATACAGAAGAAAATGGATTGCTGATATCTGCAATCAGCACGCCAATTAAGCCACTCTTATTTGATTTTAAACTTCTCGCTAAATTATTAGGTCGAAAATTTAGTTCCTCAATAATATCCTTAATTCTTTGTTGAGATTCTCCTGACATAAATTCGAATTTCCCATTAAGGTATCGCGAGATCGTTGTCTTAGAAACTCCTGCTCGTTTAGCTACATCTACGATTGTAATTTTCGTTTTGTCTTTTTTCATTCTTTGATCTCCTTACTCAATAAGGTGAACCGGTTTCTGGAACCAATCAACATTCGACACTATTAGGATATCTTATAATTATAATAGTGTCAATATTCATTTTAACATAATTGTGTGTAATTTTTGACAATTCGGCTTTGTCAGTTCTAAATTGGCGACTTATTTATTTCATACATAAAAAGCACCACTTTTCCCTATCAAGTGGTGCTCACTTTAGCAAGATATTAATTTATTATTTTCTTAACACATATTTTTCAATGGCTTCAGCTACGCCATGGGCATTATTATGAGCCGTTACAGCCTGGGCAATCTCTTTTACCCGTGCTGAGGCATTCCCCATAGCTACACCAAAACCCGCATATTCAATCATAGGATAATCGTTATTAGAATCCCCGATCGCCATAACTTCTTCGCGACTGATATTGAGCTTTGCGGCAAGCACCGACAGCGCATGTCCTTTGTTAACACTCGGGTGGGTCAATTCTAGAAAAGTAGACTTCGAGGTAGTCGCAAATACGTCATCTCTGAACTGCGCATTTACTATTTCCTGAATCTGTTGTATCTCATGAGGTTCAGCCAAAGATAGCATTTTAGTCGGTTCATGCTTCATGGAATAGAACTTCGCACCAACAGCCACCGCTTTAACGTTTGCGAATTTCTCATAGGATTTAGCTTTTTCAGAGCGTTCAATAACATATAACTCATCATTCATATAGGATTGTAAATACCAGCCTCGCTGGCGAAACAATTCTACAATTTTGCCAGCCACATCAGCTTCAATCGTCTTATGAAAGACCATTTTCTTCGAAATAGGATACCGAATCATTCCACCATTATACGTAATAAGCGGAGCCTGTATGTTGAGTTGCTTGGCAAATGGCAGCGCAGAAGTAAACATTCTGCCTGTAGCAATCGTCACCACAACTCCTTGTTCCTGGGCCTTGCGAATCGCCTCACATGTCCGTGGTGATACTTGCAATGTTCCATCCAATAACGTATCATCCATATCCACTGCTACAAGCTTAATTGCCATGAATTAACCCCCAACTATAAATTTATCGATCATGAATGACTTTTGATAACGTAAAACTGCAAATCGTTATGAGAAAAACACCAATAACAGGTGCTATCATGCTATAAATTTGAAAACCCGGTAATGTTTTCATAACTATCATTGATGCTAAAATGTTCATGAAGAACGTCGCTCCACCTAGGTTCAGCCAGTTAAGCGGCCTCGCAGCTAACAGTAAAATAGGCCTTACTGCCGCATTAACGATACCAATAATAGCTACCCCAAGTAGCATACCACCTAATGTATCAACAAAAATACCTGGCAACTCTGCAATAACCAAAAACAAGAGTACCCCATTAATAATAATGCGTAGCATAAATCCGCACATGTTCTTGGCCTCCTAAAATTAAGTCTCTAATTACTATTATATCCTGTTAGGCAATTTATTGACAATGTATTTTTTGGGTAACCAAAAAAAAGCACCAAGTGCCATATCCTATGGCAACTTGGTGCGCTCTTATTCTATGTATCGATTTATACTAATTTCATATCTACCAATACTTTATTCATATTGCGGACTGCATCAGCACTTTTGTTGAATTTTGCTTGTTCTTCTGCATTCAACTTGTACTCAACAATTTTTTCCCAACCAGTTTTACCGATTACAACTGGAACTCCGATACAGATATCTTTTTGGCCATATTCGCCATCTAGAGATACGCAGCAAGGATAGATTTTCTTCTCATCACGAACAATAGACTCAACCAATAGTGCAACAGCTGCGCCAGGAGCATACCAAGCTGAAGTTCCAAGCAAGCCTGTCAATGTAGCGCCACCAACCATAGTATCAGCCGCTACTTTTGCCAATGCTTCTGCAGATAATAAATCAGCAGCAGGAATGCCTGCATACGTTGCAAAACGAGTTAATGGAATCATTGTAGTATCGCCATGACCACCAATTACAACACCTTGCAGATCAGTTGCAGGACAACCAATTGCTTGACTCAAATAACATTTGAAACGGGAGCTATCCAAAATACCACCCATACCAATGATACGATTCTTAGGAATGCCACTTGTTTTTAGTGCAAGGTAAGTCATAGTATCCATTGGATTACTAACAATAACAAAAATAGCCTCAGGGGAGTATTTAAGAATATTATCAACTACACCTTTAACGATACCTGCATTAGTACCAATTAAATCTTCCCGAGTCATGCCTGGTTTACGAGGAAGGCCTGAGGTGATCACAACCACGTTAGAACCAGCAGTTTTGCTAAAGTCATTTGTACTACCACTAACGCGAGTATCAAACCCAAGCAGTGCGGAAGTTTGCATCATATCTAAGGCTTTACCTTCTGAAGTGCCTGGTTTAATATCTAGTAATACCAATTCACTTGCTAATTCTCTTTGTGCAATTACGTTCGCGACAGTTGCACCTACATTACCAGCACCAACAACAGTAATTTTCATTCTTACATCATCCTCCTAAATTTTCATGAGATATTTGGCTACCATTAACTATTTATTCTATCTATTTATTATAACTTGTTTTTGATAGGTTTGTACAGACTTTTAAGTGAAATATAATACATACTTTTTTCAAAAAAGGGTTGACATCCTTATCTCCATTCCCATTCACTAACATTAATACTTTTTTGTTCCAATTCTGAAACTTCTACTTTGTAAAAAAAAAGCCCTTCTACCAAAGTAGAAGGGCGCTATCGTTATTATGAATTAACGACCGCTGTTTTTGCTAAAGCAGTCGCGGCAATATACTGGACGATCGCTGCTTGGACGGAAAGGAACTTGTGTTTCAACGCCACAAGCTGCACAAGTTACATCATGCATTTCGCGTTGTGGACGAGCGCCACCTTGATTGAATCCGCCGCCGCCATTATTTCTTTGTTTACGAGCTGCGCGACATTGTGGACAACGACCAGGCTCATTGGTGAACCCTTTTTCGTTATAGAAATCTTGTTCGGAAGCTGAGAATACGAAGTCTACGGAACACTCGCGGCATGTTAAAGTTTTGTCTTGAACCATTATAATAGTCCCCCTCAAATTTTTTGCCCAATATGGTTTAGGGTTCAGTACTGTCCTTGCCAAAAAAGCTACTTGAGAAGGATTGCTAATTGAATCTCACTAGACCTATTCATTTGGGCTCTACTCTTAGTATACTATTTTTTTCAAAAAAGTAAAGGATTTTCTTTTTTTTAAACTAATTTTTGTAAATTATCTGTTTACAAAATTCCAAATATCCTTCTTAACTAGGTATGATAATGACTATGATTGTACATGCTATTTATAATTCACTAAACTACATTTTAGTCATTAGGAGGTACTACAATGACCATACTTGAAAAAGTAAGCTCAGAAACTCGTAACATCTTCAACATGTTTTTTGACAAAGAACCCCTTAATTATTTAGAAGCAGCAGGTTTATATGGAGTCATCGCCCAGGGTCGTTATAATATTGCTGCGCTTGAGGTTATTTATAACCATGCCCAAGACACTGAACTAAAATCATTAATTAAAGAAGCCATTGACAGACATACCAAAACCCTTATCCAGCATTCCGAAAAATTACTAAGCGAGAGTGGTGGCACATTACCGACTTTATCTTTTACCAAACGCACCTTACATAAAAAGTCATTAGACATTCCCGCCGATGCCCGTATGACTGATGGTGAAATTGCCATCGCTGTTGGCTCAATGGCTAAAGCTGCACAAATGGCACTGCTCGCTACATTGCACCAATCATACCAACTCGAAGTAGCCCTAATGTATCGCGAAATGCTAGATGTTGGTTTAGAATGGGATTACCGTCTGTTACAACTTATGCTCAACCGAGGATGGCTACCGAGATTAGCAAAGATAGAGCATTAAAATTAAAAAAGCCTTCCAACAAATGGAAGGCTTTTGTTTTTAGTCTGCTTGTTTTTCGAATTGATCTTTGCCAACTCCACATATCGGGCAAACCCAATCTTCAGGGATGTCTGCAAATTTAGTACCAGGGGCAATACCACTGTCTGGATCACCAGCTTCTTCTTCATAAACATAAGCGCAGACTACGCAAATCCATTTTTCCATTAAAAATTCCTCCTTTAGTTTGCATCTTCAGCTAACATATTTATATTTTACCATATTCATAAAAATTAGCAACTAAGATTCACTATTAATTCCTTATCCAATTCTAAAAATCTCACTTTTCTGCTTCCTCATGGTATATGGCAGTAAATTTTTTTCTTGTTATGGCTGAAAGAATGGAGGTAACTACATGCTAATCACAAGTGTAACACTTTTGCTAGCTATTATTGTGATCTATTATAGCTGTGAACTTTTTGTCAATGGAATTGAATGGGTTGGTCGAAAATTCAACATTTCTCAGTGCGCCATCGGCACAGTATTGGCAGCATTCGGGACGGCACTACCTGAAAGCGTTGTAACCTTTGTCGCTGTTGCCTTTAATGCGACAAGGGAGCAACAAGATATTGGCGTTGGTGCTGCAATGGGAGGCCCCCTAGTACTTGGCACCATTGCCTACGCGGTCGTAGGACTTAGTATTATTATTTTTCGTAAAAGACGTGAACTTGGTACCGAAATTGATATTGATAGCCATAAATTGCGTAAAGACCAATTATGGTTTTTATCTATCTTTATCTTTAAAGTCTTACTAGGTTTTCTGGTTTTTAGCGGTAAATCATTAACAGCCTTATTCTTTTTAGTAGCCTATGCTCTCTATTTTTATAAAGAAATGCGCGTAGAGTGCATTCTGCCGCCAGAAGAATTAGAACCTTTACTATTTCAACCCCACAAAACTGCCCCCACAACCTCTTGGGTACTGGGCCAAACCCTCTTCTCTCTCATTCTCATATCGGCAAGCTCTCAATTATTCGTAAAGAACCTAGAACTCATTAGCGGCCTGTGGCATATATCTCCCCTCGTCGTATCCCTACTATTAAGTCCTCTAGCCACTGAACTACCAGAAATTTTAAATGCCGTCATTTGGGTTCGACAAGGAAAAGAAACACTCGCCCTTGGCAATATTAGTGGCTCCATGATGATACAAGCCACGATACCGAGTGCTCTAGGTATCTATTTTACGCCTTGGCTATTTGATAAACATCTCATGGTGGCGGGGGGAATGACTCTTATCTCAATTATTTATTTACGCATCACACTCAAGCGCAACAAACTATCACCTCATCGCTTACTCTATGCCGGACTATTTTACCTTATTTTTGCCTTTACATTTTTCATATGAGCAAGCCCGGAGGGCCAGCCTTACATATACCACGGAAAAGACGACCTTTTCAAAAAAAGTCGTCTTTTGATTCACCATTTTCTATCAGATCCACCACCACCACCTGAACCGCCACCAAAACCGCCGCCTCCTCCTGAACCACCACCGCGACCGCGAGATAGTATTGACAGTATCATATAAGTAATGGCTCCACCAAAGAACATCCAATCAATCATGCCAAGCAGTAACAAACCAACAATAATCAAAATATGTACCCACCAGGGGGCGGTATCCCACCAAGACGCCGTACTCGTATCCTGAGAACTTGGCGCTGGTTTGGCGTCTGTTTTCAGCTCCAGTTTATATTCTTTTGCGACCTCGCCAGCTAGGGCCATATAACCATTTAAAATTCCTTTATCATAATCACTCTGCTGAAAATAAGGCACCATATATTGGTCTTGAATCCGCCCCGTTTTGGCATCAGGCAAAGCACCTTCCAAGCCATAGCCTACTTCAATCCGAGATTGATGATCATTCACTCCCACCAACAACACTACACCGTTATTAAGGGTCTTATCCCCTACGCCCCACTGCCTCAGCAAAGCTAATGCGTAGTCAGCAGGCGGCATTTCTTCCAAAGATTGAAGGGTTACCACCACGATTTGAGCTTTGCTCTTAGCCGCCAGTTGGGTGCCAAGATTATTGATCCTGGCTTTAGTATCAGCGTTCAATACCCCAGCATAATCCTGAACATAAATACTGGTTGTAGGCTTAGGCGGAATTTGTGGCTGGGCCCAGACGATCCCACCGCAAGTTATGTAGAGTCCCAGCACCAGCCAGGCCAACCATTTTTTCATGGCATTATACCTCACTATGCAAGATTATCAGTGGTTAAAACTTAACTTGGGGAACCTGTTGTGCTCCCTCTGTAGCTTTAAAATACTCCTTAGGACCAAAGCCAAGCATTCTAGAGTAAATCACTGTGGGAAAGGATTGAATATTAGCATTAAAGCCTTGTACAGCATCATTATAATCTTTACGAGCAACGGCTATCCGGTTTTCAGTTCCACTAAGTTCGTCCATTAAAGCACGGAAGTTTGCATCAGCCTTCAAATTAGGATAATTTTCAGCGATAACCAGCAATCGGCTAAGTGCGCCACCAAGCTCTGCATCGGCTTGTCCTTTGGCCGCTGGCCCTTGCGCTCCGCCCAATTTAGCTCTGGCGTCCGCTACTGCTTGAATCGCCTGTTGTTCGTGCGTTGCATAGCCCTTGACTGTGGATACTAAATTAGGAATCAAATCAGCACGGCGTTGCAATTGATTCTCAACTTGCGCCCATTTGCCGTTAACATTCTCATTCATCTGCACCAAACCATTATAACCACTCACACCCATTACGACTACGAGAACTACTACTACGACCGCAATCATCCAGCCTTTCATCAAAAGCACCTCCATTTTTTTTCGCAGTATACTCTATTTATTATGCTCCAATTATACCATATTATTGATAATTGTGAACCTGTTCCTCCCCTTGTAATACACGAATAGCTCCTTGGGCTAGTGATTCTAGTTCTTCCTCACCAGGCACAACAAGGATGGGGGCAATAAATTTGATGCGCCGGGAAATCCCATCAACAATACGCTCGGAATAGGCAATCCCGCCCGTTAGAATAATTCCATCCACATCGCCCGCTAGCACTACGGACATCGCACCAATTTCTTTGGCAACCTGACAAGCCATCGCATCGAGCACCACATCGGCGTCTTTATCTCCATCGACAGCTCGTTGCTCGGCTGCCCGAATATCCTTAGTTCCCAGATAAGCATACATACCACCTGAACCCATGATCCGAGTCATTAGTTGCTTTTGTGTATACGTGCCAGAAAAACATAATTTGATCAACATTTTAGCAGGTAGTCCTCCACAGCGATCAGGGGAAAAAGGTCCTTCTTCTTGGGCATTATTAACATCAATCATGCTTCCTTTTTTATGAGCTGATATAGAAATACCTGTCCCCAAGTGGGCGACTACAAAATTAAGCTCATCATAGCGCTTACCCATCGCCTTGGCTACTTTGCGCGCAACAGCTTTGCTATTGAGAGCATGAGACATACTGATGCGCGGCAAGTCAGGAAGTCCAGATAAACGAGCTGCTGGTTCCATCTCATCCACAGACACAGGATCAACAATAAACCCTGGTATGCCCAGTTGATTGGCCAAACGATAAGCAATGACCCCACCAAGATTGGAAGCATGCTCTCCTCGCTTCGCTTTCTCTAAATCCTGCACCATCTCCTCATTGATTGCATACGTTCCACCCATCAACGGCTTTAATAGCCCGCCTCTGCCCACAACCCCATCTAGAGAATGTAGTGAAATATTAGCTTCTGCCAACCCTTCAGTAATTAAGTCCAATCGATACTGATATTGGTCAAATACCCTTGAGAATTTTTCTAATTCTGCTCCTTGATGCTCTACTGTCTTTTTTAATAGGACCTTGTCACCTTCAAAGACGCCATACTTAGTTGATGTAGATCCTGGATTGACTGCCAAAACTCTTTTCACGCTCTTCGCTCCTTGTATTTTAAATTATGGTTTTTTCCCTATATCTCGAAAAAAGTCGTATACTGCCTGGGCTGCAGGTAATGTCATACTGGGCACCGTCGCTAATTCTTCGACTGTGGCAGCTTTCATTTTAGCCAAACTACTGAATGCTCCCCATAAGGCTTTGCGGCGCGCAGCACCAATCCCAGGAACATGATCAAGAACTGACACCATATTGCGCTTAGAACGCAGTTTCCGATGATACGTAACCGCAAAGCGATGCGCCTCATCACGAATTCGTTGAATCAGATAGAGAGCTTGGGAATGACGAGGCAAAATCAGCGGATCACTTGCACCTTCTTGAAAAACATGCTCAAATTCTTTCGCTAGGCCAATCACTGGCACATCCAGGCCTGCACCACGAATGATCTCTAGGGCTGAACTTAGTTGCCCTTTGCCTCCGTCAATAATAATCAAATTAGGGGTCGGTTGCCCCAGATCTCTATATCGCCGCCCCACAACCTCCTGCATGGATTTAAAATCATCCGGCTTACCTTCTACTGTTGTGAGCTTATAACGCCGATAGTCCTCTTTCTTAGGCATACCATTTTCAAACACCACCATCGAAGCGACCGTTTCGGCGCCTTGAATATGTGAAATATCAAAACACTCCATTCGCTCTGGTGCCTCTTCGAGACCCAGATACCTGCCAAGATCCGCCATGGCTTCGACCGTCTGGGCTGAATGAGCTTTAATGTTAGACTCTTGTTCACTCAGAACAATACTCGCATTATCATTAGCCATAGCGACAATGTTTTTTTTCATGCCTCGCTTCGGAGTTTCCACTGCCACACGACTACCTTTTAACTGGCCCAGCCAATCTGACAGCAAATGCTGTTCAGCAATCATGAGTGGCAACAAGACCTCTTTGGGTACAAAAGCAGCCCGACTGTAATATTGTTTAACAAAGGCGGCCAAGGCCTCCTCATCGTCTTCCTCCTCACTACCTGCTAGTAAGAAATGATCACGGCCCACCATTTTTCCACTACGAATAAAAAACACCTGGACACAAGTACCAAGTGCCGACCGTGCCAGACCGATCGCATCTTGATCGCCTGCGCCTGTCACAATATTTTGTTTTTCTGTTACTTTTTCCACGGCCGCCAATTGATCTCGCAGCTTTGCGGCCTGCTCAAACTCCAATTTCTCAGCTGCACTCCCCATCCTTTGCCGCAAACTCTTCACTACCGCATCACTGCGGCCTTCCAAGAGCAGACATACCTCTTTAATCATCCCACCATAAGTAGCACACTCCACCAAACCAGCACAAGGCGCAAGGCAACGTTTAATATGATATTCAAGACAAGGGCGCCGAGCTGTCAGAGTACGGCAACTACGCAAGGGAAATAGTTTGCGCATCAGTTTAAGTACTTCATGCACTGAACCAGCATTCGTATAAGGACCAAAATAGCGTGCTCCATCTTTTTGTACTCGCCTGGTCGTATACAGGCGGGGAAACTCCTCATTGGTGACTTTAATATAAGGGTAGGTTTTATCATCCCTGAGCCTGATATTATATTTAGGGCGGTGCTTTTTGATTAAATTACACTCTAAAATGAGGGCTTCTATCTCAGATGCCGTAACAATATATTCTAAATCAACAATACGGGCAACCATCGCCTGTACTTTAGGCGAATGATTGCGACTGGATTGGAAATAGGAACGAACTCGATTGGTAAGTACAACGGCCTTGCCAACATAAATAATGCGTCCCTGATCATCTTTCATTAGGTACACACCTGGCTTATCAGGCAAATGATGTAACTTTTCCATTAACTCATCATTCATGCATAACGCCTCCCTTTGGGAAAAATAGCACATTGCCAAGGTACTAAGAGTATGTTATCATTATAACATACTCTTAGTACCTACTAATAAACATAACGTGCCGCCATTTCTAAACAATAAATCATAACGTGCAATGTATACATTCGTCAAATTTATTGTGCACTTGGACAGTCTATAATATAATGAAGACCTTAGTATTAATTATATACTCTAAATAAGAAATTTTTATTTATAAATGGGAGGTCTCTACTGATGTTCAAAAGACTACTGATCGCCAACCGTGGTGAAATTGCCGTCCGCGTCATCCAGGCCTGTCAAGAGCTGGGCATTGAAACCGTTGCCGTCTATTCAGATGTTGATGTGAATGCGTTGCATGTTCAGCTCGCTGATTTCGCTTACCACATTGGACCTGCTGATGCTGCAAAAAGTTATTTAAACATGGATGCCATTATTATGGCCGCCAAAGCAACGAAAGCAGAAGCCATTCATCCTGGCTATGGTTTTTTATCAGAAAATGCTGATTTTGCCGAGAAGGTAACCAATGCGGGCCTAACATTTGTTGGTCCGAGTGCTGAAATCATCCGCCAAGTCGGGGATAAAGATGCTGCTCGCGCTTCCATGAAGGCGGCAGGTTTACCAATGACTGCTGGTAGCCCTCCCATTACGAGCAACGAGAACGCCTGCCAACTAGCCGTTGAAATCGGTTATCCCGTTATTCTGAAACCTATTTCAGGCGGTGGTGGCAAATCAATGTATATTGCCCTTAACGATGCGGAACTACGTAGCGCCTTAAACAAAGTCGATGTTGAGCATAGCTCTTTCTACTTAGAAAACTATATTTCCGAAGCACGGCATATTGAAGTGCAGATTATGGCTGACAATTTCGGCAATATTCTACATTTAGGTGAACGCGAATGTTCACTACAACGCCGCAATCAAAAAATACTCGAAGAATCACCTTCCAGTGTTTTAACACCGAAAATGCGCGAAACAGTCTGTAGTATGGCGATTCGTGCTGCCAAAAGCATTTTTTATACCAGTGTCGGTACCGTAGAATTTTTACTTGATGTGAAAACAGGCAATTTCTATTTCATGGAGATCAATCCCCGCATCCAGGTTGAACATGCTGTTACGGAAATGGTTACAGGTATTGATTTGGTTCGTCGACAGATTCGGATTGCCGCTGGTGAACCACTAAATAAAAAACAAGTGGATGTTGAGTCCACTGGCCATGCGATTGAGTGCCGTATCAATGCCGAAGATCCGAATATGTGTTTCCGCCCATCCCCAGGTTTTATTGATTTTTATCATGCACCAGGGGGTCCTCGAGTCAGGATCGACAGTGGCGTATGTGCTGGTCAAATCGTACAAGAACACTATGACCCCATGATTGCCAAAGTCATTGCTCATGGCCGTACCCGTGGTGATGCCATTATGATTATGCGTAGGGCCCTCGCAGAATTCCGCATTTCTGGCATCAAAACCAATATCAGTTTCCATCAGCAAATACTCAACAATTCACATTTTTGTAGTGGCAATATTGACACCCAATTTATTAATAAGCGCATGACTCCAGCTATCGTTGAGGAATGTGAAATGGAAAGAGAAGATAAAAAACACTATTTCCAACAGTAGGCGTTATGCCTACTGTTTTTTTTATTTACTCTCGTATGCCCCGCTCTAGAATTGGTCTTAGATATTGACCGGTATAGGATACCGTTACCGAAGCCACATCCTCAGGAGTGCCTTGCGCAATAATAGTCCCGCCTCGATGACCACCCTCGGGGCCCAAATCAATCACATAGTCAGCCGTCTTGATCACATCCAGATTATGCTCAATAACCACTACCGTATCGCCACCATCCACCAACCGCTGCAATACAATCAGCAAGCGATGAATATCAGCGGTATGCAGACCCGTTGTCGGCTCATCCAAAATATAAAGGGTCTTACCTGTACTGCGCTTCGACAATTCAGTGGATAGCTTAACACGCTGCGCCTCACCCCCAGACAAGGTGGTGGCAGGTTGTCCCAGTTTAATATAACCTAAGCCCACATCTTGCAAAACCTGCAGTTTACGTTGCAATTTAGGGATATTACGAAAAAACTCCAAGGCTTCATCAATAACCATATCCAGAACGCCAGCAATACTTTTGCCTTTATAGCGTACTTCCAAAGTTTCCCGATTATAGCGGGCGCCTGCACACACTTCACAAGGTACATAGACATCAGGCAAGAAGTGCATCTCAATTTTGATAATACCATCACCGCGGCACGCTTCACAACGCCCGCCCTTCACATTAAAGCTAAAACGCCCTGGCTTGTAGCCGCGCATTTTGGCTTCATTCGTCTGGCTAAAAACCTCTCGAATGACATCAAATAACCCCGTATAGGTCGCTGGATTGGAACGAGGAGTACGACCGATGGGGGACTGATCAATCTCAATAATTTTATCAATCTGCTCAGCACCACAAATGTCGTCATGGGCACCAGGACGTATCCGAGAATTACGGTAGACTTTACTGGCTAGCCCTTTATATAAAATTTCATTAACCAGAGTACTTTTACCTGATCCTGACACACCAGTCACCGCTGTAAATAATCCCAGAGGAAAGGCTACCGTAATATTTTTCAAGTTGTTTTCTCGAGCTCCTACCACTTCTAGCCATTTACCGTCAGCCTGGCGACGCTTAGCCGGTATGGGAATATACGCAGCCCCCGTTAAATATTGACCCGTAATCGACTCAGGACAAGCCTTAATATCCTCAACTGTACCTTGAGCCACTACCAGCCCCCCATGTTCCCCGGCACGAGGACCAATATCAATGACATGATCAGCAGCATACATCGTGTCTTCATCATGTTCAACGACCAGTAGCGTATTGCCCACATCGCGCAAATGTTTCAAGGTGTCCAAAAGACGATTATTATCTCGCTGATGCAGCCCAATACTTGGTTCATCTAAAATGTAGAGCACCCCCACAAGACCTGAACCAATTTGAGTCGCCAGACGAATACGCTGAGCTTCCCCTCCTGATAAAGTGCCTGCTGCTCGGTCAAGAGTCAGATAATCCAGCCCCACATTCAGCAAGAATCCCAGTCGAGCATGAATTTCTTTTAAAATCTGCTGGGCAATGGTTTGTTCCCGCGTCGTAAGCTCTAGATGGCTAAAAAACTCCTGGCACTCCGCAATGGTCAGACGCGTCACCTCATGAATATTTTTTTCACCAATCTTAACAGCGAGCGTCTCAGCTTTCAGTCTGGCACCCTTACAAGTCGGACAAGGTTTAGAGCTCATATATTCTTCAATATCCTCGCGTGACCCATCGGAAACCGTTTCCCGATAACGACGATTGAGGAGTGGAACAACGCCTTCAAAGACGGCATTGTATGTTTTTTGCTCACCATACATATTGTCATATTCAAACGTAAACTGCTCACTGCCTGAGCCTGTCTTAATTATATTTTGCATGATCGGAGATAAGCTTTCCCAGGTATTGTTTAAAGAATATCCATACTTATCCAGGACGGCATCAAGTTGGCACATGAAGTAGGAATTGATATTTTTACTAAGGGGGGCAATGGCCCCTTCCATGAGGGTTTTAGTAACATCAGGAATAATCAATGATTCATCAATTTCCATGTTATTACCCAGCCCAGTACAATCTTGGCACGCACCAAAGGGACTATTGAAGGAAAAGATACGAGGGGCAATTTCTGGCAGACCAATGCCACAGGCAATGCAGGCAAAGTTTTGGCTAAATACCAATTCTTTATCGCCGACCACAGAGGCTATGACCACACCCTCCCCTAAAGTAAGAGCGGCTTCTAAAGACTCAGCGAGGCGGGAGGCAATCCCCTCCCGATTGACGAGTCGATCTACCACCACTTCAATGGTGTGTTTTTTATTTTTTTCTAATTTTATTTCATCAGCAATCTCACGAATTTCTCCATCAATTCTCACTCGTACATAGCCATTCTTACGAATATCTTCTAATACTTTTAGATGCTCACCTTTTTTGCCGCGCACCACTCCAGCCAGCAGCATGAGCTTCGCGCCATCGGGCAACGCCACCAGTTGATCAACCATTTGCTGGATCGTCTGTTGGCTAATAGGCTTTCCACATTTGGGACAATGAGGACGGCCAGCTCTGGCAAAAATCAGGCGTAGATAATCATATATTTCCGTTACCGTCCCCACTGTGGAACGCGGGTTACGGCTCGTCGTCTTTTGGTCAATGGAAATGGCTGGTGATAAACCCTCAATATAATCAACATCTGGTTTGTCCATCTGTCCTAAAAACTGACGCGCATACGATGATAAGGACTCCACATACCGACGCTGGCCTTCCGCATAAATCGTATCAAAAGCCAGAGAGGACTTACCAGAGCCACTCAGGCCAGTAATCACCACCAGCTGATTGCGAGGTATCTCAATGTCAATATTTTTCAAATTGTGCTGCCGAGCACCTTTAATAATAATTTTATCTTTCACTGCATTAATCCTTTCTACTTTTACGTCCTGGTTTCTTTTTTTTGCCTAGAGATTTAGCAGTTCCCACGCGGCCTTTTATTTCTACAATCATATCTCGTAGCTCAGCTGCTCGTTCGAACTGTAGTTGCTTAGAAGCTGCCCGCATTTCTTTTTCTAAGTTCATAATCAGATCAAGCATTTCATCTTGACTCAAATGGCTCATACTATCAGCTTGATAGATTGCTGCTTTCTCCGCCACTTTAGTGGTCTCAATTAGGTCTTTAACTCTTTTAATAATCGTCGTAGGGGTAATATCATGCTCTATATTGTAGGCTTTTTGTATCTGGCGACGACGATTCGTTTCATCAATCGCCCGTAGCATAGACTTGGTCATGACATCAGCATACATGATCACCATACCATGCACATTACGAGCTGCCCGCCCAATAGTCTGAATCAGGGAAGTATCTGAACGCAGAAAGCCTTCTTTATCAGCATCAAGAATCGCCACCAAGGTCACTTCTGGCAAATCCAGTCCCTCTCTGAGTAAATTAATACCAATCAAGACATCAAATATCCCCGCCCGCAGATCACGAATAATTTCACTGCGTTCAATCGTGGGAATATCGGAATGCAAATACCGCACCCGTATACCGATATCTTTAAGAAATTCTGTAAGATTCTCAGCCATTTTCTTGGTTAAGGTTGTGACCAGTACCCGTTCATTACTAGCTGCCCTGATTTTTATCTCACTGAGCAAATCATCCATTTGCCCTGTAATGGGCCGAACTTCAATCTCAGGATCAACAAGTCCAGTAGGCCGAATCACTTGCTGGGCCACTTGACCAGCCTCCCCTAATTCATAAAGACTTGGGGTTGCTGATACATAAATAATTTGGTTAATACGCTCATTAAATTCAGGAAACGTCAGGGGACGGTTATCATAAGCTGATGGCAGCCTGAAACCGTTTTCCACCAAGGCTGTCTTACGAGCTTTATCGCCAGCATACATGGCCCTAATTTGTGGTAGCATCACATGGGATTCATCAACAACAATCAAAAAATCCTCAGGAAAATAATCAATCAGGGTGTAGGGTGAACCTCCTATAGCGCGCCCCGTAAGATGACGAGAATAATTTTCAATCCCTGAGCAGTAGCCCACTTCCTGCATCATTTCTAAATCATATCGCGTACGTTGCTCAAGCCGCTGAGCTTCAACGAGTTTACCATTGGCCTTAAAAATGGCTAATTGAACATCAAGTTCTGTCTCAATATCCACAACGGCTCGCTTCATATTTTCTCGTGTTGTAACATAATGAGAAGCAGGATAGATGGCAATATGTTTGCGTTCTCCCATAATCTCCCCTGTCAAAGTGTCGATTTCCAAAATTCGCTCAACTTCATCACCGAAGAGTTCCACCCGTATGGCACTTTCGCCAGAAGCCGCTGGAAAAATTTCCACAACATCTCCCCGCACCCGAAACTTGCCCCTGACAAAATTAATATCATTACGTTCATATTGAATATCAATGAGTTTACGCAGTATTTCATCCCGCTCCTTAACTTGTCCTTGCCTGAGTGATAATACAAGGCCATGATATTCATCAGGCGAACCCAGCCCATAAATACACGATACACTGGCCACAATAATAACATCACGGCGTTCAAATAGCGAACTCGTCGCCGAATGGCGCAATTTATCAATTTCATCATTAATCGACGAATCTTTTTCAATAAAGGTGTCAGTATGAGCAATATACGCCTCTGGTTGATAATAATCATAATAACTGACAAAATACTCCACAGCATTGTTAGGGAAAAACTCTTTGAATTCACTGGCCAATTGGGCCGCCAGTGTCTTATTATGGGCAATCACCAGTGTTGGTTTTTGCACTTTTTCAATTAATTTAGCAATGGTAAAAGTCTTGCCTGTGCCTGTGGCTCCCAACAGCACCTGAGCTCGCTCACCCCGTATAATACCAGCCTCTAGCGTGCATATCGCAGTAGGCTGATCGCCCGTCGGTACAAATGGAGCTTCCACCTTAAAGGGTGTCCCCCCGTCTTTATATATTGTAATCAACTTAGGTACAGTTGCCATAAATATCACCAGTCTTTACTCAATATTAACTATTACTTAAGAGTAATTATATCACATTTTAGATTTAAATGGGCGAAAAGCGGCTAAGGCCAAAGCCCGCCGCTGATAACCTGATAACATCATTACATTTTCCCTTTAACAACCTCTATGGCTTTATCCAGTTGCACGTCTTTCACTGCATCTTTTGGCATTTCCACTAAAATATCAGGTTCAAGACCAATACCATTAATAGAACGATCATTAGGGGTTAAATATTTGGCGATCGTCAACTTAATGGCACCACCATCTAGTCTGAGTACCGTCTGCACTGAACCTTTGCCATAAGTCTTAGTACCAACAAGGGTACCGGCCCCCGTATCTTGAATAGCGCCAGATACAATTTCTGAAGCACTCGCACTACCGCCATTAACGAGCACGGCTACTGGATATTTAAGAGCTTCTAATGTGGATGAATGCACCTCTCGCTGTCCATCTCGTGTCACCACTGATACAACGGGACCTTTCGGCACAAACAGATTGGAAACCTTGACACTTTCTTGTAATAATCCACCTGGATTATCTCTAAGATCTAAAACAACAGCCTTCATGCCTTCTTTTTCTAGCTCCTGGTATTTGCGAGCAAAATCGCTACCTGTATTCTCATTAAACATGGAAATGCGAATATAGCCAATCTGATCGGGTAGCATTTTCCCTGATACCGTTTTAATCTGAATACTAGAACGAGTTAAAACATAATCTTTTAAAGGCTCACTGCCACGACGAATGCCTAAGGTTACCGTTGACCCTTCTGGGCCGCGGATTTTACTGACGGCCTCATCTAGAGCCATATCTTTGCTATCGGCTCCATCAATTTTGGCAATTTGGTCACCACTTTTAATACCAGCTTTTTCACTAGGTGTGCCTTCAATGGGTGAGACAACTGTCAATGTTTTATCTTTCACACCAAGGACAATCCCCACACCGCCAAAAGATCCTTCCGTTTCAATCATGAACTCTTTGTACATCTTAGCATCCATATAAATAGAATGGGGATCTCCCAAGGAATTAACCATACCTTTCACAGCACCAGCCATCAACGTTTCCATCGGCACGGGTTCAACATACCTGCTTGTGACAATTTGCAACGCCCTGAAAAATTTCAGTTGACTTAGCACATCAGCAGAATTTCCATTCAAAAGGTAGAGAAATCCGCCCGCTGTCGCAGTAAATGTCAATACCACCAATAAGATAGCTCCAATAATAATTTTTCGACGACTCACTATACACACCCCAATTCGAGACTTAAAACGATACGCCCCAAGTCTTCGATAATATAATACCAACTTATTTTTTACAGCCAAGAACGTAGAGAGTTATAACTAACTATATGCAGAAAGCCCACAAAATATTCTATATGCCTTAAGGGCACCCTACTAGGGTACCCTTATCACATACATGATTATAGATAACCCATAGGATCCACTGGCGAACCATTTTGACGGACTTCAAAATGCAAATGTGGTCCAGTGGAATTACCTGTTGAGCCAACTCGTGAAATAAGTTCTCCTTTACGCACTCGCTGCCCTTCACTGACAAGTAGCTCCGAATTATGACCATATAAGGTGGAAATACTATTACCATGGTCAATAATCACGGCCTTACCATAGCCACCCATCCAGCCGGCAAAAATGACTACACCGCCATCAGCAGCCACTACGGAATCCCCATAATCGGCCCCAATATCAATACCGCTATGGAAACGCTCTGAACCAAAGATAGGATGGGTACGCCAGCTAAATGGGGAAGTAATCACTCTAGCGTCAGTCGGCCACATCAAAGCACCAGTACCACTACCAGAACCATTCGTTAAAGATTGATTGCGGCGAATCATTTCTTCAATTCTCTGCGATGTTGCAACAAGCTCTTGGTAAGCCCTCTCCGATGTATCTCGGTCATTGACGGCGCCCGCCAATACCTTTTCTTTCTGCTTTTTACTTGCTTCTATTGTTATATTTTTTTCTTCGGCTACTTGCTTTAATGCCAGAATTGACGCTTGATCACGATCTAGCGAGGCTTTGGTTTGCAATACCAGTTCCCGCTCAGCTTTAACTTTCAAAACGAGATCCAGATCTCGGTTAATGACCCGCTGTAAAAGATCAACACGCGTCGTAAAATCACTAAAATCATTAGCCCCCAATAGCACATCTAAGTAACTAAGTTGCCCATTTTGATAGATATCACGAACCCGTTTATTTAAAATCAGGTTTTGTGCTAGCAATCTTTTCTCTGCTGCTATGAGAATGACAGTATTTATCTTAATCTGTTGCTCCGTGGAACTGAGTTTAGCCTGAATGGTCTTATACTCTCCGCGGGCTGTTTCCAATTCAATATCCACTTTACGTATTTGATCAGCTATGCTTTCTACCTTCTGCTGAGCGGCAGCCGTTTTTCCCTGCTGATCTTGCATCTGTTGCTGCACTTGCTGTTGTTGGTCCCCAAGTTCACTCGCCAATACAGGCAGGGCCACCATCAGCATCATCAGTAGCACTAGCCCTGAGGCCAGATACTGTCTACTCCTAAACATAAAACGTCTCCTCCTCCCCCACACCTTATACTTGCATGAATTTTCGCAGTGATATCGTACTACCCAGGGCGCCAATGACAGTGCCTATCACCAACAATACAATACTAATCATAGCAATAAATGGATACTGGGGAATCAGCGGTAAAAAGGCTAGGGATTCATACACCTGCTGGATTAGGGCGCCATATAATTGATTGATAAGTATGACGGCCACCATTGCTCCGCCAAACCCGAGCATGATACCCTCTAGCAGAAAGGGCCAGCGAATAAACCAGTCGGTAGCACCAACATATTTCATAATGCCAATTTCTTTGCGGCGAGCAAACACCGTCAAGCGAATGGTATTCGAAATGATGAACAACGCTGCCAAGGCTAAAAAGCCAATCAGCACCACACCAACAATACGCACCATTTTAGTCAACGCAAACAGTTGTTCGACTATTTCCTGACCAAATTTAGCATTTTCCACCCCTTTAAACTGAGCAATAGCTTGGGCTACAGGCTTAACCCCCTCAGGATTGTCCATCTTGACTTCAAAGGCATTCGGCAAAGGGTTATTATCATCCAAAGCTTTTAATATACTCTGCTGTTCACCCAAACGCTGCTTAAAGCGAATCATTGCTTCTTCTTTATCAATAAAAAGCACCTGGTTTACACCAGGAAGCTTCGTAATACGAGTCCCTACTTCTCGGATTTCTACATCACTAAGTCCCTCGTTCAAATATACAGAAATCTGTACCTGGGACTCCAAATTAGACGCCATATTATTCAAATTAAGCACCATCACAAGGAACATGCCCAGAATGAGCAGGGATAAAGCCACTGTACTGACGGATGCCAAGCTCATTAAACTATTGCGCCGCAGAGAACTCATCGCCTCTTTAATAAAATACTCGAATGTTCTAATTTTCATAACCATATACCCCTTTGGCCTCATCCCGAGCAATCTTTCCTTTTTCAATGGCAATCACACGTTTTTTCATGATATCAACAACTGTTTTGTCATGAGTAACCATTACAATCGTTGTTCCACCTTTATTGATGCGAGTGAAAATTTTCATTATTTCCCAAGAAGTCTCAGGATCAAGATTACCTGTAGGCTCATCAGCAATTACCACCACCGGATTATTGACAATCGCCCTAGCAATGGCAATACGTTGTTGCTCGCCACCTGATAATTCGCACGGACAAGATTTGGCCTTATGCCGCAGCCCGACCAAATCTAATACCTGAATCACCCTTTTTTTAATGTCTCGATCGGATGCTTCAATAACCTGCATGGCAAAGGCCACGTTTTCATAGACAGTTTTATCCGGCAATAAGCGATAATCCTGAAAAACAATACCCAGATTGCGCCTCAGATAAGGCACTTCTGATGACTGTAGTTCACCAACATTACGGCCATTGACAATCAGCTTCCCTTTCGTCGGTAGTTCCTCCCGAAAAATCAGCTTGATGAACGTCGATTTACCAGCACCGCTTGGTCCCACCACAAATACAAAATCACCCTTAGGAATGTCAACCGTAACATCAGAAAGGGCGACACAGCCATTATCATAAACTTTAGAAATACCACATAAGTTAATCAATATATAGTCACACTCCCTACCATAACCAAATCCTAATTATAAAATTTGTTCGTGAACACACTCTTCCACCTTCTAAAGTTTAGACATTTCTCACGAAATACCTCTTTTTTTTATGTTTTTTTTCATAAACCTTTTTCTGTATCTTGCTAAAAAATTAACTTAATATTTCAATAATATACAAAGTAGTCCCACCTAATACAATAATCAAGCCAAAATACCACCATCCTACAGCTAGACGTTGAGCGACAGTTAAGTGATAGTAGAGAGAATTATCATTTTCACTATTACCTTGCCACAACCTAAATAGTGAAAACACTAAAATAATAAGAACAAAAAAATTATAGGTGTATACAAATAGCATCCCAATAATAATGCTCCCCAGCCACCACAAGCGGGGGGAAATAGCCATAGCAATACGCCCTCCATCCAAAGGGTCACAGGGTATGAGATTAAATAGATTTAGCAAGCAAGCTGTATATGACAGTACCAACATTAACATACTATTCGTCCAGAAGTAACAAGCCAGACAACATAAAGCACTCAAAGTGCCCATCGCCGGCCCACCAATTGCCACATTAGCTTCCATTTTAGCATTAAGGGGCAACTCTTTTATGCGTATAACGGCACCAATAAAGGGAATAAATATGGGACTCGAAACCTGAAGTCCTACTACCCTTGATGCTACTAAATGACCATACTCATGGGCAAATAATAGTAACACAAAGCCTAAAGCAAATTTCAAGCCAAAAGCCGTGGCATATACAGCAATCGAAATAAGCATAGAGAGTGCCATCATCACAATTGGCCCCATCTTCAACATGGCAATACAACCTGCCACACAAATCACCCCACGCCCTAGCACCCGCTTGCCAAAACTAACCACCTGCCATGCCTTCATACTCTTACCTCCCTTCGCGAATCAAGGGGAATAAAAAACGACTCTCTACATGTGTATGCATGTGAGAGTCGTTTTATTGTTAATGTTACTTACTTTTTCCGGCTAACCACTTTCTTAGCAGCAGCAACGATGTCATCAGACGTTAAATGATATTTAACTAACAAGGCTGCCGGAGTGCCTGATTCGCCAAACGTATCCATTACACCGATACGTTCCATTGGTACAGGAATATTCTCGACTACGACTTCAGCGACAGCACTACCTAGACCGCCAATAATACTATGCTCTTCACAAGTCACAATCGCCCCTGTATCTGTCGCCGCCTTAGTAATCGCTTCTTTATCAATGGGCTTAATGGTATGGAAATTGAGCACCCTGGCACTAATACCGGCCTTCTTTAGCTCTTCAGCAGCTGCTTTAGCAGGTGCTACCATAATACCAGTAGCCATAATGGTCACATCTGTACCATCAACTAATTGCACAGCCTTGCCATGCTCAAATTGATAATCAGGCGTAAATAAATCGGGCACCGACATGCGACCCAGTCTAATATAGACAGGACCTTCATAAACAGCCGCAAAAGTCACAGCTTGGCGCGTCTCCTCAGCATCTGCTGGTACAATGACTGTCATGTTAGGAATACTGCGCATCAGAGAAATATCTTCAATGGCCTGATGAGATGCCCCATCTTCACCAACTGTAAGTCCTGCATGAGTAGCGGCAATCTTAACATTGAGTTTAGGATAACAAATAGAATTGCGAACCTGCTCAAAAGCCCGACCAGCGGCAAACATGGCAAAAGTCGATACAAAAGGAATCTTACCCGCGGCTGCCAGCCCAGCTCCGACCCCCATCAAATTTTGCTCAGCAATACCAACATTAAAAAAACGTTCAGGAAAAGCCTTCGCAAAAACAGCAGTCTTGGTGGATTTGGACAGATCCGCATCTAATACCACAATATCCTGATATTTCTTGCCAAGTTCTTTCAGTATTTCTCCATATGCTTCACGTGTTGCTAACCCCATCTTAATCACCCGCCTCTATATCATTCAATTGTGCCATAAATAATTCGCATTGCTCACGACTCGGTGCCGCTCCATGCCATTCGGCCTTGTTCTCCATTTGGCATACGCCTTTACCTTTTACAGTACTAGCCACAATCATTGTTGGTTTACCTTTTACTGTTTTGGCCGTTTGAATGGCATCATAAATAGCGTTTATATCATGACCGTCAATTTCAATCACATGCCAGTTAAAAGCCTGCCATTTTTCAGGTATCGGCAGCGGTGACATGACAACAGATACTGGTCCATCAATCTGCAAGCCGTTGAAATCCACGAAAGCCGTCAAATTATCAAGTTTATAGTGGGCAGCAAACATAGCTCCTTCCCACACCATACCTTCTTCCAGTTCACCATCACCCAGGATGGTATAGATACGATGAGTACTGCCATCAAGGCGAGCAGCTAGAGCCATACCCGAAGCAATACTCAGGCCCTGTCCCAAAGAACCTGTGGACATATCAACGCCTGGTAAGCTTTTCATACTCGGATGCCCTTGCAAGCGACTATTAATTTTCCGCAATGTTAATAATTCTTCTTTAGGAAAAAAGCCCCGTTCAGCCAATGTGGCATACAGCACAGGTGCTGCATGACCTTTAGATAGCACTAAACGGTCCCGATCAACCTGCTGAGGATTTTTCGGGTCTACATTCATTTCAGCAAAATATAATGTTGTTAAAATATCAGCTGCCGACAGGGAGCCACCTGGATGGCCTGATTGTGCTTCAGTAACCATAGATACAATACTGGAGCGAATCGCCTTTGCATAACCTTCTAGTTGTGATACTTGCTGCTTTGTAAGTTTTTTAGACATCATTTGTACCTCCTTTTTTACGACCCCAACCTTTTCACCTCGGTGAACCCCTCACCTAATACTTCATGGGCAGATGTAACAATTACAAAAGCCTTGGAGTCAATCTCATATATTAATTCTTTCAACTGGGTAACCTCACTCGTGCTTACCACACACAGTAGCATTTCCCGGGCTTCTCCAGTATAATGGCCCTTGACTTGAAAGAGAGTAACGCCCCGATCGAGTTCCAGAAAAATGGCATCAGCCACCTGAGTGGGCTTGCTGCTCATCACAAAGAAAGCCTTAGACGAACTTGGGCCTTCCTGCACCAAATCAACAATTTGACCTGTAACAAACATGGCAATTAAAGCATATAAGGCCAGTTCAGGACTTTGAAAAGCCACGCCAGCAAAAACAATGACAAAAAAGTCAGCTGCCATCATCGCTTGCCCAATGCGAATTCCAAATAGTTTATTCAAAATAACGGCTGCCAAGGCCGTGCCCGCAGTATTACCCTTGGACCGAAATACCAGCCCCATACCAATACCGCACACGACCCCGCCGTACAACGAACTGAGTAATAAATCATTGGTAAGTACTGGTGTAAAGGGAGCTGTAATATCAATGGCTAACGATAGCACCCCAGCGCCAAACAACGTGTTTATTCCATAGCGAGCACCCATTATCTTAATACCTACAATAAAGAGGGGAATATTAAACGCCAGCATAATAATACCAACTGGCCAGTTAAGCAAATAATGTAATACAATAGCCAAACCACTGACCCCGCCTGCTGCCACCTTATTCGGAATCAAGAACATATTTAGACCAACCGCTGTAATAATGGCTCCGACTGCGATTCCTAAATAATCACGCCATACTATTTTTTTCATCACTTATTCCTTTCTACATTTTGCCTGTGAAATAAGTTCCAATGCCAGTTCCGCGTTACGGAAAGCTTTTTCCCGTAGATAGTTACTCTGTTCAGACTTGTACCTGTTCGAACTGACCTGAGACGTCCATAACTCACGCACTTCGGCTAGCAGATTATCCACAGATATATTCTGCAGTGTGCCAACATTGTGCTCACCAAGAGTCTCTAAGAATCGTTCAATCTTAGGATCATAAGAAATGCCTACCATTGGCACATGCATAACAGCTGCAAAAATAAGCGCATGAAGCCTGATGCCAATCAGCATATCAAGATTACCCACCAGGGACAACAATTCACTGGTCGTATATTCTTCAGAAAGTACAATAGCACCTTGCTTCGTACGATTGGCAAGTTTTCTAGATACAGCAACATCTTCTGGCCATTGCATGGGCAAAAAAACGATGCGTGCTCCAAACTCTACTGCCAATTGATCCGCAACTTTAGCTAAGACCTGCTTGTAATGTCCCCAATCTTTCCACTCTCGCACAGAGATGCCAATCAGTGGCATCCCATCTGTCACCCCTGCCGTGCGCAAGATGGTACGCCCCACTTGTTTATCCACTTGATGCATGGCCAGTACTGGATCAGCCGTCACATAGATGGGCGGTTTGGTCACCTGTAGACGTTTGAGTTCTTCTTGTGAACCGTTATCGCGTACAGTGATCAAATCTACCATATTACCAATATAGCGCATAATACCTCTTGCCAACCGCCCTCGTACTGGACCAATGCCCTGGGCATAGAGCATCACTGGTGTACCCATCTTTTTAGCCAACATCATAATACTTAAATAATAATATAAACTACGTTCACTCGTAACGTCCTGGAGCAAACTGCCACCGCCACTGATGAGCAACTGGCTCTTCGACAATACCCGTATAATTTCCGGATAATTAAGGCGATATACTGACGCTACACCGTGACGTTGTCTCGTTTCTTCCGGATTACCGGAAATAACCGTAATTTTTATATCTGATGCAAGCTCAGTTAATACTTCAACCATGGCTGCCAGCATGGCTTCATCGCCAGCATTGCCGAAACCATAGTACCCTGAGATAACAATTTCACTCATGCTCAGCCGGTCTCCTTCCTAGGACAAGAGACAAGTAGCTGAGTATCTGCATACCAATCACCGCTAGTATGCCAAATACTATGCCGACCACCATACCATCAAGTCCACGAATAAAAGACATAAAGACAGGTGTCCGTAAATGGCAAAAAGTTTCCACCAAGGAACCTTGGCCAATTGTTGCGACGACCACCAAGCCATAATGCATCACCCGCGGCCACTGGCGATACATCGCCATCACTGCGAGAAAAAAGGCCGGATGCCCAATCATAAATTCTTTTTCCCGCGGACGAGCATACATAATACGCTCCAGAAAAGATCGCATCTTGATCTCAATATCAGGTACAGGCACACCAGCCGTATGCCCTGACCGGCCAATATATACCCACGCACCTAATGCTACAAAGGCAAATACCAACAATGTCTTGATATAGATCGGATAATTAAGCAATTTTATAACTTGCTGCCAAAGGCCTTTGCCCTCATCCTTATTCATCGTGAATACGTTATACCGAGTCAAATATACTACTGTAATCAATAGAGCTGGCGCGATAAACGTCATTTTCACACCACGGAAAATTTCCATTTCCAGAAAAAAACGAACATCTCCTAGTATCGATGCCACATACATGGCACCAACCATAGACAGCATGACGGTAATGACGAGCCCACCAACACCATCAACTAGAATCCGCAGCAGGGCGCCGTCACCCTGAGGAGTCTGGGCTGTTCGCCAGCGATCAATCTGCCAAGTCATGGCAAGTACAGGAAATAGAATAGCACTGGATAACGCCACTGCCTGGCGCACTAAATCACCACCACCCTTTAAGAGAGGCAGTATCAGGACACTCGATAATAAAATCAGTAAAATATATTGATAACGAAGAGCAAAAGGCCGCACTAATGTCAAGAATAGCACACCAGCTGCCACTGCGCCAATCGTAATCAGAGCAAGCAATAAGGTATTGGGGAAATAAGAATGATAAGTACCTGCTTTACCAATCGTAAAGTCCTTATCTACTAAGCTATTTTTTACACCAGAAATATACTCAATGTTTGTTGCTACCAGACTTTTACCAGGTGCAGGTCTATCATATTTGCGTAACAGATTCATGCGAATATTGCGTTCCTGATCCGTAAGCACCCAGCGCTGGATGGCCTCATCTAACTTAAGCTTAGGCTGCTCATCTTTGGGAATAACATACATGCGTACTGCTTGATAATTATTTGCCATAGCCATCGGCACAAGGCCTTCCTGTTTGAAAAACCCTAATTGCAAAGGGTGTTCAATGAGCGCCAAGGTCAACTGTTGCTTTTTCACATAATCAAGGGTGAGTGGGAGTACATTAGGATTACCCAAAGCTTCATCACCAGTAAACATCAATGCTGAAACCTTATCAATTGCTGATAAACGTTTGAACACAGCGTCAACATCTGTCGCCCGCACATTCGTATAATTCGTAGGTCTAGCCACTACATAAAACCCCTGGGCAACTACATAGTTCATTTCCTCTGTAGACAGCCCCAAATTCCATTTTATGGTTTTTTCATAATTAGCCTTTACGTCTATAATCTTCCGCTGTTCATCAACAACACTCACCCGCTCAGGGCTTAGCCTCAGCATCAAATCTTCTGTAACCTCAGCAAATACTTTGGCATCATGACCAATTACATAGATATCTTCAGCTTGAATATGGCCTGTTTCCACCAGACCACGCCAGGTAGCATCGCTGAGCATACCAGCGCGATAGTCATTCAAGATTTGGGCCCCCGACAAGGCTGTTACTTTACCGCTTTTACTCAGTTTTTCCAATGTTGTTTCATAAACGGCTAAGGAGGTAATACCAGCGTCCTTAACTTTTTGCATCAAACCATCGAGGGGCACACCCTCAAGCTCAGCTAGTTCAACAACATCCTCGTAATCCATGACCAGTTCAACCTTACTATTATTTTCTTCCACATTATGCCGCTGCCAGACAATTGTTAAGGCTGCCACGAGTCCAATCATAATCAACAGGATTAACATTCGGTTATATTTAAAATGTTTCAAAAAGTTCTCCCACCTTATGTAGAAATAAGATTATGCAACTTGATTGTAAATTACGATTACAATACTTTATGCAAATTCATCATATTCTGGCACGGCATGCCAATCTCCTGCCTGCAGGATAATAAAAATGTTAGCGCATCCTTTCTCTGTCATTGCGAATGTAGTGAAGCAATCTCTAGCACGTAGGGGATTGCTTCCTCCTACCTCGCCCTAATGGCAGTCAAGGACTTATCACTATGGTTAGCGTGAATGATTATCCAAATAGAGAGTCACTTTCCCATTTTCCATCACAACATCCCGGACATTTACATGAAAGGGTAACTTATTTACATCAACTAAGGGAATCTCAGTCAAGAGAGAGCCGCCGATATTACCGGTACTCATATTATTAACTAAGAACCGATCAGTGACAAACTTAATGATTTGCCCATCACTGACAATCCGACCTTCCAAGCTAACAGCCACATTCACAACTCCGCCAATGGCCAACGTACTGCTGGCTTTTACCTTATCTGGGGTAATCACCACAGCAGCATTTTTCACTCCCTTAACGGTTTGATTGAGATACTGAGCCAACTCATCCTGGCTCACGACTGCTATGATATCAACACCATCAACTGACTTAAAATCAACAACTCGTTGACTTATGAGTTTTCCCATATCCAGCTGTGCATTGGTTAATGCAATACTCATCTCAGAAAAAACAAACTTATCAATCTTGGCATGCTCGGCCTTGATCTGAATACTATCAAATTTACCACCGAGCATGAGCAGGGCTGGGCTGTTTGTAAGCTTAGCCATCACTTGATTGCTACCTGTCAGACTCATCAGTCCCTGGTTCACAGCATTTGACATAACCACTGGCAAAAGCAGTTCACTCGCTGCGACCAACATCAGAGCAACCGCCAATCCAAAAAATAATCGTTTGCCCACAACAGTGCACCTCCTGGAAAAAGTCTCTATTATTTGTTTCGTTTCAAGTATGCCTCAATAAAACCTGCAAGTTCTCCGTCCATGACAGCATGAACATTCCCTGTTTCATGATTAGTACGATGATCTTTAACTAAATTATAAGGATGAAACACATAGGAACGAATCTGGCTTCCCCACTCAATCGCTTGGTAGTCTCCACCTAGCTCCGTTTTCGCATCAGCCCTTTTCTGCTGTTCTATTTCATATAACCTGGCACGTAGCATTTTCATACATTGCTCGCGGTTTTTGATCTGCGAGCGTTGGCTTTGACACTGAGCCACCGTGCCTGTTGGTATATGGGTCATGCGTACTGCTGAGTCCGTTTTATTAATATGCTGTCCGCCAGCGCCACTCGCCCGAAAAGTATCCACCCGAATATCCGCCATGTTAATATCCAGTTCCACATTATCATCAATCTCAGGCATGACGTCAACAGCAGAGAAAGAAGTATGACGACGACCACTCGCATCAAAAGGCGAAATACGCACCAAACGGTGCACACCTTTTTCTGATTTCAAATAACCATAAGCATTCAGCCCTGACACTAAGATGGTAGCACTTTTGACTCCAGCTTCATCCCCAGCCAATAAGTCCATTGTTTCCACGGTATAACCATTTTTTTCCGACCACCGCACAAACATACGCAGTAACATTTGGGTCCAATCCTGAGCTTCAGTTCCCCCTGCGCCAGCATGCAACGTCACTATGGCATTACTGTGATCATGTTCTCCTGACAGCATAAGGGTCAGCTCCAGCTGATCGATTTCTTTGGTCATGTTACTGATCATATCAATGACTTCGGGATATACACTCTCATCATTTTCATCCATGCCTAATTGCCATAACATGGTCATATCATCATAGCTGGTCAGCAAATTATAATACTGAGCTACAGTAGCCTTCAGATCGTTTAGTTCCTGCGCTACTTTCTGAGCGGCTTCGCTATCATCCCAAAATCCTGGTCCACCCATTGCATTTTCTAATAAAGAAATATGATCCTCTTTACCAGCAACGTCAAAGAGAAACCCTCACTTCAACTAATTTTTGTTCAAAAGCAACAATTGGCACGCGTACATCTTCTAATAACAAACTGATCAACTCCAATAATTTAAAAGATTAAAAAACTTATCTTTACTTAGTCAGCCCACAACATCTTTTGTATTTTTTACCTGAACCGCAGCTACATAGCTCATTGCGGCCCGTATGATCTTTATTTAATATGGGTTGTTTCACTTGAGGCACCGCTGCTTCTTCCTCACCATGACTTTCATGAGCCTCTTGCAAGCGATCTTGTGGTGGGGTCACAATATTGACCCTGTAGATATATTTTGCAATATCTTCTTGAATCAGTGCAATCAGTTGCTGGAACATATCATACGCTTCAATTTTATATTCAATTAACGGATCACGCTGACCATATGATCGCAGGTTAATACCTTCCCTGAGCATATCCATGGCATCCAAGTGTTCCATCCATTTGGAATCAACCACTTTGAGCATAACCACTTTTTCCATCTCTCTCATATTTTCAACACCAAATACAGCTTCGCGCGCATCATAGGTCTGCGTAGCAATGCGCAGTAGTTCTGCGTGCAATTCATCGCGACTGAGCTTCGTAAGAACATCTTCTTGCAACTGGTTTTCAGGCACAAAAATTTCCTCACAATATTCAATTAAGCCTTTATAATCCCATTCTTCAGGATATAATTTTTCATCAGCATACAGCTCCAGACCTCGGACGATCAGCTTTTCAACCATGTGGAAAATATTTTCCCGCATGTTGTCGCCTTCCAAAATTTGGCGACGTTGACTATAAATAACGGTCCGTTGCTGGTTCATAACATCATCATATTCAAGCACATGCTTACGCATATCAAAATTGCGACCTTCCACTTTCTTTTGCGCTTGCTCGATGGAACGAGTAATCAGACTATGTTCGATTGGTTCATCTTCGCCCATACCCAATTTATCCATAATGGTCGCAATATTGTCGGAACCAAAAAGCCGCATTAAATCATCTTCGAGGGATAAATAAAAATGGGTGGAACCAGGATCACCCTGACGAGCAGCACGGCCACGTAGCTGATTATCAATACGGCGACTTTCATGACGCTCCGTACCAATAATATGCAGTCCACCTAGTTCCGCCACGCCGGCGCCGAGTACGATGTCAGTACCCCGTCCAGCCATATTGGTCGCAATGGTCACTGCGTTCATCTGGCCTGCCTGAGATATAATTTGCGCTTCCATTTCATGAAATTTAGCATTGAGCACGTTATGGGGCACACTTTTTGCCTTGAGCATTGCGCTGAGTTCTTCCGACTGAACAATAGAAGTTGTACCCACCAATAAAGGTTGGCCTTTAGCATGACGTTCTTGAATCGACGCTACCACCGCCCGATACTTAGCCCGGGTATTTTTATAGATGATATCAGGCAAATCCAGACGAGTCATTGGCTTATTGGTCGGAATCGTAATAACATCCAGCCTATAAATTTTGCGAAATTCTGACTCCTCCGTCTTCGCTGTGCCAGTCATACCTGATAGCTTTTTGTACATACGGAAATAATTCTGGAAGGTGATGGAGGCCAACGTTTGGCTTTCCCGTTCGACTTTTACCCCTTCTTTAGCTTCGATGGACTGATGCAGACCATCTGAATACCGACGACCAAACATAAGCCTGCCGGTAAATTCATCAACAATGACAACTTCCCCATCTTTTACCACATAGTCTCGGTCACGTTTCATGAGTCCTTGAGCCCGTAGTGCCTGATTAAAATGATGAGACATTTCAATGTTTTCACTATCATACAAGTTGTTAATACCTAATAACTTTTCAGTTTTTGCAATACCACTCTCAGTAGGCGCTACCGTGCGGAGCTTTTCATCAATAGTATAATCTTCCGTTTCTTTAAGCTTAGGCACAATTCGAGCGAGCACATGATAGAGTTCTGTTGATTTTTCCCCTGGTCCGGAGATGATCAGCGGCGTGCGCGCCTCATCAATCAAAATACTATCCACTTCATCCACAATCGCATAATTAAGGGGACGCTGTACCATTTGTTCAGGATAAATAACCATATTATCTCTTAGATAATCAAAACCAAATTCATTATTCGTACCATAGGTAACATCAGCATAATACGCTTGCTTACGATCTACAAAATCTAGACCATGAGTGATAAGGCCCACTGACAAACCTAAAAAGCGATACACCTTACCCATCCACTCACTATCACGTTTAACCAAATAATCATTGACAGTGACCACATGTACCCCTTTGCCAGTCAGAGCATTTAAGTAAGTAGGTAGGGTACCTACCAGGGTCTTACCTTCACCTGTACGCATTTCAGCAATATTACCTTCATGTAAGGTAATACCACCGAGGAGCTGGACATCAAAATGCCGCATCCCGAGTACGCGCTGAGAAGCTTCTCGCACGACCGCAAAAGCTTCAGGTAAAAGATCATCAACTGTTTCGCCTTTTTCCAGACGACGTTTAAACCCATCAGTCTTAGCTGACAGGGACACATCACTGAGCTTATGCATTTCAGCTTCTAAGGAATTAATTTGCTCCACATATTTCATCATACGCTTAATTTCTTTTTCATTATCGTCGCCAAATATTTTTTTTAAAAACTTAATCAAAGGGTATCAGCTCCTTACTCATTGGCACACTAAAAAAAATTATTTCCTTTAGTTTACAGTATATGCCTAATTATAAATTTTATCAAACTATCTGCAATAAGTCAAAACAAACTCGTTTTTTTCCACTTTCTAAATAAATTTTGACTGTATATAGTATCTTTTTTTGAAAAAATGGACATATCTAGTTGTATATAATTACTTTTGGAAGGACTGGTAATACTTGAAATTTAATGACATTAATATTATTACCCAAATCGCTGATTTAAAAGATACTGACTACAAAAACACACTGGCAATTACCGCATTAATTGAAATTTTCATCGATAAAGGACTCTTCACCCGCGAAGATTTTTCCCACCAGGCGCAAGTTCTAGAAAACTCAACCTTATCTGAAATCACGATGCAACGGCGTTCACAACGATTAGAACGCATGTCAAAAAACAATATCCTTTAAAAGGAGCTGTTATGAAATAAAAAAAGCCGAGGATTAAACCCCCGGCTTTTTAGCAGTTCAAATCTTTCTTTACTTAAATTCTGGTTCAATGAGCCCGTAATTGCCATCTTTCCGACGGTACAATACATTGGCTTCTTCAGTATCTGAATTCGTAAATACAAAGAAATCATGGTTAATGAGATTCATTTGTAAAATAGCTTCTTCCAGATCCATTGGTTTAACAGCGAAACGTTTCGTTTTAACAACTTTAGTTTCGTCATCTTCAAGTACAGTATTGGCTACTAACTCACCCTTGAAATGACCACCTTTTAGTCTGCGGGAAATTTTGGTTTTATATTTTTCAATCTGTTTTTCAATCTTATCCACTACAAGATCAATCGATGTATACATATCGGCAGTAGCTTCTTCACCTCTAAGCATCATACCGTTGACGGGCACTGTTAGCTCAATAATATGACGACCTTTTTCTACTGCTAGGATTGCTGTAATTTCACCAAGAGAATCAAAATATTTGGTGATTTTACTCACACGCTTTATAACGTAATCCTTCAATGCTGGTGTAATCTCAATATTTTTGCCTCGTACAGTTATTGACATAATCGACATCTCCTCTCGTGTATCCTATATAGTATTATTCTCCATTGATGATTTAATTCCTGTCTGAAAATTAATTATTTATTTTAAATTGAGGTCAGGACTTGTGTTATTGCGTTAGGATTAAAGAATACTTGGCTTGCGCCAAGTATTAATTGTCCTTATTTATATCGGAAAGTGTTTTGCTTGCTGATCATGACGTCAAAAAAACCCGGCTACAATAGCCGGGTATATTTGTAAAAGTGCAAATTTAAGCTTTAGCAACGTTCGCTGCTTGCGGTCCACGTGCGCCTTCAATAATATCAAACTCAACTTGTTGACCTTCAGTTAAAGTTTTGAATCCTTCATCTTTAATAGCTGAGAAATGTACGAAAACATCTACGCCATCTTCTCTCTCAAGAAAACCATAGCCTTTTTCAGAACTAAACCATTTAACTTTACCAATCATTATGAAACTCCTCCTAAAATAAACAATAAACTTCGATCACCATTGTGATCACAACACAAAGTATATCACCACTGGTTATTGCTGTCAACGTGAACCCTACGGCACCCAGCTACAATATCTTTGACAAAAAGGCCTGGGTACGTTGCTCCTGAGCAGCCGTAAAAATTTGTTCAGGCGTGCCTTGTTCAATAATACGACCTTCATCGATGAAAATGACCCGATCACCCACTTCCCGGGCAAAACCCATCTCATGTGTCACAATCGCCATCGTCATCCCTTCATGAGCCAATTCCTTCATCACATCAAGAACCTCATTGACCATTTCCGGATCAAGAGCTGAAGTTGGTTCATCAAAGAGCATCACTTTAGGACGCATGGCAAGGGCTCTGGCAATGGCTACACGTTGTTGCTGTCCCCCTGACAATTGTTCTGGATAAGCATGAGGTTTATCGCCTAGTCCCACCTTATCAAGCAAATCGAGGGCCACCTTTTCAGCTTCAGATTTGCTCAATTTACGCACTTGCATGGGCGCTAGGATCACATTCTCCAGCACAGTTTTATGAGGAAACAAGTTAAACCGCTGAAATACCATTCCTACTTCGATCCGAACTTTATTAACATTAGCCTCACAGTCAAGGGCAATCCCATCAACAACGATTTCCCCTTCTGTCGGCTCCTCCAAAAAATTAATGCATCGCAGTAGTGTGCTCTTACCAGAACCACTAGGTCCGATGATAACCACCACTTCTCGCTCAGCAATATGCAGATCAATCCCTTTGAGCACGTGGAGTTTACCAAATTTTTTATGAATATTTTTAATGCTTATCATCAATTTTATACCTCCGCTCCAAATAATCCACCAAGCGGGAAATAGTGAAAGTCATCGCCAAATAGATCACTGCCACTGACATCCATATTTCGAAGGATCCATACGTACGAGCAATAATCAGCTGTCCGCTGCGCGTCAATTCCTCAAAACCAATCACTGATACTAAAGAAGAATCTTTCAGCATCGCAATAAATTCATTGCCTAGAGGCGGAATAATGCGTTTAAAGGCTTGGGGCAAAATAATATGCCGCATCGTTTGTGCCCAGGTTAGTCCAAGGGAACGACCGGCTTCCATTTGTCCTTTATCAATGGACTGAATACCACCGCGAAAAATTTCAGCAACATAAGCACCACTATTAATACTACACGCCGTAATCGCCGCAATAAAAGGATCAATACGTGTCCCTAGGACCATCGGCAACGCAAAATAAATCAGAAATATTTGGACCAGCAATGGCGTCCCACGGATAAAATCCACATATACAGCAGCCAATGCTTTAATAATCCAGGTTTTAGATAACCGCGCAATACCGACAACCACGCCAATTAACATACCAACACTCACGCTAACTGCCGTAATCTGTAAAGTAACCCCTGCACCCACGAGCAGTAATGGAAACGACCGTACAACCAAGCTAAAATCAAAATTCATTTCTTTCACCCTTAATTCAATAAAATAAAATTATACACAGTTCTACATAATATGATTATAATCATACAATATCGGACTGTCAATGATATTTGACAGTCCAAATGGTACTAAAAAACAATACATATAAAAATACAGTCCCATTATATACCTGTTACCGGCATACAATGGGACTGTATTGATTGGATTTTCTTATTCTGCCTTTTTACCAAACCATTTCAAGTAGATTTTATCATACTCGCCATTCTTTTTCAGTTCATCTAAAGCCTTATCAAGTTTTTGGGTTAATTCTGTATTCTTCTTAGCAACCCCAATACCGTACTCCTCAGCAGTTAGTGGCTGGCCAACTTCTTTGGCATCCTTACCACCAGCTTTAGCAATATAATAATCATTAACAGGCTTATCATTCACAACAGCATCAACGCCACCAGCTTTAAGTTCCAAAAATGCTTCTGGAGCACTATTAAATTCACGAATTTGAGCATTCTTAACTTTTTTTGCTTCATCAGCACCCGTTGTACCTAGCTGTACAGCAATCTTTTTACCTTCCAGGTCAGCGAAATTCTTAATCGTCGTGTTATCATTCTTGACTACGATCGTCAGCCCAGACTTGTAATATGGCTTGGAGAAGCTAATCTTCTGGCTTCTTTCTTCCGTAATCGTCATTGCTGAAATAGCCACATCAACAGTACCTGAATCAAGGCCAGGGATCAAACCATCAAAACCCATATTTTGAATTTGCACTTCATAGCCCATTTGTTTACCAAGGGCTCTAATTAAATCCATGTCAAAACCGTCATATTCTTTTGAGCCCTCTGCTTGAAACTCAAAAGGAGCAAAAGAAGCTTCCGAACCAACCTTAAGTACCTTGCCAGTCGTTGCGGCTTGGTTGCCACACCCAACTAAACCAAATGATAATATAAGAACCCCTACGATCATCAGTGACATCATCTTTTTAGACATCTCATAGCCCTCCAATTAATTTTTTTCTATCATTTATAATTATACATATTCACTGCATAATCAGTCAATGGTTTTTAGAGAATATTTCCTTACTCAAACAACATGAAAAAACTCGGATGATTTCTCATCCGAGCATTGCATACTGACATAAAAGGACCATACTGCTTAGCTGACCTGGTCTTTGACCCCACACCCGCCTGCTGGAAGGTTCGCTAATAAGAATTCAATCTCCTCACTACTGCCCCTCTCGAATCTAGCTAAACTAAGCTAATAACTCGGCAGGACTTACCCCTAAACCGCACCATGCTCAGAGCCACTTTGGACTCCTTAAGTGGATCGTTTCGCCTGCGACTGGCATCGACTTTCAACCACAGACCTAAGCAGTATGTTCGCAGATAATATTATAACCCGCAAAGCAATAAATTGCAAGACTTTTAGGAGGGTATGACGGGTCTCCTCCGCTACCATCACTGCGTAGTTTTAAAATACGTGTCGATCATTTCTTCCGCTAGTTGTTTTGCAGCGGTCGCCTCGGCTACTAGCAGCAATACGGTTAAAAACTTCTCAATCATATCTTTACTACCGTGATTTTCAAATGGATTATTTATTTTTTGACAGACTCTACTAAATCGATCCTCGAAGTCATTACAAGTATCGAAGTATTCTTCTTTTTGAAATTCTAGAAACGCGCTATAGATATCCTCAAGAGAGATGATCGATTCTTTTACCTGCGATGCCCCTAAATTTTTCAGTATAGGATCGAAAACAGTTTTGATATCATCTAGGGATAGGACCTGTTTAAGGTGGAATATTAAGCTTAAAAGGATAATATGGTTCTTATCATATTTCTTTTTATCTGATGGGTTAAGTAATCCGTTTTTTGTATAATTATTAATCATTGATTTACTGATAGCAATACTGGTCTCATCTCCTTTGCGACGATGATGTAGTTTGCTATTTAATAACTCTGTTACTTGGTCTGCATACTGTTTAATAGAAGGGATCTCCTCTACTTTAAGTTCGTTATTAAGTAGTTTTATTGCAAATTTTTCCAAAACAGCTTTTGTAATTTCCATCGTTAAACACCTCTCACGACATTATATTATTTTTAACTACTAGATGTCAAAATTATTATTATTAGACTTAATAAATACGATATACAGTTTTAATGTAAATATCTTGTAGTTTTAAAAACTATGTGATACAATGTGGATAGTAAAGTAGTGGACGAGCAAAACTATATAAAGGGTTTTGCAGGAATAATATAGTGAATAATAAGCAATGCCAAGTCCATTATTATTATAAAAGAAGATCAAATTTTATAGTTGTGAAGGAGATACATTATGGCAATTAGTTTACAAAAAGGACAGAAAATCGATTTAACCAAAGGTAATGCTGGACTCTCAGAATTGATTGTGGGACTGGGCTGGGATGCCATTGAGCAATCAAGCAAAGGTGGATTTCTCTCTGGTGTATTTGGTAGTAAGAAAGTCGAATTTGATTGTGATGCCTCAGCTCTATTATTAGATGCTAACGGCGCTTTTACTCGTAAGGAACATATGATTTTCTTTAATAACCTGAAAAGCCCTTGTGGTAGTGTTACCCATTTAGGGGACAACCGTACAGGTGCTGGCGACGGTGATGATGAGCAAATTTTAATTCAGTTGCAAAAAGTAGCTGCGGATGTACACAAAATAGTTTTTGTTGTCAATATTTACGATTGCCAAAAACGTAAGCAAGATTTTGGTATGATAAAAAATGCGTTTATTAGAGTCGTCAATAAAGCCAATATGCAAGAAATAGCCAGATTTAATTTGACGGAAGATTATGCTGGTAAGACAGCTCTTATTGTCGGTGAAGTCTATCGCCATCAAGGAGAGTGGAAATTTGCTGCTCTTGGTGAAAGTACACAAGACCTTTCGATCGGCTCCGTAGTTGGACGGTATACAAAATAAAAATTAATACTAGAAAGTTGGAGGTAATAATATGGCAGTTAGTTTGAGTAAAGGGCAAAAAGTCGATTTGACAAAAGCAAACCCTGGTTTGAAAAATATCATCGTAGGGCTTGGTTGGGATACGAATAAGTATGATGGTGCTCATGATTTTGATTTGGATACATCAGCTTTTGTGCTTGGAGATGCTGGAAAAGTAAAAGATGATAAAGATTTTGTCTTTTATAATAATCCAACGGGCGCTCAAGGCGCGGTGGTGCATGCCGGGGATAATCGTAGTGGCGCAGGCGATGGAGACGATGAGCAAATCAAAATCGATATTTCTAAAATTCCTGCTGAGGTCCAAAAGATTTCGTTCACGATTACAATTCATGATGCGGAAACTCGTAAGCAAAACTTTGGACAAGTTGCCAATGCTTTTGTCCGTATTGTTAATGAAGAAAGCGGAGCGGAACTCATTCGCTATGACTTAGGTGAAGATTTTTCTATAGAGACAGCCATTGTCGTAGCGGAAATATATCGTAATGGTTCGGAGTGGAAATTCACTGCAATTGGTAGTGGATTCCAAGGTGGATTATCCGCATTATGCGCTAATTTTGGTTTAAGCATCGGGTAATCATGTAAAAAGCAGAAAAATACCAACATTTTTTCAGTCAAATAGGTAACGTCTTTATTCTCATCTATGAACAGGATGTGAATAAAGACGTTGCTAAATTGTAGAAGGAGTACTCACAAATGAATGAATTTTTAATAGGGATTACAACAAATTATTCGCACTTTTTTAATATGGCGGAGTTATTATCCGTTATTTATAATCCCATGAATTGGGCCATCATTGGCAGCTTGATTGTACTCGAAGGTCTTTTGTCAGCTGATAATGCCTTAGTGTTGGCTATTATGGTAAAGCACTTACCGAAAAATGAACAGAAAAAAGCCTTGTTTTATGGCATACTCGGTGCCTATCTTTTCCGTTTTATCGCCATTGGCCTGGGAACCTACTTAATAACGATCTGGTGGATAAAAGCCGCTGGCGCTCTGTATCTACTGTGGATGGCATTACAATTCTTTATGAAAAAGAAAGCGGACGAAGAAGAGGCAATTCCAGAAGCACCACATGGTTTTTGGCGTACAGTACTGGCTGTTGAAATCATGGATATTGCTTTTAGTATTGATAGTGTACTAGCCGCTTTTGGCGTCAGTGATCAGATATGGGTATTATACCTAGGCGGTATTTTTGGTGTCATGATGATGCGAGGGGTCGCACAGATTTTCTTAACCTTAATCGACCGTTATCCAGGACTCGAAACCACGGCGTATATTATCATTGGTATCATCGGCGCGAAAATGATGGCATCCGTCTTTGACTATCATGTGAGTCAAGTTGTATTCTTTTCGACTTTAATCGTTATTTTCCTTGGGACTTTTGTAGTTGATCATTTTTCTAAATCTCGTGCTTAATTCTAAGAGAAACCTGTAGAAACTTCTGGCTACTCTAACATTTTATATAAAATGACTAAAGGCTGGCGCTTACATAAGCGACCAGCCTTCTTTGGACCTTCTTCAATAAAATGCGAATGGTATAAAAAGGAGGCTAGGGAGACAAATATTACATTATATTAAGCTGATATATAATAATTAAAAGAAGGAACGATTCGTAAATGATGTATATTATCTTTGAAATGAGCCACGTGTGTACTTTGCGAGAACCACCCTGTGCATCAAATAGAGCCACTGTGCTCATCACGGGGGCCACCCTGTCCAGGTGGTTTGAGACAGTGCCTCAGTGAAAAAAAGGGGGTCAGGTTTGACTTACTCAAAAATTGACTTATTCCCTAAGAGATAAGTCAATTTTTCACAATAAGTCAAGCCTGACCCCGATTCACAATTAAAACAATGTCCCTGTCCCTTGTTAAACCATAATACACAACTTGAACTTACGCGCTTGATAAATATCATTTTTTATACCAATTTATTGAAGTAATTGTAGCACGCTCTGTGGATTTTGGTTGGCATGCACCAGCATAGCTGCGGATGATTGCAATAGAATAGAATTTTTCACTCTCTCTACCATTTCTTGCGCTATGTCGGCATCCCGGATGTTTGATTCCGATTTTGTTAATTGTTCCTTATAGATATTCACATTATTCAAGGTGTAGTCTAGCACATTTTGCAGGCTCCCCATAGTAGCACGTTTTTCACTGACTTTTCCGATTGCCTGATCAATCATCACGATCGCTTTTTCTGCGCCCGCCTGTGTTCCCAGATCTACATCTTTAACTCCCAACGATCGCACATCCATAGAAATGGGTATTCCCGTATCAATATTATCGCCCTCGTTAGCACCCAGCTGAATTTTTAGCGACCTTGACGCTTTCATCGGCTCTGCATCGTACTCTGTTGTTACAGACTTAAGCGGTCCAGGATAAAATAGGGTATAGGAAGCCTTTCCTCCCACACCATCAATTATATAACTCCCATTGACTCCTGGGGAATAGGTAAGACGCAATTCATTTTTTGCATTATAACTGGCAGAGACAGGCAAAGACGCTGCGGATAATTGTTGGTTAACCATTGTAAGTAATCCATTGGCATCATAACTGCCAGCAGGCAAAGTAATACTCTGCATCGTGCCATTTAGTGCAAAGGAAAGCTCATCATTTACGCCTGCATGAATATCCGCACCTGTATCCAAGACTTTGCGGCCTTCTACATATGCATCTGTAGAATTGGATGAATTATAGTACGCCCCTCCCACATAGGATTTGGTACGCAACAGTGAATCCAGTGCATTTCCTGTAAAAGTATCAATTGCAAAACTGCCTGAGCTATTGGCCGTTAAACGTAAGTTGCTACCAGAATAACTTGCGGTGACACCGGTAGCTGACAATTGATTATTGATTTCCACAAGTAAGGAGGCCTGAGAGTAAGTCCCGGAATTTAAGGTAATATTAGAAGTTGCTCCGTTTACCTTAAAACTTAAAGTATCATTCACTCCTGCCGTAACGGCTAACCCTGAGGATAAATCTGCTCGTCCATATACAGATGCTTTCGAATCACTACCTGTCACCGGAACCGGAATCGTTGTCTTCATAAAGGCATCATATCCATCCCCTGAAAAAGTGTCTAGTGAATAGGGAAATTGCGGTACGCCACCGCCAGCATTGGTATTTTTAAACTGCAAACCACTTCCAGGATACAGGGATGTTAAGGAAACTGTTACATTTAGTCCTGTCAATTTGCTGTTAATCTGACTTACAAAACTGCTGGCACTATAGCTGCCGGCATCTAGGGTAATTGTTTGGTTAGCTCCGTCTAATCGAAAAGAAAACGTGTCATTTTCCCCTGACACAACAGCGACTCCACCTGATAAATCGGTAACACCAGTAACCGATGCATACCCTACAGGCTGAGGGGTACTATCGCCCTCCATATATGTATGACCGCCAGGTTGAACAACTGGACTACCTGTTCCATATAGTAAATCGCCACATGCACTCCCCGTAAATTGATTGACAGTATGACTGCCTGGAGCATTATAGGAAATAACAAGTTTGCCCGAAGAAGTACTGGCAACAAGGGAAAGCCCGGCGCCCGTAAACTTACTATTTAAATCATTAACAATATCACTAGCGGACAAATTACTTCCTGCCTGTAAAGTTACATTATCGGCAACACCATCCACTAAAAAACTAAGTTGATCATTTTGACCGGCAATGATATTCACTCCAGATGAGAGATTTTTATTCCCAGTAATAGCGGCTATTGTATAAGATCCAGGCACAATAATTTCCGACTGGGTCGCGTATTGCTGAAATAAATCTTTATAAGCGTTCCCGCTGATAGTCGTCAAAGTATGGCCCGCCCCGCTGATATTATGCATCAGTTGCAAATTATTTCCCACATAAGAAGCTGTCACATCAATATTCCCTGCCGTAAGCTGATGATTGATCTCTGTCAGCAAATCCCCCTGATTATATGTTCCTGGACTCAACGTGATACTTTTATCCACACCATCTACTTTAAGAGTCAGCGTATCATTACTGCCGTTAGTAATGATTACTCCACCTGATAAATCCCCATAACCGGTCGCTGTCGCACCGCTAATGACTCCATGTTTTGCCATATCATACAAAATAGAAGTATATGGATTATTAATTTCCATCATATCGCCGCCAAACCCATCCAACACTTTGGTCGGCGAGTTAAAAGCAATATTTTGACCAGAGTAAAATACCGTAACATCAGTACCTTCCGCTTGCATTTTTTGATTAATTTCATCCAACAATTGTTGTGGCGTATAACTTGTTGGTTGCAAAGAAATAGAATGGGAGACTCCATCCAGTTTAAAAGTCATGTTCTGATTTTCATTCCCAATCACAACTAATCCGTTGCCACTTAAAATAGTGTCGCCTTGAAGTACTCCAGGGCTAGGGAGTACATCGGTTTTCTTACTTTGCGCCGGAAACTGGGTAAAAATATTTTGCGTATTAAATTCCGAATCCTTGAAAATCGTATTCAGATGACTCTTTAATTGTTCCACTTCTTGTTGAATTAACTGCCGATCATCATCTGTCAATGTCCCATTTGCAGCTTGGACAGCCAATTTGCGCATACGCTGCAAAGTAGGATCATCAATGCTACCTAATGCCCCATCGGCTGTCTGCACCAAAGATATTCCATCTTCAATATTGCGGGTTGCTTGTGTCAACCCTCGAATTTGCGCGCGCATTTTCTCACTAATTCCCAAATTGGCACTATCATCAGCAGCCATGCGGATACGTAATCCAGTCTGCAACTTACCACTAGCCTTATCCTGCGCTTGCTCCGCCTTTTTATTACTCACTAGAGCCTTCATAGCTGAAGAATTATAGTTAATAATCACCGCGAAAATTCATCTCCCTTGTTATCTTAGCAAATGCATAAATAATTAGACAACTTTCTACTATCCTATTTTTTTCTTTTAATTATTCTCTAGATAAACCAACTTCGTTAGAAATTGTTCTCATTTTCCATAATAAATCCTAACTCTTTTCTCTAAGCATCTTATCACTTATGAATTGCACTTTATGTCGGATTATGTTATTAAGCATTGTATGGTGCCCAGTGTAACAATATTGACAGATATGAAAGCCCCAATCTCATATAGAGACTGAGGCTACCTTCAACGCTAAATCATTGCTGTAACGATATTTATATTCTATTTTCAAAATTCGGTGATTAAGCCATCATATTCACGAACAATCCTTGGACTAATTCATTATATTGAGAGAACAAACTGTTGCTACTGGTTTGGGAAACATAATTCAACATATCCTTGGTATTCGGTGCTTTTATATAATGATTCACTGGGTTGCTAGCTAATTCTTTAGAAGCACGTTCGATGGTTTTTCCTAGTCCGCTGCCACTTGTAAGGAGACTCTTTACATTATCTGAATTAGAAACCAACGCTGCCGATAGCTTTTTCTCATCCAGTTTTAGTTCTCCAGTACTCTTATTCATTGAAATCCCTATATCAGCAAAATCCCATGAACGCATCTTACTTACCAGAGATTTTGTGCTAGCTAATGCTTTAGTCCCTTGTTTTGTGACAGTATTACTCGTACTCAGAATACCATTTAAGTCATTATAGCGATTCACTAACGTCTGCGCAGCAGCCACTATTTTGCTATTATCTGTGCTCACATCAGCTTTACTAGTATCAATAGAACTTGCTGATGCATACTTCCCAGGAAAAAGGCCAGTCGATGTTAACGCTTTAGCACTGTCATTTACACTGGCCACACTATCCGTAAAGTCAGCAATATCACTCCGATACTGTTGCTGCTGATCTTGCAAATTTTGCAATGACAAATTGGCCAATGATTGTAAAGAACTATAACTGCTATCGATATGAGCAGACTGTAAACTCGATAACACTGTAGTAGTAGCTACCGCTGATTGGTACTGATGACTCAAAATGGAATTCCAATTAGACGCAGTAAACTTGATCATAATACGCACCCCTTTTTGTCGTATTTTGCATTAAGAATAACGCCCTTATCTACTCTTACTCACATCTTATCACATTAACCGATCCTTCAAACCCGATTTATTGCTGTAACCATATCTACATCCCGCTTGTTAAATTCAATTCTCTGCCTTAAACGACTGGACAAGTAAGCATGTAGAATAATAGACATACTTTTTTTCCCCTCGATGCCATTGATGAGAGGTTCTCGATCGTGATTAATACTGTCAATCATATCTGCATACAACGGAGTATGTCCCCAACCATATACACTTTCAATATCACCATTACACTCTGCTTGCATCTGAGCCAAATCATCTTTTCCATCAGCAAATTGCCACACCACAACTTCATTTAAGGCCGGGCCGCCAATCACTACTGTCCCTTTTTCACCTAAGATAGTTAACGTTTCTTCCAAATTCCGTGGATAGATACACACCGTACCTTCTACATTGCCAATCGCCCCATTTGTAAACTGTATCTGAATACTGCCATAATCTTCAGCTTCAATATAAGGATGAACATAATTGGCAACCATACCTTGCACAGCAGTAATTTCGTCACCTAACATCCACTGCAGCAAATCAATATTATGAATGCATTGGTTCATTAAGCAACCACCATCTTGAGCGTACGTTCCTCGCCAAGGGGCCTGGGTATAATAGTCTTCATTACGACTCCACAGAATTCTCGCATTGCCAGCAAAAATTCGACCAAAGCGACCTGACTCAACCGCTTGCCTCAGTTTTTGGATTGGCAAATTAAATCGATTTTGGTGTGATACACATAATTTAACTCCATTTTTCTTGGCACAAGCGATCATATCATCCGCATCTTTCGTCGATAAAGCCATGGGTTTTTCTATAATGACATGTTTCCTGGCCTCTAAGCAAAATAAACTAATCGCAGCATGTTTGCCAGATTCTGTCGCAATGACAACAACATCAACCTCTTGCTCCTGTAGTAATGTTTGATAATCACTATATCGTTGAGGCATGGGAGTGGCTAACGATAGTTGTCGCATTTTATCCACATATTCCTGGGCCTTACTTGTTGCATGTGCTAGAACTACATCACAAGTAGCCACAAGCTCTGCCTGCAAATGATTGTTTACCAAAGCTTCTACGTGCTTGTAGGCAATACGCCCACAACCAACAATTGCGAATTTCAGTTTTCCCATCGATTCATTCATCTCCTATAGCTTCTCAATATTTCCCCTGCGTTGCACATTTTTAAAAGCATTCTTCGTATCAAAAATCATCTGCGCATGCTCTTGAATGAGTTCATAATCATATACAGTATGCATGGTCAGCAAAATAACTAAGTCAGCTTCCCGTAAAGCGTCTACGGTCAGGTCCACAGATGCATAGTTATTTCCTTTATAAGTAAAACTAGGAATAAAGGGATCATTATAACTAATCTTAGCCCCATTTTTTTGCAAATGATCAATTACATCTAACGCTGGTGACTGCCTCACGTCATCAATATCTTGTTTATAAGCAACGCCCAGCACTAGCACCTTAGAATTTTTCAAAGCCTTGCCAAAGCCATTTAAAATCTTCATACTACGCTCCAACACAAACTCTGGCATAAAATTATTAATCTCACCAGCAGTCTCTATCAGCCGTGTATGGTAACCATATTCTCTCGCCTTCCAAGTAAGGTAGAAAGGATCAATAGGAATACAATGTCCCCCGACACCAGGACCAGGATAAAAAGCCATAAAGCCATAAGGTTTTGACTTGGCAGCATCGATCACTTCCCACACATCAATCCCCATCTTATGACAAAGAATTGCCATTTCATTAGCCAGTCCAATGTTAATATTGCGAAAAGTATTCTCCAGAATTTTTTCCATTTCTGCTACGGCTGGACTGGAAACGCGATGAACCGCGCCTTCTAAGATAGTTTCATACAACGTCGCAGCAACTTCTGTGCAATCGGTTGTAATGCCACCTACAACCTTAGGTGTATTTTTCGTATTATAAAAAACATTTCCTGGATCTACTCGTTCTGGGGAAAAAGCTAAATAAATATCTTTTCCCACCTTGAGTCCTGATTTTTCTAATATAGGTTTCACAATCTCTTCCGTTGTTCCAGGGTAAGTTGTACTTTCTAGGACAATGAGCATCCCAGGATGAATATAGCGGGCAATGTTTTCTGTAGATTCTACCACATAAGAAACATCTGGCTGTTGATAAATATCGAGAGGCGTCGGCACACAAATGGCAACACAATCTACATCCTTAATAAAGGAAAAATCTTTAGTCGCCATTAATTTTCCATTTGCAACAACACTTGTTAATTCCCCGGGAACAATATCCCCAATATAGTTTTCCCCTTTATTCACCATATCTACTTTTTGCTCTTGCACATCAAAGCCAATGGTCTTATAGCCCATTTTCGCTTTTTCTACTGCCAAAGGCAGACCAACATAGCCGAGACCAATTACACCGAGTACTGCGGTTTTTTCTTTAATTTTTCCTATTAATAATTCTTTCTCCATTGCATTTCCCTCTTTCAGCATTGAGTCGTTTAATCTTACCTATTATGTATACTATACATCAAAAATCTTCGTCATTCACCAGTTGGCAAGGAACAGTAGGCTATCATAGTCGTTGTTCTAAAGCCGTCTTAACTCTTTCCAACACTTCTTGCCAATCATTCAGCTTACGTTGACGAAAAAGGCGTATCGTCGAATACCAAGGACTATCTGCTCGCTTAAGTTGCCAACGCCAGTCAGAATCATAAGATAAGAGCACCCAGGTTTTTTTTCCCATCGTTCCGGCTAAATGCGCCACGGCTGAGTCAACAGTGATCACTAGATCAAGGGTTTCTATCAATTTGGCAGTTTCCATGAAATCAACAAGATCTTTTGAAAAATCCATTACTTTGTAGGGAGTTCCCATCAGTTCTTCTGCTCGGAGTCCAACTTGGAGACTGACCCAGCTTACATTTGAAATACTAAATAACTGTTGAAATGCATCAAAGGCAATGGATCGCCTTCGGTCATCGAGATGCTTAGGATGACCAGCCCAAACCACTCCCACCCTGTAGGTATTACCCTTATCCCTATTTCTAAGAGTTTCGTTCCAATTTGTTGAAGCTTCGCAACTGGCTAGTCTATATGGCAGAGTTTGAGGAATGGTTTCACTCGTTGTATTAAATAGTACTGGCAGACTAAGGAAAGAACAGGCAAAATCAAATTGTCCTTGTGGAGGGCAATCTCCCGTATATACTGTCAAATAAGGACTAGCACTCTCTAACAAGCGTTGTAGTGGCTTTTGCACCCACAAACTTGTTTTGGCTGCTAGTTTTTCTATTTTTTGTACATATCGAGCAAATTGCATCGTATCTCCAAATCCATATTCCCAAAATAGTAAAATACTACACGTCGTCAAATCTTCCCCACGCCAAATGGGAATTCCGAGCTGTTTAGCCTCACATCTTTTTTGCCGTGATTTCTCATAGTTGCCCCAACTTTTTTCAAAATTTCCCCGCAAAAAGTATAAAAGAGAAAGTGATAATTCGGCTTCTAAATAATCAGGGCGTAATTCAATAGCCCGGCGCAAATAAGATTCTGCTTCATCAAGATGCTTCGTCAGTCGCAAAAATCCGCCCATGTTGTAATAAGCTTCTGGATAATAAGGATCTAGCTTGATAGCCCGGCAATATGCGACTTTGGCTTCTGCTAAGCAAGAGTTTTCTTCTAAAACAGTGCCTAAGTTATTGTAAAATTCCGGTTGGTGGGGGCTTAGTTCGATGGCATGGCGAAAACAGTCCTCCGCTTTGCCCAGATAATCAAGGTCCATTAACACTAAACCTAAATTATTATAAGCATAAGGATCATCAGGACTCAGTTCAATAGCCCGACGAAAACAAGCCTCTGCTTCATTTAGACGGTTCGTATTACGTAAAACTAGCCCTAAATTATTATAGGCTGGTGAATACTTTGGATTTAGTTCAATCGCTTGGCAAAAAGACATCATGGCCCTTTCTAAATCTCCTTGCATAACCAGCTTTACCCCTATATCTAAATACATTTTTGGTGTCATCTATTTCCCCCCTGCTAACTCGGCAAACTAAGATTTGCTTACACGCAATCCATAATATAACCATTATCGTCTAGAGGTAGCATCGCTAAGATGTTATAATTTAAACTAGTAACGATAGAACACTACATTGATCTATCTATCAACAATGAGGAGAATATCCACATGCAACAATCAGAAGACATGTTGGCGAAACAAGCCGATGGGGAAAATATTCAGCACCAAACCTATTTTGATTTGGGAGAAAATTTTATAGATAAGGGCGATTGGGACAATGCCATCCTTTGTTATTACAAAATTCTAGAGATCGATCCTAAGTGTGGGAAGGCATATAATAATCTAGGCTTGATTTTTAAAATTCTCGGCCAACCGGGCAATGCAGAAGCCTTTCTGCGTAAGGCTATTGAAATTGAACCCACTTGTATCAATGCTTATTATAATTTAGGTTTTGTATATAAAAAAGGTAACTATCTAGAGGATGCTGAATACTGTTTTCGTCATGTTTTGGACTTTGACCCCGATTGTCCCAACGCAAATAACAATTTAGGTGTGATACTGGCCAAAATGTACCGTTTAGACGAGGCGGAAGAATACTATCAACGGGCAATTGAATTGCAACCTGACTACGCGTTAGCGCATTATAATCTAGGTATTTTATATAAAATGACTAAACGGCTAGTGGAAACGGAGCAGTGCCTCAAGCGTGCTAGTGAACTCTCCCCTGACAATTATGATATTGATATTGGGTTGGCATTTTTTTATTTATTAGTTGGGCAATTTGAAAAAGGCTGGGGAAAATACGCGGAAGCACTACGTAAAAGTCCTGCAGATTACAACGCCCCTCAAATTCGTCATTGGCGAGGCGAAGATGTAAGAGGACGAAAGATTGTATTATATTTTGGGAAAGGACTGGGCGATACACTACAATTTATACGTTATGCTAGGCAAATTACCGACGTAGCAGCTGAAACTACTTTATTAGTTCAGAAACCCTTGCAACGATTATTGGCGGCGAATTTTCCTTCACTTACCGTCTACGCTGAGGGCGATGTCTTAGCCCAGGACTATGATTTTGCTTGCTGCGTACAATATCTACCAATTATCTTTAATACAGTAGAAGAAACCATCCCTTGGTTCCCTTATTATTTGCAGCCATTACCAGAGGATGTAACAGCCTGGCACAAAAAGCTACACGCCCTTGATGGCGGTAAAAAATATCGAGTTGGTATCGTCTGGGCCGGCAATATTAAAAATCCGATGGATCAATTTCGTTCTATCCCTTTTACAACCTTTAGCCAATTGCTAAAAGTTGAGGAGGTCATTTGGATTAGTCTACAACTGGGTATTCGACCTGGAGACAGCAATGCTATGACAGATACTACATTACTAGATGTATCACCACAGCTTGTAGATTTTGGTCAAACGGCAGCAGTCATTGCTAATCTTGACTTAGTCATCACGATGGATACATCCGTTGCTCATTTAGCTGGAGCAATGGGTAAAAGAACATGGTTATTATTGGATAGCAATTGCGACTGGCGTTGGCACCTAGACCGGGAAGATAGTGTATGGTACCCTTCCATGCGCTTATTTCGTCAACAAAGGATTGGCGATTGGGCAGAAGTTTTGGTAAGAGTCACGGCAGCACTACGCCGGGAATACCTGTCTACCGAAAATAAATGACTTAAGGCTACCTTCCCACTTCTCTCACACAATTATCCGTCTTACTATATTGCTTACTGCAAACTGTACATACAGCATCATTCTCTTTAAAATTGATTTTTTCACCACACTGGCACATCCAGCCGAGCTGCCTAGCAGGATTACCTACCATCAAAGCATAATCAGGTACATCTTTCGTAACCACTGTACCTGCACCAATCAAAGCATATCGGCCAATACGATTCCCACAAACAATGGTAGCATTCGCACCAATCGATGCTCCCCGCTGTACCAATGTCTCTTTATATTCATCCTTGCGACTCACATGACTCCGCGGATTGATCACGTTGGTAAATACACACGAAGGCCCTAAAAAGACGTCATCCTCACAATATACACCCGTATAGACAGATACATTATTTTGTATTTTTACATTGTTACCCAGAGTGACTCCCGATGAAATGACCACGTTCTGTCCAATATTACAATTTTCGCCGATTTTACAATTGGGCATGATGTGGGTAAAATGCCAAATCTTCGTGCCTTTACCAATAGTGCAAGGCTCATCTACATAACTAGATTCATGTACATAATACTCTTTTTCCATTTTACTTCCCTCTACTTGCATAGAATTGTTTAATGGTCTCAATTATATAGTCTTGCTGCTCCTCTGTCATCTCTGGGAAAAGGGGCAAAGCCATTGTTCTTTGACTGAGCCATTCACTGCAAGGGAGATCTCCTAATATATATTCTAGATTATGTTTACCCATTTGATACACTTTCTGCAAATGTAGAGGTACAGGATAATAAACGCCTGTGGCAATACCATGCTCACCTAAAAACTTCGCCAGTTCCTCTCGGCATTCACATTTCACAATATATAAATGATAAACGGATGTAGCATTCGCTAGTAAGGATTGAGGAGTCAAAAATTCTCCGCCCAAAAGCTCAGCTTGTCTTAATTGCTCTGTATATCTCTTACTAAGGCTTTCTCTTTGTCCATTCCACGTATCTAAATGTTTCATTTTAATGCGCAAAATCGCAGCCTGCATAGCATCTAATCTGCTATTCATACCAATCAGAAAATTATAATACTTAGTAGGATCATACACGGTTGTATTGACAGATTCCCCATCGTCAATTTCCAGATCCACCACTTCACCCGTAAGCAGTTCATATGCCTTCTTACCATTCAGCCCACTACCATGTACCCGTAAGGCTGTGATAATTTGCGCAAGTTTATCATTATCCGTGGTCATCATGCCACCATCACCATAAGCGCCCAGATTTTTCGTCGGATAAAAGGAAAAAGCAGTGGCATCACCCATACTACCAACTTTTTTCACCCTGCCATCAGCAAAAGTATAGGTAGCACCAATTGCCTGACATGCATCCTCAATGACAAATAGGTTGTGCCGCTTAGCAATGGCTAAGATGGGCTCCATATCTGCTGCTTGTCCAAAAATATGTACTGGTAAGATGGCTTTGGTTTTAGCCGTAATTGCTTGCTCGATTTTACTAGGATCTATATTCATTGTCCCTGGATCAACATCAACAAAAACAGGTTTTGCTCCGACCCTAGAAATACACTCGGCTGTTGCAAAAAATGTGAAGGGCGATGTAATGACCTCATCCCCTACACCAATGTCCATAGCTTCCAAAATAAGAATCAAAGCATCTGTGCCACTGTTGCAGGAAATAGCATGTTTGACTCCAAGATATGTACAAAAAGAATCTTCTAATCCCTTAACTTCTGCTCCCATAATAAATGCTGCTTGATCTAGAATTTCTTCTGTCTTATTTAGAATTTCAACTTTCAAACTTTGGACTTGTTGTTGTAAATCAATGAGAGGTATTTTCATTAAAACACATCCTATTTTATAATTTAATATATTTCACTTTATCATCTTCAGAGATCAAGTTAAATAATCTTCTCTATATACATATCGTAAAAAAACCACATTTTATTTACATAAATCTGCATAATAAATAAAAATAGGCCGACTCTTTATTCGTCTGCCTATTTTTATTTATTTATGATCTGGAATATCCATCACTCGTGATAAATTAACTAAGCAACCAGCCCAAGATAATCCCACACCAAAACCCACAGCCATAACATGTTCTAATCTGAGAACATCTTTACCGAATACGATCTGTTCTATCGCTAGGGGAATCGAATTAGATACTGTATTGCCACAATATTCGGGATGATTCCAAAAGGGCAACCCTTGCAATTCACATTTTTGCTGTAAAAAATCTAGCATAAATTTATTAGCTTGATGAAAAACATAATAATCAATCTCATCTTTTTCCAGTCCAGCTTGCTTTAGAATGGTAAGTAAGGTACTTGGCACTACTTCCAAAGCAAAGGTACTTATTTCACTGCCATTCATATATAAATGATGATTCGTACGTTTATTCCCACTATCATCCACTTGCTCTACTTGTTCAGTCACCGTCGATGGATTTCTTAGACCACCTACAGGTACTATTAAATTTCCTGCACCACTACCATCTGTACCAAATACAAACGAATACATTCCGTCCTTGTCTGTTTGCTCTGCCGTAATTAATGTAGCAGTAGCACCATCGCCAAACAACGGCCTAACCGTTTCATCTTCGGGATGAATATATTTACTGTAAGTTTCAGCAGTCAGTAATAATACTTGCTTAGCTTGTCCTGTTTCCACCAATCCCTTGACAATTGACAAACCATAAATATAGCCAGAACAGCCCAAATTAAAATCAAAGGCTCCGCAATTTTTCGACAACCCTAACCGATATTGCAATATACATGCCGTCGTCGGTAAAAAATAATCTGGTGACTGAGTACATAAAATGACAAAATCAATACTATCACGAGAAATATTATATTGTTTAAATAACTGTTCAGCAGCATTAAACGCTAAATCTGATGCACACTCACCCTCACCTACAATATGTCGCTCAAAAATACCTGTTTTTTTCGTGAGTCGTTTTGCTTTATCATTTAGTTCTATCTTTTCAGGTAAATAACTAGCGATTGCTTTAATATACGCTTTTACACTCATTATTCTACCACCATACCTCTGTACACTATTTAGGCTAAATACCCGCCATCCACTACAAAGTCAGCTCCTGTAATCCATTGTGCCCGATCACTTAATAAAAATAGTACCATTCCAGATACATCTTCAGGTTTGCCTATCCCCAGTAAATGCTCCTTTGCAATTGTATCATTTGTCAATAAATCTCTCGTCATATCGGTATTCACCCAACCTGGACTCACCACATTCACGCGATGTCCACGCTCCGCAATTTCCTTGGCTATGGAACGCATACCAGCTTGCGCTGCGCCTTTCGTTGCACTATATGCACTTAAACCTTTTTGACCTTTCCACGCACTGACTGAAGAAAACTGCACATGAGAGGTAGACTCGACAGAATATTTTTTTTTCGTTACTACCTGCAATAAATTGATCCCTGCCCAAAAGCTGATATCCATCATTTTTTTAGCCTGTATTTCATCAAATGCCCGCAGTGGTGTAAATGTTAAAATGCCAGCAGCATGAATACTGCCATGTAATTTACCCTTTTCTTGTACAAAAGCACTCAGCGCTTTCTCTACCCCATTATAGTCAGTAACATCCACACTCGCTATGGTAATATGCTCTGGATACTCAGCTTGTAACTCTTTGAGTTCAGGTAGCCGCCTAGCAATAGCTAGTACCTCTGCACCAGCTAAAGCTAACTCTCTAGTAATTTGCCGTCCCATGCCCGAAGATGCCCCAGTAACGATAAACTTTTTCCCACTAAAATCAAATGTGACTTCTGCCATTTTCATTTTTATTCACCAGCGATGAAATTATATAAATTTTGTACCGTTTGTGCTTTGCGAATATCTGTCGCCACTAATTTTTTACCATAATTAATATCTGCCATAGCAACAAAACTAATCACACTTAATGAATCCCATTCTTCGATATCAGATAAATAAGAATTCATAGTGATATGAGTTTCGCTGTCCAACATATCAATTAAATCTTGCAAAAATTTTTCCATATTACGATCTCCATCTTAATCTATTTTTTTATTTCATTATTCTCAGTTAGCATTTTTTTCAACAAGTCACGTTCTTTTTTTATATCTTCAAGTGATTGAGCAGGGTTGCCACTAACAATCGCATCATCTTTCACCGGCTTCGTAACAACAGCACCAATTCCAATTAAACAGTTATTCCCTATACGAATACCGTTAATAACCGAACAATTGGGACCTAACCAAGTGTTATTACCAATCATAACACTTCCACTAATCTCAGCGCAAGCAGTGATCAGACAACATCTACCGATATGACAATTATGGGATATATGAACATGATCATCAATCTTAGTATAATCTTCAATAATTGTTGGCTCAATAGTTCCTGATGCAATCGTTGTCAATGCACCAATCTCAACATGATGACCAATAATAACCCCACCTATATGGGGTAAGCGAACGGGGACACCATCTTCATCCCATTCAAAACCAAAACCATAGCCACCAATGACGGCATTCTCACGAATGACAGTATCATCACCAATGATAACATTAGAATTAATGACCGCACCTGCTCTAATCACACATCTTTGTCCAATCTGAACATTATCGCCAATCATAACGTTATTTTCAACAATCGTTTCTATACCCATAACAAATTTTTTGCCTATGGAGGATGCTAGACAAGGCTTTGCCGATAATTCATGACAAACGGCAGAATCTAAAATAAATTGTAAAATACGTGCATACTCCAAACGAGGATTCATAGCTCCAATAATTAAGTTTGTTGTTGTTAACGGTAAAAATAATTCAATCTGCTCTTGTGGCACAATTATAATACACCCTATTAACTTTGAAAGTATTACTATACTATCTTCTTTTACTCTTTTCAAAAAAAGCACTGTATTATCTTTAGGATTACCTAAGGTTGATACTCCTGTAACTATATATTTCAAATGATTATGATATTCTGTTTTGAATTGGCCCAACATACTCATCGAAAATTGGAACAAAATAAACTCACACCTCTTTTCACTTATGAATCATGCGAATAACTTCAAAGACTTCAGCATAACGTTGTCCTATTTGCGTCCCTCGTGTTATCGCTAAACTACGAATAAATTCTTCCGTAGCATAGGAACGATGCTGTTGGGATTTGTAACACTGTAGTGCAGTAATTTTAGTATTCAATTCTTCTTCATTTAATACATAGAAACAGCTCGTCCTAAATTCCAAGTTATTCCAAGGAACTTCATATCCTAACATGGTTGTTTTCTTAAAGGCCCGAAAGCCTTCTTGAGAAATCACCTCATGATCTTGGTGTGTATCATGGATACTTGGCAAAAATACCATTTCTGGCTGATATTCTTTACTAAGCTCAATCATTTTATCCAATATCTTTTGTCTTTGTTCAGGAAAGTATCTTACATCAAAATCTAACACCAAACAATCTTCTGGCTGTATACCCAATATACTAGTAGCATCTTTCACTTCATATCGCAAAATATCTCTAGGGAATGGCGGTAATACAGATTGTTCCGCTGCCGAGAAAGCTACATAAATAGCGCGATATCCTTCATTTATCAACTTAGCTATTGTTCCACCACAACCAAACTCTCCGTCATCGGTGTGTGGTGCCAGTATTAAAATTTTTTTTTGCACACAAACATCTCCAATCCCATATAAACATATCATAAATTACTGTCTAGATCTATCTTTATATTAAATGCCTATATACAGATAGTATATAGGCATTTTATATTAGCTTACCATTATAATGAATTGTGAAATAAATTAAAAGTTACGCTTGATTAGATGGTCTACAGCATTTTTTGCATAACTCATACTGAAATCTATCTATTGTTACATCTGATCTAAAATTTGCATATTTATCCGACTCCCATATTTCTTTGAAAGAGTTTTTATTTATATTACCCATATTGAATTCTTCTTCTGTAGATATATAGCAACAGGGATAAACATTTCCTTCAAAATCGATAACAGGAGGTATTTCCTCCAATATCCCACTACAATCTTTTCCTTGATAATTAGAATTTTTATAATACATTAACTTATCTTCTTTATATAATTTTTCAACATCATAGCGTGTAAGATTTTGTTGCTCAGGTATCCATTCTTTTGGATCTTGATCTGTATCTTCCTTAAAAACTGCAGTTTGCAACACATAATTATCAGCGCCAGCTTGACTAGCCAAACGAGAAATTGACCCTAATTCATCTACTACATGTTTAAAAATGACTGTCTTCGCACTAATAGTTGGTTTTTGAGAGTTTAAGTCTCTTTTCGCAGTCGCAATCCTTACTATATTAGAAAGCAATTTATCTAAATTACCACTGACTCTATACTTTGAATATGACTTTTGGTTTGCACCATCAAAAGCTACCTCTAAAATATCCAAACCACTATTTACTAATTGATAAGCATCAAAATCTAATGATAAGTTTGAGTCTACTAATACAGTACTATCAGGTCTTGCATTTTTTATCTGCTTTATCTTTGCCGATATATTTCGATCTAATAATGGCTCACCTAAATTATGCATAATAAACATTTTGATATCCACAGTAGAAATAACTGTACTTAAAATGTTTGCAAATGTTTCTTCCGTCATCAAGCCATGTTTTTTAAAAGTGGGCTTAGTCTCAAGTTGTAAAGGACAAAATACGCAAGCCAAGTTACACCCTCGTATCGTTTCAAGGATAATGGCTTTGGGATATTTATGTTTTACTACTTCCATTAGGTATTGGTCTACATTCATTTTATACGTTTCCATTAACTCTAAAAGAATGCTCACATGTCGCTTAGAGTTAATAATATCAGTTGTAATTGTAGAAACCAAGTTTTTTATTATAATATTCAAGCTATCGATGCTCGCATCATTTTTTGTTATTTCTTTCGCTTCAAGATAGTATACTATAGCAGAACTAACATCTCCCTCTATTTCCGATACCATTCCGAGTTCATTCACTATATCATAGTCTATATTTTTATTTTTATACGCTTTCAGTAAAAGCCTTTTAGCTTTTTGATAATCCGCTTCTAAAATACAAATTAACGCCTCTAAACTCACAGCACTTATCTGATTTTTATATTTCAGCTTATATGCATTTAAGAGTTCTCTAGCTTCTGGTAACCGATCACTCTCTATTAATATTTCAATAGCTATTTTTTCTTCTTTATAATCCATAACTTTTATTCCTAACTCCTTTTCTAATCCTCTAACACTGTACAGCCCATTTCAGTTAATGCTATTCTTTAGACTGAATATGTTTTGCAAGAGGAAACATTCTCCCCCCCAATTTACAGGCTTCAAGTATCTCCGTATCAGATAAAGAACACCAACGTGAAGCTAAATTAGCTACATATGGGGAATACTGATTTTCAGTTCCACGTGCAAATAACTGCGTCCAATCGATTTCACTATAATTGAAATATTTTTTTTCTTCATATAATGTCTTCCATAATGATGTACCTGGTAAAGGAATTAAGATATTAACTCCGCCACCTGAAAATTTTGACTTCAAAATCAAATCATACGTGTCATATACCGTATCCCAAGACTCTGATGGAAAACCAAAAATAAAGAAACCATAATGTTCTAAACCTGCCTCATGAGTCATTTTAGACGTCTTTATAATGCCATCTCGATTAATTGGTTTTCGTATATATCTACGCAAAATTTCAGGATTTCCACTTTCCACACCATAAGAAACGTATCGGCAACCTGCAGAGCGCATTTTTTCAAGTAAAGGAAGTTCTACTGTATTGACCGTGGTTAAACAAGACCACTCTATATTCATCTCAGATTTTAGCATCTCATCTAACAATGCTTCTGTATGCATTCTATTTGCAGTAAAAGTATCATCAGAAAACCAAATTTTTCGATTACCATAAGTCTCTATAAGCAAACGAACTTCCTTAAATACCATTTTAGGACTACGATATCGAACTTTCTTTGAAAATAAAACTGTTGATGCGCAGAAATCACACCCAAAAGGGCATCCTCGTGTTGATACAACATTATATCTTTGGTAAAGTTCCATACGTAATAAGTGATAGGCAGGTAATGGTAAGCTATCTAAATCAGCAATCAAACCTCTATCTGGAGTGGACACTACATTCCCCTTATGAATAAAACTCAATCCTTTTATTCCAGACCAATCCTGCTGCATTGCAAGAGCCTTCACTAATTCATATGTAGTGATTTCACCCTCACCACAAATAATACAATCAATATTTCCCTCTGCTTCAACAAGAAGATTATTAGCTAATGCAGTTGCATGATTTCCTCCCATAAAAATAACTACATCTTCAATGCTCTCTTTTATCTTTTTTGTAAGAGCAAGCGCGCTTTTGTGATAAGTACAATAGTTACATGTAATACCAATAAACTTAATATTGTTGTTCACTAAAATTTTTATAACTTCTACAATTGACAGTTTTTCTGCTAACGCATCTATTATAATAACCTCTATGTCTTTGCTTTCCAAATAGCCAGCTATTGAAGCAATTCCAATCGGCGGATCAGTCGCAACCGTAAAAACGCCTTCAACATCACAAGGTGGCACAATTAATGCCATTCGTCCTAAATTCATCTCTTCATCTCCATTTCACATACCACTATTATCAATAGAAATATTTTCATTGCCCTCAAGCTTACAAATATTTCAGCTCACTAGTAATAATCTCCATCAATCATCTTACAAATCGCGGTAATAGGATCAACAAGAACATCATATCCAATGGTTTTTATCAATTTATCGGTTTTACCTAAATAATTGTGACTCTCCTGTCCTGCAAAACGATAGCAAGGTATCACTCCATAACATCTTGCTATCGTTTCTACAATTTCTCGTATACTGATCTTGTAATTACTAGAAAAATTATAAACTCCGCCTATTTTTTCTTTAGTTAGTATTTCTAATACATTTTTTATATCCATAATACAAGTAGGCGATATATAAGGCATACCAACTTCATTATTAAGACATATCTCCTTGCCATCCCTGACTTGATGAGCTAATCTGCTAAATAAATGATTTTTGGTTAGATTACCTATAGGGAAATAGATGCGTAAAATAGTTTTGATAGGTATACTACATTGCAAAACTTCTTCTTCTCCCTTTAATTTGCTTCTTGCATAAAATCCTTCAGCATTTAATTTTTCAGTCTCATCAACCCACTCATCAAGTGCTCCGTAAACTCCCCCTGTAGAAAAATAAATAAATTGTTTTACATTATGGGTACTACACCAATTCAATAACTTTCTTAAACAAAAAACATTAGCATAGTGATAATCCTGCTCACTAAAATTATTGCCAGTCAGACCGCCACAATGAATAATACATTCTAAATCTTCGATTTCATTTACGGGAATACCATCAACTAGTTTTATAATTAAAATATTTTCAGGTTTGGTCGAAAGTCCATATACAGTGAAAATTTCACGTGAAAAATGTTCAAATAAAAAACTACCAATAAATCCATTTATTCCAGTAATGCCTACATTCACTACTTTAAACTCCTTATTCTATGAACGTTCTTTCTTATAAACTCCCAAATACCACTCTATTGTTGATTTCATGCCTTCATCAATCCCAGTCAACTTGAAATCGATCATTGACTTTACTTTTTCATTGCTCGCATTATGGCATTCCACATCAGCCTTCCGAGCATCTCGATAGCAAATATTTCCCTGATAATCCATTATATTAGTGATTTTTTCAATAAGTTGCTTTATAGAAATTTGCCCTTGAGTAGAAATATTCACACTTTCTCCTGATCTTAAGCTACCATATATTTTAATGATTGCATCTACTGTATCATGTACATAAATAAAATCTCTACTCTGCGAACCAGTTCCGTGTATTTGCGGTGCCTGACCTGCCATTATTCGAAATACCGTCTGCGGTATTACCCCAGCTAGCTGACCACTATAGTTTTGCCGCGGACCATAATTATTAAACGGTCTAACTATAAATGCATCCAAATCAAACATTCTTACATAGCTTTGCAGCATTATATCTGCCGCCGCCTTACCTGCGGCATAGGTAGTCGTTGGATTTAACGGATGCATTTCATCCATCGGCTCATATACAGCAGTACCATAAACCTCTGAAGTAGAAAAATGACAAAGTGTTTGAAAAGCTTTGTGACGTTGAAATTCTAACAAATTAGCAATAACCTGCACATTTGTCATATAGGCATTCGACGGATTAATAAAGGAGTAATTAAGAGCTTTTGTAGCACAGTTAAACACAATATCAATGTTATATTTTTCAAAGATATAACCTAGTGAGCTCTCAAATTCCGCATCGTCGACATATAATACTGCACCCTTTTCGATCGCCTGGCAAAGATTTTTGGGATTGCCTAAAAACAAATTATCAATAATGATCACCTTATTAGCACCTTCGGCCAATAAGCGATCCACCAGATGACTGCCGATAAAGCCAGCACCACCGGTCACTAAAATGTTACTCCCCTTTATTCTCGGCCTCATTAAGACAGCTCCTTATCATCCTTTGTATTTCGCTTGCAACCTGCATTGACTTAATTGCCGACTGCATATCTGGTATGCCATCACTGGCAATATCTTTTTCGCTTATTTGACCTTTTAAAAACACTAGCATTTCACTTAACAATGCTTCCTGCTTAGAAACATCGACAGTCTCTTCCACTGATGTTACTCTAAACCCATCATAAACTTGAGCGATACTTTGTTTATTAATATAAATTTCTTTCTTCAAAAGATTACAATCGACAAACATATCTTCACAAGTAGCGTAAATGGTTCTTATGCGTTTCTCGGTAATCCGACTGGCTGTAATACGAGAAAAACGGCCATTTTGATGTGTGAGTACCGCACAAGCGAAAATGATCATATCATTTTCCATTGAGCCATAGGCAAATACATTTTTCACATCACCATTCATATATAATGCAAGATCGATATCATGTATCATCAAATCTAGAACTACATCGACATCAGTAATTCGACTGCTCAACTTATTGGTTCGGGTAAATTCTACATTTACGATTTTTTTACTGCGACCTAATATTTTTTTTAATTCGACCACTGCTGGATTAAAGCGTTCAATATAACCAACTTGAACGTTTACACCTTTTTCTTCTACGATCCGTTGCAATTCAATTGCCTTTTCCAGACTATCGGTAATCGGTTTCTCAATAAACATATGCTTTACATATTTACTTGCCATCAACGCATACTCGTAATGAGTAGACGTGGGCGTAGCAATTACTACTGCATCCACCATCGGCAGATTTCTTACCAAATCAGTTGTAACTGGTACTACGTATTGCCGAGCTAGCAAAGTGGCTTTTTCAACATCTAGATCATAAATGAATTCAATATGCACACCTTTTAGCATTGATAAAATGCGAAGATGGTTTTGTCCCATGTTACCTAAACCTATGAGACCAACCTTCATTACATTATTCATTACATTTCTCTATCTCTGCTATTTTATTACCTTGCTTATCAATTTTCGCATAAAATCGAGCTGGATTTCCCATAACCAATGTGTACGGTTCTACATCGTTTGTTACCACACTACCGGCAGCAACCATGGCATATTCACCAATAGTAGTGCCACAAATAATCGTTGCATTAGCACCTAAACTAGATCCTTTTTTCACCATTGTTCTTGTGATTTTCCAATCTTCATTAAAAGCACGCGGCACACGATCGTTGGTGAAAGAAACATTAGGTCCAACAAAAACATCATCTTCAATAGTCACACCAGCATATACAGATACGGAATTTTGTATTTTACAACCATTACCAATGCTCACTCCAGCATCAATGTAAACATCCTTAGAGATAATGCAATTCTGACCAATTCGAGCATTTTCTCGCACTTGAGCATTGATCCAGATTTTTGTATTACAACCAATCTCGGTTTTATCCGAAATATGCGCTGATTGATGAATAAATACATTTGCTTCCATGAACATCCCTCCATCGATTGATTTTAAACTACTATACCAGCATTCGTTAGCGAAGTATTTTCTCATAAATAGTAGCCAATTTTTCTGCTACTTTTTCCGCACTATGATATTTTTCTACATAACAACGGCTTTTTCTATTTATATCCGGCAACTTATCCATATTATTTAATAAGTCTTCCAGAACACTTTTAATCGTCTCAGAATTTGCCTTAACAATTGGTAAATCTTCTGGATATTTTTCTTTCATATAATCACTGATCCAAGAAATTACCGTTTTCTCCATCGCCATACTTTCTATGGCAAATACCCCATAACTACCAATTAAAAGTTGATCGATAATAATATCAGCCTGTTGATAAATTTTCTTTGCCTCTTCATGGTGTAGACCTTCTACTAATTGAAAGTCAAAATCATATTTTTCTTTGAGTTCTTTAACCGCTTGAATAATATATTTTGTCCCCTTGACCTCTTGATGGGTCGGCGCATGGACAATCAATGGTCTTTTATTACCATGTTTCTTCTTAATCGGTTTATATTTAGTTACATCAACAGCAATCGGTAAAAAGTGTACATTGGGAAAAAAATCGCTCACATATAAGTATAATTCCCAATCAGCGACAATACAATGATCGACAGATTTCGCAACTGTTTTTAACGTAGCAATGATTTGCTCTTCATCGTAGTTTTTCACTTTAACAGATGGGTTATATTGCTTTGCAATAGAATAACGCCTAACCTCTGATCCCCAATAATTCATTATCACCTTTTTACCTAACATCTTCAGTAAAGGCAAGTCCATATTACTTAATGTCAGAGATGTTCCAAAATGAAAGTGAAATAAATCATACTCTTTAATCGCATTTTTTGCGAAGACATTGATCTTTTCAACAGCCTCTTCATCGGTTTTGCAACCATCAAAGGAAATCGTCAAATCGTTCTGATAGCCTAAATAGGATGGATAATAATTGATCGACCTTGCATTATAGCCTTTTTTCTGTAATGCCTCATTCATGGTATACATTTGATTAGCAATTTCCATGGTGCCTTGCAAAATTTTGATTTCTTGCAAAGACTTGGGGACATTTGTATTGGCATCAAGTGTGCTAGTTACCCGTTCCAAAGAATTTTCTAGTAATGGTCTATGTTCTGGTTTCCAGTTTTTTTCTATTAATTTGCTATATATTGAATAGGCCTGTGCTGATTTTTCACAAATTTCATATAGATGAGCCAGATTATACCACAAATCAAAATTTGTAGCATCGGTAAATAATCCATCATATAATATTTTTTCCGCATCATCTGCACGCTGTTCCATCATTGCAACAATCGCCTTCATAGAATAAATTTCTACATCATTTATTATAAGTTGTTCATACTTCGCAATTAATAAACCAGCTTCTATAGGTTTTTCATTTTCAATGAATTGGTTGATTTCCTCTTTTACTTGTTGCTGATATTGCACTAAATCTTTTTTATTCTGTAACATTTTTTTCCCTTTAAATTGCCGCAACAAATTTTCTATACCTATCTTCATAGCAGGAAAAGCTTGCAAAGCCTTACCCAAATACTGTACATATGCCACTTGATCTATATTTTCATTAGTTTGCGCCTGATACATATAAAGCAAGAATACTTCTTCATCATTTTTGACTTCATAAACTAGTCCATTCTCTACTACGCAAGAATTATATAGTAGTTTCATATAAGAAATACCATCGCTGATATACCGATCAAAGATTTCTTGATAATCATCAACATCTAATTTATTAAGAAGTAAAACTTGCCGGCACAATGCCTTACTTAGTTTATATTCACTAATCAAACTTTTGGGGTCATATTGTTGTAAATATTTAAATAATAGTACGCTCAAATCATCATACCCCTTGGCAAGGTCATCAAATAACGTACTTGTCCAAATTTCTTTAAAATTCGTAAGAATTTCTTCTAATGGATACTGTTTTTTTACTAAAAAATATAATATTTCACTACAACATGTGGGAATTTCCGAAAATTCAAGTTGTTTTATTTTTTTAATGGTTTCATCGGAAAAGCTTCCATTTTTCTCATCTAATATCATATGGCTCAGTAAACCATAATAATTATCAACATCATAAAACACTTCTGCCACAGCCAATTGTATCTCCGAGGAAAATCTTTTTTTAATTTCTTCCATTTTTTCATAAAAAAGCCGGTAATCATCTTTTTTTATGTTATTATTATAATAATTTCTTAACTCACGATATTGGCCTAATTGTATAAATAAATCAATACTATTATTAAGATTATCTTGAATATAATCTTTCCTTTCTACTTTTTTTGCATATTCTAGTGCCTTATCATAATTATCGACTTTCTTATATATATTCGATAAATTAAAATATACCATTTCTTTATAACCCAAGGTATATTCAATCACTGCTGTATCTTTCTCAACAACATTTTCCCGTTGCTCTAACAACTCAAGATATTTAATATAGTTATCAATGGATGCTTGGTATTTATTCAGTATCGCTTGCGACTCTGCCAAATAATAATAAATATCTAAATATCCATCTTTTACTTGCAATGATTCAAAACAAATTTCTTCTGCTTTTTTGTAATTACGAGTTAACTGATGCATATGTGCTAAATGAGCATAAACATACATATTTTCTACCGGTTTACCCTGTTTTCGGAAAAGTTCATATGCTTTTTCAATGTATTCCATAGCTTCTTTAAATTCATTGTGCATGCCATAGGTCACTGAAAGCTGAAACCAATAATAGATACTCTCTGGATCTTTTTCCAGTTCACTTTTTAAAAGAGCACTGGTGCGCGCAAATTTTCTTTCCATTAATTCTTGATCTGTAGATATGTAACCATAATGCAATAAAGAGGCTGATATTTCAATCAGCAATCCTTTAAACATGGGCTGATTATGCACTACACCTTCATAATGAAAATATCCATCATTTTTAAATAAACGGGGTGTAATTATGGTCGAAAATTCATTTAATTGATTTTCATCTGTTATACTTTTGCCAGTAATCGCTCCCGCACCGACTTTACTATTTTTACTCAAACGCAAAAAATCAATAATCGGTTGAATTTCCTGTAATACTTCATCTGCATCGATGATCAATGACCATTCACCTTTTGCATAACTTATTGTTTTATTGCGCATAGCAGAAAAATCATTATTCCATTTATGAAAATAAACCTTCTCCGTATATTTTCGGGCAATTTCTACCGTATCATCTTCTGATCCTGTATCAACAATAATAAGTTCCGACTCAATCCCATCACGAAGGGGTTGGAGGCTACGCAAACATTGTTCCAAATATTTAGACTCATTCTTTACCATCATACATATACTAAGCTTCATAACCAGCCTCCTAAAATTAATGAAAAAAAAATATAGATCCTATGCAATTTTTTTGGGAACCCATAACATCCAAAAAAGCTCTATACAATCTATATTAGCTTTGGCAATACCATTTTTAATCATTTTAAAAGGGACTCTGGACATGCCAGAGTCCCTTTTAACTGTTGTCTTAACCTTGTAGCAACTGAAGTACTGATTGTGGCTGTGTGTTGGCTTTTGCCAGCATCGCAGTCGCAGCAGATTGAAGAATGTTGTTTTTTTGGTAATTACTCATTTCTGAAGCCATATCTACATCGCGAATCCGTGATTCAGATGCTGTTATATTTTCATTAGAAGTATTCAAGTTATCAATGGTATTCGTCAATCTGTTTTCATAAGCACCTAGCTGTGAACGTTGTTGAGACACAGTATTAATTGCTTTGTCAATCGTGGTAATTGCCTTATTAGCACTATCCTGATCACTTACATCAATACCGGCTGTAGTAACCGCTTTTACGGTTACATCACCATTATTAGTAGTGGCTGCTGTTGAGGAACTTAGTTTAACATTTGTTGTCAAACTGCCAGCAGCAAGTTTTGAAAAAGTAAACTGCAAATTCATAGTTGAGCTTAGGTCAGAATCTCCTACAGTAGCAGTTGTATCACCAACATGAACATTGACCGCTGCACCAACATTTGTACCGGCAACACCGCCAACAGTGTTTTTCAACTGTAAAGTGTCATAAGCTGCTTTAGCAGTAAAACCGAACTGATCACCAGTAGTGTATTTACCACTATTATTAGCAATAGTACCATTAGCCAATTTAAATGTCATACCGTCAATTGCTACACCAGTATTAAAATCGCCACTAACGTTATTCCAACTCGTACCACCATCTTTTGAATACGAGATCGAAGTAACAGAACTTACACTTGTAGCACCAGTAAGCGTAGAAGTAACGCCAGCTACTTTTACTTGGTAATCGGTATCGATTGCTCCAGTGAATTTAGAGAAACTAGTTACTGTCAATGCATGAGCATTATTAGCATCTGTTTTTAAAGCAGTTGTAACGGCAGCTCCAACAGTAGCAGCTGTTAACTTAACCGATACTCTATAGCCAGTACCAGCAGTCAACCCTCTACCTAACGATGATACGTTTAATCCAGTAGCATTTGCTTTAATACCAGTAGTAGCAGTAAGAGCACCAGCGACTCCCAAAGACTGAGCATCCATTGCATTAACGGAAACAGAAAGATTTTGGTTAGCATTAGCACCAATATGGAAGGTATCACTCAAACCACCAGCCAATAAGTTCTGAGTGTTAAACTCAGTCGTATTGGAAATACGAGTGATTTCTTTAGCGAGCTGATCTACTTCTCCTTGAATTTTTTGACGATCATCAGCAGTATTTGTATCAGTAGCCGACTGCACTGACAATGCTCTCATTCTTTGCAGAATGCTATGAGTTTGATCCAAACCACCTTCAGCGGTTTGCAACATGGAAATACCATCTTGTGCATTACTGGAAGCTTGTTTTAAACCACTGATTTGGCCTCTCATTTTTTCTGAAATAGCCAGACCTGCTGCATCATCTTGAGCACCATTGATGCGTTGACCTGTAGATAATTTTTGTATCGAACTTTGAGTAGCCTTTGTGTTTTTGGCCAAAGCATTGAACGTGTTTAAAGCTGAAAGATTTTGATTGATAATCATGATAAATTCCTCCCTGATTTTTATATCGGGCATCCTTGCCCAATTATGTACTCTAATACTGACTGATTCATCCCGGCCGGTTATGAATTAATCAGTATTTAAGCTCTTACTATTAGTATCGTGTCGTTTCGACATAATATTAATAGTAAAACTAAATATTTTCTAAATAATTTTGTGTTTTAATGTAATATTATGTTTTTCGATTTATAAAGCTACCAGCTACACTAGGCATACCGTCATAGGCTTGGGCTATATTTTTGCGGTTCTTCATGGTATTGAATACAAAATTAAACTGGTCCATCAATTCTTGATTGGCTTGCTGGACTTGTAATAACAGTTTTTTTCCTTCTAGGGATGCATGGTAGGTTTTATTTGTTATTTTTTCTAATTCTAATTGCACTTTTTCACGTTGATCGACCAATGTGTAGAACATCTTCAAATCATTCTTACTCAGAAATTTTTTCATTTCCACTGTTAAAAACAGATAATCTTGCCACTTGGCCTGTAATAATGCACGCCCCATATTACTTACCTACTGCCTTTGCCCTATCCACGCGTACCAATTTCATGGCTTGGAACCATGTATCACGAAATTCCACTAGTAATCGTTTAGCTTCTTCCAACTGGGTCTTGTCTTTTTTGATGTTCCCCTGGATTAAGCAATGTAATATATATTCATCGATTAATAACCATGTCTGCGAAATTTCTAGGGTCATGTCCATGGTTACCATGAATTCATGAACGATATTCTGAGCCTTCATATTCGCAGTATGAGCTTTTGGTATATCATTTCCTTCAATCGCCAGAATGCTTTCCGTAACAAACCGGATCGCTCCGTTGTATAACATTAATGTCAATTCTTCTGGTGATGCTGTCATAATTTGTTGCCTTTTATATGCATTGGCTGTATTTGTAGCATTCATGATAATTCCTCCTTGTAGTTTGAAATATGCATGTAAAATTAATACTAATTATCACTAAAGATCAGCTATTGCCAAGCAGGGACGCTAAAGATGAACTCTGCTGGGTTAGCTTGGTGAGTGCCGTTTCCATGGCATTAAACTTAGTATAGTAACGATTTTCTTCATTTGTCAAATAGTCACTCATGGTAGACATACGTTGCGTAATATCGTAAATATTCTTTCCAATGGTACTCGTGAGATCAGTAGTTGTTGCTGCCGTCGCGCCTGCTTGTTTAACAATACTCGCTGATGCAGTCTTTAATATACTACTTAATTTGGTCGCAATCCCATTTGTTGCAGTAGTTGTGCCAACAGTACCAAAGACTTTATAAGCAGCATCAGGATCAGCTTTTAGTGCTGTTGTAAGTACTGTTTCATCTAAATAGATCTTACCATTTTCTGTATAATCATCGCTGGTTGTAATTCCAAGGCTAGATGCACTCTTGTATGCACCACCCAGTCCAGATACAGCATCTGCAAAAGCGTTCCGCATGGATTCCCCTAAGGTTTTAAGAATAGAATCATTATGGAGCATTCCACTTTTGGCTTTTATTGTCCATAGGGAAATATCCGCATCTTTCATTGATGTTTTTTGAGTATCAGTTAAGGGTGCATAGTCTTTATAACGTGTCTCATTCACTTCACTATAAATTGCGGTCAATTGTTTATTATAAGCCTCGACAAAAGCCTTCACATTGGTGACGATTGTATCAACATCAGTTGTAATGCCAATGGTCGTGCTACCTGTAGATAGTGCATTGTATGTTACACCGGCAACAGTAAATTTATTACTGGATTCATTCATACTGACACCATCTAGTTTTATGATGGCATCCTGTCCTGTCTTATTGGTAAGTTTTAAGTTATTATTTAGAAAACTAGTTGAGTTAGTGTCACTACCAGTCACTTCTAATGTCGTATCACTGCTATTAGCCTTCAATGTAAATTTACCATTGGCAAAACTAGCTGTTGCTATTTTTGTAGTTCCATCACTAGCTGTAAGAGCATTTATTTTAGTAATAATATTATCTATCGTTTCTGTGGATGTATCAATTGAAATTGTCGAACTTTTGGTACCATCCGAGATTGCAAGATTCAGTGTTCCTGTAAGACCACTAAAATCAGTTTGCAAGGTCGCGGTCGTATCAGTAACTCCTGTATCAACACCACTAGTAATACCATTACTATCGACTAGCGAAGAAGCAGAAATTTTCAGGTTATTGCTCAAAAAACTTAAACCGCTGGTACTACTTCCAGTAAAATTAATACCAGAGCTAGCCCCCGTACTATTGGTATACAAATAAAATCGGTCTGTTGTGGTATCATAGCTAGCCGTGACGCCTGCACCAGCCTTATTAATATTACTAACGACATCATTGATACTTTGGGATGAGTTAACCGTAATATCTTTATTGTTAATCTTAATGTTAAAAGAACCGTTTATGCCAAACTGATTAGCCATTGTCGTTTTGCTTGTACCAGTAGTTATCGCTGCACTACTGCTTTCCGTAACGCCACTGGCCAATTGGGTTACTTTAAGAGTATGGTTTACATTGGCAGCATCACTCTTAGATGTTATAGTCGCGACAGTTGTATTACTTGAAGTTACAGCCTTAGGCGATAAGGAACTTTGCTTGTTAAAATTAAAAACAGTTGAATTATTAAACTCATTTATGCTGGTATACATGGTATTATATTCTTCTTTTTGCCAGGTAGCTACAGTCTGTTTTTGTACCAATGTATTATAGGGCGTACGTGCAGCCGCCATCAATTTTGTTACCATGGAATCAACATCAATACCCGAGCCACTCAGTCCATACGTACGTTGTACAGTCATTATGACACCTCCTACCTAAAACTTAATCTAACATCAAAAACTAGGCCTTCTTATCTAATAAAGCACCAACATAATCTCTCATTTTTGCCACCACATCCAGTAGTTCATGTGACGGACATTCTTTGAGTATTTTGTGCGTTTTGCTATCTTGGACCTGTATCATTAATTCATTTGTCCTAGTATGTAATACAAACTTGATATCGGTATTCATTGATTCCATAAAATTGTTTAATTCATCAGTCACTTTTATTAATTCACTTTCGTTGGGTTGTTTCTTCTGATCAGTGGTGTCAGACTGTTGTACAGTATCTGCACCTCCTTGTACAACACTTAAAGTAGAATTATTCTTAACACTTGTCGTCTGTTGTGAATTAGCAACAGCAATCTCCGTGACCGGTTGTATCGTAGCAGGTCTAATCGCAACTGCTACCGATGAAGATGCCAAACTGCTAGTAGTATTAATCTCCAATTTTATATACCTCCCTTGCATTTACAAATATATGATATCTATATAATCGCAATATACAAACAAAGCCTTGCTATATAAGTTAAATTAACTGCTATGAATGGCAATCGCAAGAATGGGATCTATCCCATTCTTGGCAGATCAACAAGATGCAAGTTCTTTAATGGATTATAGATAGGCATGTTTTTTCATACGTTCAATCCTTTTTAGTCGTAATTCCTTTTAACATATCCAAGACACCTGTTTCACTAGGTATGGCAGCCTGCTTATTTTCCTGTACGATAGAGTCATATAGTTCGCCACGGTAAACTTTAATTTCCCGAGGAGCATCGATGGCTATGCGAATATTATCCCCTTTGATATTGACAATAGTGATGACAATATTGTCATCAATGACAATCCTTTCACCAACTCTTCTAGTGAGCGCTAGCATAATTATTCGCCCCCCTCTGTGGATAACTGTGATAGTCCTTCAGAAAAGAGGCGATGACGGGTAGTATAGGTAGTTTTTTCCAAAATCACCTGCATAGCCTTGCTATTTTGCACATTAATTACAATCGGCGCTAACAGATTGGCCGTCATTTCTTCTGTTTTGCCCGGCACACTGACAATATTGATAATCTGTGGCAGGTTGGAAGCAAGTAGCCCCAGTTCTTGGGTTATTTCGTCACGCAATTGAAACTCATAATCTTTGAAAAAAGCAAAGGGATCCACCACGAGAAAAATGAGCTTAGGCTCTACTACCGATTGCAGATAAGCAAATGGACTATCAATTTGGTAGGGCAAAAAGGCGAAAGCTTTTTCCGCAGGAAAACCAGGCAATCCATGGGGGAAACCTATGATTTTTTCTTCACTGACTTCTATATCCCCTAGCTGAGTGGAATGTATTAGCATTATTTACACCTCCCATTACGACGTTATGAAATTGTTATCATAGAAAATCGACTAAGGATTTTGTCATAATCTTAGCCCCTACAGCCAGGGCACTTTGATAGACAGTCTTACTGGTATTAAAATCAGTAATCGCCTTCGCCATATCAATGTCCTCATTGGTGGACAAATCCGTCTTAATGGTCAATTGTTGATTGCTCATCATATTAGAGGTCATCTCATACATGGACATCCTCGTCCCTAGCCCAGTTTGTGCTTTTAATTGCATATTATGATCATCTTGAACATATTGAGTGGCTATGCCTGATAACCATTTGGCATCCGGTCCATTGCCTTGGGGCACCTGGAAGGCATAGGTGTCATCTGTAGCATTCGTAGTATTAGCGGCGATATTAAGCTGTACACCATTCGTTAAAGTAATAGTGGACGGACTCCCTGTTGTAATTCCAGGAACCGCACCCCAAGTAACACCAAGATCTGTTGAATATTCAGCACCCGTAACCTGTCCAGTAGCATTCGCACCAGTGATGCGCACACTATAGGCAGTACTTCCTGTCCCTGAATAAGTGCCTGCAAGGGTTGCAGTGCCGCCCGTCGTATTACTTTGGGCAATTGTAGCAGCAACTTGAGGTACACGAAAAGAATACACATCTGCCTGGACAGCTCCAGTAGTATTTTGATTGATAACTGGAGGAATCGACGCGGCATTCGTATAATACGGTTTATTTGAAGCGCTATCAGTAATGTTGAACGTTATACCTGATGGCAACGTAATCGTGGTTGCAGAAGGAGTCACCGCATTGGTCGCATCGATTCCTGCCGCTGCCACACTGCTCCACGTAGTACCACCATCCGTCGAATAAGATGCTCCCGTTACATGACCAATGCCGGTACCAAGACTAGCATCAACTTCATCAACACGCACATCAAAACTTGCAAAGCCCGCTCCCGTATAAGTGCCAGTTACACTACCAATACCACCGTTCTTATTGGTTTGACTTACCGTTGCTGTTTTTCCCAGCTCACCTTTTATTTCAAGTAAACGATTGAGAGCTGAAACCGTTTGATTCCCATACACATTGGTTACAGGGCCAAAAACATCCGCCCCCGTAAGATTAACACTATCTTGATTGGAATTAGTAGCCCCTTTCTGTATCGCCATAGAAATCTTACTACTATCACCAGTATAGATAACAACTTCCTGGGTTTTATCAGAGTTTGGATCTTTCACCGTTGTCCGCGTAAAGGGCTGGGTGGAATCGTTTTGTCCCGCAAAAATATAGCGGTCACCGACTTTGGTATTGCCAAGCGTTACAATCTGGTTTATGAGTTGATCCACCTGCTTACCAATGATATTTTTTTCATCTGGAGTTTTAGTATCATCGGCGCTCGTCACTAATTCGTTGGCCTTGATCATAATCGAGCTCAAATCTGACATTGCGCCGTCAGTACTATTCATCCAAGATTGAGCATCTTGCAAGTTCTGGGTAAATTGCGTATTTGTTGCCAAATTAGTCGCATTACGCAAGCTTCGCACGGTTTTGACAGGGTCATCCGAAGGGCGATGTATAGCTTTTCCGTCTGCCAACTGTTCCTGAACATTATTCTCACGTTCCTGTGATTTATTAAGACTGCGCAAAAAACTATACTTTACCATATTATCCGATATTCTCATTTCTTCACCTCTTTATCTTCCAACCATACCAGTACTGTTAATTAATTTATCCAGCATTTCATCCATTGTTGTGAGCATTCTAGCTGCCGCAGCGTAGCCCTTCTGATATTTGATCATATTCGTCATTTCTTCATCCATATTGACCCCTGAAACAGACTCACGCCAACTTGTAATCTGATCAACTAAGGTTTGCTGATTGTCCGTGAGGCGTATTGAATTTTGACTTTGTACACCTAATGCACTGATCATGGATGCATAATAGCTATCAAGGGATTTATTGCCAAGTGTCGCTGTCGTATCGACTTTTAGCCTATTACTCAGTAGCACCGCATTATCACCACTGGCAACATTGCCTTTCGATAAGGTGAAGTTGTATTGATCTGTGGCTTTATTATTTGTACTATTTGCTATTTGCAATTTAACACTAATACCATTTAGGGAAAGGGAAAAAGTTCCGTCCGTATTTAAGGTTGTAGCCGTAGTACTCCAATTGGTTCCGCCATCTGTGGAATATTTAATCTTTAGGATCTGACCTGTTGTTGAATTGATGCTGGTGGCTGCAGTTATACTGCCACTAGCCGCGGTGTTAGAATCAAAAGCCTGTACCATAACAGCAGTTGCCGTATCACCATTCGTATATGTCCCAGTCGCAGAAGTAACCGCTGCCGCCCCTCCTGAGGAGTTACTTGGTGTTACCGTTATGCTACTATTGGCAGTATTCTTATCGAGAGTATAACTATAAGTGTCACCAGTAGTATTATTAGTATTAGCACTTAAATTCATTGTAACAGTTAAGCCACTGATCGTTACATTATACGGTCCACTACCAGCGACATTTGTAGACGCACTCCAAGTTGTACCGCCATCAGTAGAAGTAACATAACCTATACTGTTAACGGTACCTGCAGTAGCATTGACAGTTGTCTTAACCAAAGTTGGTGTATTACCTACCGTATATGTGCCTGTCGCAAAAACTGCATTTGACCCGCCGAGGGGGTTACTTTGGGTGACCCCAATACTATCACCAGCAGATTTAGCAGCAATTTTGTCAATACCAGTCGATGCATTAAATAAATCTGGATTGACTTGAAGTTCTTTAATCCAATCGCCTTTGGTAAAGCCACCAGAAACTGCGGCCGTTGTATAGTCAGGATCAACGGCGCCCCCAGTACCAAAAAAGTTATTATTCGTGCTATTATCGGTACCATAGCCACTACGATTGACCTGATTGAAATCTTGTAGCAAAAATTGGCTCATCGTACTCAGATTATTGAGATACCCTTTAACACCGGATTGCTGGGAATCTCGCATATCAATCAAACCTTTGATCTCACCATTGGTAAAAGTTACTGGTTGGTACGTTCCAGCCACAGAGACATTTTTTATTTCGTAGCCATAATCAGGATCGGTTGTTGCTGTACCTACCGGTGTACCAGTTGTCAATTTTTGGGAATCATTACCACTCACCAACGTAACATTTCCTGATTGCACTGTATAATTACCATCTGCTCCTTCAGTTACCCGAACATCAACCAGGGCCGATAGCTGATCTGTTAGCAAATCACGTTTATCCCTTAAATCATTGGCATGATCCGTCCCACCTGCTTCAATATTCCGAATCTGCTTATTCAGACTGGCAATCTCTGACGTAGTCTGGTTGATGGAATTTACTTTAATCTCAATGGTTGAATTAATATCAGTAACCATATCTTTAAGTTGTTGGGCACTTTGTTGTATTGTATTAACCAATGTGACGCCTTGCTCACGGACTGCAGTCCGTACGCCAGCATCTGAAGCATTCGTCGATAAGGTTTGTAAGGAATCCCAAAATTTATTTAACACAGATTGTACGCCTGTATCTGTCGGTTCACCAAATGCGCCTTCGATCTTCGACATAGCAGACTGAGTTGCCTGGGCATAATTAAGGGTGGAAGTCTCTTTCCACATTTGTTTATCAACAAGAGCATCTCGCGCTCTAGTAATCGCTGTTACCGTTACACCTGTTCCTTTTTGTGCACTACTGTTTCCCGTATAAATTGTCTCTGGCGTAGTTGTCGCCAAATCCACAGTTTGGCGAGAATAGCCCGCAGTACTGGCATTCGAAACATTGTGCCCAACAGTATCTAATGAAATTTGCTGTGCATATAAACCGCGGACCATTGTATTCAGTCCCGCAAAGGTTGAACTCATATGATTACTCCTTTACACTCTCGCATCAAATGTTCTTCGCTGGGTTTGTTCATTCGCTTGCCCTTTGGCCGCGTATGTGGGCCCCACTACAGTTTGCGAGAGAATGTTAATATTATAATTGACAAAGCCTAAAGCCTGCTTAATAAGCTCCGTATTTAGCTTATTAAGGGGCACTATTTCTGCCATGATGATCCTAATTTCTTTACTGAAAACTTCTAATTGCTCCACGATATTAGGCTTTGCTATCTTGCGTAGCTGATCAAGGGAAACATGGTCTTCTATAATGCCATGGGCAGCCATAAGCTCACTGATCAGTTTCCCCCGTAGGTCTTCTAGTTTACCAACCTGTATAATAAGTATTTCTTCCTGCTTGGTCACTTTTTCCAAATCATGTGCATTAGCCGCCACCAACAGTTGCTTCTTTTGCTGACTCAGCGCTAAAATGGCCTGATAGATACTGAGCATCTTATTCAGCACAACAAGTAACGCTTCCCATTTTTGTTTCATGGCAACCTCCTCTAACCTACAAACCTACGTCATCAACCAATATAATTTCCAAACATTTTTTCAGCGATACCCATAGAATCTACTTCATAAGTACCAGCGTTGATTTCCTCGGAAAATTCCTGCACTTTTTCTGGTCTTACGTCCGATACCCCTTTAATAGCATTAAATACTTGACTAAATTCCTGAGCTCCTGAGGATAAAATAAACTCATCTTTCCCCTGGGATATTGGGGTTTTGCTATTTTTAGTATTTGACTTTATTTGGTTTTGTTCCCCATATAACTTGGCGACATTTTGAATGGGTTTTCCTGAAATAATCATATAATTAGCACCTCACAATTTGCGCATTAAACTTCTCTACCATTATTATCGACAAAAATGGCCGGGACATTAATCCCCGCCATAAAAAAAATAATATTTATTTTTTAATTTCATCCTTAGTGTACATTCGTAGTCCATTCCGTTGGTGTCCAGCTCGCTCTTCATGGTCCCTATTTTCATTGACTCTCTGCACTTGTTTTGCCAATCCACTACTACATTTTGAACATAAACGTCCATCATAGATAGGCTCTCGGCACATCTCACAAGGGTAACCAATCAGCCCATCACTAAACAGTCGGCCACTTTTGAGCATCCGCACTATTATTTTTTCCTTAACACCGGTCGCCTTGTGTATTTCTTCAATTGTTGCCCTGCCAGTTTCCCGCAAATATTCACCAATGGCATGCTCATGTATCTCTTCTTGTGCATAACACTCCAGGCATAATTTACTAGGATTTTCCATACATAGTTTACCACAGTCTGTACAATTCCTCAGTCCCATACTATATCTCCTTTTTTACTGTCATTGCGAGGCATGACACGAAATCTTTAGTGCATTCTATCTATTTTCAATTATACCAACTTTTTTTAAAATTAACATCTACTATTTTTTATCGTGCACCACTTGCTACTGTCAACCCATGAACGCTCGTTGCTCCAGCTTTTTTTAGAACTTTAGCACATTCATCCAGGGTAATACCTGTTGTAATGATATCATCGACGACGATGATATTTTTGTCTTTCACCATTCCGGGCTTTGCAATTACAAAAGCGCCTTTTATATTTTGTTTGCGCTCAATCATATTAAGCTCCCATTGAGGAATGGTATGCCTCATCCGCGCTAAAATATCTGGCGCCCAGGGCATGTTTTTCTTCATCGCCCAGTCTTTAAATATAGCCTCCGCCTGATTATAGCCTCGTTCTTTTAGACGCTGGGCATGTAGGGGGATGGGTATGACATAATCAATAGGGGGAAATTCTTCGATATTGATATAGTGCTGAATCATCCAGGACAGATGTATGGCATACCGCTTTTGCTGACGAAATTTCATATCATGGATGATCCTCTTTAAGCCTCCCGTATATTCACACACCACGTGGCAAGAATCAAGATAGGTTAGATGATGCTCCGACATATTGATCTGCCGCACTGACAAGATCTTAGCAAGGCAGGCTTGGCACCAAGCACCCTGGGCGCTAACTGGGGCTTTGCAGGCTGGGCATTTGGGCGGATAGATAATGTCGAGGAAAGCATTCCAATAGTTACCCAACGTACATCCCCTCTTTAGAAAAAATCTCGCATTTTGTTATTGCGAACATAGTGAGGCAATCTCTGTCAGTAGGGGGATTGCTTGCTACGCTTGCAATGACAGTTTAAATTTCTTCCCCTACCAGTCGTTCGGCTAACAACGAATAGCGCCGTTTGGTGCGGTCATTAGACAAGGCCGTATTGAGGGCGGCTTTACTGCCCAGTAGTATAACCCGTTGTTTAGCCCTGGTAACAGCTGTATATAACAGATTGCGTTGTAGCATAATATGATGACCGGAAATAAGAGGCATGATCACCACGGGATATTCACTCCCTTGACTTTTATGTACGCTCATAGCATAAGCCAAATGTAGTTCTTCCACCTCACCCCGTTCATAGATCACATCTTGTTCCGGATAGCGAACAGCCACCCGCCCGTGATCAATGCCCGTGATAAAGCCAATGTCCCCGTTATAAACCCCTTTTGTATAATTATTTTTCATTTGCATGATCTTGTCCCCCTCTCGGAGAACTTGATTGGCGCTTGCAATCGCCGCTTTGCCATCGGTCTGCGGATTGAGGGCCTCTTGCAATAGTTTGTTCAGATTTTCCACGCCGCATACCAGTCGATGCATAGGGGCTAGTACTTGGACATCATAGGAAACATTAAAACCTTCCTTGGGTAACTGATCACGACACAACTCCACCACAGCCTGAGCCACCACATCACTGTCATTCATTTCCGCGAATTGGAAATCTGTACTGCGAAAATCAGGTAACATGCCCCGATTAATCTGATGGGCATTCATGACAATCATGCTTTCTCCTGCCTGACGAAAAACCTCTGTTAAACGTACCACTGGAACGGTGTCCGAACGAATAATATCTTTCAATACCGATCCAGGCCCTACGGCTGGCAATTGATCAACATCCCCCACCAAGATAACCCGGCAACCGTCAGGTATGGCTTGTAGCAAAGAATTCATCAAAGCAATATCCATCATGGACACTTCATCAATAATCACCACATCAGCCTCCAAGGGCTGATCCTCATTGCGCATAAACAGGGGTGCACCTTCCACCCCGCCCGTCGATTCTAGCAAGCGGTGTACTGTTATGGCCTCCCGCTCAGTGGCTTCACTTAATCGTTTTGCCGCTCTTCCAGTCGGTGCTCCTAAGAGTATTTTAAAACCCTGGGTTTCCAGAACCGCTAGCATCCCTCGCACGACTGTCGTCTTTCCTGTGCCTGGTCCGCCTGTCAATACTAATACACCATGCATAAGAGATGATAATACAGCCTCATGTTGAGCTTGGGCCAGGGTGATCCCCGACTGCCCTTCCCATTTGGCAACAATACCTTCGAAATCCTCATTTGGCGCTGGCTTTGCTCGATCCTTGAGAAGGAGTAACCGCTCCGCCACGCGTTTTTCCGCATAGTACAAATGCCGTGGATAAATCAGGGTCATGCCATGAAAATCTTCCACACAGAGCATATTCCCGGCAATAAGTGCTGACACATGCAAGGCCACTTCCCCAGATTCAACCAAGAGTAGTTTGGCCGCTTCCTTAATCAGGACATCTTCAGGTACACAGCAGTGACCCGACTGGGAAATTTGCAGTAGGGCAAAATCAACACCCGCAGTCAACCGTTCATCGTGATTGCGCTCTAGCCCCAAGGACATGGCAATCTGATCGGCAGTACGAAAACCGATTCCCCTGACTTCCTGGGCCAATTTATAAGGATTATCCTGCAATACCTCAATAGCCATAAAGCCATACTTAGCAAAAATCTTACCCGCATAGGCCCCTGTTACGCCATTCATTTCTAAAAACAGCATCACTTCATGCATTTCTGATTGCTGGGAGTAGGCTTCATGAATAGCCTGTGCTTTTTTCTTACCAATGCCCTCTACCTCAAGCAAGAGGTGAGACTCTTGGCCAATGGTTTTCAACGTATCAATGCCAAATTTTTTGACGAGCCGCGCCGCCATAGCTGCCCCAATGCCTTTGATGGCACCCGATGCCAAAAATCGTTCAATGCCTTTGACGCTGGAGGGAGCTATTTTTTTATAATTTATCATTTTAAATTGCCGACCGAAGCGGGCATGTTCCACCCACTCGCCCGTCAATTCCAGTTGCTCTCCCACTAAGGGTGATAGCATGCTACCAACAACGGCTACAGGGTTATTTTCATTCAATGGTTTGAGTTTAAACACGACAAAACCATTTTCACTATTCTGGAATATTATATTTTCGACGGTTCCTTCTAAATTTTCCACGTACATTACTCCGTTACTCTGTTATTCCGTTATCTCTTTGGTATTCGCATTTTTATGCACAAAATCCTGCTGTCAATGAAAAATAGTGTCTTAATGACTTGCTCACTGGGACTAGACACCAGCTACATATCAGTGTATCTTTAGTATAAAGAAAATGAAAGGGGCTATCATCGATATGACGACTTATAACACTCACGGTACATGCGCCAAAGAAATTAATTTTGATCTCAATGATGGGATTGTCAAAAATGTAAAATTCAAAGGTGGCTGTCAGGGAAACCTCCAGGCTATTGGCTCATTACTCGAAGGCATGCCAGCTGAAGAAGTCATCAAAAAACTCAAAGGCATCACCTGTGGCGAGAAGAGTACTTCCTGTACCGACCAGCTAGCAATTGCTCTGCAAGAACAATTGAAGAAGTAATCATTAAAACCCGGAACACTTACATCGTGCTCCGGGTTTTAGTTTGCCCTTATAGCTTTGTCGTTATAACTTTAGTCAAATCATTGATACTACCCGACAGCTGCTCCAGCTTACCCTCGATGCGTACGAGTAGATAAACGCAAATCACCATAGGAAAGCCGTAGTTCGCTACTGAAGTCAACATTTGCTCCATAGTCTCAGCTCCTTTCGATATATATAACGCACTAAATAATCTTCATTGGTCTTTGCGAGCATGTCGCAAAAAAACAGGGGAAAGTAGCTTTACCACTCTCCCCTTTTCCTTATGCCAATACTGCCACATCGTTGCTGCGAATACGCGCTTCCACGATCTGCACCAAATCTCCGGTTTTCGTGCTGAAAATATTTTTGGCTATCATATCCTGCATGACAGTGTTCACAGCTGCCAAAGTCAGGTTATCTTTAGGTTCAAGCAGACTGATCGTCACTTCTTTACCGCTTTCATTGCGAAATACCATTTCCAATGTTTTCACCATAACATATCACCTCCTTTCCATCCACTGCCCTCGATAAAGTAACACCTGCCCTCAACTAGGCGTTTACTAGATTGCCGTCATCCATGCGCGAAATACCCGTTACTGGATATTTTTGCAAATTCGCCATCCCTTGGGCAACTGCATAGACATCAGCATCAACTGCGCTCGCTTTTACACTTTTATATGTCCGTTGAACATAGACTGGTTGGCCACTGGTATTGACGCCATTCTGAATGGAAATCACCATTCGGCTGCTTTGTGGTACTCGATTCACTGCCATATTGTTCACCTCCTTTACTGCCTTATATCACTATACATTCTGGTACATCGTGTTTTTAAACGGGTAAGTCCACGCTTACGCAAATTATAAACTCCTTGGGCTGTTATCCCGAGCTCTGCTGCGATGGTTGTTAATCGCTCCTCACCCAAAACCGTCCTTAGAATGACCATACGCTGCTTAGCAGGCAGCATTGTAACCGCAGTCATCAACTCCCCGGACAACCACTTTAGCTCAATTTCGCCTGCTACATCAGTACCATCAGCCAACTGCTCCAGCAGGGCTAGGCCATCCTCATCACTGTTGCCATCCAGCTGGACCTCACTTTGCCAACGGCGACGTTCTCGCTTAAATAAATTCCAAATCCCATATTTCACCTGGCTTTCGATATAACCCGCAAACTGGACACCACAGCTGTCATCGTACTGCCTGATCCCCTGAACCACTGCCAACCAACCTTGGGACTGTGCCTCCTCGGCAATAGGCCGAATATGAGGCTGAAAAGCATATTTCTTGACGAGCCCTGTAAACCTTTGGCAGATATCATGAACCGCCTGGCTATCACCTGCCTGGGCTCTTTTGACGAGCTTTATTAACTCCATTCCTCTCACCCTCTGGCGAGCAACCGGTTCCTCTTGTATTAGCGCTACTTTTACTCTAACACGCCACTTTGGGCAAAACAAAAGCCGACCTGAATGTCATTAGACAAACAAGTCGGCTTGTAATGTTGGGAAAATACGCCTTGCAATGATGAACCTCAATAGCGCAGAGGACGCAGAGGCAATGAGTCGACGGTTCTTTGATTCATCTTAACCTTCCGTCAGCTCCAACCAAGCATCATATTTTTCGGCCAGATCCGCTTGGGCCTTACTGTATTCATCAGCCAATTGTTGGCTGACCGCCTGATCGGCATGGTTGGCAGGGTCATTTAATCGATACTCGATTTCCTTGATTTCCATCTCTAACATGGCAATCGCACCTTCTAGTTTTTGCAGGTTCTTCAGATTTTTTTCACTATCGGATGTCCGTTGCCGAGGTTTTTCTTGTTTTTTAACACTCGCTTCTGCCTTTGTCACAACGAGTTGGGCGGCAGCCATGATTTTGTTTTCCGCCAGTTGTTTTTCCCGATAATAGCTATAATTACCAGCATACTCTTTCAATTTGCCATCTGCTAGCTCCAACATACAATTGGCCACCTTATCCAAGAAATAACGATCATGGGAAACTGTCAAAAATGTGCCTGGAAAGCTCAAAATGGCTTCTTCCACTGCTTCCTTGGCTGGGATATCCAAATGATTGGTCGGTTCATCCAAAATCAAAAAGTTCGCACCCGTCAGCATGAGCTTCAAAATGGCGAGTCGCGCTTTTTCGCCACCACTGAGTTCACCGACGATCTTGAAGACATCATCACCCTGAAACAAAAACGCTCCCAGATAATGACGAGCCCGTTCCTCACTAAAGCCAAACTCGAACATGACTTCATTGACCACCGAGTTTTTATTGTTCAGACCTTCATGCTCCTGGGAAAAATAACCAACTTTCACACGGCTGCCCAACTTGACTCTCCCACTTGTTGACAGCAAATCACCCGTGAGCAGTTTGAGCAGCGTCGTCTTACCCGACCCATTTTCTCCAACCAAAGCCACCCCGTCGCCTTTGCGAATGAGCATCGAACATTTTTCAAAAATAACTCGTTCACCATAGGCCGCTGATACTTCTTCCAGTTCGGCTACCCGTTCGGCACATTCACCAGGCGGATTGAAGCCAAAAAAATCAAAGCGAGCCACATTGGCGGGCAGGACAATGCGCTCCAAGCGTTGCAATTGCTTTTCCCGCCCCCGGGCCTGCTTACACTTGATACCAGCTCGGTACATACGAATGTAAGCTTCGGTTTTGGCAATATGATCCTGTTGTTTGCCATAAGCACTATCCAGAGCTGCCATCCGTTCTGCTTTTTGCTGCATATAGGAGGTATAGTTGCCTTTATAAGCGGTCAATGTTTTATTTTCCAGCTCAATTACGCGGTTCACCACTTTATCCAAAAAATAACGGTCATGGGAGATAATGAGCACACCACCTGGATAGCCTGCCAAAAAATCTTCCAACCACTCCACCATGCCAATATCCAAATGATTCGTCGGCTCGTCCAAAAATAAAAAATCTGGTTGGCGGATGAGAGCTCTTGCCAAGCAAATCCTCGTCTTTTGCCCGCCCGAGAAGGTATCTAGCTCGCGAGGAAAGTCCTCATCAGTAAATCCTAGACCAAAAGCCACACGGCGAATCATATTTTCATATTCATAGCCCCCGCCCCGCTCAAATTTTTCTACCACCTGGGCATAATCCTTCATCAGTCCCGCTAGGATCTCCTCATCCTTCTCCACAGCGATGACCTGCTCTAGTTCACGCATTTTGTCCTGACAAGCCAAGACATCCGCGTACGCTGAGCATAATTCCGCGTACAGTGTGGCATGTTTGAGGCTAGCATCCTGCTCAACATAACCGATTGTTTCCCCTGCAGGCACAGCCACATGTCCACCATCGATTTCTTCCAAGCCCAGCAAACAGCGCAGCAACGTCGTCTTGCCTGTACCATTGGCACCAATTAAACCAATTTTGTCTCCCCGGCCTAGCTCAAAACTCACACCCGTAAACAATGTTTCAATACCAAAAGCCTTATTCAGACCTTCTACCCGTAAAATTCCCATCTATCCACCTCAAACATACCTCGCAAGGCTGTATTTCTTCTTATAACATTATACTCGGCAATGAGAATATAGGAAAGCAGTAGTTATAGCGGCTTGTCAATGAATAGAGGCGCGGAGAATGCAGAGATTGTTCATTTCTCTGTGTTCTCTGCGCCTCTGCGGTTTTATTAAGGTATGTATGTCCTCGCCCTATGCTCTATTCAATCGTACAAATAGCATCAGGACGGCGCACCAATAGCGCTGTTGTTTCTAATACCCTGAAGATATGGTTCATGTTGGTAGGTCCCATGTAGGATGTTACCATATCCTGGCCGACTGCCAAGTTCAGGTTGTGTCCACCAGTAGCCACTACCACTGCTTTACTGCCACTAATCACGTTGGAATAATATACGCCACCAGAAACTAAAGCCTTCACTTGATCAAGCTCGAGCATTCCTGTATTGCCATACACTCTGACCATGCGACCAAACAGTTTTGGGCTGACAACCATGGAATAAGGGCCATAGTGTCCAGCTTCACTGAGGGCTCCAACGGCCTTCACTACATCAGCTAAAGCAGTACCCGTTTCATCCCAATTACCAATCTTTACTTCCTGACGCCCTTTGGCCGTAAACAAGCCTTCATACCCTAGCTCTTTGTTGCCATTAAAAATTAGATTATCTTCCTGAACAGCCACATAATTGCCTGCCACAGCGGCAGTACTCACATCTAGAGGCAAGCCCAAATGACGATCAGCTTCCACATCACGCCACATAATTTTAAAATCTTTATAGAGCATCGGTAGATTAATCGTAGCACGAGAAGTAGGTTCCACGACAAAACTATCCTCTTCGCCCACCATATCAATGCCGGTAGCGGATTTACCACTAAATATAGAATAAGGAATACTATATACCCCTGACCCCAGTGGTCCAAGAACTTCAATGACCTTGCGGCCAACTAGCATGCGACGAGCCGTACTCACCACAGCTTCATCAATCCTTGACCATTCATTCTCAGTCAATGGCGCTGCGTTACGATCTAAAATATCCATAATTTTTCTCCTCCCCCTACTATTTGCTGCCGAACATACTGCCGACTGTCAAAATTTTGCCTTCTTCAGTTTCACTAACGACTCGTTCTGCGGTAGCCACTGTATGATCTTCAACAAACTTTGCGTTTTGAATGGCATCAATCCGCGTTATGGCATGAGTAATTTCCGCAACATGTTCTTTTTCATCATCACGAATATGCTCTAACAAACCTCGAATTTCAGCATGATCAATTTTATCAATATGAGCCTGATATTGATTAATGGCCTGCAATTCTCCGATTAGATCCTCACGTAGCATAATCAGGACTTGCTCAAGCCCTGTAGTACTTTCACTCTCAGATTCTGATTTTTCATAAGCCATAACAGTAGCAACCTCCTCTTAGAATTTAGAACCACTGATCGTCAATAGACCAATAGTCTCTTTACTATTAGTCATTCGACAATATAGATAAATTTTCCTTGTATATTTACATTTCTTCTCTAATATTCTTTATGCAACGTCTCACCAACGCGGCATTTGATTTCATCACAAATCATGGAGCAAAAAGGGCAACGTACAATCTGATCACCATCCGAGGCAAACGTGCCACTACAGCGACTGCATTTATAACCTGTGTCAATATTATCTACCCGTTCATTGAACATCAAATGTACCTCCTATATATCACAATCAATGTTCAGTATATGACAGTAGAGTTATAAATATACAAGAATATTTTACTGATTTAAATTATTCCTTGCCACTATCCCGGGCACCTGACCTTGTCCTTTATCCACTCAAAGTAAGAATACCCAGGATCGCTGGCGGTACGCAGTTACCAGTACTTTGGCCTGGCGCTGCCATATACCGCCCATGAGCCTACAATACGCCCCGAATGAACGATGATTGCCAATTAGTCAGGCATTCTCCTGACCATGACGTCATGACTATCCTGCCGTAGCAATGCGCACACCGTCACCATAAAATCCTCAGTACTCATGCGATTACTCAAATCCAGCACGTGTACCACCGTTCCTCGACATAGCCCTATGCCCTCACTAATTGCCCGCTGACCAGCAGATCGAATCACTACTGTTATGATATCAATATCACTGGCCAATTTTTTTAAAATAGCGGCGGTAAAATCATTGGAACTCACATCAACGACTACGATATCCCGATCAATTTCTGCATGTTCAATTTTCCGCGCCAAAAAACGCAGCACATCTTCAACTTCCCCATCCAAATTCTTGACCACGACCAAAAAGCTACAGCTGGGCATAGGCATCAATCGAGGCTCTAGCCACCATTTCCACATATCATGCAGAAAACACCAAACACCATACATAGAGAGAGACAACAATATGACGCTCATCGTATAAGTGAAAAACAAAATATCCTACCCCCTTTGTGATGGGATAGGATAGTATATGCAGAGCTATATTGTAGTGTACCTAATAAAAATCAGAAAACCATGCTAAACACAAAGATCGCAAAGAAGTACGAAGAAGCGCAAAGAAAATTTTAATATCTTCTTTGTCATCTTTGTGTTTTAGAATATGGTTTCCCTATTTTTTTATTCTATAATTATAATTTTATTTTTTATGGCATATAAAACAGCTTGTGTACGGTCAGTCACACCAATCTTGCGAAAAATATTAGTAAGATGGTTTTTCACGGTTTTTTCACTTAAAAATAAATGTTTGGCAACATCCTGGTTGCTCATCCCCTTACAAACCATTTCCAGCACCTCAGTTTCTCGGTAACTAAGCCGTTCATCTTTAGTACGTTCTATTACTTTGGCTTCTTCCAGCTTTCTGACATGTTGACGATTAATTTCGCTAAATAATTTTTTGGCGAGACATGGATAAATAAAAGATTCCCCTTCGTAAACAGTCCGAATCGCCTTCACGAGCATTCCTGGTTCGATATCTTTTAAAAGGTAGCCAACTGCACCAGCCTTAATCACTTCGATGACATAATTTTTGTCATCATGCATGGTCAAAACAATAATTCTAACCTTTGGCTGCTGCGCAATAACCTGTTTAATCACTTCCAAACCATTGATTTTGGGCATATTTATATCCAACAAGAGAATATCGGGCACCAGCTGCGCGGCTTTTTTCACAGCTTCCTCGCCATCACCAGCTTCACCGATCACTTGCAAATCGTCTTCTAATTCCAGGACATTTCGTATTCCTTGCCTCAATAAGGCATGATCATCTGCAATCACAATTTTAATTGGCATTCTATCCACCTCATTGTATCAATTCGACATAAAGTGACAAAGTCCTGTTGAATGCAACAGGACTTTGTTGAATATTTTATTTCTTGCTAAGGGCCTTCAATCTTGGTCCCATCAGCCGCTTATAGGCTTCCACACCTGGCTGATCAAAGGCGTCCACATTGGCTAGTTCCCCTTCATAGGCAACGGATAATGCCAACATGTATAGTAGCTCGCCCAAATGATAAGCATTGAGCTTCGGCACAACAAAAGTCGCATTAAAACGATCATCACCAATTAGAGCGTCAGCATTAGCAACAAGGGCGACCTCTAGGGCCTGGCTCATATGCAAGGAGGATATTTCTGCAAGCTTTGAGGCGGTTGGAAATACATTAGGAATCACAGCATCATTTTCCCACTGGGCCACTTTCACAAACTGGACCACTTTATTCTTTTTACCATCTTGATGTAGCTGGGTCTGAGCATGCATATCGGTGGTGCCCACGGCCACAATCGGCGTGCGACCATAAAACGCCTCATTGCCCTCCCGGTCAGTACGTTTGCCAAGAGACTCGGCGAGTAGCTGAACATACCATTCTGCCGTTGATTTTAAATAATCGGCATAGGGCATAAATACTTCCATATCACGGCCATATTTCTCAGAGGCGATAAACTTGAGCACGGCATTGAGCATGGCCGGATTTGCATATAAGTCAGAAGTCTGGCACACCACATCCATATCCCGGGCCCCTGCCAAAAATCCATCAATATCCATCCCCACACAAGCTGCCGTCACCAGGCCGACTTCAGAAAAAATACTAAATCGGCCACCCACACCATCCGGTACACTAAAGGTGAGCCAACCTTGTTCATCAGCGAGTTTTTTCAGCAAGGTGGCTTTTGCTCCCTCAGCTGGATCCGTGACTGCCACGACTTCTACCTCAAGTAAGGGCGCCTGTTTGCGCAGCGCTTCATAGACTACCATAAAGGTGGACATGGTATCAAGAGTGCCACCTGATTTGGAGATAACGACGAGTGTCACTTTATAGACACCCGACTGTCCATGAACCACTTTCAAACGAGCTTCATCCAGCAAATGCGCAATCATATCTGCAGTACGCCGCGCATCAATATTGTTACCGTTAAAATACAGTTTGGGGTAGCCATTACGCTGACTCTGGGTTTTATCATTCCAAAACTCCCCACAATGGACATCAAACAATACCTTATTACCAAGATAGGAGCCACCAATGCCAAAAGATACGACAGCATCGACTCGATTCTTGAGGGACTGACTGAAAGTTTTGAGTTTCCCAATCGACTCTGGAGAATTCAAATTGCCGGCCGCTACATAAGGTAGCTCACTAAATAGCACCTTTTCTGGCGTACCATCTTTGGATAAATGACCCCGCACCTCACCAGTAGCTCGCATATGCTTCATGGCCTGATGAGCCGCTATGATCTGCTGCTCCAAAGCCGCCACATCACCCTTAGTTACTTTTTTTTCACCATATAAATTAGCATACTCAAAACTAAAGCCAGATTTTAATGTAATGGAAGATTTCTTGTTACTCATTTAATGTACACTCCTTTATAAACGAAACTATATTATTCATCATACCCCTCAGGATGTGATTTATGCCACTGCCACGCACTAGCGATAATTGTTTTTAAATCACTGTATACAGGCTGCCAGCCAAGCTCAGAATGAATTTTAGCCGAAGAAGCGACTAGAGAGCCTGGATCGCCCGCCCGCCGTGGGGCCTCGTTAACGGTAAAATCAATGCCCGTCACGGCTTTCGCCTGCTCAATAACTTGGCGAACGCTAAACCCCTGTTCTGACCCTAGATTATAGATCCGTGACTCACTGCCTGTTACCAAATGACCAAGAGCCCGCACATGAGCATCGGCCAAATCTATCACATGAATATAATCCCGAATACAAGTGCCATCCTCAGTATCATAATCCGTACCATAAATACTAATGGCTGGCCGTTGCCCCAGAGCCGTCTGTAAAATGAGTGGCAACAAATGCGTTTCCGGTGTATGATCCTCACCAATCTGCCCCCCTGCCAATGCCCCAGCAGCATTAAAATAGCGCAGAGATACATACTTCAGCCCATAAGCCATGGAAAAATCAGCCAGCATCCCTTCAATCACTAATTTGGTGCGCCCATACACATTCGTCGGCTGGGTAGGCAGCTCTTCATTAATAGGGCACACCTCAGGTTCTCCATAGACAGCCGCGGTGGAGGAAAATACGATTTTTCCCACCTTGCATTCACGCATCGTATCCAGCAGAGCCAAGGTCGCCACCACATTATTATGATAATACTTGCTCGGCGCGCTCATGGACTCCCCCACTAAGCTATCAGCCGCGAAATGGACCACAGCCTCAATCTGATGTGACTGCAATACCTCAGCGAGCAAAGTACCATCGCGCAAATCGCCCTGCACGAACAATGCCGCGCTCGCCACTGCCGCTCGATGTCCCTTGGACAAATTATCATACACCACCACATCATGGCCCTCTGCGATGAGCTGATGTACAGTATGAGAACCAATATACCCAGCCCCACCCGTAACAAGTACCTTCATGTCATCTCCCCCTGTTCATTGCGAGTGCAAACGAAGCAATCTTTGTCGGATTACTTCTTCGTACACTCATTCTCTATCTCTTTACCATTCACTAATGGGCCAATCGTCTTCAACAAATAGTGCAGAAAATTATCCCGTAGCTCCGGTCGTTTCAAAGCAAATTCCACTGTGGCTTCCAAATATCCTTGTTTATCACCCACATCATACCGACGCCCCTGAAAATTGTAAGCATATACAGATTGCTGCTCTACTGCCAAGGTACGCAGGGCATCTGTCAACTGTATCTCCCCTCCCTGACCAGGAGGAGTCTGTTCCAAAATAGCAAAAATTTCAGGTTGCAAAATATAACGGCCCATGACCGCCAAACGAGAAGGTGCCTCTGCAATGGATGGTTTTTCCACCAAATCCACGGCTCGCCATAAGTTGTGTTTCACGGCCACAGGACTCACAATACCATAACTACACACCTTATCCCTCGGCACTTCCTGCACCCCCAGAATTGTGCCAGGGCAATCATCATAGACGCTCATAAGCTGCTTCAAACAAGGCACTCCAGCATCAATAATATCATCACCGAGCAGAACAGCGAAAGGCTCATTGCCCACAAACTGTTTGGCGCACAACACAGCATGTCCCAGTCCCTTGGCTTCTTTCTGCCTTATATAATGAATGGTCACATCGGCGATCTCTTCTACCAAGTTGAGCAGATCATATTTCCCCTTAGCCTTAAGCATCAGTTCCAGCTCCACCGACCGATCAAAATGATCTTCAATCGCTCTTTTATTGCGCCCTGTAATAATGAGAATTTCCTCAATCCCCGAAGCAATGGCTTCTTCAATAATATATTGAATGGCTGGTTTATCCACAATCGGCAGCATTTCTTTGGGTTGCGCCTTCGTCGCTGGCAAAAACCGCGTCCCCAGCCCCGCCGCCGGAATAATCGCTTTACGTACTGCTGAAGTCTTTTTGCTCATCAAACATCATCCTTTCTTATCTGTCATTGTGAAGCAATCTCTCACCCCATCGCTTCAATCACTGCCAATAGTTCCTTCGTCTTTGTCTCCATGAGCCCAGCATCACCCCGACTCTCCACATTGAGCCGCAAAAGCGGCTCCGTATTCGAAGTCCGTACATTAAACCGCCAAGTAGGAAACTCCACACTCAGTCCATCCGTACGGTCAATCACAGCACCAGCGTTTGCAAACTGGTTTTCAATGGCGGCCAGCACCTGTGGTCCATTGGGCACAACCCGATTTATTTCACCACTGACGGGAAATTTTTCAATTCGTAATTTAACTAATTCAGACAAGGTTTTACCAGCCACGCTCATATTATCAGCCACCAATAACCAAGGAATCATTCCACTATCACAATAGGCAAAATCCCTGAAATAATGATGGGCTGACATCTCCCCACCATACACCGCATCTTCGATTCGCATCCGTTCCTTAATAAACGCATGACCCGTTTTACACAGCACAGGCGTCCCCCCAGCCTCATTGACCATTTCAATCGTATTCCACGTCAGACGCGGATCATGAATAATTTTAGCGCCAGCGTAGCGACGCAAAAAAGCCTGGGCCAAAAAACCGACGATATAATATCCTTCAATAAATGCGCCTTGTTCATCAAACAAGAAGCAACGATCAAAATCCCCATCCCAAGCAATACCAAAATCTGCGCCACTCTCCCGGACAGCCTGGGCCGTCGCGGCGCGATTTTCAAGGAGCAGTGGATTGGGAATACCATGAGGAAATGTACCATCTGGCTCATGATATACCTTGATAAATTCAATGGGCAGTTGCCCTTCTAGCGCATCAATAATCGGTCCTGCGCAGCCATTACCAGCATTGACGACCACCTTGAGAGGCTTCATTTTGCTAACATCTATATAGGTCAGTAAATGCTGGATATACTCTTTCATACTATCATAAGACTGATAAGTGCCCTGGGTGATACCATGGCACTTTTCAGGAGAAAAATCCCCGGTTACTACCAAATCTTCCAAGGCCCTCAGCCCACTATCACCACTAATGGGCCTTGATCCTTTGCCTACCAGTTTCATCCCATTATAGTCCATCGGATTGTGACTCGCAGTCACCATAATACCACCATCTACGGATAGATGAGCTGTGGCGAAATACACCATTTCCGTACCACATAAACCAATATCCACCACAGCGCAGCCCATATCTCTCAGTCCACGAATCAAGGCCTTGGTAAGCCCATCGCTAGACAACCGTACATCCCTGCCCACCACCACACTGCGAGCTAAAAACAGACCTGCGAAGCCTCGTCCGATTCTGTAGGCCATTTCTTCATTGAATTCATCCGGTACACGACCACGAATATCATAGGCCTTAAAAGCATTTCTCTTCATCACAATCTGTGTTGTCACCAAGTCGCCCTGCCTTTCATATGTCAATTTTAATTTGATGTAATGATCACTATCTTCGTCAAAACACAACGGTAATCCTGCCAAAAAACAGCCGTAGTAAAAACCACGACTGGAAGAATAACAACAAAACATTATTAAAGAAGACACCTTTTATTATTTTATATTTCCTGTCGCTTCGCCTTGAACAACACAGGAAAATGGCCCGGTATATTTCACGTGGACAACGGCACTGGATGTTGAAACACTCTTTAGGTAATGTGTTACAAGGTTATTCGTGTTAAAGGCGCCTGAATCAACAATACTGTAGTTAAATGTTGGTGCATCAGTAAAGTGTGCTTTAAACGGTATTGTAATGTCGAGTTCGCTGCCTGTATCAACAGTACCCTGAGTAACGCTTACTATTTCCTTGCTAGTAGGACTTGCTGTGGGCAGCGCCACTATCCTTCCTGAAGAAGCTGAAATACCGCCAATCGAAAAAGTGCCCGCATTTATAGTAATATCAATCGAATAAGGATGATTCGTCGAAACCGGTCTGCTTATACGCAGCAGATTCCAGCCATTGCCTAAGGGTGTTCCAACTAAATCATAGCCGGTCATAATATCCGTCCCATCACTCGTTACACCTGTTGTGATTGCACCAATTGAGCCTTTGTAGAGGATGGCTGCATTCATGTATCCGGCAGGAAATTTACCTAAGTTTATCGATGCTTTTTGACCTTGTGAAAACGTGTCAGCCCATACCATTTCCGTTCCTGCTGGATTCGTCGGATCCGTTCCAATCGTGCCTTTTCCGTCAGGCTGATAAACACAAGCCATCTTTCCATCTTGAATTACATCCCACTCACCGCCAAGGGCCTTGTTTCTCGTAGACATAGAAATATGTTCTCCTGCACGATCACCATTAGAGAGGATGAGACTGTTTTGCCAAGTATCATGAATTGGCGTACCACTTCCGGCGTAAGGTAGCGATGGAGCCATTACATTCCAATTGCCTGCAATTGTCTGACCTGTGCCACCTTCCATATAAAGCCCGTGAATGGTGTTATTTTGTTTTTTTTCTGAATCATTCATAATCCCTTTACCAAAACTGCAATCAAGATTAGTGAATACGTTATTTTGACATTCATAAGTAGAACCCGTAAGATGGAGACCGTAAGTATTACCATCACCAAAAGCTGTTACGTTGTTAAAGTTGTTTTGGTTGATATAACCGCCTGTTACATCAAATACAATGGAGTTTGCCGATATATTATCAAATTCATTGTAGAGCAGACCTAAGGCGTTGGCACCGGCGAGTTTTAATTGATATTTAACTTTTACGTCGATGAATTTGGACTGATAGGATGGATATATAATCAAGTTATTACACGCAAGACCCTCTATCTTTGCGAAATGAATATAGTCAATCGGCGCTAAGCTATTGAAAACTACATCGCCATTTAGCACACCCTCACATAAAAGATTGATGGTGTTTGCTATCGTTAACCCTCCAGGAATATTCCAGTTTCCCGCTGGAATAACTAATTTCCCTTTTGGAACTGCCCAAGTTCCTTTTCCAACAACAGTAACGGTTTCTGTCGGCATCGAATTAATCGCTGCTTGTATTGCGGCTGTAGAGTCATACTTTTCATATCCAGGTTCGTCGATACTATGGGCTCCAAAGTCTTTGACGTTGACAATACTGGCCTTTTGATCGTTTGTTTCACTTATTGTCTTGTCTACAGTGGCAACAGCTGATGTATTCGCAGCCAAGCTCATATTTGCATGGTCTACAAGGGCGCCTGGCAATGCCGGACTCGCTAACCCTATGGCTGCCGCCGCCACTACTGCTGCCACTGCCGCCACCACATATCTGATTTTGCTTGGCATATCTGTACCTCCACTACTCTTTACAATTCATATTCTCCCGTACACATCATCAAACCGTACAATATCATCTTCCTCTAGATACTTGCCGTTCTGCACCTCAATAATCTCCAAGGGTATACGCCCTGGATTCTCCAAACGATGTTTGGTCGACAAAGGAATAAACACACTCTCATTCTCATGAACCATCTTGACTTCATCACCTAGTGTCACCTTCGCAGTACCACCAGTCACAATCCAATGCTCGCTGCGATGATAATGCATTTGCAGACTGAGTTGCGCGCCTTGATTGACCACAATCTTCTTCATTTTATAGCCAGGACCTTCGCCCAATACAGTATAACTCCCCCAAGGACGATACATCGTCGTATGCTCATCAGCCTCACGGCGACCGCGTTTCTTAAGCTCAGCCACCAAATCCTTGACCTTCTGGGACTCACCTTTCTTGGCTACAACAATGACATCATCGGTCTCCACGACCAGTAAATCCTCAAGCCCAATGCCAGCAATCAGACGACTACGTCCTAGCATAAGAGTATTGGTACAGTCAAGAGGTATACAATCCCCTTTTACCGCATTGCCATCCTTATCTTTATCCAGCACATCATAAATAGCATCCCATGAACCAATATCATTCCAATAGGCTGACAAGGGAATGGTCACTACTTTTTTAGACTTTTCAGCAATGGCATAATCAATAGAGATATTCGGCATAGCTTCAAACTGAGCCAAGACATCTTCGTAATGATTGGATACCAGTTGATAAATCTTAGGCTGATAAGCCCGGAGTTCCTGCATAAAATGACCAATGGTAAAGGCAAACATACCAGAATTCCAATAATAAGAACCAGCTGCCACATACTTCTCAGCTGCCACCTGATCTGGTTTTTCCTTAAAAGACTTGACCATAAAGCCTGAGCCATAGGGTGCGCCAGCTTCAATATACCCATACCCGATCTCAGGCTTATTGGGCTTAATGCCAAAAGTAACGATGTTCTCTTGCTGAGCCATTTCCTCTGCTTGCCTCACAGCCTGCAGAAACAAGTCCACCTGGCGAATAATATGATCAGAAGGCGTGACAAACAGAACTTCATCATCAGTAGCAGCTAGTTCATCCATACAATACCGCACTGCTAAAGCAATGGCCGGCGCCGTATTACGTCCCACTGGTTCCAGCAAAACGTGGGCCTTTGTTGCTCCGCATGCCGCCAGTTCAGCCTGAACATGATGAATATATTCCTTGTTGGTGACAATCACCATATCTGCGGGATTGGCTACAGGCATAAACCTCATTACAGTTTGAGCCAGGAGAGACAAGTCGCCACCAATCTTCATAAATTGCTTAGGAAAACAAGTACGAGACAATGGAAACAATCGGGTTCCGCCACCACCTGCTAAAATTATAATCTTCAAGAATTATACCTCCTTCAATCTAGTATCTTATCTCTATTATATCAATAATATGGCAATAATAACACAATATCCCATTCTATTTCACCAAGGCTAGTTTTGGGTATTGAGTTTTTTTTGCTTGTTTCGCTAAATTTTCGCCCAAAATAGTCCCCACCACCAGATGCCCCTTTATATTTAAATGATTTTCATCAATAAAAATATCAACAGTAGTTGCAGCATCCTGGTATGGAGTTAATAGATCATCTAACATATTAACATAATCAAAACCATACTCATGCGTCTTTTGTTTTACTAGTTGCGCTCCTAATCCACGATACCTCATGACACCAGTATCTGCGCATGGCAATGGGCTAAGTATAATTACCTTAGCTATTTTAAGAGATTTGATTTGTATAAAAAGTCTATTAATATCCTCTACTACCTTATCCTCATTAAAAAATGGATATCTAAAGACAGTAATTATCATATTTTTTATAGCCATTTTAATTTTAAAATTTACCGTTTCTTTAAAAAATTTCATATCATCAATCAATAAACCCTTATCAATTTTATTTTTCATATCAAGGGTTTTAATCTTATAGGATTTGGCTTTTTGGGTCTTAGATATTATCGTTTTTATACCTAGTTTCTTTTTAATCCCCTTATAAAATACAGGGAGAAATTCATAATTACCGATCTGCAGAATTAAGACATCAGGAATCATGTCTTCCGCTATTTTTTGGAAGGCTTGCGCATCCTTGGCAATAAAGTAAGGAACTATTTTTAGCTCATGACTAATATTTTCATTGAATAGTATTCCAGATAAGACCGCTGGAAAACTTCGGTCTTCCCCAACAAGATACCCATCGACATGGCATCCACCCATAACTAAAATCTTCAATACGTATCCCCCTAGGCGACAACGTTAAATTCATATATTAGATAGATATGTCCGCCTTAAGCCTTCTGCTAAATTCATCATTGGCTTCCAGCCTAATTTTTGAGTCGCCTGATCATTGGACAACATGGATCGGTAAATATCCCCCTCACGTACAGGAACACATACCTTCTCTACCGACTTACTCGCTACCTTTTCAAAAATAGTAATAAGCTCATTCACACTGGTTTCAATCTGAGTACTCACATTATATACATGATTAACATGGGGCGTTAGCAGTGCCTGATAATTGGCATTTGCCACATCCCCAGCATAAATAAAATCACGCGTTTGACCACCATCACCAAAGATAGTCAGTGACTTACCTGCGGAGATGAGTCGCGTGAAAATACTAACGACCCCGCCTTCACCGCCATCACCTTGCCGCTCACCATAAACATTGGCATAGCGGAGCACCACATATTCTAGTCCATAGACCTGATGATATAGCGCTAGATAGTTCTCCACAGTCAGCTTGCTTAGCCCATAGAACGAAGTGGGTCTAGTCTCTGTGCTTTCCATAACAGGCAAACAATCTGCATTACCATACACCGCGGCCGTCGATGAAAACACCACTCGTTTTACACCAGTGCTGCGACATGCTTCCAGCACATTTAAAGTACCTAATATATTAATCTGACAATCATAATCCGGCTTTTTCAATGATACAGGTACCATGGTTTGTGCTGCTAGATGCAGAACCGCATCAAAATTCTCTGTTTTAAAAATATTGATTAACTCATGACTGCAAATATCCATCTCAATCAATTTTACAGCTGAGGGTATATTTTCTCTGACACCAGTACTAAGATTATCAATTACGACAACCTGACAATCTTCCTTTACTAATTTCTCTACGATATGAGATCCGATAAAACCAGCTCCGCCAGTCACTAAAATCTTCAAGCTAAAACCTCCCTTTCAAAGCAATTTTTTACCCTATGCTAAGTACTGCGCTAATGCTTCTTTCCACTCTCTCATTGGATCACCTACTGTCATCCTAAGCATATAATTATCGAGTACTGAATATGCTGGACGCTTAGCTGGTCTGGGAAACTGCGCTGTAGTGACTGGAAGCACGTCAATGTTCTTCCCTGTTTTCTTAAAAATTTCCCGTGCAAAATCATACCATGAACATTGTCCTTGGCACGTCGCATGATATGTACCATAAGCATCCGTATTGAGTAACTGAAAAATGGTCTTCGCTAAATCTACCGTTGAAGTCGGCGTCCCAATCTGATCATTAACTACTTTTAAAGAAGTATGATCCGCGGCTAACTTGAGCATCGTGCGGACAAAATTATTGCCATCGCCGTACAACCAGGCTGTACGCAAAATATAGTGCCTCCCCAGAATCTGGCGCACTATTTCTTCGCCTTGGAATTTGGTACGGCCGTATACCGTTTCAGGATTTACTGGATCCGATTCACGATATAAGGTATTACCATTCCCATCAAAAACATAATCTGTACTTACATACGCCATTCTCGCCCCTGTTTCCAAGCAGCCCGCAGCTATATTCTGCGCCCCGATGACATTCACACGAAACGCCCCATCCATATCTGACTCAGCACCATCTACATTTGTATAAGCGGCACAATGGACAACGGCCTGAGGTTTTACTTCACGGAAAAAACTTGCAACTGCCTGACCATCTGTAATATCTAAGGCGCTAAAATCAGTTACTATGAGTTCATGATTCTGCCCTTGTTTAGTAATTTCTCTGCCGAGTTGTCCATTCGCTCCAGTTACCAATATTCTCATGCTTTTGTCCCTCCATACTCACTAAATTTAGGTAAACGTATAGCGGGAACGTCCCGCAGCCTTGGATACACTTTGTCCTTGCCTGACAGTTCAACATCTTGCATAGGCCACTCAATACCAATATCAGGATCGTTCCAGAGAACCCCGCCTTCAGCCTCAGGCGTATATACATCAGTACATTTATAGGTAAAATATACAGTATCACTTACTACACAAAACCCATGGGCGAATCCTGGTGGAACCCATAATTGACGATGATTTTCGCCAGACAGCAGCACTCCTACCCACTGTCCAAACGTTGGGGAGCCGACTCGTATATCCACTGCTACATCAAAGACTCCGCCCTTTACAACGGATACCAATTTGCCTTGTGCATGGGGGTATTGGTAGTGTATGCCTCGGAGTACACCTCTTGTTGAAAAAGAGAGGTTATCTTGTACAAATTCTTCCTTAATACCAATCGCTTCATAACGAGATTTTAGCCACGTTTCTTGAAAATAGCCTCGTGAATCTCCAAATACCTTAGGTTCAATGATTACAACACCTGACAATTTTGTTTCAATAACCTTCATTCATCTCACTCCTACCACTTTATCATTTTATGATGAGACCTACCTTCATAGCAGCGCCTTGTTAATTTTCCTTCGCTAATTGCAGCAGATATTTCCCATAGTCATTTTTACTCAGATCATTCCCTAAAGCGATCAGATCATTCCTTGATATATAACCCTTACGGTAAGCAATTTCTTCTGGACAGGCTACCATTAAGCCTTGTCGATCCTGTATCGTAGCAATATAGTTTGATGCTTGTAATAGGGACTCATGGGTACCTGTATCGAGCCATGCATAGCCACGCCCGAGGGTTTCAACTTTAAGGGTATTTCTTTCTAAATAGAGTCTGTTTAGATCGGTAATTTCAAGTTCCCCACGAGCTGATGGTTTAATCGTTTTGGCAAGTTCAACCACTTGTTTATCATAAAAATACAGTCCCGTCACTGCATAATGGGATTTGGGCTTGGTGGGCTTTTCTTCTAAGCTTATCGCTGCGCCTTTACTATCAAACTCAACTACGCCATATCTTTGCGGATCACTGACCCAATAAGAAAAGACTGTAGCCCCAGCTTCTTGACTGGCCGCTTCTTGCAGTTTTTGGCTAAATCCGTAGCCATAAAAAATATTATCGCCGAGCACCAGTGCGCAACTATCATTACCAATAAAATCCTCACCAATGATAAATGCTTGCGCCAATCCATCTGGGCTAGGTTGCACTGCATATGAAATGTTAATACCCCACTGCTGGCCATTACCAAGCAAATTGACAAAGCTCTTGTTGTCTTGGGGTGTTGTGATAATCAAAATATCTCGGATACCCGCCAGCATCAGCGTGCTTAACGGATAATAGATCATGGGCTTATCATAGACAGGCATTAATTGTTTACTCACTGTTGTCGTTATGGGATAAAGACGAGTACCAGACCCACCTGCCAAGATGATTCCTTTAGTTACTGCCATGTTTTTCCCCTCCTCCTGCACCGTCTCCTAGTCTTTCACGAAAATAACTACCATCCGTTACTCTCTGGCACCACGCGCTATTTTCTAGATACCACTCAATGGTCTTTACAATGCCCGTTTCAAAAGTTTCACTTGGCGACCACCCGAGTTCTCTTGCAATCTTGGATGCATCAATTGCATACCGCATATCATGGCCTGGACGATCTTTAACAAAAACAATCTGTTCCCTGTATAACTTACCATCTAAACGGGGCCGTCTAGCATCAAGAATATGGCACAGAGTCTCTACAATATTCATATTGGTTTTTTCGTTGTGACCACCTATATTATATTTTTCACCAGGAATGCCTTTTTCTAATACCGCCAAAATAGCCTGACAATGGTCATCCACATACAACCAGTCTCTTATATTGTTTCCCGTACCGTATACTGGCAGTGACTTCCCCTCTAGGGCATTCAAAATCATGAGCGGGATTAACTTCTCAGGAAACTGGAATGGTCCATAATTATTCGAACAATTGGTCATTAATGTGGGCAAGCCATAGGTATGATAATAAGCCCCCACCAAGTGATCAGAAGCTGCCTTAGATGCCGAATAAGGAGAACTTGGCGCATAAGGAGTTTCTTCTGTGAAGTATCCAGTATTCCCTAGTGAACCATACACTTCATCAGTCGATACATGTAAAAAGCGGAACGGTCCTTTGCTGGCATCATCAAGATCACGGTAGTATTTGCGAGCTACTTCTAGTAACGTAAATGTGCCATTTATATTAGTGTCAATAAAAGCCTTTGGACCATCAATGGAACGATCTACATGGGATTCTGCCGCAAAATGCACGATGGCAGCAGGCATACATTCGGCAAATAGTTTTTCGATAAATTCACTATCACAAATATCGCCCTGAACAAACCGATACCTTGCATCCTCTTCAATATCTCTGAGCGAGTCTAAATTCCCTGCATAAGTCAGCTTGTCCAAGTTGATAATATTAATATCATTACCTTGATTTAAAGCCATTCTAATAAAGTTACTACCGATAAATCCAGCCCCACCGGTTACTAAAATGTTCATAACGTCACACCTTTCTACAATAAATTAATCACTGACCTTTTCTAGAAAAAGAGCCTCATAAACCCATTGTTCCAGAGAGTACCGATCATAGATTTTTTCATCTAACTCTTCCCATGGCTTCTGGAAAAATGTACGATCAATGAATGGTTGCTCCCGATTTAGCACATATATATTATTCTCCGAGTAAAAGTCATAACCTTTTATCTTTTCATTCGTTGTTATCAATTTCTTTTTTGCGCCGATCATTTCAATCGTGCGCATGGTCAGTCCAGCTTGCTTAGCATGATGAATATCGATCACAGACCCAATATTACCCAGCATCTCTCGTGTTTCTGTCGAACTCAGTGGCTTAAATTGCATCTCCCTCATTTTTGCCCCGCGAAATGAGCTGTCTACTATTTTTCGAATCATAAAAAACAACTTGCCGGGAAAATAGAGATAATAGTACACTTTTAGATTTCTTTGCACTAGATCACTGCGAATTTTTGTCAATACCGAGTATCGATCACTATGTGTGGTCCCGATAAAACCAACATCATAGTTACAACTTTGCTGATTCTTGGCAACATCCTTATACTCATCGGCATAAAAGAGTGGTCTAAATTTAATGCCTTCATATTTCTTGCAGTCTTCATCATCAAAACTACTGATATGATCAAACATGTCCTTGATGTCGAGGATGTTTTTCATGTTTGAAAATGAATCCCACATATATAAAATAAATTTTGATGTTGGATGTTGCGCTTTTATTCTTTCCATTAAGCTGCGATTAATGGCTTCGGGTACAATAAAGAAAATGTAATCATACTTCGTATTTTTTTCACATTTAATTATATCATCATAGTAGGAATTTATCTTGTACCTTATAATATTCTTATTTATCTTGATTAACACTTTGGTGAAAAAATCATTATCGGGCCGCGCATCATAGTAATGAACCTCGGCCCCTAGCTCGATCATCTTATCTTTTATTTTTATTTCATAGCCAAAAAACTTCGGAGAGAAAAATAGAATCTTTTTGCCAGTTAAATACTTCATACATTCGTTTTCTCCCAACATCCCGTCATATCATTATATTTTTTTATAACTTTTGCTGGCGCTCCCACTGCGATTGAATTATCTGGTATTGAACTCAAAACCACACTATTGGCGCCAATGATACTATTTCTGCCCACAATCGCGCCTGGCAAAATGGCAACGTTATCACCAAGCCACGCATTCGCTTTAATCAATACTGGCTTATGACTGAGTTTCCTATCTTTAACGATTTCGGCTGGGTTACTTTGCTCTTCCCCAACGTAACTTCCATGTAAACAATCAGAAATGTACACCTTACTCGCAATCAGCACATTATCTTCAATAATGACCGAGTCAATTGCCGTAATGTGAACATAATCGTTTATTTGCACATTTTTCCCAATCCTGATTGACCCGCCCTTGCCCTCAATTGGATAAGCTTCGATCCTGCAACCAGTGCCTGATGTAAAGCCTTGGCCTATGCTGATGTCTTTTTTCCCTCGCACATCGATGGGAAAGCGAATAAGGCGGGCTTTTCTAAACATAAGTTTTGTCCTGACCATATCGATCAGAATGCCTATGCTCTTAAGAATTCCATAACTCTTAATCTTCTCTAGCATCTTTTCATATTTCTTATTTTTGTTACGACAATTCGGCGCACATACTTAACAAGAGAATATATAACCGCAATCAAATAAATAAGAAACGATATATAGTGTGATTCATAAGCCATCTGCAAATTTTTCAGTTCGCCTTTTTCCATTTGCACTAAGTTTGCACTGAGTCCACTATGACCGAAACCAGGTTTTCCATCGCCAAACTCCACTAAGCCTTCATTGACTAATATGCATTTGTATTTTGCTGCAATTCGGAGAAAGTAATTTCCTTCCTCAGCATGTGTCTGTTGACTATTGAGAAAGCCGACAGTATTTAGAATTTCTCTTCTGATAACAACCGTCGATGTCTGAAAAAAATTTTTAAAAATCAAATCCATTAATTTTATTTCTGTATAATAATCAAATTTTTTAAAAAAGAATCGATCAATGTGGTCATCATTGAGATTGGTCCCAACCAAACCAACATCTTGATGCCAATTAAAAACATTCATCTGCTTCTCAATCTTATCTTTCTTCCAGCTGTCGTCAGCATCTAAAAAAGCGATAAACCCGCCCTGGGAATTCTCCAGGCCTGTATTGCGGGCGGTCGCCGCGCCACCATTTGCTTTGTTTACAACTCTAACCAATTTTCCTAGATTGTTTTCCATTATATATCTTCTGAGTATTGCTTCTGAATCATCGGTAGATCCATCATTCACCACAATAATTTCCATTATATTTTTATAAGTCTGTTCCAGTACTGAATTTATAGATTTTATAATGGTTATTTTAGAATTGTACATCGGAATAACCACTGAAACTCTGTCCATAAGTGCCCTCCAACTGTCACGATAGTGCCTTTTATTTTATTGAAACAATTTAAAATTAAACTCATAGATAATATTGTTTGCTGAAAAATAAGGATGCCAGATGCCAGCTGGATTCGTTGGTACATTCATGATGGTATACAAGAAGAAGACCCCCGCGAACAGACAAAGCCCCACTTTAGCAATATTGCTCCATTGGCCCCTAGTAATCAATTGAATAGTGAAACCAATGCCAATTATATAAAAAACTTGGTAATACAGCACCGTTCTATATAATGGTGCGGAGAACATCAGCAAATTCCCCAAGACAACACTGAGTGTGCACATATTGAGTGCAGTACGTATTTTTTTATCCGTACCAAACCGATCGCAAATTATTAAAATCAGTACCCATATAAGACCTAACGCAATTTCCTTGACTCCCGAAGAAACAGAAGATGCTTCTCCTATATAAAATTGTAAGGCCGGCGAATTCAATAAGCCAGAAACCCCAGGCAATATTTTTTCCATTACATGACCGGCGCTAAGCAGAACACTGAAAACAACTGCGGTCACATGCCAGCTACGTTTATACGCTCGATTCACCAGAAAGTATGCTCCAATTAATAGTGCAGCACTGTAATGTACAGCACTCGCTGCCGCCACAACGACGAGATATTTCACGAACTTTTGCTCTACAATATATTTACTACCCCAAAATAGGATACTAATCGCCAGTGCTTGCCTAATAATGCCCAACGAACTCCAATAGAACATCGGGAGCAGGGCATACATAACGAGCGGAAGAGCTGGTTTGTCTGTATAGTAAGCGCAACCACGATATATGAAAAATAATGTTAAGAGGGAATGGAGTAGAAACAGCGCTTGAAAAGCAAACCCCATACTGCTCAATACATGAATAAACAGCAAAATAGCTGGCTCCAGCAGCAGTTCAAATCCTTCAGGATTACTAAAGATATTGATATATGATTCGTAATCCCAACCAATCATATATCTAAATCCAGCAATAAATACCAACCAACCAACAAAAGCAATCCGAAAATACCGTTGCTGCGGCCGTGGCATGTAACTTTCTAGCAGCAAAAACATATAGCTTATGGCCGTAAATATAACCCAAAAAGCCATCGATCAACCACCTGCTCTAATTACAATTTAAGTCTACGCTTACTACTATGTTACTAATTGATTGACCCATTTATCCACATTCGCACAGTCCAAAAAATTCTTTTCAAAAAATTCTCTGGCCTTAGCTCCATGCTGGGTGCACGCCTGATCATCTTTGGCCAGCATCAGCATTTTATGATAGAACTCGTCTGGCGAGTCGGCGACCACTAAGGGCTGATCAGCACAGTCAAATCCTTGTACTCCTTGCGTTGTTGTAATGATAGGTATACCATAAGCCATCAGCTCTAAAATCTTCATTTTAGTCCCCGACCCTTTTACGATTGGTATAATGGCAAATTTTGCATTCTGGAGTGTTTTAGATAATTCTGCACTTGATAGCATTCCAGTAAATTCCACGCTGGTATATTTTTTAAATTCATCGCGAATATGTGGCGGAATTTTGCCAGTAATTTTTATTTTAAATTCTGGTAAGTCGGTCGCTAATTGACTATGAATCGATTCTAGCAACCATTTCATCCCATGATAATTAGGAAAAAAAGACATCGATCCGTTAAAAACCATATAATCAGCTTGTACATTACCACTCCATCTGTCAGCAATATCCGGTAGCAGTACTGGCACATAGGCTACCCGGGATACCTCTAGCTGATTACGAATGTACTCTTCATCCAATTTAGAAATAGCGAGTACTAGATCCACTTGCTTTAAAACCCTTTTTTCATAGCGGGCTAACTTGCGTACATCGATATCCAAGATGTTTTTCAGCCAATAAGGATATTGGCTATATATTTCTTGGAGTAATACACTTTCTATATTATGTGCTAAGCAAACTACTTTCACACCACTTGCTTGCAGCCCGGTGATGTCAATCAGTTCCGACATATAAGGAAACTCTATACATACAATGTCAATTTTGTTTCGCTGGACATATTCCATGACCCACTCTTTTTTTTCATTGGAATGAAAAATTTGTGCACATCTGGGCCGAAGTCCACAAAACCAGTTCATCCCTTCGGTAAACTTCTTATATACATTCCGATCCTGAAAATTCGGATTGTATCGTTCAATAATCTGCAAATCTTGCAGGCGGTTCTTCAGTAACCCATAAGAATCTTCACGCAAATACTGAGACTGCTTCGTTTCATCGATATTTACCATAATCGAATAGGTCTCTACTCTTTCCCCGATTGCCATAATTGGATAATACTGCGCCTGCTTTCCACCATCGGTAGGCGGAAAGCAAAGCTGGGGCGTTATAAATAGTATCTTCTTCATAGACGTAATCCTTCCCAAAACGCTTGTTGCTTCAATCTGTACTTATCACGTTTTCCCAACACCCCATCTAGCAGTAGTTTACACTCAGTGAGGGCTAGAAAAACATATGACACGGGGAAGATAATATGCTTTCTGATAAAATACACTTTATTGCGCATATAATATTTAAGCGCGAAATCCGACTCTCCCCCACCAGTTAAGCTACTCACTTTATGAGTCAGAGTTGCGACCGGATAAAAATATAGCACCTGGTTTTGCTGTAAGGCCCGTATACAAAAATCCGTATCATCATAATAAACAAAATATTTTTCATCCATGAAGCCCACTTTTTCAAACACGGACGGCTTAATTAACATGCAACAGGTAGGCGCATATTGTATGACTCTGGGCTCATCATATTGCCCAGAGTCTATTTCATTATACCCCTCATGAATATTGATATATGTTTTCACATTGTCAAAATGACCACCTGCAAACCAAATCTTTTTGGGTTGATCATGATATAGCATTTTGGGAACTAACATGTCACACGCAGCTGCATCCATACCCGTGAGCAGTTTGCTAAATAGCTCGGACTCAAATTCTGTATCATTATTAATCAATAGCACATGTGTACACGAATCCGCGAGCGCCTGCTTAATACCTTGATTATTGCCAGCTGCTACCCCGATATTTTTTTGATTTTCGATGATCACCATGGAAAGTTGATGTGTATAGGGTATTAATTTTTGCAATGTATCATCGACAGAAGCATTATCCACCACATACAAAGCATAATCCTGGTGCGTCTGCCCCACAAGTGATTCCATAAACCCCGTTATTACGTCGCTACTATTATAAGTAACCGTCACAACACCGATCTTGACCTTTCCCTTACTAACCATGCATGAGCCCTCTATCGCGCATTTCTTTCAGAGATTTTTCATACGCACCAGCGACTACAGATTGAGAACTAGCCCAACTTAAGAATGAGTGAATGCCTTTGGCAAAGTTCCACTGTGGCTCAAAGCCAATCATACTCTTCACTTTCGTGATATCCGCTATATTATGGCGAATATCACCATCGCGAAAGGCACCTGTAACGGATACCTCAGAACTGCTCTTAAAAAACTTGGTCGTTTCCTGCACGACCTCAAGCACCGTTGTTTGCTTACCACTTCCTACATTGAATACCTCCACTCCATGAGTCTCAGGCGAAACGCAGCGCCATGTAGCCTCAGCAACATCATCAATATACACAAAATCACGACTTTCTTGTCCATCTTCAAAAACATAAATTGGCTCATTCGCCCGCGCTAAATTGGAGAAAATAGCCAGAATACCTGTGTATGGATTTTTGAGTGATTGACCTGGTCCGTACACATTCTGGTAACGCAGTGCAAATCCGGAAATTCCTAAAGTCTTAGCGAAGAGTAATACCATTTGCTCTTGCATTTGTTTTGTTATACCATAAAATGATGATGGATTGATCCGAGATATTTCATCAGTAGGTACCATCTGACAATCAATTCCGCAAATCGGACACAAAGGCTCGAAACGCCCTTTCTTCATATTATCAGCCGTGCGATTTTCAGGGTATACGATACCATGCTGAGCGCATTTGTACTTGCCTTCCCCATAAATGGCACGAGAGGAGGCTACTACTATCTTTTTCACCTTACTAGTTTTGTCATTTACTAAGTAATCCATTAACACTGCTGTGCCTTTGATATTGACTTCTTCATAGCGTTCGATTTCATACATCGACTGGCCAGTGCCTGTTTCTGCTGCTAAATGTACAACTACATCTTGCCCTTCAAGAGCCGCCGTGAAAACAGACTTATCACATACGTCGCCAACAATCAAAAGAACTTTGCCTTGCAAATCACTGACCAGCGACTTATTATCGCCATGAATCTGCGGGCTAAAATTATCCAAAATTGTTACTTCACAATTTTCTTTAAGCAATTTTCGTGCCACATTCGTACCAATAAATCCGGCTCCACCCGTAATCAAAACTTTCATCAAAATCACACCTTTTCCCAAATTTTTGTTAGCGCATTATAGCGCTTTATAATCCGCGCCGGGCTGCCTGCCGCAACGCAATAATCAGGAATATCATTTGTCACAACGCTATTCGCGCCGATGATACAATGCTTACCAATTTTTACGGAGCCCAGTATGGCTACATTCATGCCAATCCATGATTTTTCGCCAATCACAATGGGCCCTTTTACGGCTAGCTTCGTTTGATTGATGTTGCTCAAAACATCTTCATAACCATGATCAAAATCAAAAATGCTAACATTAAACGCGCACAGCACTCCGTCTTCAATGATAATACGATTGGCAGCCGTTGCATTAAAGCCATAATTAATATATACGTTATTACCTACGCAGATTTTCCCCTGATGATTTACCCCTTGGTAGGTACCTACAGAATACAACGTGCTATTTGGTTCTATGGTCACATGATCCCCGATGGAAATATTCATGGGGTTCACTATTTTGCTAGGGCTGTAAATTACGGTTTTTTTGCCGATATGACCCCAAAATAGTTTTTTCCAAAACTGAGTATGAATTTTTGTAACATGATAGGTAAGCTTAGCAACCAATTGATAATACATTGTCTCCCGCCTATTTTATTATTTTTTCCCCTTACTTTCTTGCTCCTTCGTCTTTGTGATAAACGTCTCAATATCATGCCATAGTCGCCAATTTTTCTGCATCCAAGTTATATCCTTATACCACCACATAAAATCTAATAGATAATCGATTTGGGCTACCGTAAACCGATATTTTATGAGCCGCGCTGGCACTCCGCCAACAATTGAATAAGGCAGAACATCGGCCGTAACAACAGCGCCCGCCGCCACGATAGCACCATCTCCAATGACGATACCATCCATAATTAAAACATTGGCACCAATCCACACATCATGACCAATATAGATTTTTTTTGACTGTTCAAAATAAGATTTGTCCGCAAAGCTTGTTTGCAATAATTTTGTGTCCGAATAAAACATGGGATGAATCGTCACAAATGTATTGGATGGATGATTTCCCATGCCAGCCCTTACCCCAGGGCCAATGGCTGTAAATTTACCGATCGTAGTCGAATTCAGTCTGCTGTTTTCTTGGATATAAGTGAAATCTCCGACTGCGCAATGATTGATTTGAACATTTTCAAATAAAGTTACGCTTTGCCCTAACGTGCATTTCGTGGCATTCGCCATATAATACAGTTTGACACTTGGATACTTAGCCTTAACACGAATCGCATTCATCAACCATGCAATCCACTTGAACACAGAGTTCTTCATTAATAATTTCCACATCGTAACCAACCCTCATTTATCATTTTGCCGCTGCCAGCTCATCGTAAAGCCATTGAATAACAGTAAATAGCAACTGGCAAGCGTCATACCGAGTAAATTAATATACAGAAATACGTAATATGACGTTCCGCCAAAATACAAGAAATAAAGCAAGGAGCAAGCAAAAACAACACTGGACTGTATCATATAGCCCCACAATATTTTAATAAACTTGCCATGTGCAATGAGTAAATAATAAATTGGACTGGCAAACAAATTAATTGTAAAGCCTAGGAATACAATACGAAAAGAATCATTGATCAGTGGAATATAGGCAGCCGACAACCAGATTTGTAATATCGTACTGGAAAACATAAAGATCACACTAAATACCGGAATGACGGCCACTAACAAATACTTATAGATCTTGCGCAGTACCGTAAGCAAGTTTGGAGTATTTGCCTTCATTGAACTAAATTCTGGTACCAATGCTTTCAGTCCCAAATCAAATACTGCCCGAATCTGAAAGCCTAGCTTGAATGCTAAATCATAACAAACCACTTCTGTGCTGCCGATATATTTTGAAATCAATATTTTTCCTGCTGGCAGAAAAAATAAATTAATGAGTGATGAACTAAACATAATGATACTATTATGAATCATATCATTCATAACGACCTTGTTAAAATAAGCTATTTTAAAGGGAAAATACCCCAATATATGATAGATATAATATATGGCAAATGTCATAACGCACACAGTTCCTGTAAGCGTGCCAATATATAAACCCATAAAATCAAAGTTACAATATACTAATATAATTGACAATATTGTCCCAAAAAATGTGCTTGCTGATTGCAGGTAATTCGCCATATCAGCGCGGCCCAGGCCAAATAGTATTCCTAAAAATAATTCGAGCACGATCAATAAAAACGATAGTAGTAGAATTTTGTCATACATCATAGTAAACAACGCAATATAATCGGGCACGACATGAATAAATTGTGGGGCAAAACTTTTTGCCAGTAGTAGAGGAGTACCCAGTATTAGCGTAAATATAATAATAAGGATTAAACTCGTCGATACATATTGGCAGAGGCGCACCTTATCTTGTTTTTCTCTAGCCTCTGCCACATATTTTATGATGATATCGTTGATACCAAGATTACCGAGCCGACTAAAATCAATGATTACCCCAAGAAGCAGCCAAATCGAATATTTTTCGACACCAAACACCTGGAGAAAATAGCGATATGAAAAAAACACGATGATGGTATTCACAAGTATTTTCAATGGGCCGGAGCACACATTTTTAATGAACTGACGTGAAAACTTATGTTCTTCCATACTTTCCCCTAACTTTTAAAATCCAGCAACTCGATAAATTAGCTTAATTCATTGATCTCATATCTGGACAAATCAATTTTCTTTTGTTTACCCTTAACGCCCTCTGTACTGCTCTTAGTCACTAGCACCCTGACTGTCTGCAACATAATTACCAAATCTGTCAACACATTACATTTTTGTATATACATCAAATCATAGATCAACTTATTATATGGAGTGGTATTATATTTACCATACACCTGCGCTAGGCCCGTAATCCCTGGTTTGACGTTGTGGCGGTAAAAATATTCAGGAATATCCTCTTTGAACTGCTTCACAAAAAACGGACGTTCTGGTCTGGGGCCGACAATACTCATATCACCAAATAACACATTAAATATCTGTGGTAGTTCGTCAAGTCTCGTTGCTCTCATAAATCGCCCCAGCTTAGTAATACGAGGATCATTGTCTGTTGCCAGAACCGGTCCTGTCAGTTTCTCGGCATTGTGTAGCATACTGCGGAATTTATATACTTTGAATTCTGTTTCATCACGGCCGGTACGAACTTGGCTAAATAATATCGGCCCATGACCATCTAACTTAATAGCAATGGCGACCATAAGCATAATAGGCCACGTAATCACAAGTGCTGTGGCCGATACTGCAATGTCGAGTAACCGTTTCAGCGAACGTTGTTCTAAGCTTGGCCTTAGATTCTTAGGACGAAATATTGGTATATCATCAATTTTGTCAAGTTCTACACCACTACAAAATAAGCCATATACATCCGGAATTAATACGACTTCTTTGCCAATGCCGTTACAAAAATGTACTATTTTTGCTTTGCCTTTGAGGCTCATGTCTGAGCAGATGATGACTTCATCAATATCATCGGCAACTTTTTCCCATGGTTCAGTCCAACAATCATTACATATGTAGCGAACTTTGCAATTCAGCTGCGGCTGAGCATTCAGCTTGTTGATTACGCTGATACATTCATCCTCGTTGCCGATCAGCAAAGCATTTTTCGGTACAACAGTTGCTTTTTCAGCGTTCCAGAATAAGTATTTCCAACTACCTATGAGGCCAAACTGGAGCACTGTCGTCAGAACTAATACGCCTCGTGAATAGCTAAACTCGCGCATCAAGAAACTCATCGCCATCATGATAATGAATAGATTGAACAGCGACACAGCAAGACTGAGTAGTAATTCACTAAACTTTTTTCTAGATAAGGAAAACAAACCATTAATATTAAACAGTATCCCCGCAGTAATTACCATAACCGGTAACATCGCGTAGTATTTTGTAACATCTTCTTGCGGCGTAGTGTAACTAAAGACAATGATAACCGCTAAATAGGTCGCTACCACAAGTAGTCCTAGATCACCTAGCAATAATAGTAGCTTTCTTGACATTGGAAATTTTCTTTGCACAAAATCCACCTCACTCTTATTTCGCTATTTTTTTATTATCACTGCCATAGTAATAGTAGTAATAGGCATCTTCTTCCTCTATCACTACACGATTGAGTATTACGCCCAATACATGTCCATTGGCTTTTATGAGCAAATCTTTCGCTTTTTGCGCCATTTCGGGGCGGATTGTACCGGAATTCACGACCAAGGTAATACCATCTACTTTTGAAGCCAGTACACAGGCATCGGTAACGGCAATCACCGGGGGAACGTCAATGATGAGATAGTCGGCCTGAGTTTTAAGATAATCAAGCAGTTGTTGCATTTTTTTAGAGCCCAGTAGTTCTGAAGGATTAGGCGGAATCGGACCGCTGGTCAAAATTCTGAGATTTTCAACTTGTGTCGTCTGCAGAAAATCATCGACGGTCACGTCTTCGACTAAAATATTAGTCAGTCCCCGATTTTTTTTGTCGAAAATTTTATGCAACATAGGTTTTCTCAGATCGCAGTCCATTAGAATGACTTGCTTACCAGACTGAGCCAAAGCCACAGCGGTATTGGCGATGGTTGTGGATTTTCCTTCACCAGGGCCAGAACTGGTAAACATAATGGTCTTTAACTCACCGTCGGTTTTTGAAAACTGAATATTGGTCCGTAGTGTACGATAAGCCTCAGCAATCGGAGATTTGGCTTGTTCATGTACAATGAGTCTGCGTTTATCAATCATCGTTATGCCCCCCCCCTGGTCTTGCCTGCTACTAAATTTTTACATTTAGTCCACAGTCCTTTTTTTTCTAGTAGCTCAGTGTTACTATCAAAGTCAGGGATACTCCCTAGTACTGGAAGGTCAAGATATTGTTTTACATCCTCAATGGTTTTCACTGTTTTGTTCATATATTCGAGCACAAAGGCTAACCCTACGCCGATAACTAAACCTAGAATCCCAGCAATCATCACATACAGTGATTTGTTCGGGCTAATGGGTTTACTTGGCGCTACAGCTACATCAATAACCTGTACATCTGTGGGTTGCATGACTTCACTGATGCGGGCTTCTTCATGGCGTTTGGCGAGCATAACATAGATCTCCTGGGCTACCATAGCGTCACGCATGACCCGGGCCAATCCTTGCTCCTTGGCTGGCAATTTATTTAGCTGTTTTTCACTCTCGGCGACAACACCGCCAATGGCAACCTGCTGTGCACTGCCAGCCGCTATTTCAGCTTCGGCTTGTATTTTGCCCTGAAGCAATGCCAGATGCACCGGATTGGCGGAAGGAGAATCCGCATTCACCACACGAGTTGCTTCCACACTTAGTTTAGATTTGGTTTCTTCAATGGCGGCGCGGGTCGCGATTACCTCTGGATGTTTATCTGTATATTTCTGAGATAATGTCACAAGTTGTACTTCTAGCTCAGCAAGTTTCCCTTTGTACTGCTGAATGAGAGGGCTGTCAGCCACAAACCCTGGTTTTTCTTTGCCTAACTGATTATCAGCACTACCCGCTTTGGCCTGAGCCGCTGCCAATGCTACGGTGTTCTCGGCTGACACCTTATTGATCATGGCAAGGCTGTCCACAATGGCTTTGGTTTCTTCTGTCGGGGCGGCAATTTTTTCATCCGTTTTATATTTTTGCAAAACGGTTTCCGCTGTTTCCAGTTCTTGTTTTGACTCAACCATTCGCTCGCCGATAAACTGACGCACTGTCGACTGCTCAGAACGCACGAGGGAGGTCATTCTCTCGTTAAATGTATTAACAAGGGTATTGGCAACCAACTGGGCTTCTTCTGGTGATTTTGCCGTAATTTTTATGATCAATAGTTCACTTTCTTTGACAGGTAGCGTGGTTATGCGGGGTACCATTTGTTCATAGGTTGGCACTACTTGCTTGTCACCTTGGGTCTTATCAATGACCGTTTCGACAACGGTACGGCTTTTGATAATCTCTGCATAGGTGGACATTAGTTGCTTCGTATTATTGGCACCTGCTGGCAAATCTTGTAGCAAGGAGTCAGCAAGACCTTTAGGCTGCTTAATTCGCAATGTCGTTTCCGCCTCATAAGTTGGGGGGATCAGTAAACTGACTACCACTGCAATGGCGACGAACCCTACAAATATACTTATCATTAAGGTGCTACGTTTTTTAATGATTTTTACTATGTTTTTTATATCTCTGGTTGTTTCCTCCACATTGCCCTCCAATTTTATTGCGACCTCATGTTCGTTCATTCTCGCAATGACATAAATCTAGATGCTTATTGTGCAAAAACTTTTAATTGATATGCGGATGAAAGGATACTAGGAATATCAATTTTTCCATTATCAGATAGATAGACTACATCCCCATCATTAAGTGTGTAATTTTGCGTCATATCACCTTTTTCCCATATGTTCATCAAATTGACCTTAATAGGAGTACCCGTTTGATCCTTACGAATAATAGTTACTTTTTTCTTGGCCGCTTCTTTCGTATAACTGCCTGCTATGCCAATGGCATCGAGTAAATTATGTTGTTTTTCCAGTTCATACATACCTGGCTTGGCGACTTCCCCTAGCACATAAACCCGAGTGGTGTGAAACTTGAAAACATTGACGGTAACTTGAGGATTCTTCACATACTCACTGAGGCCTGTTGTCATTTTTGCGGTCAATTCCTCCGTGGACATTCCTGCTGCTTGTACCTCGCCCACCAGAGGAAAATTAACTTTGCCATCAGGTCTGACGACTAATTCTTTGCCTTGTAGGTCCTCAAAGCCCCACACCCCAATCGTTAGTACATCACCTGCACCTAGATGATAATCTTTTGTCCCAACGTCCTTCGCTGCAACTTCTTCTGCCCCAGCAACATTGACTGTCATACTTGCGATAAATAAAGCTAGGACTAACATGTTCATCATTCGTTTCACTTCGAAAACCTCCCGCGTGTAACTTTATAGACTATTGTGTAATATTTTGTCGAATGCTTGCTTAAAAAAAATACAGTCTTAATATAATTAATCCTGCTGAATCTTGCTCAATTAAATTTTCCATCATTTGGAATCTCAATCTTAGTCGTAAAGCTGTTTGTCTAGAGTGTAACCTATCCATACATGATTTGTGTTGCGATCATGTTACGATTTTGTTAATTTCATGAACATATAAATCCTAATACTATGAAAAATGAAGACCTTGGCAAGGTCTTCATTGCTATTTTTGATTACTACACTTCATAATGACTGATCAGTCATTATATATTAAATGCATTATAGCACATAAGTAGTTACATAACAAGACTTTTTCGACATTATGTTCTATCATGTTACACTTCCCTCTTATCTTTCTATCATTTTCACACTGCAACTAACCTGCATCGCTGCATTATTGGCTCTAGGATATTGGCTGTTGTCTCTTGTAAACGACAACAGCCGCGGCATGACCGCGGCTGTTACTTTACTGCACTTTATAAAACTGATATGTCACGGTCTGGCTCAGCTGAGCTGGTCCTTGACGATCTTTTTCCCATGTTTTGAATCCTACATTGAAGAGATGCGGACTGACCAATGCTTCGGCCTGTAAGTGCCATGGCTCTTCTGTCATGACAACAACTAAATCACGACTACCTGTCTGGCCCCAAGACGATCTGCGATGTTCGTAATAATTACGAACCTGACCATTTTGCCAGTAGGTGCGAAGGCGTTCTGCCTTGATTTCTCCGACGAGTACGCCACCCTCGGGAGCTTTTTTCTGAATATCGCCGATAGTGCCAGACACTAATGGCAACTGCATAGCAAAGCCCTGAGGAGTACGATCATAGTCAAAGGCTACCTTGCCCATGGCTTTCGTTGTATTATTCATGGGGAAGCTTACCATAATGCCCGTATAGGCTGGCTGGTTATGTAATTTTTCATAAAGAAGTCCTGCGGTATAACCTGCACCGTTTGTCCCTACATAAACACTATAACCATTCTCTTTTCGCCCTAAAGGTTCAGGCCGAACTGCCAAACCACCGATGTGTGTTTCAAAATGTATGTTACCTAGGTTCTGGCGATAAAAAAGATAGTTTTCTAATAGCTGGCTACCGCCTTCACGGCCAAAGCCCCAGTTTATTCCGCTCGTATGTATGCCGAGTCCTGATTTATGAGCGTAATCCAGCGTTAAAAGCTCACCATTATACCCTGTTTTCTGTCCGCCTGTCAAATCGCTAATACCTGGCACTTGATCAAATAGGTCAATGGCATCAGGGTAAGGAAAGTGGAGGTACCTCATATTGCCAGCGCGTAAATTAGCACTTAAGGTCCCTGCTGAATCTGTATGAAAACCATAGCCTTCTAAATAGTTTTCATCAAAATGAGGGTGAAAACCAGTTAAGGTATCTTGCTCCTGGTTAGAACGCACCACTGTATGCCAGCGCATACCTGGCGCTAGATCCATATCTCCCCGCAGCTGTAGGTTGCGAGCATGAAAGGTATCACTCCAGAAAAACACCCCAACACTAGCATCCCAAGTGCCTTTGCCTGCCCCGATGTAAGGGAATGACCAACCTGGAGCCATTGACGTAGGTTCTATTTGTTGGGCGTGACTACTTGTGTGTGGCAACATGAAGAGCACGACTAAGGACATCATTAATTTCTTTACATTATTCATTTATACAACTCCCTAAGTCATTCCTTGTACTTCTTGTTGACATAGTATATCATATCAACATCTATTGTCACACTCCTATATATCCCAATCAATGTTCAGTATACGACAGTAGGCTGCCAAATATTCAAAATAATTAGTTTATTTCGAATATTCCCTCTTGTTTTTATTTCCAATTTTTGTTATTATAGGACTAGGCGATGCAGAACGTACGTGCGCCTTAAAAGGAGGATTTATTCATGTATAAACAGAATCATGACCGCATTGCCGCTCTTATTCCTACTTATACCGCAACAGGTGACACCACTACCATTATCAACACCAATGGTAGTACACAAACTCATAATACCAGTATCCATACCGTACTTAGACATTTGGCCCGTAGCCAAGCAACTGATCTTATTGCCCTCAAGCACAAAGCCGCTTGCGCCACTGGGCGTACCATCCTGCAGCCACTAGCCTTGGCACCTGGGCTTGTCCTCTGCCCGTTCAAAGTAAGGATCCCTCGGGTAGCTGGCGATACAAGCATCGGCTATATCAACTTTCATGCCGTCATCAGCGTGACTACCAATCCTAACAAGCCTTATCAATCCACAATTAAACTGACTGGCGGTACAGAACGATCAGTACTCTGGACACCTGGCACTGTCAAAAGATATTTGAAGGATGCCCGACTGGTTATATCCTACACTACCCCTGATACCACAATGCGCCCTGAACTGGCAATGATCGCCCAAAAACAAGTAGAAGTTATGTATGATCTTCTGATGTTTCAATCTCAATTACTCAGGCGTTCTCCTGACCATGACCTCATGCATATCCTGCCGTAATAAAACAGTTGGAGCAAAAGCTACAACTATCATTTCCAAAGCTTAGCTAACCAGTACATCATTTTGCTATTTGCGCTAGGATATTGAATGCCCTCGATCTTTGGCACGTCTACTTCTCGGCTATGAATGATATTGTCAGCATTTGCAAATAGTAACTGCTGCGCACGTTCTGGCCCAATCAGCCTGGTCATCTTGTGGACAGCTGAGGTTAGATTGGTATTTCGCTTCCCGATGCTGTGAGCATCTGAGCCAATGACATGGACCATATTATTGATAAGTAGTAATTCCGCCGTCGCCATAATACGTTTGCCCATCAGCCCCATGATGCTTGTCCCATTCATCTGAGATAATACACCAGTGGAAATCCACTGTGCCAAGATCTCGGGCTTTCTAGCAAGCTCTGGATGCCGTTCAGGATGAGCCAGAATGGGAGTTATGCCTCTGGCCTGAAGTGTGAAAAAAAATTCTTCCGCGAAACTGGGAATATGGATTGCCGGCAATTCCACTAATAGATACCGTCCGCTGTTAATACAATAGGCGCCTGGTCCTGTGAGTAAATCCAATATATCACGATACATGGCCATCTCTGCCCCGGGGAAAATACGTAGATCAATGCTTGCATCTTGAGCCGCTTTTTGTAGTCTTTCGCACTCTGTCAAAATTCTATCCCAAGCAGGCAGCCATTCCCCTTCGATGACATGGGGAGTGGCAACAATGCCTTTCGTACCATTTTCAGTAGCAATACGTAGCATTGCCAGGGACATTTCCATGTTTTTTGCTCCATCATCAATATTCGGCACAATATGGCTGTGTAGATCATACATTTGTTATGCCCCCCTTTTTTTTATCTGTAATCGTGTTCTTTATACATATAATAACAGTATATCATACGTGTCTCAGTGTTTTATCCCACTTTATGAAATCATTTCTTGTACTTTATTTCGACATAGTATATCATAAAACTTGTAATTACTACATATTATGCTATTTCGTGAAAGTAATAAAGGGGGATATTCTTTTATGTTCAGAAAAGGTTCTCGATTGTTAGCTTCTGGCGTGCTTGCTTCTGTAATGCTCAGTGGGCCGCAGACTGCTTTCGCTAGCAGTGATATCGACGTCAGCTACCGCTACTGGAAGCCCAGTATCAGCGCCAAGGCGGGACCGGCTCAATTTGGGGGGGTAAATGTGGATTGGTTAGATGCCAAGACGCAACTCGGCATTACCGACCAGAGCCTCAATGATCTACGTCTATCGTGGCGAATGAATGATAGTAGCAAGCTACAAATTGCTTCTTTCAGTGGTTCTTATAGCGGCACCGCAGCACCTAAATTTAGCATGAACGGTTACAATCTGTCAGCTGGTACTTTTAAAACAGATGTGGACGTCAAAGACCTGCTCGTGTCCTGGACAAAATATACCCATGAATCTGCTGGTGGCGATACCAGGTATGGTTATATGCTAGGCGTCAAAAATGTGCGCATTGATGATGCATCAAATCAAGTTGGTGGACCCTTGCATTTTACTAAAAATTTTAACATTACTTTCCCAACCGTTGGTCTCGTCATTGAAACAGGTCGCAGAAGTCCGATTAGCGGCTTTGCTGCGTTATCAGGAGCGTATGCTGGTAGTAAAGGGTCTTTCTATGACGCAGAAGTTGGCGCCAAAGCTTTTGTCGATAACAAAAAGACGATCAGCGCCTCTGTTGGTTATCGCTATCTGAAAATTAAGGCTGAAAAAACCAATGGGGACAAGCTCGATATTTCAATGAGCGGACCTTTTTTCGGGATAGAAAAAAAGTTTTAGCTTCCTAACATTTATAATCATTACCCACTGCTATCATATTTATATAATATAAAGAAGTGTTATACTCTCTAATTGCGTTAAAAAGCTGGTGCTACATGATCATGTAACACCAGCTTTTTGATAGCAAACATCTCATGCAATGGCATCATGAATTAAATAGATTGTCCTGGCTAGTCAAATATGATAAGGTAAACTATACAATAAAATCATCCTAATCGTTGGAAGGAAAACTTGGGAGGTATCATGAACAGACGACTGAGACTACTTACTTTCTGTATATGCTGTTATCTCTTAGTAACTACAACGCTGACAGCCTGTGCTTTTCCCGTAGACCAGCATGAAGCCATTACCATTGAACAGCTAGCCGAAGTGACCGATGATTCGGCAAATGAAGTACGGCAAGCTGCCAATGCCACTACACTCTTATTGGCAAACAAAACGGGTCTGACCTTAGAAAAACCAGTGAATCTCGTGTTGACCCCCGATCGAAAATCCTATATTACAGAGGCCATCACTCGATTCCATATGAGTGAGTTTGAAGTCGAAAAAGTAGCTCGAGGAACCGACGCCTTGGCTGGCACAAATTTGATCATTGTCGATATGAGTGGTGTTCCCACTGTTCGGCAAAAAACATTTTTAATTGCTCATGAACTTACTCATCAATATCAGCGCCAAATTGCCGGCAATAAAGCCCAGCAAGTCATGTGGCTATTAGAAGGAATGGCCGAAACAGTGGGAGCAGAGGTCGTTGCTCAGCAAGGCTATTTTAGACTCGATCAATATCAAAACAATTGGCAAACAGGCTTACAAAAAACAGTCGCGAAACCACTTCTGAGTGAACTCGAAACTAGAGACGGCTGGTCACAATCCATTTCAAAGTACAGCTCCCCAATCACCTACAAAACAGCCGGTCTTGCCGTTCTAGCGCTTACCGAGGAATTTGGGCAGCAGAAAGTCTTGGACTATTTCAAGGGTCTGGGACGAGGGGAAAATCCCGAAACAGCTTTCCAAAATGCATTCGGCATGTCAATAACGGACTATGAGAGTCGGTTTATGGATCGCCTGCGTAAAGCTTCCTAACTATTTAATTGATGCCTACTCCTATGATCTCTATAAAACGCTAAAAAGCTGGTGCTACATTTTATTTTAAATGAAGCAACCAGCTTTTTTAATATTTATTTCCAATAGCGTGAATGCATACTCAACTGTCTCTTGATACCTAGAGGAATTTTTGCCTCTGCTCGTCCCAATCGGTAACCAAGATACTTAACGGCGGTACGCACGAGCGCCCCAAGAATGAGTAGCCTATGGTGATGCTGCCACAAATAGCGTAGCTCCGAAACTACATAACGAAGCCCCTGCCCCTCAGCCTGACCAAAACTTTTCTGAAGCCAAGCCTCTCTGACATGAAATACTCCCGTATCAAAATAACGTTTACACTCCTGTACCAAACTATAGCCATGAGAATGATACACCTGAGCCTCGGCGCAATAAGCCACACTCCAGCCAGCAAGTATCATTTTGCCGGCTACATACATATCTTCGCCCAAAATAGTATCCCCGGGAAATCCGCCTATCTTGGCTAAAGCAGAACACCGATAAGCAGCAAATGAATTAGATATAAAGGCCGTCTTAATTCCCAGATCCTCAGCATCCGCTAGCGATTTAACCCTACTCTTACTAGGATAATTACATAAACGAGCATACTCCTCTAGGGGCATTGCCCCCTTGTGAGGGAGTTGTCTACCATAAGCTGCCCCAATACTCTCATCAGCTAAACAAGCTACCAAGCGACTGATCGATAATACATCAACTAAGATTGTATCCTGCGTCAGAAATACAACCAGATCCGCCTCTGGCACCATGTCTACGCCTCGCTGACGCGTTAGGCCATGATTAAACTCATTCCGATGGATGGATACCACTTCAAAACCAAACTTCTTGGCCAGTATTACAGTATCATCACTTGAGCCAGAATCAATGACAATCTTCCTGTGCAATGGAATGATCTGAAGTGATACAGACTCCAACAACTGCTGAAACCGATCCCCACCATTGAGAGTAGGAATGATTAATACTATCTTATACAAAACCATACCCCGTTTCTCAAAATTTAGTAAAAGGATAAGAGGTCAGTCCTATTCCATATACAATTCTATTAAACAAATTTTCACAATTACAAGTTTCACCCGATCTTATATTATTAATCCAGCTAACCATCCTTTTGATGTTAACTACTCTACAGAGCGTACAAAAAAGTGAGCCTAGTGCAAATTTTAGAACCACTTTCGTCATATAGTTTTAGACTGGGCTGTAACAACATTATAACCTTCCATTTACTATTTTACATTAAATTTGACTATCAGCGTAGTTATCCAAATAATAAATATAGTTCATTGAGGAGAAAATAAGATATAAATTCCCCTACAAGGATCATCAAGTTCTTTCTAGCCCCTTAAATGGAACACATCATAGTCGTAAATTTTTTAGGAGGCATAAATGAACTTTATAAAACACTTCTCGCTTAATAAAATTTTTACTAATTGGACAATTATTGTAATCATAATACTACTGTTTTTGCTTTTTTTGACACCTCAGGTCTTTGCTGAATCTCCAGCCAACAAAAGTGGAAAACCGCTTATCCCAGCTGAAAATTTCCTTGGTGATGATATTGGAATCAAAGTAAATGCTGCAGTTGCTGCACTTAATCAGGAGCCTGGAATCATAACAGTATCTATTCCAGGTGAAATTCGCACACCTATACATATAGGAGTAGGGCAGATTCTCCAATTTGGTCCTGGTACCTGGCAATGTAGTGCAGCACCTGGTATCACCCTAGATAATGCATCACAAGTCATTGGGGCTGGCGTCTTTAGAACAAAACTCATACTTGCTTCTTCGAGTATAGGCCCTTTATTACAAAGTAAAGGTTTCGGTAGACTTGCAAGTAAAAGCGAAGCAGAGCTTGCAACGGAAAATCACTCACTTGATGGGGACGACAAGAGTCTTCCAGGGGTGAAATACATTCAGATTCGTGGTCTCACCCTTTATGGTGATAAAAGCAACCATTCTACCCCTACAAATGGAATCGAAATCTTTGGATTGTGGTATTGGCTCGAGAATTTATCAATTGAGAACTTTTCGGGAGATGGACTCGTCACTCAATTTATCACAGCCGCAGGAGTGTCTGGTAATGACGCTATGGAGTCATATTTTACGAATATAAAACTGCTCAACAACGGCGGGAACGGCTGGACATTAAAAGGTCCTCATGACTCCATTATTTCAGGCGTCATTTCGGCAAAAAATGGCGAATGGGGAATTGATGTAATGCATGAAGATGGGCATTATAGTGGTGGGGGCGCAATGTTCACGAACACACACCTGTACAGCAATAAGATGGGGTTACGAACAGCACCAGGCGCAAACATTCTTGCATTTGGGCTAGAGAGCGAAGCAAATAAAGGTGTTGGATTACTTTTGCGTTCCAATGATTCCGTCATTTATGGAACTTTCTATGCTAACGGTACATATGGAATACAAATTGGTGAGCAGGCATTTTCCGCAGGCGCTAACGTGCTCAATGTTCAAGTACACAATAACCATATTGCACAAATTAACTGGGAACGTAGTGCTGGCTACAATACTCTCAATGGCTCAGTGTTTCCGATGGAAGGGCAAAAATATTATGAGTCATCTCCAATACCTTCCGATCAAGTACTCACTGCTGGACCTCAAGATTCATCTGTAACAGCTTCCCACATATTATCCTTAGAAAAAACTTACCGGATTATAATTGGTACCCTTTTCATAATTGTTGCCACTTGTATTACTTATATAATTATTGCTAAAATTAAAAAATGATTTTTTCAATATTCTCAGTTGCTCCAGGACTTCCATCATAATGACTTATATTATTAATTGAGCCAAGCGCACAGTTTCGCGCGGCTGTCGCCATATAATATTAGACGTAAGTTATAACTATATTATAACTTATCATCTAATATTTGACATTAAATTTAAATATCGGTATAATGAACGAAATAATATATATATAATTAAGTCAAGTGAAGGATATTAACTATTCCTGTAGGGATAGTTAATATCCTTCACTTAAATGCTTAATGCGACACATCAAAATAATACATTATTGAGGAGGTATAAATGAACTTCATCAAACGTTTTTCGTCAAAAATCAATAAAAACGATTGGACAATTATTGTGGCTATATTGTCACTATTTTTGGCTTTTTGCACGCCCCAAGCCTTCGCTGAATCTTTAGTAGGCAAAGGAGGGGAACAGCGTATCGCAGCTGAAAATTTCCCTGGTGATGATATTGGAGCCCAAATAAACGCCGCAGTTGTTGCACTTAATCAAGAGTCCGGAATAATAACAGTAACAACTCCAGGTGAAATTAGCACACCTGTACAGCTAGGGGTAGGACAAATTCTCGAATTTGGTCCTGGTATTTGGCAATGTAGTGCAGCACCTGCTATAACTCTAGATAATGCATCACAAGTAATTGGAGCTGGTGTCTTTCTAACAAAGCTTATACTTGATCCTTCCAGCATGGGGCCCTTGTTACAAAGTAAAGATTTTAGTAGACTTGCAAGTAAAAGCGAAGCCGAGCTTGCAACGGAAAATCACTCTCTTGCTGGAGACTACAAGAGTCTTCCAGGAGTGAAATACATTCGGATCCGCGGCCTCACCCTTTATGGTGATAAAAACAACCATTCTACCCCCGCAAATGGAATCGAAATCTTTGGGTTGTGGTATTGGCTCGAGGATTTATCAATTGAGAACTTTTCGGGAGATGGGCTAGTCACTCAATTTATCACAGCCGCCGAAGTGACCGGCAATGACGCTATGGAGTCATATTTTACGAATATAAAACTGCTCAACAACGTGGGGAACGGCTGGACCTTAAAGGGACCTCACGACTCCATCATTTCAGGCGTCATTTCGGCCAGAAATGGTGGTTGGGGAATTGATGTAATGCATGAAAATGGGTATTATAGTGGCGGGGGTGCCATGTTCACGAATACCCACCTGTACGGTAATAAGATGGGATTGCGAACAGCACCAGGAGCCAATATTCTTGCCTTTGGACTAGAGAGTGAAGCAAATAAAGGAGTTGGATTGCTGTTGCGCTCCAATGACTCCGTCATCCAAGGAATTTTCTATGCCAATGGCACATATGGAATACAAATCGGCGAGCAGTCAATGTACGCAGGCGCTAACGTGCTCAATGTCCAAGTACATAATAACCATCTCGCACAAATTAACTGGGAAAGTAGCGGCGGTTACAATACACTATATGGTTCAATTTACCCAATGGAGGGACAGAAATATTTTGAATTGCCTCCAACACGTTTCGATCAAGTACTTACTGCTGGCCCTCAGAATCCATCGACAACAGCGTCACAATATTTCCCTGGGGGTATACAATTTGACAATGAAGGTAACATAAATGGCATAAAAAATTTGTCGAGTTCTTACCAAAACCAGATATCATTCTTAGAGACAAGGTTAGCATTATTAGAAAAAAAATCCGCAATCGCAATAGGTATACTTTTCATAATAGCCGTCGCTTGTATCGCTTATGTAATTATCAATAGAATAAAAGGACAAAAAACTTTACAAAGATAATCACCGCCTGCGGGCGGCTTTTATTTTACCATTTGTACCAATTGCTTGCACTTACCCTCACCATAATTTTGATCAACCTTTAAATGCAATATATATAGTCGTATTATACCAACAATACCCAAAAACAAAACAGCTGTAGCATATGCTACAGCTAAAAAATATTGATACTTGTTTATCCTATTTATACGAGTGCTTCGGCGGTAAATAAGCAATTTGATTAGAAAAAATGGCCACATAGAGATTAAACTGCCTAATATAAAGCAAATGTGGAGGTGAAAAAATGACTCCTCTCGTAACGCAAGTGATAATACCTAAGGCATGTCCTATTTACTTTATTTCTTTCGTGAATGATCCTCATGAAACTATTACCGAGTGGTATTTTCACGTATTCTATCTCCCGAAGATTCTTGCCGATGAATGTGATTGGATTGAACCTATAGAGTAAAAAGAGCAATCTTTGGGAGGAATTTGAAGATGTTATGGCTAATACTAGTTAAAATAGTAGTTTACGGGTATAGGAGAAATCATGGGGCAAAAACAATACTGGAATATTGTTAAGGGTTTAGGAATTATTGCAATAGTTATTGGCCATACAGGGTCACCGCTATGGACCTATGTTTATATGTACCATCTAGCATTATTTTTCTTTGTGTCAGGTTATTTATATAAAGAAAAATATTCGCCCGATCCGTTTGGATATATTGCGAATCGTTTACGGCGCATATGGTGGCCTTTGGTGCAATATGGTGCTGTTTATGCATTGCTGCATAATGTATTTTTACGAATTAACATTTACAGTAATCTTAGTGATATTCCTAAAGTTACTCCAATGAAGGAATATCATCTCTATGATTTATTCGTTGCGATCAAACAAATACTGTTTATGCAAAGCATAGAAGAAATGGGAGGAGCAATGTGGTTTATTTTCCCATTATTTATGGTAATGGCATGCTTTTGTTTTATCCAAAAATTATCACTAATTGCTAAAGGATGGAAGCGTGAAGTAATTGTGGCTTCATTAGTGATCATTTCTGGACTATTGGGTATTTGGCTGTTCAATGGAAAAATTAAGCTTGAATATCGTTTGGATGTATCTTTACTTGTTCTTCCTATCGTATATGCAGGATTTTTAACTAGGAGAGTTTGGGATCGGTTTCCGTTAAAATGGTACGTAGCATTAATAACTTTGATAACCGTTATTGTTATTTATAAATATACAGGATCATTTATTTCTCTCGCTCAGCAGATATTAATTGGCCCTAAATGGTTTTTTCTAGCCTCATTTGCCGGTATCTATTTTAATCTTTATTTAGCAAAAATAATACAATCGTCACAAGCAATAAGCCGCCGAATTGCTTATTTAGGAGAACAAAGTTTTCATATTATGGCACTTCATTTTCTTTCTTTTAAGATCATTAATGTTGCCTATGTCATGTTTTATGATAAACCATATCATTGGATTGCTAAGTTCCCATTTATTGATTCTAATTGGTGGATTGCATATACAGTAGCGGGTATAGTTGGCTCTGTGGTATGCGTTGAGGTTTTTGCTTATTTTAAATCTAGATATAAAAAATATATGAATATCGACGTGACAGTTTAATTTTTACATTTGAGCCGTAAGGCTCTATTTTTATGAGGTGATCCACATGCCACATGAACCATGCCGTCAATAGACGGTTATAGTATCCCTATTTCATCCTCAACAACCTTTCTTTTAAAATTTTGCACCGAATAACAAAGACGATCATACAAACATTGCCTGATATGTAAATTTTCTGCACGCCTGACTGTTCTCTTTACCGTTTTTGCGCAATATTCTCTATCAATCTTATATGCTGTGGCATAAGCCGCTCTATATCATAATTAGCCTTAATCGTTTCGCGAGCATTTGCACCAAGAATAGCCCGACGAGCTTTATCGTCTAAAGCCTCCTCAATACGGTCTGCCAGCTCATGTGGTTTAAAGAAATCAACCAATAAACCATTTTGTCCATCACGCACCACCTCACGTACTGGTGGAGTATCTGACGCCACTAAGGTACAACCACAAGACATGGCTTCAAGCATCGACCAGGATAATACAAAGGGACGAGTCAAATATACATGGACACTAGAGGCTTGTAAAACTTTACGATAGTCTCCATAGGGCAACGGCCCTGTAAAATGTAGACGATTCATATCATAAGAGAACTTTTCCAGTATCACTGCTTTATAACTTTTACCACTTGGATGAGGCACGCCATAGGCAACATGTTCAGCCCCCACAATCACCACATGGCAATTGGGACGTCGTTTCAATAATAATGATACCGCCTCCATAAACTGTGGAAATCCCCGGTATGGCTCCATGCCACGTCCCACATAAGTAACAATTTCTTTTGCCTCAGTTAAATCCAATTTGACAGTTGGCAAGATCAATTTAGCGTTTGGATCTGGCCGAAAAACACGCGCATCCACCCCATCATGAATAATACGAATTTTATTACGAAATTCGAGGGGAAACTGACTATGTTGCCAATAAGTAGGGCTAACACCAGCATCGCAACTATCTAATTCTTGTAATACAACCATATTTTTAGTACGAATACGACACTCATCATCAATTGACATTTCTTCACTGGGATCAAAATCTGCATCGGTACCATGAACATGATAAAACCATTCAAAATATCCCATGATGGGTACCTTAGGATATAAATCTCGCACATACATACTAGCACCAAAACCTGAATGCCCATAAATAATATCAGGTTCAAACCCCTGTTGTTTGAGTACCAGTCCAGCACGGTAAGCAGCTTGCCCTTGAAGAACTGCTCTTTCCAGATAGCGAATATATTGATGAGTTTCTTTTCCTGGTTCTCTAGGTTCTGTATATACAATCTTATGTACACCTGGTATCTCAACATCTTTGCGACCTGTTAAATAGACGACCTGATTACCAGGCTGGCTGGCCAAATGGGCGGCCATACGGCCAAATTGGGCAGGAAAATTTTGATGAATAAATAAATAGCGCATACAATCACTCTCTTTATATCAATATATTCAAAAATATAACCACTAGGACACAACGAACACCAAGGACTCTGTTCCTTTGCGTACCGCTCAAGCGGTATTGTGACCTAGTGGTTGATAAAAAAATTACTTAGTTTTTTCTTGCTGACTATATAGATTATAATAATAGCCCTTACTAGCCATCAGTTCATCATGAGTACCTTGTTCTACAATAGCCCCCCGCTCCATGACAAAGATAACATCGGAGCGACGCACCGTTGACAAACGGTGGGCAATCATGATCATGGTACGACCGGAAGCCATGGCATCTAAATTATTCATAATAATGCGCTCTGACTCATAATCTAAGGCACTCGTTGCCTCATCAAAAATCAGCACCTGAGGATCGGTCATCAGAGCGCGGGCAATGGCAATCCGTTGCCGCTGCCCCCCTGACAATAAGGCCCCTCGTTCACCAACAGGCGTATCATATCCCTTGGCTAGTTCACTGATAAATTCATGAGCCCCGGCAATGGTTGCCGCCCTCACTACCTCTTCCATGGTAGCATTAGGCTCAGACATCGCGATGTTAGCTTTTATTGTACCGCCAAACAAGAAATTTTCCTGTAGTACCACGCCGATTTGTCGCCTCAGCCACGCGGGTTCTACTTGCACCAAATCAACACCATCAATGAGCACACGCCCCGATTCGGGCACATACAAACGTTGTATTAACTTGGTCAAGGTACTTTTTCCTGAGCCAGACCGACCAACAATCCCCACACGCATACCCGCTTTAATATGTAGCCCCACTTGCCTTAATATTTCGTTTCCGTCTTGTCGATAGCGAAAGCTTACACGATCAAGGAGAATATCCCCAGATAATGCTGGCAAAGTCGTTCGTCCAGGATTGAAAGCAGGCTCTGCTGTTTCATTCATAATATCCCCTAAACGATCGACAGACACCATCGTCTGCTGAAAATTCTGCCACATATTAACTAGGCGCAGAATAGGAGCAATGACCTGGCCGGCAAGCATTTGGAAGGCAATCAGTTCACCAACGGATAATTTATCATCCATCACCGCATGAGCTCCCACCCACAAAATAGCAATCGTAAATAAATTTTGAATCAGGGAACCGATATTGCCAGCAATGTTGCCAATATTAATGGAAGCAAAGGCCGTCTTGGCATATCGCGCGAGCAGGCCCTCATACCGATCAATAAACTGCTGTTCTACCGCTAGAGATTTCACCGTCTGAATCCCTGTGACCGTTTCAATTAAAAATGACTGATTTTCCGTGCCCGCAAAAAAACGTTGATTAAGCCGTCTACGAAAAATAGGCGTTACTATTAAACTAAGTAATACATATAACAGCACTGCCACCAGTGTCACGACACTTAACATTCCGCTGTAAGTAATCATCACAACAACATACACCACTGCAAAGACCGTATCTAATACCACAGTAAGGGCGGTCCCTGTAATAAACTGACGTATCGTATCCAGTTCCCGTACCCTTGAGACCACATCCCCTACTTGCCAAGTTTCAAAATACTTAATCGACAAAGCAGCAATATGTCGAAACAGTTGACTCCCTAAGGTTACATCAATTTTACTCGTCGTATGCGTAAATAAATAGGACCGCAGGGCTGTCATCCCGGCCTGAAACAAGCCCACAAACAGCATACCAACTAACAAAACATCCAAAGTATTGGTGCTACGATGCACCAATACTTTATCAATAATAACCTGTGTGAATAACGGGCTGGCTAAGCCAAATAACTGCAACAAAAAGGATATAAATAAAACTTGCATAAAAAAGCGCTTGTAACGCATGATAACGGGAAAAAACCAGCTTACCCCAAAGCTGCGTATTTTCTCCTTCAATGGATAATCACGCGCCAACAGAATAATTTCCCCACTCCACACCGCAAAAAACTTTGCCACAGTCACCGTAAAAGGATGAGGTTGCAGAGGATCAATAATAGCCACCTTATCCCCATCTGTTTGGGCTATGACAGCAAACTTTCCATTGGTGAGAACAGCGATTGCTGGTAGGGGTAATTTTGCGAAAACAGCTCGTTCTGGGCGTATCAAGCGTGCTTTGAGGCTCAATTCTTTGGCAGCACGCAGTAACGTCAGAGCGTCCATTCCCTCGGGTGACACGACATAGGCCCGCTGTAGTTGCTCCCGTTCAGTCGAAATACCCAGGATACGTGCTGCAACCACCAGACACTCTAGTGCCGTATCCACGCGGCGTCCTGTCACTTGTTTGGCATTTAGCATAACGATTTATCTCTCCCTTAAGCCTTCACTCTGATACTTGCGGAACGGATCCAAGAAGAACTCAATAATGCGTTTTTGACGAATTTTGATTTCAGCTGTCACCGACATCCCTGGGCTCAAGAGCACATCCCGATCACTCACCGATACATGTCCTTTGTCCAAACTTAACATAACTCGATACTTCATATCTTTATTTTTGTCCTTGTCATCTACTATAGCATCTGGACTAATCTCCGAAACTTGGGCATCAATGGTGCCAAATTTTTGGAAATTAAAGGTTTCCACCTTTACTTCTGCTTGCTGTCCCATTTGGACAAAACCAATATCCTTATTTGCAACCCACGCTTCTACTTCTAATACCACATCTTCAGGGACAATCACCATCAGAGCCTGAGCCGCCGTTACGACACCGCCGACAGTATGTACTGATAGTTGCCCAACCTTCCCCTCTGTAGGTGCCACAATACGCGCCAAACGATTTTTTTCACCGGCTTTTTTTAATTCCTCCGTATATTGTAGCAGTTGCTTCCGATCCTCTGTTAATTTTGTATCAACGTCTTTATCATATCCGGCTGTTGCATTGGCAATATTTTCTCTGCTTTGCGCCAAGGCTGCCTGATTTTTGGCAATTTCCCCTTCTTGTGCTGCCAAAGTTTGCTCAATTTCCATTCTCTTGGCTCTTTGGTCCAACAATTGAAAGTAGGCCACCGCATTCTGTGTGTACAGAGTTTCACTTCTGTCTTCCTTTTCCTGTGCGATATCCATCTGCTGTTTGTATTTAAGCCGGTTGATACGGGCTGTTTCCACCATAGCCGCGCTTTGTTCTACGCCAGCCTGAGCACCGGCTAGTTTTGCCTGTCGCTCAGCGGCCCAGCTTTGGTACAAACTGAGCTGCGCCGCCACATCTTTAGGGTCTAAATCAGCACTTTGGGGTGGTACAAAAGATTGCCCTGTTTTCTGAGCCATCAAACGATCAATTTCCAGATTATAATAGGCAATCTGCTTTTTAATGCCCATCACATCAGCCTCGGAAATAGTTTGATCCAATTCCACGAGCAAATCGCCTTTTTTCACGGTTTGACCTTCTTTTACATAAATGCGCTTTACCACACCTTTGTCTTCAGCCTGTACTACTTGTACCTGACCGACAGGTATAATTTTGCCAGTAGCCACTGCCACTTCATCAACATGACCAAATATTGCCCACAATAAACCACCAGTCACCAATGCAATAATGGAAAATAACAACATGCGTCCGACTGGCGAGGGTGGCGTTTCTGTCACTTCAAGGACAGCGGGTAGGAATTCCGTTTCTGCACTACCCAATTGCCCTTTTTCTTTGAACGTAAACCAACTTTTCATATTAAATCTCATATTACCCCTCTTGTTGTAAATATAAATGATGATATAAACCTTGAGCAGCGATTAGCTGCTCATGTGTACCAGCTTCTACCAAACAGCCACGATCAATAACCGCAATTACGTCACAATGCTGTACTGTGGACAAACGATGAGCAATCATAAACAAGGTCCGTCCAGCACAAATTTCATCCAAATTATCCATGATAATGCGTTCTGATTCATAATCCAAGGCACTGGTTGCTTCATCAAAAATCATAATGCGAGGATTGGTTAATAGTGTCCGCGCAATCGCCACCCGTTGCCGTTGTCCCCCGGATAGAGCCGTTCCCCGCTCGCCTACTTTGGTATCATAACCCTCAGATAATTCCAAGATGAACTCATGAGCACCAGCTACTTTGGCTGCGGCAATGACCTCTGCCATGGAAGCACTGGGACGAGTCAAGGCAATATTATCCCGCACACTAGAGTTAAATAGATAATTTTCCTGCAGAACAACACCAATCTGGGATCGTAGCCACCCTGCTGGCATAGCCCCAATATCCTGACCATCGATCAACATCTGTCCCTGCTCTGGTATATACATCCGTTGTATTAATTTCGTCAGGGTACTCTTACCTGAACCAGAACGTCCAACAATCCCTACCCGGGTTCCCGCGGGAACATGAAAGGAAATATCTTTCAGCACGACTGGCATATCTAGGCGATAGCGAAAAGATACCTCTTTAAATGTAACTTCGCCTTTTATCCCTGGCACATCCGGCCTTACTTTGGCAAGCACTGGTTCGGCTCTGGTATTCAAAATATCACTCATCCGTTCTATGGACAAGACCGTTTGTTGGAAATTTTGCCACATGCCAATTAAGGTTAGAATTGGCGCATTGGCTTGTGCCGCGAGCATCTGAAAAGCAATTAATTGCCCTAGCGTCAAGGCGCCGTCCATCACCATATGACCACCCATCCATAAAATACTCATGGAAGATATTAATTGCAGAACACCGGCACTACTATTAATGGTAATACCTAGCTTTGCACTATCGAAAGTTTTACTGACATACCGTGATAATAAGTGTTCCCACCGATGCACAAACTGCGGCTCGAGAGCTAAGGATTTAATGGTTTGCATACCAGTAACAGCCTCAATCAGAAAGGCATTATTCTCCGCCCCTGTGGCCCAGACTGCCTCTAACCGTTTACGGAAAATAGGCGTTACCACAACATTCAACACAATGTAGAAGGGAACGATCGCGAGAGAAAGCCATGTCAACGGGGCACTGAAATAAAACATAACAGCAACGAATACAATGGAAAATACCACATCAAGCACTACCGTAATGGCAGTACCTGTCAAGAATTCTCGAATACTGGACAATGCGCCAATGCGCATCATCGTATCCCCGACACGCCGATGTTCAAAATAGGGCAAGGGCAAGGCTGACAAATGACGAAATAGACGAGAACCTAAAATAACATCCAACTTATTGGTCGTGTGCGTCAATAAATAGGTCCGCAAAATACTCAATCCACATTGGAAAAAGCTGAGAACAAACAACGTACCTGCTAAAATATCCAGTGTCGAGATCCCATGACTCCCCAGCACTTTGTCAATAATAACTTGGGTAAATAAGGGCACCACTAAACCGAATAGTTGCAAAAAGAAAGAAGCAACAAATACCTCGGCAAAATAGCGTTTGTAGTGGAGAATGACGGAATAAAACCAGTCTAGGTTATACTTCTTGACAATCCGCCGCCAATCAAACTTCTGGGTAAAGACCACGAGTTCACCGCTCCACTGGGCAGCGAATTCCTCGATGGGCATCGCCAGCGGTCTCTCAAGGGTCGGGTCAGAGACAAAAACATTATTATCATCATTCCAACCTAATACAGCGAAATGTCCATCTGTCATATGGGCAATCATCGGTATGGGAATGCTCGGCAACTTTTCCACCTGAGTGGTCATGATGACAGCTTTAAATTTATATATTTTGGCTAACTTTATTAGCAATTGTATATCAGCAGGATCTTTACCCCGGTGTTGATTTATGGTTTCCTCAGAAACATTCACACCCAAATAGCCGGCAGCAGTGACAAAACAGGCCACTGCACTGGCCTCTATCTGGCCTTCTGTTCTCACTTGTATATCTAATGACATTCTATACCTCATATGTAAAAACTTTATTCTAATATCCTTACTTATTATCGCAGAAATCACCAAAATGGTCAATCGGTATTTTCCCTGAAAAAGCCCTCAAACCCTTAAACAGCTTATATAACTTTGGATGGAAATGAATACAAGGAAAAACGGTACAGTCCCTAAGGACTGTACCGTTTTATACTTTGATCGAATTATGCTGTTTTCAAAGCATTCGTTTTAGTGTCATAGGTGTAGCTAGTAGTACCCACTGTGAATTTATCTGCAGCTACCCAATTATTAATTGTCAAGGTGTCAGTACCAATCGTCAATACCAAATCAGTACTAACTATTGCGCCCTTCACAGTAGAAGCGTCTAGTCCAGCAGTATAAAGCATTACAGTGTCGGTTGTATCCATGTCTTTAATAACATCGTTGCCGTCACCTTTGCCAAACCAGAAGACATCAGCGCCAGTACCACCAGCTAAGGTATCATTGCCAGCTGTACCACCCCATAGGTTGTCATTACCTGCGCCACCAGTAAGTACATTGTCGCTCGCATTACCACGTAGGTAAGCGTCGCCAGTAGCAGTACCAATACCAGTAAGTGTAGCGTTTTCTACGCTTACGAATTTAGTCGTGTCATACAAATTGATTGTTTGATTACCAGTAATAGTACTAGCATCTAACGTATCAGTACCAGTACCACCATCAACAAATGTAACTGTATTACTGTAAGTAATGCTATCATCGCCACCAAAACCATAGACATAAGAATTTTTGCCAGCACTTGCCAAAGAATCATCTGTACTAGTACCAGCTGCTACTGTGAAGGCAGCATTGTCTGTTGTTTTGAAAGTAGGAGCATTAGCTACGCCATTAGCAATTGTTAATGTAGCAGTTGAACCAGCAATACCAACTACAAGATCAGTACTATTCGCTGCTACTGTATATGTCAAATCAGCTTGCTTTGCATTGTAGAAATTTACAGTATCTGTAGCGCTTTGATCTTGCAACGTATCATTGCCGTCACTTGTACCAAACCAAATTACATCTGCAGCAGTAGCATCTGCAGTACCAAGAGCAGAACCAGCAGAAAGAGTATCATTACCGCCTAAACCGCCCCAAATATTATCGTTACCAAGGCCACCAATCAATACGTTGTCGCCAGCATTTCCACGAAGGAAGTCATTACCAGCGCCACCAGTTGCATTTTCAATACTTTTGTATTTAGTAGTATTAGCTAACTCAATCGTCACATCACTAGGAACACCAATAGCAGTTACTGTGTCATTACCATCAGTTGTACCTTGATAAATGCTAGTAGTAGTTGTATATCCAGCAGTCGTACCATTCACAGCAGCTACTGTGAAGCCAACAGCATTATCTGCTGTTTTGAAAGTAGGAGCAGTAGCTACACCACCAACAATTGTTAGTGTATCAGAAGAACCAGTAATACCAACTATAAGATCAGTACCATTAGTTGCTACTGTATATGTCAAATCAGCTTGCTTTACATTGTAGAAGTTTACAACATCTGTAGTGCTTTGATCTTGTAAAGTGTCAGCGCCGTCACCTTTACCAAACCAAATTACATCAGTACCAGCATCTTGAGCAGCACCAGTACCAGCATCAAGAGTATCTTTACCGCCTATACCGCCCCAAATATTATCGTTACCAGCGCCACCAATCAATACGTTGTCGCCAGCATTTCCACGAAGGAAGTCATCACCAGTGCTACCAGTTGCATTTTCAACATTTTTGTATTTAGTAGTGTCAGCCAATTCAATCGTAACTGCTTCTTTTGCAGCTGATGCAGTATAAACGACTGTATCAGTGCCTGTACCACCGTCAATATATTTAGCAACTGTATCTTTATCGTATGTGATTGTATCATTGAGATCAAGGGCATATACATATGCATCTTTAGTACTAGCAGTGCTTGTAGCAGCATTAGTACCTAATACTACATTAATATCAGTGCCATTCACATCTTGGAACTTAGTATTTGCAGTTATAGCACCAACACCAGTAAGAGTGATCGTATCAGCCGCACTTGTACCGACTACTATAGCACCACCAACTATATTAAAAGTAGCTTTATCAGCAGTAACGCCTAATTTAAGAGTGTCAGTACCACTTGTACCAAAACCAGTCACTGTATCAGTGCCATCACCAACATTAAATTGAACGACATCGTTACCAGTATTAAGAGTCAAAGTATCGTTGCCAGCGCCACCAATAAGAGTGTCACCTTTAACACCAGCTAGCAAAGTATCGTTGCCAGCACCGCCATCTAATAGATTGGCGGCACCTTGATTTGCAATCGCAATTGCCGCGTTACGAGCTGCTGCGTATTCAGTAGTTGTTGCTACTGATGCATTATAAGCAGTTGTGTAAGCAGCTGCGTATTCAGCAGTTGTTGCTAATGATGCATTATAAGCAGCTGTGTATTCAGCATATGTTGCTATTTTTGTATCATAAGCAGCTTTGTATTCATCAGTTGTTGCTAATGATGCATTATAAGCAGCTTTGTATTCAACAGTTGCTGATAATGATGCATCATAAGCAGTTTTATAATCAGTAGTTGCTGCTAATGATGCATTATAAGCAGCTGTGTACTCAGTAGTTGTTTCTAATGAAGCCTTATAAGCACTATCATAAGCAGTTTTGTAAGCAGCGTTCGTAGGGTCAACATTAGCAGCAGTACCAGCTTTAGCAGCAGCAGTAGCAGCAGCAGTCAATTCAGCAGCCGTAAAAGTAGTAGCCAAACCTGCAGTTTCAGCAGTAGTTAAATTACCAGCAGCAAGCTTAGCAGCAGTTACAGCAGCATCTTTAGCTGCAGTGATATCAGTCGCAGTGCAAGCAACCTGACCTGCAGTAGCAGCAGTAGCCAATTCAGGAACCGTAAAAGTAGCAGCCAAACCTACAGCAGCAGCAGCAGCTTTTTCAGTCGAAGTAAAAGTAGCAGCCAAACCTGCAGTTTGAGCAACAACTATTTCAGCAGCAGCAGCAGCAGTACCAGCAGTAGCAACAGCGTTCAAACCGGCAGTCGCGCCAAGACCCTTAGCTGTAGCGATTTCAGCTGCAGTAAAAGTAGCAGTGTAACCAGCAGCAATTGCACCAGGTGTTGCTGCTGTAACAACAGCAGTACCATCTAAGGTATCATTACCATCGCCACCATATAATTTATCTCCGCCACCGTTACCGACTAAAGAATCATTACCAACACCACCAGTGATTGTATCAGCTTGAATACTACCAGTGATCGTGTCATTTCCAGTAGAACCTGTGATGTTCCAATTATCTACACCTGTATCTGTTAAAGGTGTAGCAGTTACTGTTGTATAATTTTTTGTGATTATTGCCATTCTAGAAAATCCCCCTTAAAATTTTATTTTTTATAAATACGCTATGATAACAGATTCTAACACATAATTTGAACCTGGAACATTCCCCCTCTACTGAAATACCGCAGCACATTAATTACCCTTATTAAAATACCAAAAATTATCTATTGCCAATTATATCATGTATTTTTAGTAAATTAAAGGTTTAGATAAAAAAATAACCAGAATCCTTATAATGTAACTGCTCCGTTTTCACAATATCTGGATGTGAAAGCATTGTATTCCAGACGATATTCTATTATTTTCTATATAAATTTTAATATTCCTGCTTTTATTTTTATTTTTTTATTTTTTTATTTTTTTAAATACCAAATTATGATAAGCATGAATCGTTTTTTTTATGTCCTGCATCGTTTTTATATACCATACAAAGATTTATTTTTTATACTAATATTATGTGCTGTAACAACCTGACGACGTTGTAATATGTCATCCAGCAAATGTCTACTTAGTTCCTGATCAAAAAGTATCCACAGAATTCCTCTTTGGGAGGTATATATTTTTATTTAGTTTTCGCTCATACCATGATGAGAAAATAGGGAGATAGCATCCAACAACTTGCGATTGTGGACATCAATCGTACCAGGAGTGACAACATGAGAACGAGTTTTGATATGGGTTAGAAGTTGTCGGCCAATGGTCTGATCGAAATGCATTGTATCATAATAATGGTCAAATTCTAATAGATATTCTTCCTGATCTTGAAAGTCATGTACAGTAACATGCTGGTTTCCTGCCATTTTATTTAGCAGATACTCTTTTGCCAGTAACCAATCCTGTATGACGCGGGGATCTTGCTGATAATACAGCAAATAAAAATAGACAGGGTAAGGTCCAAAGACAAAGTCAAACTCTACATCCGGATAACGTGCCATGAGGGGCAAAATATTATAGTCTATAGTAGCCTTAAGTTGATCCAATGTATAATTCTTTGGATCATACAATTTCCGTGTCTGAGGTATATCTGAAAATCGTCCTTGAGTAATACGATCTTGCAATTGATTATAACTTTTTAAGACAAAGGGCTTACCATAAGCCACGTCACCATACCAAGTACTTAACATATCTAGAGTATCTGTATGATCCGAACGTAAACGTAAACGATGGCCAATAATAGCGGCACTATTGGCAGTCGTACTGTAATTAAACAAATACTCTATATCATTAACTGGGTTTTGGTCATACATATAGTCGGGGAAAACACCCCAATAGCTACCAGCAACACGCTCAGGGGGGCCACATAACGCCATGAGATCTAGTACCCAGATGACACGATGTGGCTTGCCCGTAGCCAACGCCACTTCTAATGTACGTCGCTGTTCATACAAACTACCGCCTCGCACTGCCAGTTTAAGGGTGGGCGTACCTAATTGTTCTGTAACCTCAGACTGGAGATACTGTTCAATAGTAGATGCCCCCAAAAGGACAGTATCATAAGAAGAATGTTTGGCAAGACCAGGATTCTGGTATCGCTGTTCTTTGGACCAGTGAGATTCATAAGAAGCTAAGCGATAAAACTGGAGAGGATCTACCCAGTAATTGAATAACACCACCCCTGCCCCGCCCACTGTCACTACAGCAGCCAGCCAGATTAGCCAGCGACGACTGGAGTGCCGCGGCGGCATATCGTCATTAGTAAAAATGGATATTACTAAAATACGTCCCCCAGCAAGGACTAAACCTGCGAGGAAACTAGCACAAAGGAAATCACTGAAAAGATTTAAATTATGGCGGGCTAATGGTACCTTGGTAGCAGGATACGCAGGTATCGCATAATGTTGCTCGCCAGCATTCGGCGCATTGAGATCCACAGTCATCGAGGATCCATTCACCGTAATTATAGCCTCCCCAGCTTGGGGACCGCTACTAAAGACTATCTTAAGGTTCGAGCGGGCTAAGCCATGCCATTTGAGTGCCCCTGTTGCCCCCCCCTTCGCTATCCACACCCGATCAGTCCACCGCCAGGCACGATTGTCATCCGTAAAACTCGGCGGCCTAAGATACTGTTCATCGACATATACAGCCTTCAGAGTGACACCACTGCCTGATACTGGTGCACTAATTTCTAAGGCAATGGGTTGCAGCGGATATAGATGATATCCGCTGGCAAATAAACATAACGTTAATAATAACCAAGCACCGAAATATCCTAGACGTACTCTTGCCCCTGCATGTTGGATGCTCTGTACAAAGTTAGACAGAATGGGACGTAAACAACTGCCTAGCCCTATAGCCATAACTGCCAGCACGACTCGAATGGTATAAATGCTATATAGGGGCAAGTCTAGGGGTATAAAATGACGATAGAGACTATAGGCGCATAATATAGACAACAAACTAGTGAGCATATGGCGACGAATTTGAGTCATACAATACTTCCTTTTTTAAAATTTAAAATAGAGAAACTCGCTAACTTGATTCAGATGAAGCAAGGTAATGATAAGTGCAGTAGCGACTACAAGTGCACTTGCATAGTTAGGTCGAATGCTGGTAGCAAGCTGTTGAGAATTTTTCCAACAGATTGATAGTAGGAACCCCACGATTAAGTAAGAAAGGGTTTGCAGGGTAATCATGGTGAAAGCCCCATATATAGTTATCCCTGGCAACCATGTTAGATATGGCAATAATACGTCGGGAATGACGAATCGCCCCCACCCCAGCATGGTACGAATCATGGCAAAGGCGGTGGTCAGTTCGGGACTGCGCATAATCACTAGGGTAAAGTTGACAAATAGAAAGGTGAGTAGCCAAGCCAGGGCTGTGGGTAATTTATATTTACGACGGCGCCACCAATGGTTCATGATCAGAGCCATGGCATGCAAGATGTAAAACAGTAAAAATCCCCAGCCTGCCTGATGCCATAATCCAGCAATGACCATGGCAATGAAAGTCGCCAGCATGGCATTGGCAAAGGTAATCTTGCCCATCCCTTTGAGGATTGGTGTATATAAATAGGTGGTAATGAACTGGGTGAGTGAAATGTGCCAACGTTGCCAAAACTCAATGATTGTCGTGGCTTTATAGGGCGTATTAAAGTTGATGGGCAAATGAATATTGAACATACGAGCTGTTCCCAGCGCCATATCCGAATAGCCAGAAAAATCGAAGTAGAGTTGAAAAGTATACGATAAGCTTACTGCCCATGCTTCAAGTACAGTGAGCTGTGTGCCCGCAGTAAAACCCTGATTGGCCCAACTCGCAAAGGTATCTGCCAATAGTACTTTTTTGACCAAACCAATGGTAAACAATAAGATGCCATACATAAAATTGCGTGGCTGAAATACTTTGCTGCGCAAACTATCAAACTGGGGCATCATTTGTTTATGATGCAAGATAGGTCCCATTAACAAATGAGGAAAGAAGGTAACAAACAGAAGGTAGTTCAAAAAGTCCATTTCCTTGACCAAACCTTCATAACAATCCACTAGATAAGTAATCTGAGTAATAGTAAAAAAGCTAATCCCCAAGGGCAATAAAATATTAGGCAAAAGGTAGTGTGTACCATACAGAATATTAATATTATCCAGGAAAAAATCTGTATATTTAAAATAGCCCAACAGGGAAATATTCATCAGCAGTCCAACTTGCAAGATACGTTTTGGTGGCAAGACATGCTTTTTGCTAGGGCCCTGCACTAATATGGTTCCTACTGCAAAATTAAAGAGAATACTACCCACCATCAATGGCAAATAGGCCATATTCCACCAACCGTAAAACGCTAATGAAGCCAAAACCAACCAAGCTTTTGCAGCAGTAATGAAATGCTGTTTGGTCAAATAAAAATAACCAATAATAGTAACAGGCAAAAAAAGCAGGATAAACGGATATGAATTGAATAACACAATATTCCCCCATTATAATGACAACTACGCACCATCCACAGTTGGACACGTAGTTGTAGGTAAATTAGCCCCTATACGCAGGTGGCAGCCAACAGTTCTACCAAACCTAATGGCGTGTGTAAAAATGCAACTGGTCTTTCCTGAAATAGCACCGCCGGTGTAGGCGGTGCTATTAGCATAGCTCCTTGGTCAGTTAAATTTTTAATTCCTTGCTCCAAATCAGCCACTTGCCAACAGGTATGGTAGATATGGATGCCTTTTTTGACATAGTTTTTCACTACTGGTCCTGCAATAAGTTCAATGGCAAAACCACTAGCAGTCTCGATCATACAAAGACTGGCATTCTGCCGTTCATCAAAAATGATTGCACTTTGCGTGGCAATGTCTTGTGTATGTAGGATAAAAGCCATTGTTGCTGGTATATCAGCACAAGCAATGCCGAGATGGTGGAATTTCATAGGCTTTTTTGCTTGATGATGTCTAACATCTCGCCAACATTTTGCAGGCTTTGCAATTCACCAAGGGCGAATTTGATATGAAATTCTTGTTCTATTGCTACAACTAAACTAATATGAGAAATGGAATCCCAATCATCAATATCATTGGCTGTGGTTTGACTGGTAATTACCAAATTATGGTTGTCAAAAATGTCACGAAAGATTGGTTGCAATTTTTCTAAAATATTCATGTTATTGTACCTCCAAAATAGCAGAATAAGAAATATCTAGTTTATGTTTTTCCAGCCAGGCTATGTCCTTGTCTATGGATGGCGCTACTAGCTCATCCAGTATATGAAAACCTGCCTGCTCTATAAGCTGACGGATCTCTGTGATATTATGGAAGTGGTATATATGGTCAATAGCGGGACTATTAGCGCAAGTAGTGATAAATAGTCGACTATGAGTATGCATTTGTTTACCCAAACTGTGCAATATAGACAAAGGATCTGGTACGTGTTCCAGTACTTCACCCATAGTGATAAAGTCATATTGCTTATCAGTGGTATACTCCATGATGTCGGCATGAATCAAACGAATATCAGTCATGCGCGAGGGTTGCAAGCATTGAATAATATCAGTGGTAATTCCCAAGGATATTTTACTAATATCAACAATATCCAGTTGAGTAAAGCTTTGCACATGATTCAGCATGGCTAAGGTGTATAAACCATGTCCACTACCCACCTCCAGCAAATTGTGCTGAGCTGGTAACTGTTGTACATAACGACGATAAAAACAAAAAATATCGTAATGATGACTCCAAAGAAATTGGGATAAAGCTAGCCCTAGCATATATTGGGTCATGATTTTGGGATTGTTGTAGACATTATCGATGGCTTGCTGTTGAGAGATAACGGGATAGTGCCCTGTGCGGACAAATTCCATCCGAGCATGCATGGTTTGGATCAGCATATCCAAATAGGCTTGGGCTAAATCTACATAGGTAATGCCTTGTTGTTCCATGAATATCTGATAGGTATCTAAAAACTCAGTTAGTTCTTTCTCCATTTCTGGACGTTTAGCAAAGGTAATCGAGATGCTCTTCTGTTGAGTTGGCATCTTTTGATAAATATACTCCAATATTTTAGCCTTCATGGTTAACCTCCATCCAATGATTTTGGGGGCAATAAGCTGGTGAAACAACAAACCGCCAGCTACTATTGCCTTGAGAATCTTGTAGAATACGTTCAAAGCCTAACTTTTGATAGTGATCAGCTACCATGCCATTCTTCGGTGTCCTAATATAGGAGCCCTGTATGACATTGATCCCCCGCTGTTGACAACGATATACCAACTGATCAAACATCACGATCTCTAGAGAACGTTTTAACACACGACAGCTCATAACCCACAAATCTATATGTAGTATGGCCTGCTCTAGGCGTCCAATAATCCCTGCCACCACACCATTGTCGCCAAATTTATCTTCTAGCCTGCCATATAGGGTAAGATAACTATCATCATTGGCTATGGTTTGTACTTCAGGCAAGATATAGCGGCGTGTGGTTAGATTAAACTGATTTGTTTTATTTATCAGCTGGGTAATACGATCAAGATATAGTGCTGAAAAAAATTTTATTTCAGCATGCATGTTCAGAGACAGTAAAAAGTCGTCATAACTACCATATGTGGCAATACTTTGGGAACGCTCGGCATTCGCCTGATAGTATTGACTACGCTGAAGGTCATCAGTAGACAAGGTAACAGGTTCAAAATAGCCACTATGGCTTAAGTACTTGATATATTGAGTGACATCACTACCGATATTAGGTACAGCTACCGTTGGTAGTTGGTCAGCCACCAACTGCCGTTCCACTGGATTGTCATCTAAGAAGACCAAGCTATCAAGACCGATAGCAAGATCGATGGCCATCTGCTTAAGGCTTTCGTGCTTTTCTTGCCAGTTGGCAGTGAAGTGAGCGAAATCCTCCAGTGTCAGTACACTATCAGGATGAGTTAAACCTTGTTTAGCGGTATGATCATCGTTCTTCGAACATACAGCTAGAATAATGCCCCGCTGTTTGAGTTGCTTGAGATACTGTTGCACATCGGTATAAGCCTCACCAAGTGGTGTTTCTGGGCCTAGTTCAATATTCTCTAATCCATCATCACCAATCACACCACCCCACAGAGTATTGTCAAGATCAGTCACCAAACATTTTTTACTCAACCCATACATGGACTTAATCATCACTGATAGATTGTAGGCCAACATCACCAACCCCTCTAAGCTCATGGCATATTTGTAGGCATACCAAAGTTTCTCATCATACCACGTATCCAGTCCCATACTACTAGACAAGTAATGGATATCATTGATATGAAAGTTGGTATTGCTCCTGGCATATTGAGCGATTCGCTGGTTCAGCTCCATCATAAAGTGGGTATGACCGCGCAAATCATAACTATCCAGATTACCTAACAATCGTTGATCACTTAGTTCAAAGTTATTTTGAATCACAGCACAATGGTAGGTATCCTTAATTTTGTCCCATACTTCCTGAAAACGCTGATACTGGCTATCTAACCTATCCTCTACTCCCTCTGGGGTATCAGACACCTGTGGCCAATTGCTAATATTTCGGTTCGTGGTATGAAGATATATGATATCTGGTTGAAAAGCTTGGAGCTCCTCATTCTCAAACATAATATCTTCATAATATTTATTATACTGACTTTCATAAAAGCAAGGTCTGATACCGATCTTCATGAGAAAAACAGATAGAATATCTGCTAATTGAGCGGTAGTAGAGCCACCGAGGATAGCAATCTTAATCGTTTGTTGATATTCAAAGCTACTAAGTTTACGTTTAAAAGCTTTATAACTTCGCAAGATAGTTTGATAATCTAAAGGATATGATAATGACTTCATGATATTTTTTTCATCTCCTTGGGTATTAGTTACAAATTATTTACTATCCAATTATTTGCGTGTAATACCAATGCCACTAATTCTTTCTACAAAATATTCACTATCAATACTATTTCGATTCCAGCAAATTAAACTATCCTTATCCCAGATAAAAGTATCCTCTGACTTGAAATGATCATACTGCACATGCCATCCTTTATCTTGCTTCTCTGCTGGTAAAAAGCGTTGTAATCGTTCTGCAAATATTTTGTTTCGAGCTTGCTTCTGGCTACGCAAGGAATAATGTCTAAGGATGAATTTTATCGGATACACTTTCACATTAGGAAAATCTACTGCATGACCGCCACTACTGGACAAATCAACTGCTAGCCTTGAAGTGTTCTTCCAAGCTTTTATCTGTACAAAGTGTCCTGGTCTTTTTCCGAATTCGAAAAACAGTAAATTATTTTTTACACCACCCGCTCGTTCATCATCAGGTTCGACTGGTCTAAAATCAAGTACTGTAAAGTCAATCGCATTAAAGCCCAGACTGTCAATAAAGGAGATGGCTTGGCATAGGGTGGCACCTTTCCATGGAGATTCCCGCATTTCATCAGCATCTTGATGTATAATCCAATCATACTGACAGCTCCCAGCGATAGTAGCCGTATTGTTCAAGAGATTTTCCCATTCATAATGAGGTGAAGGTTGTTCGGGGAAGCGGGTAATAAAAATTCGTTCTGGATATTTCTTTTGCATTTCAATTACTTTTTCATAGGAATCATCCGTTGACCAATTATCCACAATATGTACATCAACCTGTTGTTCTAAGAGATGTTGTACCGTTTCTTGAATGATATCCCCTTCGTTAAACATATTAATAATAGATAGCACCTTGACATTTTGATCAATCTTCCGATATATATGAGTGCCACTAATTGCCAACATCGTATTTTTTTGCAGATGATAACTGGTATTTATAGTATAACCAAGCATAAAAGCACCAAACTCATACTGACGCAGCAATAAGTCTAATTCATCGGCCTGCCATTCGCGCACATGTGATCTATTGAGTGGTGGACCAAAGTCACCAAGTCCTCTACATTTCACCCGATCGGGCGTTGAGATTAGCAAATACGGGCATTGATGACTGAGCGCACTTAAACTGGTAAAAAGCTTATCTGGATTTATAATATGTTCTACAACATCAGAAATAATGACAATAGCATCTTGTAATATAGCAACAGGAAAATTTGGTAACCCATTCTCCAAATTGGCTTCAACAAACCCAATCCCCGGCAAGTTATTCATAATGATATTCCTGTTATCACCATAATCAACACAAGTAATATTGTAGTCTGGTAAAAATCTTTGCAATTTAATTCCGTTACCACTACCAATGTCAATGATGTATTTCACACCTGTCCGCTGAGCTAAATAATATGCTAACTCATATACATCTGGTTGATATATAAAATTATTTGCCACATCAAGATAGTAATCGGTATCACTATTAATTTCATATCCTGCTTTTATACAATAATTATTTTTTGTAATATTTTTTTCTATGTTTTTTTTTTTACCTAGCCCAAATATTTCCATTGATATACCTCCATCATTTACATCTTAAACAATATAAATACCAGCATTTTCTACAATAATATTACCATGCTGGTTGCTAAAATAATCCTGTCGATTTACTTTAAAGCAATAACAATCATTCACCCGATGAACAACTGTATGACAACCCATTTCCCCATCATCTAAACCAATACTGATAAAATAAGCTCCATTGCGCAAATTGGGTAATTGCAATTGATATTTAATGCAAATTTCACTATTGGCTAAAAATTGTTGTTTTTTATACGGTATTGTTTCAGTATTAAAGTGAACCATTGGCATCCCTTTATCATTAAAAATCCCAAAACCAATGAGTGGAGTTTCCAGAGCAGTATGTACTGCCAGTTTCGCATATATTGTGATTTGTTCATTACCTTCTAATTCATCTATGTTTTCACCCTCAGGAAAACACACAGCCATTTCTTCGAACTGAGCCTTAATACCACCTAGAGAATTATAGTTAGACAAGTCGTCCCATACTAATTCATGATTATCAAACGAATCACCAACTGCATGTGCACGATGTGATTTAACAAGTTGCTGCTTAATGGGTGTAACTGTAACAGTATCATTTTCGCCATCAGGCAAAATATCATGTATCATATAATCTTCATACATTCTAACTATTTCTTTAGGATTGCCACTTTTAAACAGTTTGCCATCAGACAACCAAAGTACACGACTACAGAATGTACGTATTGAGCGCATATCATGAGAAACAAACAAAATAGCTCTTGATTTGTGCATTAATGCCTTCATCTTACGAATGGCTTTCTGTTGAAACCGCAAATCACCAACAGCCAAGGCTTCATCGATAATCAATATTTCTGGTTCAATGGCAATGGCTACCGAAAAAGCTAACCGCACAAACATGCCGCTGGAATACATCTTGACTGGTTGATGAATGAATTCTCCAATATCGGCAAAATCAAGTATCTCATCCATCTTACTATCCATATCTTCTTTTGTATATCCCATAATGGTGCCATAAAAGTAGATATTCTCCATACCTGTAAAATCAGGATTAAAGCCAGCTCCCAATTCCAGCAATGCAGATATTCTGCCATTTATGTTCATTTGACCAGTAGTAGGTGTAAGCACACCTGTGAGCATCTTTAATAATGTTGATTTTCCTGAACCATTTTTCCCAATGATACCAATCATTTCACCTGTATTAATCGTAAAGTCTAGATCCTGAATCGCATAAAACTCTTTATGATATTTTTTTCCGAATGGATTGATTGACTCCTTAAGACGGTCGACTGGATTATCATATAACTTATACTTTTTTGATAAGTTTTGCACTTGTATTACCACTTCTTTATCCATACCTGCTCCTCTTTGTGATTGTTGACTGGCTGGCTGACCATGTAAAAAAACCTATAACACGGGAAATTATACAACCCCAACGATACTTAATTTGATCTTGTTTTAGCGTGCAAATTGCTATCACCATATATAATAAGTGATAACAAAGAACCGCCAAAAATAAAGTTAAAATAATAACGTCAAAATTTTTCTGGCAAAATCCGCCAAAGCCTTTACCATAGCTAATCATTTTATGATATTCTACTATATCTCCATCGGGATGATATACATGAATCGATGGTACAAAAACCACTTTGGCAAAATCCAATAAGTTATAAATATAGTCAGCATCTTCAGCTGCGCCAAATTTTGTACCCGCACCCAATTGTTCACAGAATTCTACTGTTGCCGTTAATTCTTGTTTTATAAAGATACCAACAGAAGAATACTTTGTATAAAAATTATATTTGTTGATTACAGTAATATCCTTAGGCCATACTCTAATCACATCTTGTCCATCATAGTTTTTTACACATCCAATTACTACATGGGCTGCTGGTAATTGTTGAAATGCCTGTTCTAACGAATTTAATGTATCAGGAAAATATTCACAGTCATCATCCGGAAATCCTATAATATGACCAGTACAGTACTTCACACCCATATTTCGGGCTAATGACAGACCCGTTCTATCGATATGAATATAAATAATGCGCAAGTTCCGACGATACTTCTCAATAATTTGTTCCAATGTCTTGTGATCATTTTGATCAATGATCACAAGCTCAATTTTGTCTAAATTATAGTTAGACCGAAGTAAACTTTTGATAAATTTTTCAGGTTCTGCATGCCGGCCGACAGTAGCCATCACTAATGAAATATAAACATTCCCTGCCCCACTGTTATCCCTTATCAGCATGTAGTTGATCCTCTGCCAATTTTTGCACTTTACTTTTCACTTCGGCATGGCTTAATTGGTCCATGTCCATAAGCTCATGCACATATTGGTCTGCAATAATTAGATTGTTGCGTTGGTAGAAGGTTACGAGTGATTTTATAAAACCACTCGTATTATAGCGGGCTTGTATATATTTTTGCTCAGTATCAGCTTGTTTTTGATTAAACATTACATGATGATGATAGACCTTCGCACTTGGACAGTTTACCATTTTATGCCCCATTGCTGCGATTTGCAGGGATATATCATTGTCTTCAAAAGCATTTACATAACCCGTGGAATATTCTAATTGTGCAACAATGTCACCTTTAAACAGCGTTGCACCACCTGGTACCCAATCACAATCATGCCATAAAGCAGTTGCTACATTGGTGTCTCGCTCGCCTGAATTAATGAGTGAAAAGGATATAAATCCATCCTTAATGGCGAACTGGGCACCATTGAATTGAATAGAACCATCAGGGAATATAGTCTTACAACATACAGCTGCAATTTGCGCGTCTGAGTCAGCGCGTACTATCAGTTCTTCCAACCAATTGGGGGTGACAATGATATCATTGTCAAGATTGATAATATAATCACCCTTCGCCATCTTAATCGCCTGGCGTCGCCCCCCCGCGCATCCCAGATTTTTATCAGAGTAAAATACCTGTACTTTATCTAGTATCTCAACATATTCTTTGATAAATTCAACTGTATCTGGTGATGAGGCATTATCAAAGATGATGATCTCATAGGGAACTTTTACAGTAGCACCAATTGCTTGCACACACTGCAGTGTCATATCTTTTTTGTCAAAAGATATAATCACAAAGGATACTAATTTATCCACATTCCCTTGTTGTATATTTAATCGTTGCCTAGCTTCATTTTTGATGGCATCTACAATATTTTCGATTTTTTCTGCCGACTCGTTGGTGGTTTGTTTGTTATGAATACGGTGATAGTACATAGGCTCAGGCAAATAGCAAAAAGCACTATCGCCAAAATGATAGGCTGTCTTTAATGCTATATCATAATCCTGAGCTCCATCAAATCTTGACTCATGCAATCCAATTCTTGAAAATACATCTTTATGAATAATTTTCAAATGGCTCGTGTACATACCTATTAATAATTCGCTAAAATAGTTTTCAGTCGGCCGACATTTAAAGCTTTCAATTTCCATAACATCTGTAGCTTCATACGCATTTACCCGATCAGTATAGCCATAAACGGATCCAGATTTCGCATAAATACGCCCCATCAATTTTTCCACAGCTTCCACATCCAACCAGTCATCACAGTCTAAAAATGCAATCCACTGCCCTTGAGATGCGATAATTCCATTATTCATGGTAGCACTTATACCACTATTGGTAGCATTTTTTGTCCATCTAAAACGAGTATTCGTCGCAAATGAGTCTAATATGGAGTATACCCTCTCATCAGTTGAACAATCATCGACGACGATTACTTCAACATTGATATACGTCTGACTCAATGCGCTAGTTATACATTTTTCTAAATACTGGGAGTTGTTGTATACAGGTATAACAATACTGACTAAAGCCTCTTGTTCATGAGCATATAATTGTTCATCCTGTTGATCGTCATTAATCGTATGATGGTCAGCAACTTCAAAAGAAACACGCTGATAGGCTTTTTTAAATAAAGATGATATTTCACCCTTCCGCATTTTATTAAATGCTTTGTGCAGATTATTTTTATTGGATAACAACAATATTTTCATAAAGCTGGTACTCATTATATGGTCGCGTAGTTTATCATATTTACACTGTAGTTTATAGGTATAAGTAGCTTGGCATTTCTGTAATGTTTCATCTAGTGAATTACCCCAGATGGCGAGTTCCGAAATTCTTTGATCCTTATTTTTTATAGTTTCATCCAGAGAATTACCCCACGCAAGAAGTTCATTATTTTTTTCTTCTTTATCTTTTAAAATTTCATCTAAAGAATTACCCCACGCAAGAACTTCCGGCAATCTTTTACTCTCACGATAGATGTCTGCTAAACTATCACTTTCTTTTAAATAATTAACAGCAGTCATATACAGTTGATCTGAACCGTGTACATATTGTTGAAAACCATCTTCTAGTGTTTTAAAAATTTCTATTTGTTCCTGACTCATCTCTAGAAAATCATAAATTTCAGAAAGACCAATAAAGCCTGTAAAATAATCACAATATTTATGATGCATTATATAAATACTGCGATACAAAATAAAGTTAATAGGCATCATTTCAAATACCCATTCATAGTCAATAATTGAGTAACAACCTTTTTCATCGATAAAAATATTATCAAATGTCAAATCAATATTAGCTACATTCAGACATTTCATAACGTCAAGCTCAATATTTAGACCAAAAGGTTGCTTAATACCCACTAAGGTAGTTTTACCAATATTGTTAAGCAATATGGCATATCGCTGTATTATATTCAAAAATTCTTTCTTATCACGCTGAACTAAAGCCTTAGCTAAATATTGGTCAAAGGATTGTCCTTGTATATATTCAAATATGACCTCATTATTTTGCATACTGGCCGTAGCAATATGGATGCTCTGATATTCAGTTTGCAATAATAAATAATTTTCATAAATTTTTTTAATATGCTTTCCTGCCTGCACGGTAGTCGCTCTTTTTTTGACATTCTTTTCCCCGTTACTTTGATAGATGGTTGTTTCAATCTGAAACTCAGGAAGTCTTTCGCGATTATATTTAGCATATAGTATTTTCATAGTCATCCCCTATTTTTACAAAATACCAAAAAGGAATTTGCAAAAAATTCAAACTTGTCGTTTTTTATTAAAGAATTATAGACCAGATTTTCACGAAACATGACCAATCTATCTTGATCATAATTAGGGGAACATGCTCCTATTTGTCCGATCTCCGGTAAATAGTCTTTGGAAAATATATTGGTTGGCATTTTATAATCTGGCATTGGATAATAATATTCAATGTCACTAAAATTTGCACTATTTAATAATGTTGTTAATTCATCATGTCCAAAAGTAGCAATACCTCTCGATTGAGGATAGCCTTCCAGACTATCAAATACCTTCCCAGTATGATCTTCCTTCGCACCAGCCCAATATTTCAAACCAAATTTATTCTCAATGGCAATAATTAATACACCATTAGGTTGCAGCTTTTTTTTAATATCTATTAAAAAATCCCGATAAGGATTTTCTGAATCTGTAAACTTAGCTGCGTATTCCAAAACGCCAATTAATGTAATGTAATCAAATTTTTCATTCAATTGAATGTCATGTAAATTGCCAACTATAACTTCCAGATTAGCTTTGTCACGATATCTATGACCAATAATTTCAGCTCTTTTTTTTGAGAGTTCAATAGCCACTACTTTTTGCGCATGATCACATAGTAAGCCGGTTAGTGCACCACATCCTGCACCTATTTCCAATATGGTAGAATTAGGTTCAAAATTATACCATTCCAATAGATTTCTTCGTTGTGGACTTAAATGGCATAAAACAGACCATCGATTATCTTCCCCAAGCACTTCTGTGATATCAGTGTTATTTTTTACAATATTGAGCAACTCGTTTTCTATTTCACCATCACTATATAAATCATTTCCAGAATAAAAGTGATAATCGATTTTCACTACACCTATTTTTTCAATTAATTCATTTTCATTGTTTTTATATTTCATAATGGTTAGATCCTCTACTTTTCAATTAAACTACCCCTCATATAAATGTTTTTACAAAAACAAAGCCTATAGAACATCTGCAAAATGGGGTCGTAATTTTCTAAAGACAACAGCACCAATAATAAACACGATCAAAGTCACACCCCAATAATATATGGTCATATTTATATCTTCCCAAAACCATTTATGATAGATAAAACTATTGCGATAGCCTTCCACAATGTAATAAAAAGGATTTAGAAATAATATCTTATGATATTTTATGGGAATAGTCTTAATAGACCAGAATATCGGAGTTAACCAAAAAACAAATTGCAATAACATAGCCACAAATTGTCCAATGTCGCGTAGAAAAATAATCAGTGAAGATGTCAGCCACGAAATCCCTAATATTAATACAATACTCGCAAATAGATAGTAGAAGATTTGCAAATTGTATATACTAAGCGGATAGCCGTAAATAAAAAACATCACAAATAAAAAACCTATGAAAAAAAAGTGAATCAATAAAGCTGATAGAATCTTCACACTCGGTAAGATACTGACTCTAAACACGACTTTTTTAACTAGATAACTGTTCTCCATAATAGAATTGGTAGCACTGGAGATGCTGTCAGATATAAAAAACCATGGTAACATGCCTAATAATAGCCATAATATGAATGGGAAATTATCAACAGGCACGGATTTAAATCCTACTTCAAATACAAACCAAAAAATCAATACTGAAATGGTGGGTTGAATAAACGCCCAAAATATGCCCAAATAAGAGCCAAGATAACGAGCTTGTAGATCCTTCTTCGTCAATGTCAAAATAAGCCCGCGACTTTTTATCATATCGTGCAAAAAATTATAAAATTGATGTAGATATGTCATGTAATAAATGCTCCTAACAGCAGGTTATCTCTATTTATTTTCTTGTATATACTCAGCCAATGCCACCGAACAGGGTCACATTACCCATTGTAAGCCCCAGTATCATTTACTTTAGTATGCCCCTTTTCTTGCCACTACAACCTTTATAGTTTTAAAGAGGATTATAATATCAAGCCACATAGACCAATTACGCACATACCATGAATCCATTTGTACGCGTTCTGGATAGTCAATGTCATTACGACCATTGACTTGCCACTGACCTGTAATGCCAGGGCGCACCAAATAATAGTCGCTAATATATTTCCCATAACGTTCCACTTCAGCTTGTACAATAGGCCGAGGTCCCACGAGGCTCATTTCACCTTTAATGACATTAAAAAATTGGGGTAGTTCATCCAGACTGGTTTTGCGCAAAAATTGGCCAATCCGCGTTACCCGCGGATCATCCCTTAATTTGAAATCCCGCGCCCATTCTGCTCGAGCTTCAGGATAATTCGCCAAATGTTCGTCTAATACCTCTTGGGAATTTTTAACCATCGTGCGGAATTTATAGCACGGGAACATGTCCCCTTTTTGGCCAACACGCTGATGCGCGAAAACCACGGGACCTGGAGAATCAAGGTAGATGAGTATACTGAGCACTAAAAAGAGCGGCATCACAACAATAATCCCTGCTAAGCTACATATACAATCAAACATCCATTTAAACATCCGATTATTGAATTGGGCTAGATTATTTCTAATTTTTAATAAGACGGTCTTCTCATTAAATAATGTCTCAAGCTCCATACTGCCGACTGGCACACCAAATAGGTCAGGTACAAAGGTAATATGATCAACATGTGGCTGCAGCCGATAGACTAAACTCAGTAGTTCCTCACGAGCAAGACCAGGCGCTGCAATGAGTACATTGCGTACACCAGCGCGTCTTATCGCATCCTCAGCCTTGGCAAAAGTTCCAATGATCGGATAGGATTGCAAAACAGCCGATGGTTGTGGATCATCTTCAATAAGACCCACGATCTTATAGCCCGACCCCATATTTTGTTGAAAAGATTCTATTAACAGCTCCGCCGTCTTACCTGCGCCAATAATAACAGTCGGCACTTGCAATACGCCGACAATCGTAACAATACTTTTAAATAGATAGCGCCCACCTGCCAGATAGACGAAACTAAACATCCACACAAGCAGGATAAATATCCTTGATATCTGATGGGAGGGGCCATTAAAATATAGAATAACCAACACAAGTAGCATCGCATATACGCTTGCTTTAAACAAACGTTCAGCCTGCTGCCAAAAGTAAAGTTTCCTTATCGATAAGCGCTCAAAGTGCAAAAAGAACAAAAATGAGAAGGGAATGACAATAAATAAATATCCTGCCGGCACTGAGAAGTCTTGATAGAAGAGTGGTATTACTTTCCCACGGATAAGATAAGCCGTCCATACTGCTGACAAAACTGCAATGTAATCTACTGCAACCAAAGCAAGAGAAACAAACCAGGAACGAGTTCTCTCCCACAAAATAGTATTTGCCATGGAAGTTTCTTTATATTCAGCTGCAGTATAAGTTGGTTCATTCAGCATATTAAATAACATCCTTCCTTTGCAAAATAGTACATCGTGCTTTATTTAGTGAACGTTTAGTAATCAACAACGACTTGTAATACACATTCGTCACAAATCAGCATAGTCCTGCTTAAGCCCTTTGTTTATGTGAATAATAGCTCGCGAGGCAGTTTTATTTTATGCTTACTAATAAATGCAAAACGTATTTTATTTTTCGATCCACCAATAAAATGTTGGTCAATATTTTCAACTGATTATGTTCAAAGAGCCACGCATACATTTTATTTTTCATTCTTTTTTTATCATTCACATTCTCTAATGAACCCATAAATGCTTTGGCATAATATTTTTCCCTGAGCCTCTGAATGACCAAAAAAACCTCACCAAAGGATAATTGCGCCTCAGGACTTCTAAGGATACTGCAAGTTAAAATAACATAGGTCATCACTCTTTCCTGCCAATAAGAAGGATCTAAATCATTCAAATGTAACGCATCAAACAATTGTCGTTCATAATTGAGTAGTCTTTCTGTATCATCAATCCGGTCTACTGAAAAAATCCTCGATGTCGATGATTTGTATACGATATGTTGATAATAAACTTTAGGATTTATTATCATGCAATGAATGCGTTGATATAATTGCATGCAAAATACGCGATCTTCATGGCCATATTTAAATACAGTATCAAATTTAATTTGATGTTCCTTTATTAAAGATGTCCTAAAAAGGCCATCCCAAACGTATACGAGTAAGTCATCATCATTGAGCTGTTTGTATTTTTCTCTGAGGTCTTCTTTTTGTATCATCACTATTTTTTTTTCATCTAGTTTCTCTGAAGAACAAATACAGGCTGGTGAAAAATTCTTGTACTTTATATATTGATTACCATATTTCAAAATATCGGCATTATATTTTCGGGCAAGATTATAATTTTCCTCCAATAAATCCGGTAAATACACATCATCATTATCGATAAATGCAAGGTATTCACCTTTCACCATTTCTAGACCACAATTGCGAGCTGCAGATATGCCACCATTCGATTGATGAATGACCCGAATTCGAGAATCATTTTCAGCATACCTCTCGCAGATTTCTGGACTTTTATCTGTTGAACCATCATCCACTAAAATAAGCTCCCAATCTTTTAATGTCTGATTTAAAACACTTTCAATCGCCTGGGATAAATATTTTTCCGCATTGTATATTGGCATCACTACACTTACTAAAGCCATAAATTTACCTCTTTCCTAGCAGCCCCATCTAATTTCTAAGCTTACATTACCTACAAACTTATTAACAATAATAACTTTTTGCATTGTTCAAATGCTAACTTTAATACCTCCTCTATCCATTCAGGATACTTGGGGACGTTTCCTAAGTGTCCGCATTTTCGAATAGTGTCAAAACGGGAGCGTCCCTAAGTTCCCACATGGATATAAAGTTCTGGCTATCTCTTGACATACTCTTTCGGGTGAAATACTTGTTATACATTTATTGATATTACAAGTATTCCCAAAAGGGAAGCAAGGTGAGCAGGGATAATTACAGCTAATTACCGTGCAATTTTTCTTAGGCGCCCATTGTTCTGATGATGTCGGACCATAAAGTGCAATTATTTTAGTAGGTGTAGTTGACGCAAAGTGTAAAGCAGAAGTACAACCGCAAATTATTAATTGAGATAAACTTATTAAATATGTCATTTCACGAATGTTGGTTAACCCTGCGAAATTATAGCATCCATTAAAAAATTCAGCTCGTTCCCTGTTTTCTTTGCCACTCACTAGAATGACTTTATAATTCTTTGATTGTAGGAAATCAATTATCACTTGATAATTTTTTTCTGGCCAATTCTTTAAATTAGATAGTGAATATGGTGCTATAACAATAAAGTTATCAGTATCATTTATATTGTTTTGAGTAAGTAATTGATGCACTTTGGCTTTTTCAGATTCCTTTGCTGGAGCCATACTTAAACTATAATTATCTGTTGTAATATCTGCGACACGAGCAATATTTAAGAACTTTTCCGCTTCGTAAAGGGGAACTCTAGATTTAGGTGGAAGAACTTCGTAAGTCAAACAAGGTTTATCTCCCTTTTTATCTGATTGTCCAATTCGCATAGGTATACCAGCCAATTTTGCAAATAAACCATTTCGATAACTATGATCCAATATCAACGCAAGATCAAAATGCCATATTTTTTTAATATACTTCAATGCAGTTATTGGACTATCTTTTTTACTATAGATAATAAGTTCGTCAATAAAAGGATGTCCTTTTAAAATTTCCCTTGCCGGTGGAGCTGCCATCATAATAACTTTACAATCGGGATACGTTTCTTTGATAGCTCGAAAAACCGGTGTTTCTAATAAAATATCCCCCAAATTTAGGTGTTGTGATGCTACAAAAATTTTTTTCATTTTTTTCCCCTATATACTAGGTATTCTACCTGGGAACCCTAGATGTTATATTGATTATGACAGCCAATAAGCACCGTCCCTTGTGACATTCCTAAATCCATAAATTACCTATCCTCTACGCTAACAGCTCCATCTAATACTAAATAAATCGCCAGCAGCATCCAATATATCTTCACAGTAAGATTACCAAACCCGATCGTATAGTCTGTCATTCCTTCAATCAAAAATCCTAACGTCGCAAAGAAAAAGATAAGTGGTGCTATCGTTTTCTTATACCTCCATTTTCTGAGACTTTCATATAAAAAGTACCCGAACATGGCAATATAAGCCACCACGCCCAGCAAACCTGTTGTTGCCGCCAAATGTATCATATTATTATGTGCATGCACCACTGTCAGTTCGTTCGCTAATGGTGAAATATACTTCCCATAATATTGTTCTTGATAATTTCCCAGCCCGACCCCCGTAAACGGATGGTCTGTAAACATGCTCCATGCACTTTGCCACATTAATAGCCTCTCTGAATTATTATGATAGGATTTGTCAAACATAACGTTGAGTCGTTCCTGCGCCTGCGGGATGGAATTACAGATTCCAATAAATAGAATTACTAAAATCAAGCTATAAGCTATTGCTTTTTTTTTGTTTTTTTGCACAAACAATAATAGCAACGGTATCACGATCATCAATATAATCCAGGTAATCCTCGTTGCATTAAAAAACACAACCGGAATTTCTAGCAATAAAGTAATGATCAAAAATGGTCGATATGCAGAAGGCATATATTCTTTATTGATTATTAATAACACGGTCAGAGGAACAAGTAAAATTAATGCGCCTCCTAATTGCATCGCTCCTCCTGACAGTCCCCCGACACGAGTGAAACCATGAAAAACTTGCCATAGAGCATAAAGATTTGTTATACAAAGAGACGCCATGAAACATAATAAAATATTTCTAATTTGCTCTTTTTTTATAAATAATAGCATTAGCACCATTGGAATCATCTTAGCTAAGTATTCTAAGCGCAAAAGTTTTGTCCCCTCATAGTAATTTCCACTATCGAAAAATATAGTGGAGAGGATTGCTAGGAAGAACGCTCCTATATACCAAAAATGATTTGTCTGTATGGTTATTCTCAACGGTTTCATCATAAAGCGAATAATCCCTAAAATTACGGCCGCCCTCATGAAATGCATTGCGCCTAACATTTCTGTACAAGATAATGTGACATATGCACAGATAAAAAGATAAATCATACGATCTAAAAAATTGATAGCTACTATCTTATTTATCATGTAGCTGACCTCCGTGTATTTTTGCTTTTACATACTTTAAGTACCAATACAAGGCTTTCATATACATATTTTTCTTAGCATAAGATCTTGCCATTCTTTTTTTTTCTTTATAATGACTTGGCTCTACCAATGGAACATTCGCCCAGGGTGATTTTTTCGCATATTCATCGTAAAATTGTACCATGAAATGGTGCTGCGACCACAGCTGCCAAGGTTTATCACCAATAAAATGAATGAAGATGACACCGCTTGGCAACGCACTGTTCATCTTGCGCATATCATACAGATAATTCCACTTTCTATCAATAAAACATGTTTTGCCGTCCAATAAAATATTTAGCACATCTTGATCCAGATACGTATACTTCTCTGGATTTGCCGTTAATAAACCCACTGCCTGCTCGGCAATTTGCGCATCATTCCACTTATTAATATCAATATATAAAGCACCGGCATTAAAATATTTTCCCTGCTGTAAGCCAAGGCGGTTTACATTAAACTGTCCTTCTTCACTAATTGCAAGGACAATATTATCATCCATCTCTATATTCTTTAGTTCTGTCAATGACCCAATGCATAAAATATCCGCATCGATATATAATACTTTATCTACAATTCCATATAAAACTTTTCCCATAATAAACCGATAATAGGTAGCGTAGGACCACGCCAAGGTCGTTGGCAAATTTTTAAAGACATTGATATCAATATAATAAATTTTGATAATCATACTTTGGTACAATGTAAGTTTCTTTAATTTGTCTACATCACTTTGATCAATTCCATCCGTAAAAACATGAAAGATAATTTTTTCTTCTGTATTATGTGAATGAATTGCATCTATTAATATTCCCATACCTCTAGCAAAATTTTTATCAATACCAAAAGCAATATGAAAATCAGCTTGTTTTTCCTGAAAAACAGTCTGTTCATTTAATTGTTCTATTTTATAAATGATATTTTTAAATATATCCATATTAATTACCCTCAACTTATCGTTTTGCCTGCAATTTTACTTTGGCTTATGATTAAAAATCCAGACCTACTTAACTATTTAATTTCGTCTTTGTTCTCGTAATCAAATAATCACAATACCATTTAAAAAATTGTAGATACATTCCTCTTTTTTTATAAGAGTTAGCCATTTTGCGTTTTTCCTTATAGTGAACAGGTTGCGCTATCAAAACATCACTCCAGGGCGATTTCTTACTATATTCATAGTATCGTTTCACCATAAAGTGATGCTCCGTCCAGCGATGCCAAGGTTTGTCTCCTGTATAATGAATCAATACCGTATTTTCAGGTAATATATGATTCATAAACAACATATTATATATATGATTCCATTTTTTATCTGCATATTGAGTTTTTCCATCTAAAAGAACATTTAAAACATCTTGATCGAAAGACTTGTACTTTTGTGGATTTTCACTTAATAATTCCATTGCCCGTTCGGAAATTTTTTCTGTAGACCATTTATTTACATCGATATACATAACACCAGAATTAAAATATTTTCCGTTTTTAATTGATAATTCTTCCATGCGCGTTTTAAAAAATGCAAGTAAATCAGAAATTCCCACAATGATATCATTACCCATATCCATTTCGATAAGTGCTTTTAAAGATCCAATACACAAAATATCGGCATCTAAATATAAAACCTTATCTACACTACCATATAAAACTTTTGCCATAATAAACCTATAATAAATGGCCTGAGACCATCCCATTGTTGTAGGTAACGTTTTAAATACATTTATATCAATATAATATATTTTAATCTTAACATTTTCATATTTTGTTAACAATTTTAATCGATTAATATCTTCTTGATGTATACCATCTGTAAAAACATGAAAATTTATTTTTTCACTGGGATTATTAAGAATAATTGAAGTCATACAAACGCCCATACCAATTGCAAAATTCGCATCGATACCAAAAGCAATGTGCAAGTCGTCTTTTACCATTTCAAATGTATTATTTTCATCGAGTACTGCTGTTTTTAAAATAACGTTTTCAAAAATCCCCATTATACTTCATCCCCATTATCTTTTTTCATTCTTCCTAGACTTCCAATATTTCCAGTACCAAGAGACTGCTTCTCTATATTTTCCGTGATGAAGCATAGCCGCTCCCATCATTTTCATTTCTTTATAACTGCGCGGCTGATCGAAGAACGGAACATCCTTCCACAGGGAAGCTTTTGAATAGCGAATAAATAGTTCCTTCTCCGGATGAATGCACCAGATATGCCAGGGTTTGTTACGTGAGGCAAAATGTACAAGCACGGCCTCATCTGAAATTTTACTATTTTTTTTCTCCATATTGCAAATTTCATTCCATTTACGGTCAATGAATTTTGCTCTGCCGTCCAGAAGAATATTGAGCGCATCCTGATCCAACAAAAAGAACTTTCTCTTTTGCAGAAGTTCGATGGCTCTTTGGGAAATTTTGTTTTCATTCCATGCTTTTAGATCAATATAGAGCATACCTGCATTAAAGTAGCGGTCATGTTTCAAATCTAAGGTTTTCATATGACTGGCAACAAATTTCCCTTGATCATGTACAACCATTGCAATATTGCCTTCAAAATTCATCTCAACAAGTTCACCTAAATCACCCTTACAGACCATATCTGCATCCATATAAATCACTTTATCAACCTCTGGATATAGGAGTTTTGCAAGGATAAACCGATTATAAGTAGCTACTGTATAATTCCACGTCGTTTGAAGGGACTGAAAAATATTCTGATTAATCTGGTACAAACGAATGAGAACCTCTTCTGTATCTGCCAGTATTTTCAAACGTTCTACATCGACGGCTTGGATAGAATTCGCAAATACATGAAAAACAAGACTTTGATTGGGATTATTATCAAGTAAGGATGTCATTGCTACGCCCATTGGACGTATAAAATTGGCATCTACACCAAATGCAATATGAATTTGTTTTTTTTCTAAATACTTTATTTTGCCAAAGCTTTGCTGTTCTAATACTGCCTCGTCTAAATTCATAACTATCTCTCCTAAGTGTCTATCTATATCCAGTTTCGTTCTATTATGATTTTCTCCACTTGTTCAGGCCCAATCAGTTCCATACATGTTGGTCCTTTTTTCAGCGTACAATCAAGCCGTTCACAAGGCACACACGGCAGTTTACTTTGCAGAACGATTGCGTTCGGCGGAGCCCATCGTACAGGATCACTCGGCCCATAGAGAACAATGGTTGGTACCTTAGCAGTACTGATGATATGCATCGGTCCCGTACAAACAGAAATCGCAAATGCAGCATGTTTCGCCAGTGTTGGTAGTTCTCTGAGACTAAAGATTCCTGCGGCATTTGTCTTTTTTCCCTTAATTTTTTCTATATACTCTGCATCACCTTTTGAACCGATATATACAGGAATGATTCCGTTATGATTGAGAAAACGATTCATCTCACTAAAATAGGCAACTGGCCAGTTCTTATTGAGCGCCGCACTTTTCGGTATCATAAATACCAGCTTCGTACTTATTTCCTTTTGCTGTTTTATCCATTTTTCAAGATATTCTTTTCGGGCTTCATCTGGATTCCCTAGCACCGCCGATATTTCATACTGAGTTAATTCAGGATTTACCAGTTGAATATAGGTTGAAAAATCTTCAATTGCCTTTACTTTACGCATTTTTCGCTGAAACAAACGATTTGCTCCCAACGATATTTCAAAGCCCTTATTCAATAACGTGCAATTGGCTTTCCATGCGAGCAAGGTCGAGGTAAACCGTTCATCTATAATAATCGCTTCATTGTATCCCTTTTGCTGGATCTGGGAAATAATTTTTTTATTGTCTTTTTTAGTATAGGCAAATACATCATCAATATAATTGTGATTTATCAATAAATCGGCAGATTTTGCCGCAACAACAAATCCTACCTGTGCCTGATTATTTTCCTTGATGAGTTTTGCCAATGGCGTAGTGACAACAACATCACCGATTCCAAGCCGATTGATGATCAAAATTTTTCTCATCACGGACCCCTCCTATTTCACCCGTTTAAATACAGCAAGATACGCTTCTGCCATATTTTCTAGGCTTAAACGCTTTTTAATATACTTGGCAATTTTTCGGATTTCACTTACTTCTAACTGGAATGCTTTTTCTATTTCTCCTGCCATATTTTCTGCCGTAACAGTTTGATCTTCCCCATCAAAATTCACATCACAGGCATAGGCTATGTTTTTTGTATCAATGGCACCGATAAAGGTATCCCCATTTCGAATGGCGACAATCGGCTTCAAACAAGCCAGTGTCTCCATGGCTACGCGGCCTTCACCAACCAGAATGTCCGTCGCATTATACCAATCGGTAATATTAGTGACAAAATCATAAATTCTGATTGTATCACCATATCTCTGATTAAATGCAGCTATTTTCTCATTAATTCCATTGCGCATCGGTCCTTCACCGATAATAACCAGTTTCGTATCGGGTCGCACCTTTAGGACATGTTTCATACTCTCAATGACCATCAAAGAAACTGCACCTTTTACATGACTTAGCCGACTCACATGCAAAATCATGTTCACTTCTGGCGCAATCCCCAGTTTATCCCTGCATGCCTCTTTTTGTATCGGTTTAAATTCGTGAAAATCGATGCCATTATTGATGAGAACAATTTGTTCTTGTGAAAATCCAAATTGTTCAATCAGTTTATCTGCAAGATTACGGCTTACGACAACTACTGCAGCAAACATTCTGGCATAAACAGATTTAAATAATGCCCGATGCCAAGGATCATGCATCGTTACTGTATAAGGAACATGCATATAATAACGAATGACATGCGCCCATATTCCGGCCGTTCTCTGTTGGGCAGAAATCACATCAATATGCTCTTGTTTTATCAAATCACATAACATTGCCATATCCCTTTTCCATCGCAACAAATTGGCACCGCGCGCTTGTATCATCACAATTGTTATGCGTGGAAACTTTTGTTTCAGCTGTGCCAGTTTTTCTTCATTGCTGCCTTCATTGACGGCAAGAAACAGATTGTACTCTTCTAATCCTTTAAGCAATGCCTCCACATGTGTTTCTGCTCCGCCAACCCGCCATGGCTGCGAGAATAAAATCAAAATGTTCAATCTATGCGCTCCTTAAAGCTGATTTCCTTTTACCAAAAGCCACCAGGATATCGTTCTCATCATTGATAATTTTTCTTGGGCTGTTTCTTCTTCATGTTTTATTTCCTGAGCATTCCCATCGGATAATAACTCATCTTCATCCGAATGCTCTATACTTCTCATCTCATGCGGTGTAATCAAATAAGCATTATTAAAGCCGACTTTATTTTCTGTCGTTAGACTGTCCGCGATCGAATAATAAGTAAAGTTTTTTGGCGCGAGAAGTTCAATCAGCGTCGGCATAATATTGACATGCCCGCCCGCACGATCTTTCAGTATAACATCTTTGGTAATGCCTTGTCCATAGATTACCAGTGGAATCGTATACCGTTCAAAGGCTGTCGGCGTTTTCGAAACATTGACACGATCTGCATGATCACCCGTGATGATAAACAAACTATCCGGATATTTTTGCTCTGTGTCTTTTACAAAATCATGGACCACTTTGTCCATGTACCAATAATGTCCGAGCTGGCGAATCAGCTCTTGATTCGTCTTTTGTTCTTCCGGCAATCCATCAACAATGCTGGCTGGATCAAAACCCGCTTTCTCCAAATCTAAATTATATGGCGGATGGTTTGATACCGTTAAAATCAAATGAACGGTTGGTTCTTCTTCAGGAAGCTGCTTTGAAAGTGCCTGGAAAATATATTCATCCTTGGTTCCCCAGATATTATCCCTTTCAGCACCAAAATCTGCACAACTATAGAAATGATCAAAGCCCTGCGCCAATGTGAAGTCTTTAATTCTCTCCCATGATGGAAAACCGCCATACCAAAAATCAACTTTATATCCTAGTTTCTGCATCTGCGGAGCTAATGCCGTAACGTAGGCTTTCTCATAACTTTTTTGTTGATAATTTACGGGAACAGATACATCTGACAATCCACTTACCAATGCCGTAACTGCCATCGCCGTAAATGAACCATTGGGCAAAAAAGAACTCGTATATACAGCATGATCCTGCTGAATCATTTCTTTTAATCCATTTGCAATATTTAACTTACTGTATTTTTCCATTAATGGCCACTGGGCATAGGTTTCACCCACAATAATAAAAACATGCCTTGGTTTTGCAATCTTTGCTCCAGCTGCATGCCGAACTAAATACTCATCGATATGATCTGATTCAATATTATTTCCTGCAACCATCTTACCATACTCGCGAATTCTTTCTTGATGTATACCGCTGGCTCGATCGCCTTGCGACATCCGTTGATTGACGATATAAGCACGATATAATGCCTGTATATCATCCAAAATAGCCTCATTCAAAAATGTATCTTTGGTCAGCGCAGCATTCTCCCAGTTAATCGAATGATTATAAGTAAAACTGCCACCAAATCTCATAAATAACATAAATACAGGAATCATGCAAATGGCACTATAACGAAACAGTATATTTTTTTTCGTTGCAGCAAATTGGGGCAATTTGTAATTTTTACTAAGTAGAACCATTTTAAACAAATAATACATGATACAACAAATCAGTAGTCCGCCTAAAAGTCTCACTGGCAGATTGTATTCCTGAATCATTGTAACAAATAACGCATACATATCATCATTCAGTGTATTAAAAATATTTTGGTTAAACGTCACATGAAATGCATGATAATACGGAATCCGTGCCTGAAACAAAATAGACAAGACTGCAATATAAATCCATCCTAACACGAATCTAAGCTTATTCGTATTCAGCCTGGGTAAAAGTACATTTGTTATCGTACAAAGCAAAAAAGAAAACAGCGCCATCATTCCAGCTGATTTCAGACTAAGGCGCAATCCGGCCCACATAGCCAGAGCGATCTCAGTGATTGCTGTATGTGGTTCAATATATTCTTGCATAATAAGAATAAATGCACCCCGGTATACGCATAATAAAGCGATCAAAAATAAATATGTCTTTAAATCCTTTTGGATATTTTCAAAAAACGCACTAAAACGCGTCATAAAACAATCACTCCATAATACGATATTTGCCTACTTCTTCTTGTACTGCCGTAAATACGGTATCAGCACTAATGCTAGCAAGGCAATCACTATTTTTCGGACACTTACGTTGCCAACAACCTTGACATGAGTGTGGCGCTAGTAGCACTTTATGATTTTGCCCATAGGGTCCATTTCGCTTAGGATCAGTGGGACCAAACAGGGCCACAACCTTGGCACCTACTGCCACTGCCAAATGCATGGGACCTGTATCGCCACCAACAAAGGCTTGTGACTTCTTTATAATATAGGCTAATTGTTTCATTGAGGTTTTGCCTGTAAGGTCAATGGGCGGCACTTGGGTGTGGGCAGCTATTTCGCGGGCCAGTCTTTGATCATTTGGTCCGCCGATGATCACGGGGATGATATGATCATCATACAGTTTGTCTGCCAGTTTGGCAAAATGGATGGGTGGCCAACATTTTGATGGCCAGTTGGTGCCAGGGGCGAGGACGATGTAGGGGTTTTCGAGCCTGAGACCAACATGATTGGCGATCGCTACGGTTTTTTGTATTTCTGATTCGGTAATGCTTATAGGAAATAGCACCTCATCTACCGTGCAACCTAGGTGTCGGGCTACATCAAGATATCGATCAACGACATGCCCCTGCTCATGTTCGCCGCAAATGCGCTGACCCACCAAGCGGCTTAGTTCTCTTGCATTGCAGTAGACCAAACGCTTTGGGGCGCCGCTTAGATAGGATATGGCCGCACTTTTAAATAGCCCCTGGAGATCAATGGCGAGATCAAATTGGCGGGATTTAAGCTCTTGGGAAAATTTATAGCCATTGGCGAGTAAGCCTGCTAGGGATTTGAACTTGGGCTTGTCAAAAATGATGATTTCGTCAATATCAGGATTGCTAGTCAGCAGGTCATAGGCAGTCTTTTCTACCACCCAAGTGATATGGGCGGCCGGATACGTTTGTTTAAGAGCATGAGCCACAGGTAAGGCATGTATAACATCACCAATGGCACTCAGTTTGACAATTAAAATGTTTTTGTATGTCATATGATTACCTCAGATAAAAAATTTTCATATGTTTTTTATTTCTGCATTTTTTTAATAATAGTACTTGATGACTTGCCTGGGACTTCGGGGATGAGGATGGTTTGGCCGCCGTGTTTGGCGACAATAGCAGCTTCTGGGAGGTCTTTGATGTTGTAGTCGCCACCTTTGACGTAGATGGCGGGTTTAACCTCAGCTACTAGATTTTCGGCAGTCGGCTGGTCAAAGATGACGACATAGTCAACAGATGACAGAGCCGATACGACTTCGGCTCTGTCATCTTGCTGGTTTATGGGACGTGTGGGACCTTTGATCGTGCGTACTGATTGATCACTGTTGAGGCCAAGAATGAGGTAATCACCCAGTTCTTTGGCAGCTTGCAAGTACCGAACATGACCGACGTGTAGAATGTCAAAACAGCCGTTGGTGAAAACTACTGTTTTACCATCGGCTTTAAGCGTTTCTGCGATCTTTTGTATTTCATTATAATCTATTATTTTCATATTGTACCTACCTAAAAAAATTAACCGCGAAGAAACGAAGATTTCGCGTCTTCGCGGCTACCGTTATTTTTTACTCAAAATGTTCTCTAATGGCTTGGCGAAGCTCACTTGGCGTGGTGGTTGCTGTGCCAGGTTTTTTCACTACAATACCAGCAGCAAAATTAGATAGGCGAGCCGCATATTCATAGGATGCGCCTGCCGCTAGGGCTAGAATCATGGTTGATACTACGGTATCGCCAGCACCTGTCACATCATAGACTTCACTTTTGTTGGTCACAGGAATATGGGTGACCTTACCTGTATTTTCAAATAAGCTCATACCGTCTGGTCCACGGCTAATCAGCACTGCCTGGGCAGCTAATTGCTCTAGAATTGTGTTGCCTGCACTAAGCAGTGTGGTTTGGTCAACAATATCATAGCCCACTGCAGCTGCAGCTTCTGATTCATTTTGTTTTACAACAGTAATACCATGATATTCCATTATATTATACCGTGAATCCACCATACAAGGAATCTTTTTTTCGTGGCAAGCATCAATCACACTTGCTATGATCCTGGGTGTAATCGTCTTACTACCATAGTCGCTAATCACTACAGCGTCCATTTTGGTAATATGCGTAGCAATATAATCCTTGACGGCCTGTTCAATTTCAGCAGCCAAGGCGTGTTTGTTTTCTTTATCAATCCGCACAATTTGCTGGCGCACCGTGGCCTGTCCGCCTGCCATGACCCTGGTTTTAGTAATGGTGGGACGGCTGGTGTCAACAATAAGTCCTGCAGTATCTACTTTCTTACTTTGCAAAATTCGCGTGAGTTCCTGCCCAGCAAAATCATCCCCCACGACACCGACAGCATATACATTGCCACCTAAGGTAGCCACATTATGCACAGCATTAGAAGCGCCACCAGGGACAACATTCTCGGCCGTGTGTTCAAGAATGAGTACGGGTGCTTCGCGAGAAATACGAGATATTTTACCTTCTAAATATACATCAGCCACCATGTCGCCGATGACCATTATTTTACAATGCTGTAGCTTTTCTATGATAGTGAGTAAGGTCGTCTGCAACAAATTTTCCACTCCTTTTTAAAAACGAGTCGTGCTTAAATCCCAAGTAATTTTATTGTTTTTCGCAGCTGTATTAGCATAAGTGGTATAAGCGATTGCCAACTGCCAGCAATGTAAATCTCGGTTCCAGGCGTATGTGTTACTATACATCCGCTTGGTTAGTAAGTCATAACTTTGACTGAATCCTACCGTATTCTTTCTATCAATTTTATAGGAAAAGCCACCGACTAATTCCTCACCAAGACTTGTGCTGCTATATTCAAACAAAGAATTATTATTTCTCGTATAGTTATAGGTTGTCCAAGCTGTCAATTTAGGTGATACGACCTTGGTCAAGGTTGTATTAAATCGGAAACTATTTTGGACCGAGCCATCATAACTTTCCCTAACTTGTTCCACACCTGTCCCTAGGTTCAAAAACAAGCCCTTCTTAAGAGTAATGGTATCACGGGTAAAATATAGATTATAGTCTTGATGCCAACTACTTTTCGTCGTATCTGTCCACTTACCATAAATAGCGCTAAAAGTATAGCTTACAGGTAATTTCCCTAATCGTTGGCTGTAAAGGTCAAACTTCAGTTCTGGTTCTTTCGTAATCCAGTGAGAATCAGTATCCCGATAATCTCCATGTACCAAGCTGAGAGAATAGTTTCTCTCCCTGTCAACTACACCAACCTGAGGTTTAAATCCCGCTTTGGAATAGTACCAGAGATCAGTAAATGCTGCCACATGATCACTGATTGGATATTCCAAATGTTGCTTAATGGAAAGGCCACTATCGTTGGTGTAACCAATCTTAGGAAAAGCATCTTGAACCCCTGCTGCATTTTTTTTGAGGGATGTTTGATATTTGGGCAAAGTAAAGATGATCACATTTTTTATCCAAAATGCAGCATCATAGGCAATCATCTTATCGCCAGGCCATATTTCTATCTTTTTAGCGCTGACATGATAATCAGGAACGATCGCAGGGCAACCAGTCGTAGTACCATCATGAATGATCATTTCCGTTGGTAACATATCGACGGTATTCGCTGATATGTGTTGCTTGTCCACCTTACCAATCGCATTATGCATAGAACCGATGTGATCCGTGTAATTATAATGTGTTTTCATTCCTGTTAATGTAATTCCTGGTTGAAAGAAATCACCCTTACCATCAATCCAAAATTCATTTTGTTTGCTGTTACCTCGCATGAATTCGCTCAAAATTTTATTACCATTTTGTACGACCGATACATGGCCATCAGCAAATAAATCACCTGTCAAATCACTGAAGGATAGTTTGTCAGCTTCAATGACAATGGGTGCTTTGACTTCTACTTTGGGTTGCACTGTAGCCTTATTCGTATCAATTGATTTATCTGTTTGCTTGTCAGCAGCCTGTCCTGTTAATGAAATGGCCGAAACCAATATACAGACAGACGCGCAAAGCATAATTTTTTTACTACGCATATTCCCTCCTATCAAAAAATGTATACTCTATTAATTTAACATTCTACAATTATACCTCTTTTCCTGCACAAATTCATGGGCCAATATATGCTAAAAGCCGTCAAACGACGGCTTTTAGCATATTATAACATATTTTGTTCATTTATATACCATATAATTTGGTTTCTTCTTTGATTTGAATATAGACTTGCGTACCGGCTGGAATGTCAACATTCTTGCCATGGACAAAGGCGCCACCGACGATGCCAACAGGCCCAAGGATCATCATACCAGCAACAGAGGCCCCTGCAGCAGTCGCCAATGATTTATTTTCGGCTTTGGCTTTTTCGCCTAGCACAGTGTGGATGATTGAGCCATCAAGGGCATCTATGGTATCAAAACTGATGTCCATTTTGGCATCACGACCGAAGTTTTTTGATTCTTCTACTTTATTTACTTTGCCTGCACCTTGAGATCCTTTAGCAATGATTAAACTGCCATCTACATAGATATCATCGGTTACCTGAAAGACGATTTCATCACCCGATCGACTGGTACGTGTGCTCAGTGGTGTGATCAGTTGAATTTTCACTAGGCTATCTTTATTTAGAATTACATTTTTAACGGCCAATTTACCATTAGTATATGCAAATTTTAGTAATTGATTCAGCCGTTCATCAAATGGCCCTGTAGAGACATTGCCCATGAGCACACGTTCGAGATTTTCTATGCGCACCTTGACTGGTTGTGCAGTGACCATATGAGTCAGGGACCATTCTGCAGCGTTGATTTTAACTAAGAACGATGGCACATTGCCAGCGTTTTCTCGGCTGTAGGAATACAGTTTATCAACCCGACTCACCAATGATCCTGTATTTTCTTTACCCCAAATATCTTTTTCTAGTTTACCGATACGTTCAACAAGAGGTCCTGTCTGCCCGGTCCCATCAAAAAATTTCTCTACAATAACAACCTTATCTAGTATTGCCATGTCTGGGTCTGCATTGGCAAAAGCGAAGCCCATATTTGAGCACATAAACAATGTAAGCACCAGTAAGCTGATCATTTTACGCAACATATCACATGTCCTCCTCGTAGTTTTTATATATAATTCGCGATTAAGACAATAATATCCTGCCTTGTTTTGACAGGATCAGTGATAATTATTATAAACACGCTACTGCTATTGCGATCTGATCTCGTTAATGATAAATGTTAATACTCATTATTATTGAGAACAGCTTTGCCATGGCAATAGAAAAGCCGCTGACAAAAATGTCAACGGCTTTTCTATTGTCTTTTAGAAAAAAAATTCGGCTTGTGCTTGTATGTATTTTGTCTTGTCTGTTGGAGCTCCATCTGTAGTGGCTTTCAGATCAGCATATTTAACTTGCAAAACGGTGTTCAGTACCGGGGTATAGTTGAATCCTACTTCATAACCTTTAGCACCGAATCCTTGTTGACCGTTAACAGTGTATGGACCATCAATCGTAGTTTTTGGAGAAGCATTTGCCCCTAAATGACGATAGCCAACCCATGCGCCATAAGAACCAACTTTAGTCTGCTCAGCACCTTTGTAACCAAATTGAGCATAATAAGCTTTATTGTCAGTATTCGCATCCGACTTACCATAAGAACCACGCAAATTCCAATCAGGACTGAATTGTGTTGAAAAGCCTGCTTCCCAAACTTTTGCTTTGTTATCACCAAAAGATCCTGCAAAAGTTGCTGTTCGATCTTTATCTTTAAACTGATAGTAACCGCCATTAAGAGTGGTCGCTTTTGAAGTTGCATAATTTAAACCTAGACCAGTTACTTCTAGATTACTAAGATCTGCCTTCAGATTATTATTATCCCAAAGATCTTTATTATTGTCAGTACCATAAAATACATTGGCTTTCAATACGTTACCAAATGCTAAGTTAACACCATTCAATGTACTATCAATCATTAAACCACTGTTTAAGAAGTAGTCAAAACGGCCGACAGTAGCAGTAGTGCCTCCTATTGCTCCTTTTACATAGGCATTATCCATGGTTACATTATTATTGTCAGAGCCTTTGTCGCCACGCAAACTGTTTATTGATTGTAAACGGCCATAATAGATCCAATCATCATTTATATTACCAGTCAGGCCGATACGCGTACGTAGTTTGAAATTATTACTGCCAAGATTTTCAGAAGCTCCATTAGAGCTATAATCCTCGTAACGAAGACGAGCTTCCCCAGTGACTTTTACGGTGGAAGCATTTTTCTCAATTTTGGTTACGCGAACATTCAGGCCTTCTAATTCACTCGAGAACTCTACGGCAAGTCTGTCGATTTCAGCCTTTTGGGCAGCGTCTGCTTTGTCAGATCTAGCCATCGCTTTCGCTACCATTTGCGCCATCTCATAACGACTGATCAATTTGTCGCCTCTGTATGTGCCATCGCCATAACCGTCAATAATACCGGATTGAGCTAATTTATTGACTGAATCATAGGCCCAATGTTTGGCAGGAACATCGACGAAAGGATTAGTGGAAGCGAAGGATGTACTGGCTACACTAAGTACCATGGCAGCTGCTAGGGAGGCTACTAATTTTTTTTTCATGATTGAATCTCTCCTTAGGTTTTTTTACATGGTAATCGTTCCATCATGAGCCTAAGAAGGGATTATGATTGAGTATCCAGGTTTCCTCAATTACTATCCTTATCCGTAGCTCACTATGTCACTTACTACCCTGCAATTAGTATATGCCACGTAAGGAATAATAATGCTTCTATTTAATGAAAAACATTCGTAAAAATAGAGAAACCACTAACTAAGTTAGCGGTTTCTCTATCGTTTTAGAAGAATAATTTCATTTTTGCTTGAAGGTATTTTGCTTTCTTAAATAAGTCAATAAAGAAAATAAGTCAAACCTGACCCCAAAAATTGATCCCCATCTAAAATTAGAATTTATAACTAACCGTTGTACGGAAAGACGTATTTTTGTATGATCCTGTTATGGCTTTTCGGTCTGCATAAAAAAGGTGCAGAGCAGTATCTTTCGTAAAGCTATGGTCAGCGCCATAGTAGAAGCCTTTTAAGCCTGAATCAAAAGTGGTCATACCACCAACATAGGGATTATTGATATTACCATTTGTCTCTACTTTGTAGTTATAGACTGACACAGTATTTTTCGCATCTGGTGCATAAGCCATACCTAAAGCATACGATTTGTTATCCGCATTCGCATTAGACTTGGCAAATTCGCCGGAATAAGTTGCTTTACCATAAGCATAGCTGGCATCAGCGCCATAGAAGTTCATGTTATCAGCAGCTTTATATTGAGTAAGGGTTGCACCTAAAGTCAAAGCTTTAGTCGGGTTGTAAGAAGCACGTACTGAGTAAATTTTGTTATCAATAGCGCCGTCATTGTTTTCTTGAGCCGCAAGGAAATCAATTGAAGTTACGCCACTTTTCCCTTTGATATTGATACCGTCAACAACGCCCATATCTTGTTTTCCCAAATAACCACTGGCATCATAAATCAAGCCAAGTGCGCCGATGGTAGGAGACTGCTGGCCTAATTTGTAAGTAAATCCTGCGTTGGTGTACAACAAGCCATATTGATCAATTTCACCGACAAAACTCTTGTCAGCGCGAAAATCAGTACCGAAGCCTTTATTACTAAGACCTTCAGCTGCGAAACGAGCGAATATGCTCAAGTTTGGAGCGACTTCACTTTTGGCATTCAAGATTATTTTTGTAATACTACCGTTCTTTTTAACACCATTGGTATCATCGGCGCGGTAACGAAAGGATGTGGTGCCATCGATTTCCACTGGATTGGCCATGACTACACCTGTTGTTAGGGTAACCATTGCAGCCACAGCTGCAGCAAGATATCTTTTTTTCATGTTGTTGTCCTCCTCAGAACATTTTTATTTTATTCCAAGGCTCTATTGTCGGCTTCCTGCTCCAATAAGTATCCATGTTCCCTTACCGTTCTAGGCAACTTCCAACATCGCTTTGGTTATATAAACTACTCAAAATAGATTTCAAGGGGTTTACACCTTCCTTTACTTCTTTTTTAAATAATCTAACTAATGTGGTTATTCTGTATAAACTGTTAATTTGCAGCGTAAAAAAATGATGATGTTGGAAGATAAAAGTAGCCTCCGCATGCTTTATGCGAAGGCTACATTGCCTTAATACATTTTATTTGTCTTCATAATATCAAAATGCGCCATATTTGTCAAGAATAATTGTCAACTTTAATTGTAACGTTGTAAAGTCGGCAATTCAAGTCCAGAGCCGTCTCCTATTAAGCAATTCATATTATAAAAAAGCCGCTAACATCGTTAGCGGCTTTTCGATCATTTCTAGAAATAGAATTGTGCTTGTGCTTGTATATATTTTGTTTTATCCTGAGAAGCTCCATCTGCAGTTGCTTTCAAATCAGCATATTTAACCTGCAAAACAGTGTTCAACATTGGAGTATAGTTGAATCCAACTTCATAGCCTTTAGCACCATCACGTTGACCTAAAACAGTATAAGGACCATCAATAGTAGTCTTAGGAGAACCATTTGCTTCTAAGTGACGATAAGCAACCCATGTTCCATAAGAACCAACTTTAGCTTTATCAGCGCCTTTGTAATCAAGTTCAGCATAATAAGCTTTATTTTGATCATTAGCATCAGATTTGCCATAAGAACCATTTAAACCCCAGTTAGGAGTGAATTGTGTTTTAAAACCAGCTTCCCAAACTTTTAATTTATCATTTTCAAAAACTTTTGTTTTGTCTTTATCTTTAAACTGATAGTAACCGCCATTAAGAGTGGTCGCTTTTGAAGTTGCATAGTTTAGCCCTAAGCCAGTTACTTCTAAATTACTAAGATTTGCCGATGAATTATTATTATCCCAAAGATCTTTATTATTGTCAGTACCATAAAATACATTGGCTTTCAATACGTTACCAAATGCCAAGTTAACACCATTCAATGTACTATCAATCATTAAACCATTGTTTAAGAAGTAGTCAAAACGACCGACAGTAGCAGTAGTGCCTCCTATTGGTCCTTTTACATAGGCATTATCCATGGTTACAGTATTATTGTCATCATTTTTATCGCCATGCAAACTGTTTATTGATTGTAAACGGCCATAATAGCCCCATTGATCATTAATTGTACCATCTAAGTTAACACGAGTACGTAGTTTAAAACTGTTATTGCCAAGCTCTTTAGAAGCTCCATTAGAACTATAATCCTCGTAACGAAGACGAGCTTCACCAGTTACTTTAATAGTGGAAGAATTTTTCTCAAGTTTAGTGACGCGAACATTCAAGCCTTCTAATTCACTAGCGAATTCTACTGAAAGTTTGTCAATTTCAGCTTTTTGGGCAGCGTTTGCTTTGTCGGAATGAGCCATAGCTTTTGCTACTATTTGCGCCATTTCATAACGGCTGATTAGCTTGTCCCCTTTGTATGTACCATCGCCATAACCGTCAACGATACCAGCTTGGGTTAATTTTAATACGGAATCATAAGCCCAATGTTTTGCAGGAACATCTGTGAAAGGATTTGCTGCTGCGAATGAAGTACCAGCTACGCCAAGTACCATTGCTGCTGCCAAGGAAGCTACTAATTTCTTTTTCATGATAATCTCTCCTTAAGTTTTATATTTTTGGGTTACGATGAACTTCCACCTAAGAAGGGATATTGCCGAGTGTCTATGTTTCCTCACTATATCCTTATCCAGGTTTCTTGTTCATATCTATTCAATACTGACAGAATATTCGGTTGCCAAAAGAAAACTTTTTGCTTCCGATCATTCCAAGCAGTGAAAGATCGTTTTTGTGTCTTTACGCGTTTGTTGTTATTTATCAAAATTTGTTGGGAAATATTGCATTTCCTTTATAACCCAATAATACACATTGCTGACTAAGAAGTCAAGATATTTTTGTAAAGTAATTCTGTTCGACTCTAACTTTTTTTACGTACAAAAAAACAACCTCTCAGCCGTAGCTGGGAGGTTTCAATGTTTTTTTAATTAGAATTTGAAAGTAGTCGTCGCTTTGAAGTAGTTATAAGAGTAGTCAGCATTAGTTTTATCATTTACTTTTACGAATTGAAGCTGACCTAGGAAGTTTTTGCTAAAAGCATAATTATAATTTAAATCTAATACTTTATAATTGTCAAAACGCTCACCTGCGATACCCAATTTAGCGGAATTATATCCAATATTTGGAGTATCCAGTGTGGTCAAACGATTGAAGATAGAATTAGCTTGAACGTCAGAATATTGTGCAACTAAGTTACTTTGACCTTTAGCACTTAGTACTTGATCACCAGCAATTGCTTTTACAGCATACATTCTGCCATCATTATCAGCTGCCCTGTTTGTTACATATAAACCACCCAAGGAGAATTTATTGCTGAACTGGTATGTAGCATTACCTATCCAATATTTAGCGAGCTCAAGGTCTGCACTGTTATTTTTTAGAGTTGCATAGCTAAGACCATAGTTTAATTTTCCTGCTTTAGAATTAAAGCCAAGGGAGTCAATATCCATCGAACCAAAATCAGCATCAACCTTAACAGCAGCGTTAGCAGCATCAAAATTTTTCACGGTATAAGTAACTGCATTAGCAATACGACCACGTTGAGCTATAAAACCAACATTACCCATAGTCCAAGCAGCTTTAACGCCATCAAAGCTATATGCACCAGCATCAACAATGGCACTATAAGGATCAAGTTTCAACATTTGACGACCAATCGTAGTGTCAACTGTACCAATTTTAGTCGTTGCAAATACGCGGTCAAGTTTGGCTGAAGTAGTATCGGAGCCTGCACCAAGCCAAGTATCATTTTTGAAATTTGCTGCATCAGGTGCTTGCGTTACAAAACGAATGCCAACAGTTGTCTTGTCATCTACTTTAGCTGCGCCTTCCATACGAAGTCTATATTGAGCGCCAGAAGTATTAGAAAACCCAGCTAATGCTTTGTTATCGTAATCAGTGGATTTATAACGAACATCGAAGGTTCCAGTAAATTTCATGTTAGGTTGGTTTTTTTCTAATGTAGTGACACGAACACCCATTGTGTTCAATTCTTCAGCGAATTCAATTGCTAATTTGTCGATTTGAGCTTTTTGCGTAGCATCTGCTTTGTCGGATTTAGCCATTGCTTTAGCTACCATTTGGGCCATTTCATAACGAGTGATTACTTTGTCGCCTTTGTATGTACCATCGCCATAACCATCAACAATACCAGCTTGGGTCAATTTCAGTACGGAATCATAAGCCCAATGTTTGGCAGGAAGGTCTGTGTAAGGATTTGTTGCTGCGAAGGAAGTACCAGCGATGCCAAGTACCATAGCTGCTGCGAGGGATGCGATTAATCTTTTTTTCATGTGAAAATCTCTCCTTAGGTTTTATTTGTTAGCACCATAACAATTGCATGATGAGCCTAAGAAGGTCTAATTATTGAGTGTCCATGTTCCCTCAACATTTCCTAATTAGCATCTCACTATGTCAATCATTGCCTTGCTACGGAGTTATTGTACACTAAGTACTATTTTACCGCAATATTTTTTTTAAAATTTAGACATTTTTAAATTATTATGTACATCCGTGTCAATTACTGTACTTTTTTGGCGAAATAGCGTTCCGCCAATATTACAGCTACATAATCATCAACCGGTTTAGGGGGAACTTGCATGGTAACTGGGATCAATCGTTTGAAACCTCGGGGTGGATTTTCAATCCAGTAGCGACGGCGAGCCTCATCTGTAGAGTGATGTTCATCCACTAGGGTTACAACAAGTGGTTGATGAGCTATTTTAATTTGTTCTAGGCTATCCTTGGCCTCTCGGCTAGAAGTGCGATCGCCAATGACTACTATACTGGTATGATAATCAGCGATTAATTGTTGTACGATCGAATTTAACTCTGTCGTATGAATCACCTTCTGGGTTAACACCCCCTTTTGCTTATGCACAACAGCAATTCCGCATTTTTCCCGCCCTGGGTCAACGGCAATGATGGTTTGATTCATGGGGACAACTCCTCTTGCGTTTTTATTATATGTCACTTATAAATAATACTTGTTATGAAATTGTTAAGATATGGTTAAAATTTACCATAAAAAAAAAGCGCCCACAAGGGGCGCTTTCAGTTTTTTAGATGTTGATTAGAATTTTACGTTAACAGCTGCAGAAGTACGGGTGTCCATTTTATCAAAATCTTGGTATTTAACTTGCATATTTACGTTTTTACCAAGGTTTTTATCGTATTGGTATTCCATACCTTTAATGGCTACGTCTGTAGGAAGAGCAATTGCATCTGAAGTGGAGTAAGCATTATAAACACCTGCGTCTGCGTCTCTGTGAGTAACAGATAAGCCAAGTTGGTTAAACTTTACGCCAACGGCAGTAGCACTTGCATTGTTGGTATCATTTTTAATGTATTCAGCATTAGCAGTCAAGGCTTTACCAAGAGGAGCTGAGCCATTAATTCCGTATGCTTTATTGCCACCAATTTTTAAGTAATCAGCAGCTAGGTTTACACCACCAACTTTACCAATACCATATTCAGCACCGTACATGCGTTCAGCATCGGTAGCAATAGCAGGTGAAAGAGCTTGATTAGGTGTAACTCCACCGGTCGTATTACCTGCATACAATTTCAAAGCACCAGCCTGAACTCCAAGACCATTCAGTGTATCATCAAACATAATACCTGAACCAAGTTTAACATCTTGGCGACCTACTGTGAGAGCCTTAAAGGTTACATTAGCAGTATCTAAATTAACAGCAACGTCATTATTTGTTTTAGCATTATCAAACGTACCACTCAAACGAGTATTGTATCTAAGATCGTTATTTATTTTACCGTCGATGGCAACGCGACCACGAAGATCGGCTCTGTCACCATGAAGATCATTTGCGCCTGCACCCGTACCTGCATCAGTATAACGTATGCGAGCATCACCAGAAATTACTGGCATGTTGTCGATTTGATTTTGCATGCCGTCAACTTTTATACCCATGGTGTTCAGTTCAGCAGCATATTCTTTAGATAATTTATCAACATTTGCTTGTTGATCAGCATTCAATGATTTCGTCATGGCTTTGCCTACGATTTGTGCCATTTCATAACGAGTCATTGTTTTGTCACCTTTGAAAGTGCCATCGCCATAACCATCAATAATGCCTGCTTGAGCTAATTTGTTTACTGAAGCATATGACCAATGGTTGGTAGGAACATCAGTGAAAGGATTTGCAAATGCTGGTACAGCAAATGCCACAGTTAGAGCGGAAACCACAGCTACTTTTAGAACTCTTTTATGTAATTTCATTAGAAAAATCCCCCTACGTTTTTTTGCGGGTGTTGCCACCGACATGAGTCATGTTATCTGCCGAAGAGGCGTTCTCTATGAGTATCCATGTTCCCTCATAGTACACATCTCTAGCTAATATCATTTTCATATCCCTGCCGCTTGTTACAGGTCTTATTTACATAATTCTGATCATCTGCCATATTTTATTATTGGTATCAACCAATAATTAGGATCATTGACCGTTCGGTCAATGTCTTTCAAAAAAATATCCCAGATTTAGATAATTGCCTTACTTTATATGTTTTTCATACAAAGCAACAACTTTTTTATTGGTATAATCTGAGTATATCAGCCATTGACTAGCTAGTCAATGTTTTTTCTGAAAGATATAACAGATTTACATGATTGCCTTACGCTATATCAATTCGACATTAAGTGACAATATACTTTTCGGTAAGACAATTTCTGCATTTGGTATAATCTGAGTATAGCAGGCGTTGACTAATTAGTCAACGCCTTTTTAAAAAACATGCCAATTTTACATAATTGGTTTACTCAATGTTTTTTTGCTACAATAAGAAAGAAGGCGCCCCTAAGGGGCGCCTTCTTTCCTCTTAACAATTTGGATTAGAATTTTACGTTAACAGCTGCGGAAGTACGTGCATTCATGTTAGCGAAATCTTGGTATTTAACATTGAGTGCTGCATTTTTACCAAGGTTTTTGTCGTATTGGTATTCCATACCTTTAATAGCTACGTTTGTAGGAAGAGCAATCACATCTGAGGTAGAGTAAGGGTTATAAACGCCTGCATCTGCATCTCTGTGAGTAACAGATAAGCCAAGGTCATTAAACTTTACGCCAAAGGCAGTAGCAGTTGCACTGTTGGTATCGTTCTTAACATAGTCAGCATTAGCAGTTACGCCTTTAGCAATCGGAGCTGAACCATTAATTGCGTATGCTTTATTGTCGCCGATTTTCAAGTAATCAGCAGTTAATTTTGCACCAAGAACATTAGTGCCATATTCAGCACCGTACATGCGTTCAGCAACGGTAGCAGTAGTAGCGCCACCAGTAACTCCACCAGTTGTTTTACCTGCATACAATTTTAACGCACCAGCCTGAGTAGCAAGACCATTCATTGTATCATCAATCAGAATACCTGAACCCATCTTAACATCTTGACGACCTACTGTATTGCTCAAGCCAAGAGCATTAAAGCTTACATTAGCAGTATCTAATACCACTGCAACGTTGTTGTTGTCAGGTGTACTAGGATTGAATGAACCGCTCAAACGAGTATTGAATTTAAGATCGTTGTTTATTTTACCGTCAAAGGCAACGCGACCACGAAGATCCATTTTGTCACCAAGAACATCGCCTGCATCAGTATAACGTACGCGAGCATCACCTGAAACTTTTACCTGGTTGTCAATTTGATTTTGAATGCCATCAACTTTTACACCTAAAGTGTTCAGTTCAGCAGCATATTCTTTGGAGAGTTTGTCAACACTTGCTTGTTGATCAGCGTTCAATGATTTAGTCATCGCTTTTGCTACGATTTGTGCCATTTCATAACGAGTCATTGTTTTGTCGCCTTTGAAAGTACCATCGCCATAACCATCAATCACACCAGCTTGTGCTAATTTATTAACTGAATCATAAGACCAATGTTTTACAGGAACATCACTGAAAGGATTTGCAAATGCTGGTACAGCAAATGCCACAGTTAGAGCAGAAATTACAGCCACTTTTAGAACTCTTTTATTCATTTTCATTAGAGAAATCCCCCGTTTTTTTATTTTTTGCGGGTGTTGCCACCAACATGGTCGTGTTATCTGCCGAAGGGGCGCTCTATGAGTATCCATGTTCCCTCATAGTACCAATCTCCAGTCAATATCACTTTCATATCCCTGCCGCTTGTTACAGGTCTTGTTTACATAATTCTGCATATCTTTTCAAAATCCTGCTTGCTTGCTCAATGTAATTATTGGTAAAGCTCAATGATTACGAGCATTGACTGATTAGTCATATCTTTTTAAAAAAATATACCATAGTTACATAATTGCTTTACTCTATGTTATTTCGCCATAAAAGCAAAGAATCCTGCTTTTATAGCAGGATTCTTTGCTGGTACATTCTGTTAATGGATTTTATCTTTTTGGCACAAGCCCAATTTCCTTTACAGCTCAGAGCGCTCCTTGGATGTGTATTTGAATCTTTAGGGGCCCAGCAGTATAGGTATCATTTTGGGCGGTGGCAGTAAGGGTCACTTTGCCATGGTAGCGTTTTGCTATATTGACAGCATCATAGAACTCTGTACCGCTTATGGCGCCCACTGTACCTTGAATAGGATCTGGCAATATACCCTGTTGAACAGCCACCTTGTTGACTTGTTGTAAAAAGCCCATGACTGCGGTTTCTGCCTGCGCGGAATTTTGCCCTACATCAATCAGCGCCATGTAGACTGTTTGGCCTTGTTTATAGATCTGTTGATTGGGGAAGATACTCAGATGCCCCACAATGGGCTCACCATACACCGTATTGCCACCTGCCGAAATGCGCACAATGACATCTTGGTGGGTTGCTATCATGTCTGATACCACCTTATCAAAGTCAGACTGGGCAACCCATAACACTTCAAGATTTTTATCCTCAATATCTAATTTATCAATAATATGCTGATTGGTTTTGTAGATAACGTCTGATAACGCTTGCACTGTATCACTTTGACTTGTGCCGCCAGGCAGTACTGTAGTTGTCAAGATCTCGCCGGCCTGATATATAATCGAACCTTCACGAACAACTTGAATACCTTGTCTTAATTTCAGTGTTGAGTCATTCAAGTTATCGACATCGGTCTGCAAACTGGCTTTAGCTGCAGTTAAAGTATTCACACGTACGTCAAGTTCATTTTTAGTATTCTGAAGGGTATGGATTGCTTGCTGGGCGGTGTTTAGATCACCCTGGGCTACTTCATAGCCCTTCAGTGTCTCGTCTAACTGACGAGCAATATGGTCACGCTGGTCAATAGCGGTCGATAACTCAGTGGCAATGGCCGCCAGTTTGTCTGCTGTTTCTTGTACCTTAGTGGTGAGAATTACATATTCGGCAGTCTTGGCCTCAAGAGCACTGCGGCTGGTATCAAGTTCAATATTCTTGGCAGATACCTCCTGGGAAAGAGTTGTCAGTTCTGTTTTTAAGGCTTCCATGCCAAACAAGGCTGTACGTACGTCTCGTGATACGAGGGCCAATATGCCAATAGTAGATGTAGTAATGAGAATACCGGTAATAATGGTCACGACAATAGAGGTATGTTTTGGGCGCAGACCAAAGATCGTAAGCTTCTTTTTGCCGACTTTGGTACCCAATTTATCGCCAATAAAAGCAATGATTCCACCTGTAATGGCCAGAATGGCAATGAGAGCAATACCAAACATAATGAACTGATGCCTCCTTTTTTACCGGGATGCTTTACGGACCAGTAGATAGCCTACAATGACGCCGGTAATATCAGGTATCCAGGCTGCCAGGATAGGAGGGATAGCGTCACCTTGTCCAAGGGCGGTGGTGACGGTCATGATCGTATAATAAATAAAGATAATAATAATACTAAGGCCAAGCCCAATAGATGAACTAGAGCGGTTAGGCTGCAAACCCAGTGGGGTACCAATTAGGGCAAAAACAAAACTCGCCATGGGGATCGCGATTCTTTGTTGCAGTTCAACTTCATAATTGTTTGATTGGACAGATTGTCCCTTCAATACCTTAATATTTTGCTTTAATTCCTTAATTGTCATTTCCTCGGGCTTTTTTTGTTCATTGGAAATGGCACTGGGTGTTTTAGTTATAGGCATCTTTTGCTCTTGAAAGTTCATCGTACGTCCAACTTTACCCTCAGGGGTCATATCAGTGAGGACCCCATTATACATGATCCACTGTTTATCTTGATATACCGCCTTTTCCGCAATTTCGACCCCTACTAAACTGCCATTATCAAATTCCTGTATGGATACAGCAGACATTGTATTGGTACCTTCTTCAAATCTACGGGCATAGGTCAGCCTTTTTAATACACCATCTTGAATATCTTTGATAATAATATGATCCTGGGATTTGAGTGTATCACTGTTCTTGATTTCATTATTCACAAGATTATTGTACGCTGCATTGGACTGGGGTACGACGAGTTCTGTGAAGAACACGGCAAAAATGCTTACAAATAAGGCCACAATAAATACAGGCATGCCTAAACGGTAAAAACTAATACCACCTGAGCGCATGGCCGTAATCTCACTTGAACCTGATAAACGACCAAAAGCTAAGAGGGCTGCGAGGAGCATGGACATGGGGAAGGTCAACACGACAATGCTAGGCAGACTATAAAAGAATAGTTTGATTACCGAGCTCATGGGTGCACCGTATTGGGTTACATACTGGGCAATCCTTAGCAGTGTGCCAGTACCGATAAATACACTGGAAAAAGAAGCAATACCAAAAATAAAGGGACCGAGTAGTTCTTTGATAATATATTTGTCAAGTATGCGCATGATCGTCCCCCTATTATTACAGACTGAAATTCTCACCCAGGTAGAATTTTCTGGCAATATCACTGTTAGCAATGGTATCAGTGTCACCTTCAATGAGAATTTTTCCTTCATTTAGAATATATGCTCGATCCACAATTTTTAATGTTTCCCGGACGTTGTGATCGGTAATGAGCACACCAATCCCCCGCTGTTTCAAATAACCAATAATTTCTTGAATATCAGCCACAGCAATCGGGTCAACACCAGCAAAAGGCTCATCTAGCAGAATAAACGTAGGATCTGTCGCCAGGGAACGAGCAATTTCCACCCGACGGCGCTCGCCACCTGATAGCAGGGAACCCATGTTGTTACGGACATGGATAATATTAAACTCTTCAAGGAGGCTTTCTGCCTTTTCACGTCGCTGCGTAGCACTCAGCTTGGTGGTTTCTAAAATAGCCAACAGGTTCTCTTCTACTGTTAGTTTACGAAATATAGAAGCCTCCTGAGGCAAATAACCTACACCAAAACCAGCACGGCGATACATGGGCATATCTGTAACATCTTCACCATTGATCATAATGGTGCCTTGATTAGGACGTTCCAGGCCGACAATCATATAAAAAGTAGTGGTTTTGCCAGCGCCATTCGGCCCGAGCAGTCCAACTACTTGTCCTTGGTCCACACGAAGGCTAACGCCATCGACTACATTACGACCATTATAAGTTTTTATGAGATTATCTGTTGCAATATACATTGTAAAACTCCTTGCCTTCTTACTGGGGAATGATGACTAGCTTACTCCGGCCTTCCACATCAATGTTCTTTTTGTCAAGATACAGGGTCATAACATTGCCGGTCAATACATTGCCTTCTTGTACGGCTCTAGCATTACCTGTGAGCACTGTTTTACCTTGCTCACCCTTAGTCCCATAATATACTGCCTGATCAGCCGTCGCATCCATTTGCCGTGCTGAACTAACAATATGCACATTTCCCTGGGCCACAGCGCGGTTTTCACTAAAAAATGACTCAATTTGAGTTGCTGTCATCACACTGTCAGTCTGCACCAATTTGGCCCAGCCTGTGACGATAGCATACTGCTTATCTGAATAATAATCAATCGTAGGCCCCGTCAATTGGCTCTCACCTTTCGTAAGCACCGGGTCACCTGTTGCCACCAAATGGGTATTATCATAAGAACGCAGGGTTGCCGCAAGTAAAATGGCATCATCTTTTACTGCCCGCACGCCACCTGTTACATACGCTTCTTTTGTTTTGCTATTATATTCCGCCTGAGCGCCAGTCATCACAGCGCCCTCTTGCACCATACGTACATTACCATGGGCTGTCACAATGCCTTGATTTGAATCATAGTCAATCGTATCGGCTGCTAATTCGATTGGTTTATTCTGCGCGGCTTGCAAAGGGGTTACTGCACTACACGAAAGTACTAAGACAAGGGCGATTCTGATTATATGTCTCATTTTGAAGCTCCTCCTGTTACTATCCTCGCATTACCATATACTTTTATTTTTGCCATATTGGCATCGCTTTCTATTTTATCTCCTGTCATAACACTATCATCTTTGGTGAGCACAACATTGCCTGAACCATAAAAGATTTCTTGTTGACCTGACCAGCGAGTTTCCTCAGCTGTAAACGTAGCACCATCGCTGGCGATTGCCTGAACTTTACCAGTCATCACAATATCTTTGGTCTTGTTATCTAGAGTTGCCCCAGGGGCTGTAATGTTAATTTTGCCGCCATTGGCTTGAAAAAATGTACCTTTAATGTTTTTCATGCTTATATTTTTGGTCGTTACATCAATTTCAATGGTTTCTGCTCCTAGTTCCCAAAGAGGTTTGCCATCTTTTTCTTCTTTAATAGAATTACCTACATAAGATAAGGTCGATACCTGTTCCACTTTTTCGACTTCGACTGGCGCTTTTGGCACTAAGGGTTCGTCTTTGAGAAAATAATACAAACCGCCTGCTAATAGTAAGGCGCTGCAGGCAATCATTAGGTATGTAGTTTTCTTCATACCTGTGCACCTATCCTTTCCTCTGGCTTACTAGTATTCCAGCGTTTTTGAAACCATATCCATTCATCAGGATACTGCCTGATGATTTCTTCAATCACATGGGTCGTTTCCACAGTAAAACGATAGATATCCTCAGCTTCATTACCTGTGTCCTGATAATACAGTGGCTCATGACAGATCATCCGATGACCACCTTCTGGTTTGCGCACCAGGAAGACTGGTATAACAGGTGCTTTAAATTTTTTGGCAAAAAAAGCGGGCCCAATAGGAGTCGATGAGGGTTTACCGAAAAATTCAACAAATATCCCCTTCGGACCTGCATCTTGATCCGCCACAAGACCAAGCATTCGGCCCTGCTTGATAGCCCTGGCCGCATTGATCATTTCACTGGTGCCACGGATAAACAGTTCAATACCAACCCTTTGCCGATATTCATTGAGAATGCGAGTATGTTGATCATTGGGCTGGCGTTTGGCCACACCAGCAATGGGGAATTTTTCTAATGCTAGCGCTGCTCCTAACCATTCCCAGTTACCAAAATGAGCCGTTAAGAGTACGACCCCTTGTCCATTTTGCATAGCACTTTCAAGATAATGACGGTTTTCAATGGTAACATAATTTCGAATTTTCTCAGGTGCAAGGACTGGAGTATACAAGATTTCAAGAAACGTCTGTCCTAGTTTTCTAAACATCTTATGAACGTTTTGCTGGGCCGCTTCTAGCGGTATTCCTAAACATTCTTGCATCTGGCTCAGCGCTCGTTTACGTTGCCGACCAGCAATATGATAATACAATTTACCCACATTGTTGCCGAGGAATAAAACCGAGCTGTAGGGTAATAAACAAACAATAAAGCTCATACTTCGTAGAGCATAATATTGCCATGCGTTGGACATAAGGGGTCCTCCTTTCACTGTTTATTTTCTATGGATCCGTCTTGTAAATAAGCGTTAATGATATTTTCCCATTTGCCTTGGGCTTTTAAGATATATTCTATGACTTCCCGCACTGCACCATTCCCCCCTGTTTGCTTTGTCACTAGCTTGGCATATTGTTTTACTTCAGGGGCGGCATTGGCAACGGCGCAAGGTAATCCTACACGAATCATGACTGGTAAATCATTTAGGTCATCACCCACATAGGCAACTTGGTCTAAGGCTAAGTTATATTTAGCCATCAGTTCTGCTAAGGCTTGGGTTTTGTTCATAGACCCCTGATATAGATCCTTGATGGCCAGTTCTGCACTACGAAGTTCTACCATCTGGCTTTCTCGCCCAGTAATAATTGCAATGTGAAGGCCTGCCTTATGGGCCAGAGTGATACCCAGTCCATCTTGAGCATGAAATTTTTTCATGAGCTCACCGTCACGTCCAAAAATAATTTGTCCGCTTGTAAGTACCCCATCCACATCTAAAACTAACAATTTTATTTTATATCCATGGTTTTTTATATCCATTATACCACTCCTTGGCGTAATAAGTCAGTAAGGTGGATAATTCCAATTGAACAATTATTCCCATCGACTACAGGTAGCACAGTAATCGGCCGTGGGTAGTTTTTTTCCATCATGTTAAGGGCCTGGGCAGCTAGCTTGTCAGGGGTAATGGTGCGGGGGGTTCTCGTCATTATGGTATCGACTGTTTTATCCAAAAATTCATAGCCACGCTCCAGGCCGCGGCGAATATCGCCATCAGTAATAATTCCCAGCAAACAGCCTTCATCATCTACAATATTGGTCACACCAAGGCCCTTATCTGTAATGACAAACAAGGCCTCTTTGACGGTTTTGTCAATGGTAACCACCGGATTGTCAGCGCCAGCATGCATTACATTTTCCACCGTTAAGAGTAACTTGCGTCCGAGTGACCCTCCAGGATGAAAGAGAGCAAAATTTTCTGGGGTAAACTTTCGTTCTGACAATAAGGCGACTGCCAAGGCATCACCCATGGCTAAAGCGGCTGTCGTGCTCGCTGTAGGAGCCAGTCCTAGGGGACAAGCTTCTCGCTCTACAGTCACATCTAAAAACGCCTCCGCATTTTTGACCATTGTGGAGGTTGCGCAGCCACACATGGCAATAATGGGAGCGCCAATCCGTTTGATCGCTGGAATAATACGGACTACCTCAGTGGTTTCTCCACTGTTTGATAACGCTAGTACAATATCGTCAGCCGTTACCATGCCTAAATCACCGTGAATACCTTCAGCTGGATGAAGAAAAAATGCTGGTGTACCGGTACTGGCTAAGGTGGCGGCAATTTTTTTGGCAATAAGACCGGATTTTCCCATACCTGTAACAATGACTCGGCCTCGACATGCCAGGATCATCTTGATTGCTTCCGTAAATTGACCATTGATGCGTGGAATGAGGCTTTGAATAGCCTCAGCCTCAATGGCCAGCACTTGTCTAGCGTGTTCAATAATCATGCTATTACCTCCCAAAATTCAATTAAAATATTGATACAAAAAACACTACGGCGACCGATTGAAGTGCAAAGGCGCAAAGGACACCAAAGGTACCTTTGCGCTCGCTTTGCATCCTTTGCGGTTATTGCACGTTATTTGTGTTTTCTCACTACGTTATCAATAGCTTGTACATCTTTCAATAGCGCTTCTAGTTGATCAAGATACATCATATTAGGGCCATCCGACAACGCTTCGGCAGGGTTGTCGTGTACTTCCATGAACAACATATCAATCCCTGTGGCGACAGCGGCTCGGGTCAAGGTTGGTACAAATTCACGTTGTCCGCCAGAAGTGGAACCTGCGCCACCTGGTAATTGGACACTGTGGGTGGCATCAAAAACCACGGGGTAACCGAAGGATCGCATGATGGTGAGTGACCGCATGTCTGTCACTAGGTTATTATAGCCAAAACTGGCGCCACGCTCGGTCAAGAGAATATTCTCATTACCAGCTTCACGTAGTTTATTAATCACATGTTGCATGTCATTGGGTGCCAAAAACTGGCCTTTTTTTACATTCACAACTCTGCCGGTACTGGCTGCTTGATACAATAAATCAGTCTGGCGGCATAAAAAAGCAGGGATTTGCAAAATATCTAGCACCTCAGCCGCCTGTGAGATTTGAGTCACACAGTGAATATCACTTACGACAGGTACTCCTAGTTCCTTTTTTATCTGGCTGATGATTTTCAGTCCTTCAGTGAGGCCAGGTCCACGAAAAGAGGAATAAGACGAACGGTTGGCTTTATCGAAAGATGCTTTAAAAATGTAGGGGATACCTAAACGATCGGTAATTTCCTTTATGCCGCGACCGATTTTCAAGGTGCGCTCGAGGCCCTCAATCACACAAGGTCCAGCAATCAGAGCAATCGGATGCTGGCCACCTACGGTGATGGAACCAATGTTAACTGTATTCATGAAAAAACCTCCTTAAAAAAATTGATAGTGTACCTACTTTAGTTCTTAAATAGCAAATTCACTTTTTCCAAATCTTCCATCGTATCGACGCCAATTGATTTGAAATCTGTTTTGAGTACTTTAATGCGGTAGCCGTGTTCTAAGGCCCGCAGTTGTTCTAGTGATTCAGTTTTTTCGAGGGGAGTCGGGCTTAGTTTTGCATATTTTAATAAAAAATCCCGGCGATAAGCATAAATGCCGACATGTTTATATACCGGTATACTTTTATCGTTACGGGGAAAAGGCACTAGTGATCGAGAGAAATATAATGCGTAGCCTTGTAAATCAGCAACCACTTTCACAGCACTGGGAGTATTATACTCACTTTCATCCATTTCTGTCATCAATGTAGCCATCTGTAAATCCTGCTGGCCATCAAATGCGTCTGCCAGCTGATCAATGATTTCTGGCGGAATGAGAGGTTCATCTCCCTGTACATTGATAATCAAATCTACATCAGGAAAACGTGCGGCGACTTCTGCTAAGCGATCAGTGCCTGTCGGATGGTCAGGCGAGGTTAACATGGCCTGACCACCAAAGTTAATAACTGTATCATATACTAATTGATGGTCTGTCGCCACAATAACTTGCTTAGGCCTCTTAGCCAGTACAGCTCGTTCATATACATGTTGAATCATAGGCTTGCCCGCAATATCGGCTAAGGGCTTGCCTGGCAGCCTGGTCGAGGAATACCGAGCAGGGATTATACATAATATATTCATCAAGAAACTCCTTTTTGCCCAGCGACTTTTTTTATGAGCTCCATCAAATCCTCATATCCTTCTGTAAAATGCACTGCAATGCTGAGTACATAAAGGGGAAGCGGCCTATCAGAGTGAATAAACTCAGGCGGGATTTTGACGGCATCTTTTTCAGTGGTAATCAGTGCATAGGCCTTTTCGTTCACACTGCGCTCCATGATATCCTGCATCTCAGCCATCGTGTAATCATGGTGGTCAGCATATCGTACGCCACAAACCTCTGCGACACCAATATCAAGTAGTGTTTGTTCAAAAGACGAGGGATTGCCGATAGCTGATAAGGCTACAACTTTTTGGTGACGAATGGTTTCCAAAGCCACATCAGTCGTGCGTAGCCCCTTGTACCATTCTTCAATTTCCACAAAACACTTAGGCTGATGGATGCTTTCTACCACTAAGGCTTTGTCGTTATAACGAGCTAACGTTCCATGAATCATATCTCTGGCATCATCATTGGACTGATCAACCTTCGTGAGCAAAAAAGCCTGGGCACGAGCTAAATTGCATACGGGCTCCCGCAAGGTCCCTCTCGGCAGTAAAAAATTATTACCAAACATGTTTAAGGAATCAATGAGTACAATATCTAAATCCCGAGCGAGTTGCCAATGCTGATAGCCATCATCGAGAATAACAACTTGCGCCTTTAACTCTTTCACAGCATATTGTCCTGTAAGAATCCGATTTTTACCAATGACTACCGGTATTCCTGGCAAACTCTTGGCTAGCAAGTAGGCTTCGTCGCCAGCCTCAGTGACTGTCATATAGATTTTTTGTCCGTCTGAAACCAGTCCTACTTGCCCATCCCAGCCAGCACGATAACCTCGATTTAGAATAACCACCCGGTAACCCATTTCCTGAATAATGGTGGCCAGGCGCTGGGCGGTAGGCGTTTTACCTGTACCACCGACTGTGATATTACCCAGGCTTATGACTTGACAATCCAGTTTATGCTGTTTTAAAATACCATATTTATACAAATGCAGTTTTATACTGACACCTACAGCATAAATGACTGACAAAATGTGCAATAATCCCAGCAGTAATACTGCTAGGATGCCAGGTTCTTCACCATGTACTAATTTATATAAGTAAATTTGTAATACCTCACGTTGGCGCATATCAGTTCCGCCTTTTATCCAAATTTCCGGGGGCTGTTTTAAAATAAAGCAGCCTCTTTATATTAATGTAAAATTTCTCGTAAATATACCATGCTACTACAAGCAGCCCCACGATTTTCTTCAATAATGGCTAGTGTATCCCTCTCCATATGGAGGCGCACCTGTTCATTATTTAAAATATATAACATTTTTTCTGCCAAATTAGTCGCATTATCAACAGTAATACAAGCTTCCCGCTTAGAAAACAAAGCATAAGTATCTTTAAAATTAAACATGTAAGGCCCAACTAGAATAGGTTTCCCATGGGCGGCTGGCTCAAGAATATTATGCCCGCCTTGCGCTACTAGACTACCGCCGACAAAGATAATCGTGCCAATACTGTAGATTTTACCCAGCTCACCGATCGTGTCTAACAAGACAATATCGTGGCGTTCACTGTGATTACTCTGCAGTACCGTCCGACGGATTGCCACAAAACCAAAGCTAGTCGCTAAACTGGCAAGCTCTTCTGTGCGCATAATATCCCGGGGTGCTATCACTAGTTTAATGCTCGGAAAGCTTTTTCGCACTTCTTGCAGTGCAGATAATAAAATATCTTCTTCCCCTTTGTGGGTACTACCTGCCACTATGACTGGAAAAGCATGTTCAAGACCCATTTGCCGGGATATTCCTTGCTGCTCTTCGAGGGTAACACTTGTATAGTTCTGATCAAATTTGGTATTGCCAGTAACAACGACTCGTTTCGGATCAGCCCCTAGACGAATAATATACTCAGCATCAATTGTTGACTGCATACAAAATGTATCCACCGTCGCTAACATATTTTTGAGAATACTGCCCAAATATCGATAACGTCCTACACTCTTGTCACTAATTCTGCCATTCACCATCATAACTGGCACGGAAAAATGTCTGAGCGCCTTTAAAAAATTGGGCCAAAGTTCAGTTTCTACCATCAAAAAAGCACTAGGCCGAATACGCTTAACGGCGCCATAGCTAATGAATGGTAAATCAATGGGGAAAAAAATAATACTATCCGCATCTGTAATAATGCGTTTCGCCATGGCATAGCCCGTAGCGGTGACTACCGATACTAAAACAGGCTTACCTGGAAACGCGCGGCGTATTTCTTTGATAATAGGGCTAGCTGCAACAATCTCACCGACGGAAGCTGCATGTAGCCAGATACAATTTTTGTGGGCGATTGGTTCCATACACCGGAAAGGCAAAAAACCAAAACTCTGTCGTAGTCGCTGACCGAAGCCTTGCTCTCGAATCAAACGCATAATGAAAACGGGAGTCGCGAGCATCACAATTAATATAGCTAATATATTGTAAAGAACATGCATAGTAGTACCTCTTTTTTTGACATTCCTCTTACTTGCTTCGGAATTGAACCTGATACAATTTACTATATAAACCGCCAAGGGCTAATAACTGATCATGTGTGCCTTGCTCAACAAGTCGGCCTCGTTCCATCACGATAATGACATCAGCCCGCTTGATGGTAGACAAACGATGGGCAATAACAAAAGAGGTACGACCTACCATTAATTTATCCACTGCCTCCTGGACGAGTTTTTCACTCTCTGCATCCAAGGCGGAGGTGGCTTCATCTAAGATGAGGATTCTGGGATTTTTTAGTATGGCTCTGGCGATAGAGATACGTTGCCGTTGACCACCTGACAGCTTTGAACCTCGTTCGCCGATTTGGGTATCATAGCCGCCCGGCATGTCCATAATGAAATTATGAGCATTAGCAGCCTTTGCGGCAGCTGTGACTTCATCACGAGTGGCATCGAGCCTACCATACAAGATATTGCTATAGACCGTACCATTAAATAAAATTGTTTCTTGGGGTACTATACCAATCTGTTTCCGCAGGGACTTAAGGGTCACTGTCTTTATATCAACACCATCAATGGTAATGACTCCACCTATGGGATCATAGAATCTAGGAAGAAGATTAGCAATAGTAGTCTTCCCAGCGCCACTCGGCCCGACAATAGCCACCACCTGTCCAGGCTTTACTGCTAACTGTACTTGCTGCAGGGCTGGTTCACCTGGTTTGTACTCAAAGGTTATATTATTAAAGATGACATGCCCATCAATTTGTTCTAGTACCGCAGCACCAGGCATATCTTCAATTTCTGGCTTCGTATCAAGAACATCGAAAACCCGCTCTGCAGCCGCCAAGGCTTTTTGGATATTACCATATACACGGCTTAAGCGTTTAATCGGATTCGATAGATTGACAGCATACACTAAAAAGGCAATTAATGAACCCGCTGTCAAATTATTATTAATAACTTCCCGTCCACCATACCAGATAATCATGGTTACGCCAATGGCCGCCACAAACTCAATAATTGGCGTTAGAGTTGCCATAATTTGCGAGTTCTTCATTTGAGCACGGAAATTATTGTGATTTTCTTTTCTAAAGCGTTCAATTTCATAGTCTTCCCGAGCAAATGACTTAATGACCCTGACAGATGAAATACTTTCCTGCAATACCGAGGTAATATCAGCCGCTCGCTCTTGTATATTCGTACTGGATGTGCGCAATTTTTTGCCAAAAACATTCATAGTCTGGGCGATCAATGGAGCCGTAACTAAAGTCAATAGTGTTAACTGCCAATGGAGATAAAACATAATTGATATGGAACCAATTAAAGTCATTCCTTCTGTAACAAGTTCAATCATGCTGTCCACCAGGGCGCCTTGAACAGCTGCCACATCATTGGTAATATAACTCATGATTTGGCCGGTCTGCCGTTTCTCATAATAAGACAAGGATAAGCATTGCAAATGACGATACACGGCTGCCCGAATATCAATAATTACCTTTTGTCCGATATACGACATGAGATATGTTTGTCCGTACAAAAAAATGGCACGCAATAAAAAAACCACCACAATCCCGCTCGCAATGGCGTTGAGCATAGTCATGTCTTTGTTTGCCAACACTTCGTCAATAATATCCTTTATTATCCAGGGTACATATAGGTTGGCACTCGCTGCAAGTATAATACATACAATGGCCACTATCAGCCGTTTCTTATAAGGCTTGATATAGTTCAATAGGCGTAGATATAATGTCACTTTTTACCTCCAACGGGACTGTGGGCAACTGCTAGTATTTCACGTGCGACCCGTTCTACTGCCCCTGTCGGGCCTAATTTTTGGCACATTTGCGTTAAATCATTGAGCATTGTACTACGTACATTAGGCTGGGTCAGAATTGGGACTGCCTCTTTGGCAATATTTTCTGCGTTGACAGCATACTGCACCAGTTCCGGTACAATCTTTCGGTCGGCAATAATATTCGGTAAACTAATATAGGGAATTTTAATGATCATCTTACCGATTAAATAGGTCAAAGCTGCCATTTTATAAATAACGACTGTTGGCAAATTAAGTATGGCTGCTTCCAAAGTAACGGTGCCTGATGCCGCAACTGCCATATGGGCAATATTCATCAGGTCATACGTATCGTCTTCAGTCAAAACAACCGTTATATTGTAGTTGCTCAGTATATCTTGGATCATTTCCCGGGAAATTGTCGAGGCCACAGGTAAAAAGAACTGGCAAGTCGGCACTTTTTCCCGAATTTTGACCGCAGCTTCTAGCATGACTGGCAACAGATTGATAATTTCTTGCGTGCGACTACCAGGTAGAAGTAGTACGAGTGGCCGCTCTGGACTTGCACCAAAATGGTCATAAGCCTGTGCCCGTGACATGGTAGTCTTGACAATATCCAGTAGCGGGTGACCAACAAAAGTAACATTGGCTCCAGCCTCACTATAAACATCGACTTCAAAAGGAAAAATGGCCGCCACTTTTTCTACTGTTTCAGCCACTTCTTTCGCCCTACCCCGTCCCCATGCCCAGACTTTAGGACATATATAAGATATGACCGGAATACCTTTACTTTTAGCAATTTTAGCCAAACGTATATTAAAGCCATGATAGTCAATAATCACTAAGACGTCAGGACGCCGTGTGTCCATGAGTTCACCTAACGTATCGCGCAATCTAAATAATTTAGGTAAGTTTTTGATAATTTCAACAAACCCAATTACACCGAGCTCTGCAATATCATATACAATGTCAACACCAGCTGCCCGCATGCCCTGCCCACCCATACCAAAGATTTCGATGTCTGGCTGTATGGCTTTTAAAGCACGGGCTACACTAGCCCCATGTAGGTCGCCTGATGCTTCCCCTACAGAAATCATGATTTTAGACATACACAGCCTCCATTAAATAATAAGAATCAAGAAACGCTACGCGTCGCAATGACAGCTACATTGCGACAATTGTTATGTTATGGTCGTTGGCCATGCTTACTACTTTTTCACGGTCAACGATGAGGGTTTTGCCGGCTTCGATTACCAGGGCCGTAGCTCCAGCCGCACACATGGCCTCTACTGTACTGAGTCCTACTGTTGGTACATCAAAACGCAGGTCTTGGCTCGGCTTAGCTACTTTAGCAACCGTTACGCCCCCGCGGCCGAGTTCTCCACCACGAAGAATGCAAACATCTGTACCTTCAATGGCTTCTACTGCCATAACAGCACATTTTTTAACTACCACAGTTTGTCCGATATCCAGGCGGCCCATTTCTTTGGCTATTTGGAGACCAAATTCCATATCAGCACGTTCCGCGACTGATGGAGGGCGCCGGGTTAACACTCCTTGCCCAGGCATAAGGTTTTTGATCAAGGCCGTCTGGTCAAGAATACTCAATCCTTCTGCTACCAATTCCCTGACAAAGGCGAGCATGATGGTATCATCATTGTTGTCTGTAAGACTTGATAGCATTTTTTGGATCCGCTCATCAAACTGGACAGTCCCAGTAAACATCAGTTCTTTGGTTACCTTGCCCAGCATCGTGACCTCTGTAACACCTTCATTTTTTAGGGTCGTCAATATTTGTTGCAACTGACCTACACTAATATGATATGTTTTATTGGCGATATTATTCAATTCCGGATCAACGCCGGGCACGAGCCCCACAGCGATCACGGTAAAGCCCATGCCGCGAGCGGCACGGGCGAATTGTGCCGGCAATCCTCCGACACCGGCAAGCAAACCTATAATTTTCATCCTTTAAATCTCCTACTCAGCTTCTCTGCGACTGCGACATACGCCCCGCTCTACATTGCGCAAAAAGCGCATAAAATGTTCAACTTCAGGATACGATTCCAAATCTTGTTCCATCATTTCGATGGCCTGTGCCAAACTAAGTCCAGAACGATATAATATTTTATACGCTTTTTTAATATTCTTTCTGGATTCTATACCAATACCAGCGCGAGCCATACCAACATTATTCAGTCCTGCTACCCTAGCTGGATGACCATCGACAATAACAAATGGCGGTACATCTTGTACCACTTTAGATGCTCCCCCCACCATGGCATTCATACCGATTTTGACAAACTGATGTACACCAGCCAAGCCACCAATAACCGCACGATCTTCTACAACCACGTGGCCAGCCAAGGTAGCCGCATTAGACATGATAACATGATTGCCAACAACACAGTTATGGGCCACATGGGTATAAGCCATTAACAAGCAATCCGAACCAACCCGAGTTTCGCTACCTTCTCCAGTAGCTCGATTGACCGTAGCGAACTCTCTGATTTTGGTATTATCACCAATAAATACGTAGCTTTTCTCACCATCAAACTTTAGATCTTGGGGTTCTGAGCCAATCGATGCGCTGGGGAAAATTGTGCAATTTTTACCAATGCTAGTCCATCCATCAATCACCACATGAGCACCAATTTTAGTGCCCTCACCAATTACTACATTCTCACCAATGACTGCATAGGGCCCGATTTCAACATCTTTGCCAATGCGCGCTCCTGGATGAACAACTGCGGTTTCATGTATTTTACGCAGAGACAAGACAACTTTTTCTAGTTTCATCTGCACGCCAACTCCTTCTCCAGTAAGTACGTTCCCCTTACTCTTTTATCCTTGTTATTCATATAGTCCGACTGACCAGTCTAAATGTGGTAAGCGAAAATTCGTCGAATTCAGCCGTTTTACGGTCAATCTATCTATTCTTTGAATTTACAACCTAAAAGTTGCTATTTTTCTTCTATTTCCTTTATTTTAGTGCTAACGCAAATAAAAATTCACCTTCGGCCACCAATTGGTCATCAACAAAAGACTGCACCCACAATTTTCCTATGTTACTGCGCACCTTGATCACTTCAGCTACCATGCGTAGTTGATCACCCGGCACCACCTGTTTTCTAAATTTGACCCGGTCCATACCCGCAAAGAAGGCTAATTTACCCCGATTTTCATCAGGATACAGCATGGCTACGCCACCGACTTGGGCCATTGCTTCCAGAATGAGTACACCAGGCATAACAGGATGGCTCGGAAAATGTCCCTGAAAAAAATGTTCATTAATTGTTACATTCTTAATGCCAACCGCCCGTTTCAATGGTTCAAGTTCAATAATACGATCAACCAGTAACATCGGAAAGCGATGGGGAATAACCTTTTGTATTTCAGTTACAGACAACATATGGCTTCAACTCCTTACTAATATATGCTCAACTATTTTTTTTGCTAGTGCAGTATTGAGCGCATGGCTTGATTTGACAGCGATGATATGGCCTTTGATGTTTCCGGCTAATGCCAAATCGCCAATGATATCTAATATTTTATGACGTACGAGTTCATCTGTAAATCTAAGTGGTGTGAGAACTTTTTCATCATCATACACGACCACATTTTCCAAACTACCACCTAAGGCTAAACCCTGGGCTTGTAAGAGTTCGACCTCATTCATAAAGCCGATGGTACGAGCTGGTGCAATTTCTCGAATAAAAACCTCTCTGGTAATTTCATAATCGCCAAACTGCACGCCAAGCATCGGATGAGAGTTAATTGAAGTAAACGTAATCCTAAGGCCATCATATGGTAGTATCGTAATAAATTTGTCATCTACGCGTATTGCCAAAGCCTCAGTCACATATGCTAATTTCCGTAGAGCCGTCTGTTTTTTTTCGCCAGCTTCTTCAATAAGTCTAACAAAAGGTAGAGAACTACCATCTGCCACCGGTGGTTCTACTGAATTAATTTCTACTAGACAATTATCAATTCCCATGGCATAAAAGGTTGCCAGGAGATGCTCCACTGTAAAAACTTTGGCCGGACCGTTTTCTAGGGTAGTAGCTCGCATGACATTGGTAACATTGCTAGCTACTGCTGCCACTTGGGGCACGCCTGGCAAATCCGTCCGAGCAAAGATAATGCCTGTATTAACATTCGCTGGCTTAAGGGTAATCATCACATTTCGTCCTGAATGTAGCCCTATACCAGTATATGTTACAGTTTTGCCTATTGTTGTTTGCTGCATATATGTCCTCCTGATATAATAACCTTTATATATTCTATAAAAAATCCCATCTCCCTGCAAGAGATTTCTACATATTTATTATTTTATTGACATTTCAGGCATCTGAAAGAAAATAATCCGTCAAATGCCTTACCCCCGGTTACGCAACGTGATTAGCACTTAACGTGCGAGCATTGGTACTTTGTTGATATTCTATCAATTCTTTATATTGGCGACCAATGTGGGATTGTGGATTACCAAATACTGCTTCTGGTAACCCTTCTTCCACAATACTACCTTTATCCATCAAGACGATTCGATCAGCCACATGTATGGCGAAGGATATTTCATGAGTCACCACAAGCATCGTACTGGCACGATATTTTGCTAACTCTTCCATGATCACTAATACCTCTCGAACTAGAATAGGGTCTAGAGAAGCGGTAGGCTCATCCCAAAGCATGAGTTCAGGTTCAAAAGCGAGTGCTCTGGCAATACCTACCCGCTGTTGCTGGCCACCTGACATTTCACCTGGCTTATGATCAGCATGATCTTCTAAGCCAACCTTCCCGAGTGCCTCTACCGCCTTATCATGAGCCAACTCTCTCGGCATACCATCCATGACAAGACCTAGCATGACATTTTCCACTGCACTGAGGCGACCAATCAGATTAAACTGTTGGAATACAAAGCCAATACGTTTGCGGATATTTCTCAGCTCATCAGCCGATAAGCTGGTTATCTCAGTACCAGCAACAACAATTGACCCACTATCAGGATGAATCAAACGATTAATGGTACGAATGGTGGTTGATTTTCCACAACCTGATGGCCCCATCAGTACAACGGTCTCGCCCCGCTTAACATGCAAGCTAAAATCATTCACTGCCACCAGAGAGCCAAACTGTTTATATAAATTTTGAATAGCAAGCATGCTATCACCTCTCTTTATTTAAATTATTTAAATTTTACTTTACGCTGATTTAATTTTTGCAGTAGCCCTGGGCGTCCGCTAGGAATAACAATTTCCCGCATGATTTCATCCATGGATAATCCCAGGGACTGGCCTGCCATCATTTCTTCCCCAGCAATAGGACTGATCTTTTCAGTATAACATGCAACAATGAGTCCTAGTACTGCACCTATCACTGGCACACATACCCATGGCACATAGGGAATAGCACCTCGCGCCAGCACAAACATAGCCGACAGCAATACTGCGCCCACGGACATACCATATAGACGCTCAGGAGCTGTAAAAGTTTGTCCAATGCGTCGAGCCTTACTGCGCCAACCATGAGCTTGCACTTTACCACTTACCCTTTTGCGGCGCATGACTGTCATAATCGCCGTATGATCAAGAGCCAAGAATAACAAGGTCAAAACAATGGCTGTCATCGCAGCCAAAATTTCTCGCACTTGATTGAGTACTGTGTATAGTTCTCCACGAGCATTGGGTTCAATGACCCCTAGTTCCGTGGAGTACAAGGATACGTTATTATGACCTACCTGCTTATATATAACGGGCATTGCAGCATCAATACTCACATTGCTACTGGTCAAAATCTGAATACGCTCGCCTGGAATGACTTGCCCAGCAATAAATTTATCTAATAATTTTACCGAATGGCTAATTTCTTCATCTTTAAGATTCGGCACCGATGCTGCCATATATTGAAGTTGTGTACTCATAAGTGGTACATTAAGCTGTCCAAGCTGAGCCAATCGGCTGTTCACGCTCGTAAGATTACTCTTGGCTCCAGTTACATCAAACGCCTGTAAGGTAGCAACAGTGCTATGTCCATTAGCAACAATCCCATCAATCGCACTTTGGGCCTGGCGAGCATCAGTCGCTACATGGTCAAGAGCACCGAGGCCCGACTTCAAATTACCTAAGTTACGCTGAGCAGTGGATAAGTCGCCAATCGTAGTGACAACATTTCCGTTGAGTAGTTTAACCACTTGCAGAGTATTCATCACGCCGCCCATGGCTTTTGATGAACTATCCACTTGATTCTGCAGCGAACTGGTATCAATATTAGCCAGACCACTCGTAGCTGCCTGGATAGTGGTACCTGCTGCCTGTAGGCTATTTAATGTTTGATCAATCGCCTTCATGCTATTACCATAATTATCCAATGCAGTCGCCGCAATAGTGCTCAAGTTTTGTGTATCGTTCACAATACCTGGAATCTGATTAACCACCTTGTTGGTTTCAGTCAGCGCGCCACCGAGTTCTTGTCGTGGATTACGGTATGTGGCTGTGCCGATATAAGGGCCGACTATATTATTCGTTACTTTATAGCCTTGGTTATTCGTAAGAGCTGCCGCATCACTCTGCACAATAGTACCTTCTGCTGAGCCATCAGGGCGCAGAGCTGTAATTTGCACCAGCACGTTATTTTTACTCACTGCATCACCTAGGACTAAGGGTGCGCCACTCCCAAAAGCAACAATATCACCTGCGATCAGTTTATCAGTGCCACTTGGCACAATCACGACCTGGGTAGCATAGGCCACTAGAAATCGTTTAAGTTCCATCATGGTGCTCACCATATAGGTCATATCATCATTTTTGCCATCAACTGATACATTCTTGGCATATTCAAGTTGCAACTGCGTTTGCATCGCACTGGCAATGCCGTCACCCATACGAATGGGATTTTGCGGCTCACTGCCTACAGGGAAGCTCACTTCAATCACCTGATACTGCGTGAGCAGCTTCTTAATTTGCTCATTTACAGCTGTTGATTTATCAAGGGAAGTTAATACCACGCCCACAGATCCACCATCAAGAAAGGCAAAGCGTACTCCATCCATCTGCGTGATACGTTCCATCAGCATATTTTTGGCACCTTCTGGCACACCACGAATCGTCAATCGCGGCTCGGTTAATACGCCCACACTGGCACCACCAGGAATGCTACCAAATGTTTTGCCTAGATCTTCATAGATTTTTTTCGTTTTATATTGGTCAGGCACAGCAATAAAGAAAGAAGTCTTACCGGTAATTGTCGGCCCCTCTTTCATCCTGGCTCCTGGGAAAACTTCATCAATAATTTTTTGGATGTGGATGGCTGTATCGTCTTTCATTTCTTCCCGTGATTGAATAATAACATCATATTCACCATAATCACCAACTAAGCTGGCTAAGGTTTTAGAAAAATAAGAATTAGCAGATAGAGATACTAACCCGGCCAGAAGTGAACCAATCACGATACTGACCACTATAAGGGCTAGAATATCCCGTTTAAATGAGCCTTTAGTCATAACGTATTCACCCCTTCCTTCAAGGATTTATTATAACACGTATATCACTATCATGTCTATGCGTATATACTATTATCAATAAAAGTATATACGCATTATAGAAAAAGAGTGCTCAACTATCAATATAGTCAAGCACTCTTCCTCTATATTATTCAATTAATAGGAGGTGTATTTTTCCAGCGATTGTGTAGCCAAAACCATTCGTGGGGATATTGGCGAATATGCTGTTCAATAATCGTCGTCAGCTGTTGCGTCATCCCAAGGATATCTTGCTCTCGATTACTTGTTTTCTCTACCCATATGGGAGGATGCAAAATTCCAGTATGAGTTCCATCACTATTTTCAGTCATAAATACAGGTACAATCGGCGCATCTTTGAGCCTGCCCAGCGCGGCGGCGCCTTGGGCTGTTGAGGCCAAGCGACCAAAAAAATTCACCATAACACCATCACGATTGGCATCCTGATCCATCAATATACCAATCACTTTTCCTTCACCCAGTAACTTAATCATATCTCGTACACCAGTTTTATAGATAATTTGCATACCTGTGGTGATACGATATTCATTAATCAATCGATCCATCTGTACATTGGTCTGTTTTTGCGCCACACACACTAATGGAAAGCCGTGTATCGCCAGCGCGGCGCCTAATAGTTCCCAATTGCCACTGTGGGATGTTGCCAGTATAGCACCTTTTCCATAGGATAAAGCCTCAGTCAGATATTCCTGACCTTCCAGTTGCACATAGTTTTCGATGTTATCTTTATTTATTTTGGGCAGGCATAGTTCTTCTAAAAACATAGTACCAAAGCGAGTGGTACTACGCTTGGCAATACTTGCCGCCTGAGACTGATCAATTGATAGACTGATCATAATATTTTTAATAGCCATGTTTTTTCGCCTGCGAGGCACAATCTGCCAACAAATGACTCCCAAAATTTTACCGATACTACGCCTAATATGATGAGGCAATATGCTGACAACGGCACTCACTATTTTGACAAATCTATATAACATATATGCTCCTTTCATACAAAGATATAAAGCATAGTAGGCATCTTCAAAAAAATAACTACTTATTTTCTTTCAGATGCCATTAATTTGTAAAACTGATTCCAATATAGCCGTCATGATTGCGTAGACCAGCATCTAGTTTGAGGCCGGGGACAATAGACAAGCGGGCACCATAATTCATTGTTTTGCCATCATATTCAGCAATCAAAGTCGTTGCCGGGAAGGCATTGTTGCCTGTTATGATACTAAGGGGGTTAATGGTTTTTTCAATACCGGCAAATACACCGCTAAATCTTCCGCCACCTGCGCCAGCATGTATCCGAAAGCCAAATGGTAAGGCCTTACTGGCGACTGCATAAGCGGAACGTTTATCGCTACTCGCGATATCTTCTACGCCAATGGCCAAACCTGGGGCCAGTATTGTTTCAGGCACTACAGCAAATTTAGCATTTATATAATTTTTACTGTTCTGTCCGTCATAGCGAAATGTTGCTACGCCAAGTTCTAAATTAGGTGCCACATTGGTATTAAAACTACCAACGCCACCATTTTTCAGATTATAATAGCCTAATGAAAATTGTCCTGAACGTAGCACATCTGCAGTTGGACTATTAATCAGGCCAGTAGGACCATTCACGGAGGGCGCAGCCAGAACAGGTACCGTTGTCAATAATAAAGCACTCGTTAGCCCTATCATTATTTTTTTCATACTTGTCTCTCCTTAGAATAAATAAAATTACAATACGAATGCATAGATGTTCAGCATGGATAAACCCAAATAAAAAAAACCTGTTAAACGCAAAGATCGCAAAGAAGCGCAAAGGACACAAAGGGATTTTTATAAACATCCCCTTTGTGTCTCAAAGTATGGTTTTCTCTCTATTTTACAGAATTTATTTTTTTTCATTCTCTATCATCGCTAAGCGTTTTTCTAAGTCTCTGAATTTTTTAATTAAATCAGGTACTCTATTGGCACTCCCTTTCGTGCGAAGCCATTCTTTATGAGGCCTCGCTGGAAAGCCGGCGTAAAAAGAGCCTGCTGGTACATCACTGATAATGCCAGATTTGGCGCCAAATACGCAGTTATCACCAATTGTCAAATGTCCTACACAGCCTGCCTGCCCAGCGAAGGTGACACCATTGCCGACTTTAGTGCTACCAGCAATACCGGTCTGCGCCACAAGGAAACAGTTTTCACCAATCACAACATTATGAGCTAAATGCACCAAATTATCAATTTTGGTACCGCGTTTGACAATTGTGCTACCCGTTGTAGCCCGATCAATTGCCACATTAGCTCCGATTTCCACATCATCTTCAATGAGTACATTGCCGACTTGAGGAACTTTCTGATGACAACCATTGGTCGTGATAAATCCAAAGCCATCACTGCCAATAACCGCCCCACTGTGAATAATAACCTTGCTACCAATATGGCAGCCTTCGCCGACTGTCACATTCGAATAAATAAGGCTCTCACTACCAATCATTGCACTGTGACCAATATAAGTATGGGGATAAACAATCGTATTATTGCCAATCGCTACATGATCAGCCAGAACAGCATACGCCATAATGGATGCATTCTCGCCAATACTAACGTTTTTACCCACCACTGCAGTGGCATGAACACCAGGTTCTACCACAATCTGAGACGTAAAAATTTTCAGCAAACTAACAAAAGCTACCCGTGGATTTTCTACCCGAATCGCCGGTTTGGTAAATTCAGTAACCGTATTGGGGATGATAACAGCAGCAGCCCTCGACAGCTTCCCTTCGCCTAGATGGGGCGCTACAGCAAAAGTAATATCTGTTGCTGTAGCATCTTCAATATTCGTTACACCTGTTATTTCAATATCACCATCACCGAGCAAGACTCCATTTATGAGATCAGCAATTTCCCTTAGTGTCTTTTTCAATAGAGTTTCCTCCTGGACGATTATTGTAATTTCTTAATAACGTCATCCGTAATATCAGTGCCGCCTTGGGCTACACCATTTTTATATAATACGACACTTAGCTTCTTGTCTTTGGAAATTTGATCCAATGTTTCTTTAATGGTCGCATCAACTTGGGCTTCCATATCTTGTTTTATTTTCATAAAATCACCATAGACTACTTCTTGACGTTTTTGAAAATCGGCAGCACTCAACGTAGCTTTTTCTTTTTCCAATTGGTCACTCAGTTCTTTACCTTTAACATTTAATTGTTCCTGAAACTGTTTTACTTTAGGACTGTCAGTCATTACTTTATTAACATCAACCACACCAACAGTGCCACCTGTACTGCAACCGCCAAGTAGGGCAGTCACGAATACCAAAATGAGTAGTAACGCCAATTTGTTTGTATGTTTCATTCTAAATCCCCCAATATATTTATTTTTGCCTAAATAGGCAGTACTATTATATACAAATTAACTATTTATTACACTCAGCAATCACCTGAGTGGTAATATCCACTGCACTCACATTGACAGCAACATTTGTCAATACCGCTTCATAACCGTTTTCGGCTGCTACTTTGGCTGTTTTCTCTATAACATTAGCTATAATCGACGCCTGCAAGGCCTCAACTTCCTGTTTTTTCATAGCCAACTGTTCTTGGGCTGCGCTGGTATCTTGGCCAGCTTGAGTCTCAGGTATAGGTTGTTCATTCACTCTGCCGACAATTTCAGCTTGCTTAGCAGCGGTCCGCTTAGAGATTTCTTCATTTAGCTGTTGGGCATAGGCTGCTAACTGCTGTTCTACTGCCGCCTTCTCTGGGGCTACTAGTTCATCCATACGCGTAGCTAATTGAGCTTGTTTCGCCTCGAGAGCTACCGAACGCTGAGCCTGAATTTTTTCCAGTTCAGTTTGTAGCACTGTCGTTTCTTCTTTCGTCAGCTGCACTGTTTTAAGTTTGAGCTGCAAATTAAATATTTGAGGCTGATATTCTTTATCTAATTGATCATTATAGGCCTTCATTTCCGCAGATAGTGTCTGGCGGGCAGCATCGGCCTTAGCCGTAATCCGCGGACTTAGTTCATCTTGTTTCGCTGACATTTTAGCATTAAATTCTTGTTCGGAGGCTTTATGCAGTTCAGCCACCTGATTTTGTGACATATCAGGAATGGGGGCCGCAGGCGCAGGAGCCGTACGGGCAGCAGCCAACTGTTGAGCTTCAAACTGGGCAACCATAGTATCTGCCTGTTGTCCCAAAGTCATGAGCTGATTGTATTGAGGATGAGCCTTGATTGCTTTGTTCATATCAATAATACCCACTTGTGGGGCTGGGGCAGGGGCAGGAGTCGTAGTGTCCTCTGCTTTGGTTCCACAACCAGCTATAAATAACGCAAAAACTAGCATCATGATCAGCAACTTCATTCTAGACACCAGATCACCTACTTTCTAATAAAGAACCGAGCGGGCAAAACCAGCTCGGCCACAATGATGTTATTTACCAGTAATTTTTTTACCTACTTCATCGGTAATATCTAGCCCGCCATAAACAACATTGCCTTTATCCATAACAATCGTCAATCCTTTGGCATCAGCTACGGCTTTGATGGCAACATCAATTTTACTACGCAATGAATCAGACAATTCCTGATCTTTCAAACTTAAACGCTGTTGTACTTGCGCCATATAGTCTTGCTTTTCCTTGTCATTCATATTAGCAGATTTGGTTTCAAAGTCCTTCTTTGCACTTTCTACTTCCGCTTGCATCGTTTCTTGGGCTTTAGCTGCATCAGGATGATTAGAAACCAATACCTGATAATTAACAACTCCAATATTGGATGAACTACTAGCTGCTGCCGCAGAGGTACTACCACTCTGGGACAAGGCCAATCCAACTATACCTAACATGAATAATACTGCCACTGTTAGTGACACGATTTTTACTTGCTTTTTCCCTAAATTAAGCACGAATAAACCCCTTCTTTCTGCTTCTCAGCATCAAATTTACCTTTTCATTATAACAGGGTACATGCACATATTCAAGACGTTGTTTTTTCCTAAAAAATTACATTTTCCTTACAAATTGCCAATTAAGCGTAACCACTTGGCATCTTGGGTTATTATATATTCAGCACTTATGAAGTCATGCATTTTGTATCTGACAGCAAACTCACTATACCCCGTCGCCGGAGTACGTTCAAGGCGCAAACTAATGTTGTGGCTAACATCCTGACGGAGCCAGAGAAGCTCTTGTTTGTCTGAAATATTGTATTTAATGCCCGCTGTTGTAGTGGGACCGATGGTATGTCCCCAGCCAGGTACTAAATTCCAGGCAACAGAACTAGGAACAAAGTTCACTTCCATAAAAGCTTCATCAAGCTTACTGATGAACTTACCAGCATGCAGCCTAAATGAAGTATTTTCCGTACTGCGCCCCATATCCATATATCCTTCGAGAGATACTTTATATTGATCTGTTTCAGCATTTAAGTTTATTTCAGTATCCACTCCAGGATTAAGCACTGGGGTAAGGGTCAATCCATAGCGTTTGACTACAGAATACTCTGCGGCAGTCGTAAGAAGCTTGGCTGTAAAGTAATCACGATGGCGTTCAATAAATGCTACTGGCAGACCAACAAGGCTTTTGCCAGCCTGGTCGACTGTCGGGCGTGCTGCAGACAGTAATACATTGGGAATGGTATGTGATCGAAGAGATACATGTACGTCCTGAACAGTAGCACCTAAAGGTGCCAAGGACAACTTCACCACGGTTCGTGATCCTGGAATCATATCAAAATTAGCACGAAACTCTGGCAACTGGGAAGCTAGTATGTCACGTATTACTAATTTGGCTACGCCACCTGCCCAGTCTAGAGCATCAATCGGCAATCCTACTAAGACATCATTTACTTTTTCTTCTATATTCCCCATGTCTTGCTTCACAAGGCTGACCAGTTCAGGAGCGATGGCACCAAAATCCACCTCTAAAGCCACTTCACGAACAACCTCGCCCCACGGTACTACCGTTACTTCAATCCTAGTGTTCGAAGCGACTGCTAGACTCACTGACTGTACTGAATATCCTACCAGCACTCTGTCGAACACTTCTTGTATCAATTTTTCATAAGTAGCTTGCCCGCTTACAACATCACTAATATTGCGCCCGACTAGCATCTGCGTGCCTACTGTCGCCACACTAGCAGACATGCGTTTAGCAATCCGAGTTGTTGGTGGCGTTGGACTGGCAGTCATACTAACCGTTACTGTCTCTACTACGTCATCTGAAGCTTTAGCGATACCAGGCACTAGCATAAAACATACCAATAAAATACTACAAACAGCGCGGGAAAATCGAGTTGAAACAGCAATGCACCTCCTATCAAAAAACGCTTGGCCTGCGATTCACAAAGGACACAAAGAGTATTTTCTTGTGGCATTATATAGACAGAGTCAGGTCATAGACCTGACTCTGACATTGCACTAATTAGAATTGTCCGCCAAAGCTAAAGTGAGTTCTGGCACCTTGACTGCCTTTGGCAAGATCAAGACGAATGGGACCGATCGGAGTTGAAACACGAACCCCTACACCGACACTGGCTTTTAGGTCATTTAGTTTGTACCCTTCGCCATCCCAAGCTTTACCGATATCACTAAATACGACACCTTCGACTTTACTGGCTACTGGGAAACGGTATTCAGCAGAAGCGGCAAGCATTTTGTCGCCCTTAAACTGATCATCACGATAACCGCGCAGGGTATCAGAGCCACCTACGGCAAAGCGTCCGCTATCAGGCATGTTGCCATCAGCATAGCCTATCGTTCCCCGCATAGCCACGACTTGCGCATGGCCGACTTTCAAGTAATTACGGGTTTCGGCAGTATATTTATTATAGTCAAAGTCACCGCCCAAAGATTTTCCAGCAAATTCAGCTGTCAATGCCAGACGATTACCTTCTGTAGGACTAAATACATTGTCCCGGGTGTCATAAACATGCATTAAACTAACACTGCGGGTCATACCGAAATTATCTTTTAGATAACTTGGATTCTCTGTCATAAACGTGCTAGCAGTTGCTTCACTATAATCCACACCTGAAACAGCTGAGATCCATTTGTCATCACGTTGTTTCAAAGCAATATAATTTTGCGCATATTCACCTTGAGGACGACCAAGAGTCACATCAAAACCTTTACGTTTTTTATCATATGTGGATCGAGTGCCACCATCATCATAATAATCAGTATACTCATTGGTCATGTCGTAAAAACTAAAACCAAGAGAAGTTTGTTTGGCATCAAGCCATGGACGGGTATAGCTCACTTCATAGTTTTTGTTACTGGCTTTACCGCCAAATTCCCAATGAAGTTTTACTTTGTCCCCCGTACCACGGAAGTTGTCATCGCCAACTTCAATAATACCAACCATTCCATCAGATTGACTGTAACCACCCCCGATGGAGAATCTACCCGTTTTTTGTTCCACTACTGTTGTTTCAAGAACAACGGCGTTCGGATCTTTACCAGGATTTAGCTTCATATTAACATCTTCAAAATAGCCAAGATTTTGCACTTTTTGCATACTGCGTTTGGCATCTTTTACATTAAAAGGTTGACCTGGTTTCAATTTCATTTCGCGAGTAATAACATAATCCTTAGTCTTCTCATTTCCTTTGAGTTGAATGGCTTCCAGCATACCTTCATTAATGGTAACTGTCAGCACACCACCTGGGCTCATTGCAACATCGCTTACCTTGGTCAGGATGTAACCTTGATCATGGTAATATTGTTCCATGGCCCGTACATTGTCATTGAGCGCCTTGGAATTCAAGATACTACCTTTATTCACAGTCAACATACTTTTTAGCTTGTCCACTGTTACCTTGGTATTGCCCTTTATGACAATATCCTGCAATACTGGATTTTCCATTACAGTGTATATAACTTGCACACCTTCAGGAACTTCATTGAAATTGGATACTACATCAAAAAAATAGCCTAATTCATAAATGGCCTGCATATCACTTTTGATCTTGTCTGCGGCCACTACCTCACCTGGTTTTACCTTAACTACTTCCATTATGGCCTTTTCCGTCACCACAGAATTACCGGTGACAGCGACTGATGTGACGATCTTACCGGTAGGATCAGCAGCATACGCCGGGGTCAAAGTGGCAAGAACCATACTCAGGCTAAAAATAGCCGCAAGTAATATATGCCCATAATATTTTCGGGTTTTCATGCATTACCTCCTCTTTATCTTACTGGCCGCGTAATGATTTTCCGGCGGCCCGCACTAGTTTTTGCATTTCATCAGCTGATAAGGGGGCAGGTTCTTCTACCTGACGGGTCTGTTCTACTTGGCGAGACGGCACTGGTTGTTGCAGTGGTTTTGCCTTGCTTGGCAACGCAGTTACCACTTGCTTGGCAATTTGCTGTACTGGTGGTACGTTATTTTCTTTGGGGATGATTGATGGTAGAACATGAAGTTCCACCTTGGATACAACCTGTGCTGGTACGCTAGCCTGTCCATTCATCGGAACAGTTCTTAAGGCGAGTTCTGGTTTAGTTGTCCACCAGTACACTCCGCCGACGGCTACAGCCATAAACATGGCCAGTGTCAGCGCCAGTCCATGGCGAAATGCTAGATATTTATAACGCCACTGGCAAGATCGATTGGCTTCTTTTACATGTTGTAACTCAGCCTGGGCCAGCATTAAATCAAGTTCAGCACGAACATCATGCTGCTGATCAAAAGCTTCTTCGGCTTTTGTCAGCCATCCTTTTGCTGAACGCAAATGCTGATACACGTGTTGCTTTAAATGGGCCATATGCATCACCTCTAATCTCAGCATACTATACAGTCCTGGTAAGGGGGCATTTTTTGGTCTTTGATTTTAAGGCAAACACGGCTAATTCTCGTAATTAGCTATGTTTTCTATAGAAATTCACCATATATGTGCCTGTTTCCACACTATTACGAAAACATAAAGATTCGCCTGCGTATCACTACCAGTTTTTCATGAAATTAGACAACATGCCGCGCACACGCCTGATACCTTGTTTTTGCAGTCGATAGATATGGGAAATACTCAGATCTAGACTTTCAGCCAACTGTTTAGGTTCACGATCCTCTAGAAATACACCACTGAGTACTGCTTGTTCATTGACAGGTAAACGTCCCATGGCATTTTTCACCTGCAAGACAAGATAATTACGTTCAGCCAGGCTCGACACCTCAGCCTCATCATCTACCAATAAGTTACCTAATGTACTTTCATCCAATGCACTAAGCTTACCTTCCCGCTCCATATAATTGAGCATACGACCTCGAATGCGATGCATTGCGTACAGGCTAAACGCCACGCCTCGCTGGTGATCATAATGTTCTACAGCCTCAATAAGCCCCACCGTACCTTCTTGGATGATATCCATTACAATGGTTTCATTAAGACGCCAGCTAGTCGTTGCTTTAAACACTAAGGGCTGATAATGTTCAATAATTAGACTGCGGCAATTTAAATCATTATTTTCTTTATACCCCAACCATAGCTCACTTTCTTCCTCGCGAGATAAGAGCTGTATTTTTTTTAATTCTTGCAAATATTGATTTAGAATCATGTCAATCACCCTTATCTGAAAAGCAATGTCTATTACTTTCCGGTTCTTAAAATCTATACCGAGTCTCAAGCCCAAACCATGTACGTTGTTGTTCATCAACAGATGTGGTTAAATTAGTATGTCTATTTACGGTATAGCTTAACGCTAAATTACTTTTATTGTAATCAAGGCCCATTGTATAACTAAGGAGCAGCTTATCTGTCAAATACTTACTCATTTCTATATTATACACTTCTTGAGATACTGTAGACGACGTCTGGCTGTTGCTGTAGCTTTTTTGTACAATGGTAGATGTCGTATCCTTGACCAAACGAAATTCATCCAGACCTAAAGCCGTGCGAAATTTATCCTCTACATCACTAATAAACTGCAGTTGGAGTCCAGCACCCACGATACTGACTACTTCATCTCGGCCGATTCCTCCGCTATTGCCCTCAACATAACGACTACGCAGAGTCAAGAGAGATAATATTTCCTGCTGGTTCATAGCCGGCTCAGATGTCAAATTAAGCTGCATAGCATTGATCGGTCCGTTTATCTTTAGACTTACTATTGTCTGCTGAATGCTGGTCTGGGCACTTAGTTTGACGATTGGCTGAAAAGATGCAGATTTCTTAAACTCAACGCTAGCCTCATTTAATTTAAACTCTGTTCTAAGGTAATTGACCGAACCTCGCACTGCTACAATATGGCCTGAAAAATCGGGTTCCAGGGTACTGCCAGCAAATTTCACCCGGCCTTCCGCTAGAATATTATACAGGTACGGATTATAGAACCGCACTTTTTTGCCAATTTTCATGTCAATATCAAGGCCAATATCCAAATCAGATGCCGCCATATCAGGGATAGAAGGAATATTAATGATATCATTCTCAAACACAAGTTTACCTGACAATGTAGGCTTACTACCTTTATCAGTAAATTCCAAATTACCCTCAATGGCTCCCGTAAAATATTTACTCTGAAGCTGAGGCTTACTGAGCACTAAAGATACATCATAGTTTGATAAAGCCATACCATGGATTTTAGCTGTACCTGTTACACTATATGAGCCTGTCCCCATAAAGCCCTCAAACTTCTTGATATTAATTGTATCACCTTCAAAATTAATATCAACCCCCACTTTTTGGATGGGGTTCTTTAAAGATGCTAATTTCACCACTCCATTATTAACAGTAATATTGCCTGTTATAATAGGCTGTTCTAAGGTTCCTGCCACATTGATTTGACCTTGTGTTGGGCCTTCAGCCCATGCTACTTGCTTGGTCAAAAATGGTATAATGCTTAAATTGGCATTATCTAAACTTATTTTCAAGTCCATTTGATCAGCAATTTGGGGTTGCTTTCGCCCAGCGGGACTAAGGGCTGCTACTGGAACTGTGCCATAAGCACTTGCTTGGTAAAGTCCTTTCTTCAATAGCATCTGATTAACATGTATCACATTTTCGTCCAGGACCATCAAGCCATATAATGAATCAAATGTCGCACTGCCTATACCACCATTAACAATTTCCAAGGAGATGGCGGCATAAGGTTTTTTGAAAACTCCCGAAATTTGAGCAGCAAAGTTCATTTTTCCAGTAGGCTCTACATTGGTATTGAATAAGGCTGCCACCAAGCCAGCATCAATATCACGGCCACTCACTTCCAAAGCTAGAGGTCCATTCAAATCTGCAGTACCCCGGGCAATCAATAAGCCAGTCCCTTGGGTCGCAGATATATCATTAATTTTAAGAACATTATTCTCAAGGGCCGCATCGATAACAATGGATTCTACAGGATATTGCTTGACACTGCCCTTTTTCAAAGTACCTGTCAGCCAAATATTAGGTTTATTCAGCGTCCCATTCAGCTTGATGTGCCCATTGAGTTGTCCGTTAATATCTTTGTTTGGTACCTTCAATACTGCTAGTATTGGCTGCAGCTCAGCATTTTCTACATCAAAGCTACCATATATCTCACTGGTATCTGTAACAAAGCCACCAGCAAAGCTAAATTTACCGACCCCTTGCATAAAATTGATAAACGGTATCTCTATTTCATTGCCATTAAAATTAACCTGACCTGTGACTCCTGTAATTTCCTGATCATTAAACTTGAGGCTATCAGCCGAGAGTTGCCCACTAAATACAGGGGTACTTAGCGTACCAGTTAGTTTTCCTGTAAACTGGGCCACCCCAGTAACAGGATAAGGAAGCTGTAAATTAAGTCTTTTCATGTTAATATGTTGAGCATCAATATCAAAATTAAGTTCATTATTAGGAGAGATACTGCCTGACAGCTTAACCCGTGTATTGAGTGAATTAATACTGAATTGACTGATTGTCATCGTACCTTGCTCCCGTTTATAAAAGCCTTGCGCCTTGGCAATCAATTGACCACGAAAACTGCCGTCAGTCAGAAGAATATGTCCTTCAACATTAAGGTTCTCCAGAGGCCCAGTTAATGTCATTTCATTATCCACATTACCTGTCAAACGTTCACCAGGCGCTAACAATGCTATAATATTCTCAGCTCTGGCTTGATGAGTTCTCACTGTTATATTCATCTCATGCTGACCATCGAGTCCCAGCGTACCCTGCACTTCATGTTTCGTTATCCCATTAATAACTTCCATGTCCTGAATGACTAATTGTTGGCGATTTAGATGAATGGTACCTTTAGCCTGAGTAAAAGGCTGATTCAAAGCCTGCCCATTTATCGCTGTAACATAACCTGTAAATTCAGGGCCTGATAAAGTGCCAGTCACTTGACCAGCAAAATCCCCATTACCGCTCACTGTTGAGGTTTTATCAAATTGCTGGAGAGGAATATTTTGGCCATATACGGTCAGATTCATATTTTGGTGATCAATGATGCCAGCCGCTGTTACCATGCCTTGACCTACACTAACATTTGCATAATCCATATCAATTATTCCATTGTGGTAATGAAACTGGGTTGCTAGGGAATCAAAAGCCACCCCTGTTATTTGCCCTTGCCCAATGGCGACTGTTCCTCGCACATCAGACTCCATAAAGGATCCTGTGCCATTTACGGCTACATCTACATCACCATGTCCACTACTATCAGGTATAATATCACCTACACTGGCTATATCAATCTGCTGAGCTTTAACACGAAGCTCATAGCTACTCGTTTCAGGCTGACATGCTCCTGTGACGGTCACATGTCCACCTAGCATGTCAGCGCTCAAATTATTAATTGTTAGGTTTTTATCCATCATTTGTACGTTAGCCTGAGCATTATCAATCTGATATCCAGCAATTTGGCCCGTTGCCAAAGTTGCATCCCCGTCAATAATAGGGCTAGTGGTCAACCCAGTAACATTCGCTTTAAAAGCCAGTTTACCGGTGATCGGAATATTGTTTGCGATAACACTAGGATCAAATTCCGCTGAAGACACCGTCAAATTAAGTATGGGTGCGCTGGTATCAGTGCGGATACTACCTCGTACATCAATGGGTTGCTCGAACAGCTTAGCGGTAGCAAATACATATATTTTTTTATTCGTAAAAGACGTGTATCCTTGTATCTGGCGCGTGGGTATACCATCAATATCCATATCTACCCCAGCTAGGCTAGCCGATCCGGCCCACTCGATACTGCCCTGATTGTGAGTGGCTGTCACTTCCAGGTTTTTCACACTGCCTCCCACTAATGCCAAGGATCCCTCAGTTACAAGCGCCTGATAATCAGCGACAAGTAACTCATCAGCCGCAATAGTTACCGTGCTGCGTCCTTGACTACTGATCGAACCATCAACTTTAACAGTCGCTCCCTTATGAACAGCCTGTAGCTGAAGATCCATACGGGGCTTATTGGCAAAATTAATACTGCCATTGATCTGCTCTACCGTCCACAGTGTGCCAGGAATTTTCATCACAGCCATGCCATCGAGTAGCGTTACTTTGCCACCGAAGGACGTTTTCACCGTATTATCTTGATTTAATAAATCTTGTACATTCCAACGACCATTACTTGCCTGGGTAAGCCCGAAGGTAGGTTTCTCCACCGCTACGTCAGAAATAGCATCAACGACTGCCTGCCCATGCAAAAGACCCAGTAAACTGTATGTAACAGTTACTTTTTCACTCGCAGCCAGCACCTCTGCCTGTTTATCATAAATGGTAATATCATGAATTGTGAGTGTATTATATGAGGTAATTTCAACTTGCCCCACAGTCACCACACTACCTAATGCATCAGATAATTCTGCCCGTAGTATATCTTGAGCACCTGTCATTGCCGTTTGGCTCTTACTTAGCCAAAGAAAGCCAACAGCAACAATGATTGTCATCAGTAACAGTAATGCTATTATTATTTTTTTCTTCATCCCAGGCCTCCTGCGTACCATTCAAGGCAGTCATGAACTCGTCCAACTAAAGCTGAACAGTATCTTTCAGATATTAGTTCCTTGTTTCTCCATTAAGTTACTTAAAACCTTTACCGGATTATAAAAATATTAGCATCTCCGCAAATGAGCACAATATACATCGGGGAAGAACAGCTAAGAAAAGAACCGGGGAGTCCCCCGGTTCTTTTCTATTTTCTATTTTCTATTTTCCAGTAACAGCTACACCCATAGCCTTATCGAGGTTTGCCTTGCTGGTATTATAATCATACATGGCTTGAATGTAATTATTCTTAGCTGTTGTTAAGGCCACTTGGGCATCAATTACATCTGTATTTGTCCCCACACCCGCGCTATAGCGAACCCCGGCAATTTTGAAATCTTCTTGGGCATTTTCAACTGCTACCTGAGAATTCTCAATCCGTTTATTGGCTTCATTCATACTTAAATAGTACTGACGTACTTCTAATTGATAACTATCTTTAGCTTGCTGCGCCGTTAGCTTCGCTTTAGTTAAACTAGCGTCAGACTGCTTAATTTTGGCATTGGTCACGCCTGAATCAAAAGGAGTCCACGTACTCGTTAAACCGATAGACCAACCATTATCTTTAGTCCCAGGAAAAGTCGAATCAGACCAACCTTGATTGGCACTAAAATTAACTGTAGGTAGTTTTCCACTTTCAGCTACTTTAACTCCCTGTTTAGCGATATCAACATTATAATCAGCTTGGGCTACATCTGGACGGTGGATCATCGCATATTTAATACTGTCATCCAATGACAAAGCATAGGTTCCCGTCTTTAATTCATCTTTTAATTTCACTTCTGTATCTAAAGGCAATCCAATAATATTATTAAATTTGGATACTGCCAAATCATAAGCATTTTGGTTACTAATCTGTGTTTGCTGATCATTAGCTAATTCTACTTGTGAACGAAGTACATCAGATTTAGCAACTACGCCCACCGAATACTGGGCCTTAACATTTTTCAAGTGATCTTCCATCATACTGACAGATTCTTGACTGACCTTTAAAGAATTTTGTGCACCTAAGATGCTAAAGTATCCTGTAGTGGCATCAAGCTTGACTTGTTGCCGGGATTTATCCATACCGACTTCATTCACTTTTAAATTAAGCTTAGCTTCTTCGATTTGTGCTTCTATGCTACCACCTGAATAGATAGGCAAACTAAGACTAATACTATTAGAAAATGTATTCTTAGCACCACCAGTATTCGTGTCACTTACGGGAGAGTTACTGTGCTTATCGCTATGAGATAAACCCACTGACGGCAATTTAGCACCCTTGGCTGCCGTTATACCCCAATTGGCGTTTTCTTTCTCCGCATTAGCGATTTTTATGGTCGGGTTATTCATAAGAGCCAACGCAATACTATCCTCTAAGGATAACTCCACGGGTGCTGCCATTACCACTGCTGTATTTAACACCAGAAATCCGACCGTTAGCGCTACCGCCAAAGGTTTTTTCCAATGAGTTTGCTTTATCATTTATTTAAATCCCCCTTAATTCTTGACCCATTCTTGACTATTCGGTCAGCATGTTTATATTATATGGCCTATTACAATAAGTGTCAATAAAAAATACATACCATTTTATGAACCGCAAAAACGCAAAGTATACAACGGGTACGCATTATTTTAAAAATTTTGGCGTACACCAATATAGGTAGCTTTTTCAGATGATTTATTAATATTATCAGTTTGTCCTACGATAAAAGTATTAGGATTCAGTTGATACTGAGTGCGCAGTTTTACCCGCACATCATTAGGATCGTACACATCAACTGACAGTTTGAGTTGTTTGCCAAGTGCAGCATCAGCGCCTATGCCAAGTTTGCTGTCAATCATCCCAGCCCGACCGGCAAATTCTTCGCTGCCTTTGCCAATTTGGAAATTCCCCTTACTCCCCTCACCGATGCCTGTCACACCGATGACCGCGAAATCCTCAGGTGAAGTGTTAATTCTCAGATCCGCATTACTACGATACTTTCCTGTCTTATTATCATATAAGACTTCAAATCCAGCTTTGGTGCTGATAGAGTCAACTCTGCTCAACATCTTGTTAGCCTTCTCGCTGACTGAACGGGCATTTTTTAGTGTTTCTTTGAGATTTTTAGCTGTTTCCGGATCAGTGACCACGCCATCTAAGGCCGCCGCCATTTTTTCGATACGGCTACTGGTATTTTTGATGTTTTCAATGGTTTCCCGCAAATCTCGAACTGTTTGGCCATCATTGTCCACCCCAGCGAGCATTACATCTACACGCTGGGTTACGTCCCGTAGCGTAGCAGACATGGCATTTAGATTGCTCATCATCGCATTGACATTGCCCTCATTATTTTGGGCCATGCGCGCGAGTGCAGCGCTCATCACATTAAGATTATTCGTAATTTCCTTAGCATTTAAGATACTTTCTTTCATCGCTGCTTTGACTTTATCATCACCGAGTATTTCATTTAAGGATTTAACTAATTCATGAATTTCTACCAACACCCTATCTGATGAGGCGATAATCTGATCAAGGCCCTGAATATCTTCGCCCCTCACTATATCATTCGGAGCTAAAAAGCCACTGTTTTGACTCGGCGGAGAAATATTAATATGTTTTTCTCCTACAAGCCCATCCGATCCAACACGAAAGGTTGAGCCCACCGGAATTTTAACCCCCGGCTTAATCGTAAGCGTCACTTGAACGCCTTCTGGCGCAACCCTTATATCTGTTACGTGACCAATGTCTACACCAGCATACCGTACTATATTACCTGGTCTTAGGCCATCCACTTGACCAAATACGGCTTGCACCTGATACCCTTTATCACCAAAAGTAAAATTGCCTAAATGTATAATCATGTATGCTAATAGTATAAATGCAATCACACTCACTGAGCCGACTTTGGCTTCTGTACTTAAATTCATAACAACTCTGACCTCCTTCGCGCATAGGCTCCAGGTGTTTTTAATCCATGAATAAACTGTTGCACCAGAGCATTTTCAGAACTCTTTATTTGCTCTACTGTACCGACCTCAATAATGCGTCCGTCATGAATCATGGCAATACGATCCGCAATGGTAAAGGCACTAGACATCTGATGTGTAACCACTACCGAAGTCACGCCCAACATGCGTTTCGTATTCATAATCAGCCTATCAATTGTTCCTGACGAAATCGGATCAAGACCGGCAGTCGGCTCATCATAGAGCATCATTTGCGGTTTCATGGCAATGGCTCTCGCCAGACTTACCCTTTTTTTCATACCACCTGATAATTCATTGGGCATTACTTTTTCGCGCTCGGCCAATCCCACCATCCGCAGGTTCCGCGATATAATCTTAGCAATTTCTTTCTCCGACATGCTTGTATGTTCACGCAGCCCAAAGGCTACATTGTCTCCTACTGTCATGGAGTCAAACAAGGCTGAATACTGAAATACCATTCCCATATCCATTCGAACCTTATTCAGATCATCTTCAGCTAAAGAAGCTATTTCCTGACCTTTGACCCAAATCTCACCTGATGTAGGTTTTAACAGCCCGATAATCAGACGTAGTATTGTACTTTTGCCTGAACCGCTAGGGCCGATCACGACCATCGTTTCCCCTTGATTGACCTCCAAATTTATATCTTTCAATATTTGCTTATCGTGAAAACTCATATTAATATTGGTTAGTTTAATCATTAAATCACCTTCCTTGCTTGCCACAATTATTGATAACGGGAAAATTTAAATTTCCCAACTCTTTTCTATCGATACAATAACATGGATAGAAAATAATTGCTAATAAAGATTATGATAATGGAACTAACTACCGAGGCCGTTGTCGCATGACCTACGCCAACCGCACCTTCTGTGGCTGTCAAGCCTTTGTAGCAACCAATAATGGCAATCGTACCACCAAAAAACATGGCTTTGACCAGTCCGCCTATCACATCATGAACATCAGTAAACACCTTAATCGAATTAAGATAGGTAAACGAACCAATCCCCGCGTACAAAGTTGCTACCAAATACCCGCCCAAAGTACCGATTATATCAGCAAAAACAACCAACATGGGCACCATCATAAGGCAAGCGAGCAGTCTAGGTACGACTAGATATTGGATGGGATTGACAGCCATAACCCTGAGTGCATCAATTTGTTCAGTCACCTTCATTGAACCGATTTCAGCAGCAATCGCTGCCCCCACGCGACCAGCAACCACCACGCCCGTCAGCACTGGTGCTAATTCCCGGAGCATAGATATCGCCACAACACCACCGACTGAGGACTGGGCACCATATTTGATAAACTCATTGGCTGTTTGCAGCGTAATAACCATACCAGTAAATAGCATCGTCAGCAATACGATTGGCAACGAGTCCACGCCCAGATGAACCATCTGTTCTAATATATGCTTGGATTTGGGGGGCTGGCGCAAGTGATACAAAGCCTGACCGAGCAGTATCATAATACGCCCACTGTTTTCCGCACTATGGATGACTCGCCGTCCGATACTTTCCAATATATTAACAAACATATTAATCCCTCACATTTAAAAAGCAATATTATAATCTTCTATTATTATGAATGCATTCAATGTAAAATGTCAATTCCCTGCGCTACGTAAAAACATTTAGAGAAAAGTCAAGGAGAGCCAAAGGGCCTTCCCCTGACTCTCCATAATAATAGTAAACAAGACTTGGCTTGTCCCAAGTCTTGTTTACTATTATTATTTGGCTTTTTTTTCTACATTCATTACAATCTGGGCTTCTCCATCGATAATGTAGTCAGTCGTAAGGCTACTCTTCGCTTTTTCTTGTTTTTTCTTATTTAAAGCCGTATTTTCTTTAGCGTCTTTTTTCAGGGTAATCTTACTATTTTGTAACAAACTATCTGGATCTGGTTGTTTGCTACTATCATTATTATCTTTCTTCACTGTACCAGTGCCAAGTACATCACCCATCCCCATGTTCACATCCAACACTTCTACTATAATATCGTTATTACGATCACGCGCAAGGAAGTCCTTGATGACATCAGCAAATTTTTTATTTTTTTCTATGGGTTTGTTCAATATCAATAATCCTTCAGTCAAACTTTGGTTTTTCGATAACAATTGTAATATGGGTACCATGCCCCCGCCCCGCACCTCTAAAGTTAATGCCCCTACAGGTTGATCGCTAGGGATAACGAAGGGGATCGTACGAGTAAAGGCCTCACCGCGAAAGGGTTTTAATTTCACAGTTATATTGATGGTTTCTCCCGGACTTGCATTGATATTATTGGTCTGTGCCTCAACAACGGTTGCTGTCCGGCGTTCTTCATCGACAGTCACCTTGATTTTAGCATCCATAATATCTACAGGCTGATACTGATTACTCGCTAGCATGCTCATGGCATCAAAGAACTCACCGACAGCAGCTTCACCAATATTCGCCCCACTATAAAACATATTTTCTCGTGTAATTGTCTCCCCAGGCATATTGCGGGCCATAATTTCAAAACTGATCTTAGCTGTTCCAGGTCCGATCCGATCAATGGTCTTATCAATCACATTGAATACAGTCGTTGCTGATAAGGCCGGAAATAACTGTTCATCCTGGACAATTTGCACAGCAGCTTGCCTAGTTTTGCCTGTGCCATTATCTGTTACTTCAATTCGTATAGGGACAATAGATGGGTACTTGCCAATCAGGCCTGCCACTCCCGCACCACGATCTTGATTAATGATGCCTACAGTGTCGCCTGTTGTCCCCACTTTAAATGAGTTTTCCAGACCGCTCACGGTTGTAAAAACATAGGCATTAGTCATAAAATAACCAATATTGCCTTTTTTGAGAAAGGGATGGCCAAAGGCTAGGACTTTACCGTCTGCAACGTACGTTACTGTCCCTAATGCCCCTACGCTGACATCACCGCCAACCAGCTGCACTCCTACAGCACTGCCAGGTTCAAGAGGCCCCATTGCTACACCCTCGGGGACATCTCCCACCTCGTAAGGCACCAAGTTAAGTGGTTTTAGTTTGTCTTGTAGCATGGTTAAGGCACGTTCACTAAAGCCGGCAGCCATAAGTGGTGTAGCCATTTGTTCAAAACCTGGCACTTGATTGGTCTCGAATAGACCCGCATTATATTTGTCAGGCATATCCCATAATTTGAGCATATCGCCAATAGGCGTCACCATACCAACCTTATGATCAGTCAAAGACCAACCGTAGGCTACAGCTCCCACCAGTTTATTATTAATATACACTGGACTACCACTCATGCCCTGGGCAATTCCCCCTGTACGGTCAATGACATCACCTGATGTCCGAATCAAAATCAAATCCCCGGTCGCCCCTTTGTTTTTCATAATGCCTAATACTTCGACGCCGAACTCTTCTAGTTTGGTGCCTGCGACTACAGTTTTAGCAATGCCCACCATACCCGGCTTAATTTCATCTACAGACATAAATTCTGGTTCTGCATGGCCTAACGACACTGGTAGTACTAACAAAAAAGCAAGCAGTGCCAGACGACACTGCCTGATTATTTTTTCCAAAAATATCATCCTCTCTTTATTTACCCACTTCAACGCGAGCAACAATATCACCAACCTTAATTGAATCACCAGGTTTTACCAATACTTCTGTCACCACACCTTTGCTGGTTGCTCTAGCTGCTGGCACTGGCCCCGTCAGCGTATCCACCCGCACCAATGTATCACCTTCTCGTACAGCGGACCCTGCTGCAACCACATTGGTTACAGATCCAGAAAGAACGCTTATTTGATTAACGGCAGCATTAGCTGTCACCAGCAGACTACCTGCTATGAGAAATACTGCGATTGCCACACCTATAATGGTCTTTTTACGAAGCATGAAAAACACCTCCCTAATTACTTTAATTATACAGTATTACTATACATAACGCATTAAATACTTAAGCATTTGCTCTAAATCCACTCTATTATTTTTGAGGAACAATCAGTAAGGCATCGCCTACAGAGCGTTCTCGTCCATCTGATGGTTTGTTAACAACTTTTCCATTTACAAACATTTCACTAGAGCCGCCTCCATCGAAATTCATGGCGTCAACAGCACCCCATTCTTGCATAAACAGTGATAGTTCTAGTAGTGTCATGCCAATGCTAGACTGTTGGCGGCCATCTACAACTAGAAGCAGCACATGTCCATCTTTAGTCGTACCGACTGCAGTCCGCGGCGCCCGACCACTGGTGATATCAGAGGGAAATTTTTCTTCTTGGCTTGTCAATAATACACTACCATTTTTCAAAAGGCGTGGTCCTGCACCAATCACGTATCTAGTTTTATCCCATATCTCATCCAATGTTTGGTTTATTTTCACCTTATCTCCAACTTTTAAATCACTCAAAATTTTTTCCATCCTACCATGGGCTGATAAGACAACTCCGCCTGGTGGAATGGCAGCATTACCATGGGCAATAGCCGTAATTGTACCATTGTTTAAAATATAGTCACTACCAAATTCATTGGTACTTGTCATACTATCATAGTAGTTGTTATATAAAATTAAATCATTGGAGCCTCGTTCATGATTAACACCTGTAATGGCTACGGCTCGCCCATCAGGTAAGGTAATACTCCCCCTGTAATCAATCGTATCAATCATAATTTTGCCGTCAGGTAGCACCCCGAGGGCCGTACGTTCCACGTCAGATGTGCTGACAATTTCACCGTCAATCTTAAGCAGCCCTAAGATTTCGCCATTCAGTGCAAAATAAGAGCCATTCACGGCTGCTATGGCCCCGCTGCGCTGGGCCATAGCCTGAAGTTTTTCTAGGCCTGCTACAGCATCATTGGACAATACTGGTTTTATTACATAGCCAGATCCCGGGGTTATATCTACAATATGGGCACTAATCGGCCCAGCCTGGGCAGAGCGCAGTATCGAAGTATATTTTACTCCAGGCGCAATTTGCTCTTCAATCTTCTGATCAGAGTCTTTGATAATGTCCACCACGATGCGATTAGGGTTAGCTAGTGCAAAGACTTTATATGTAGCCACAGTCTTCAGGTCTATGACGACTCGTTGCTTGCCCGACTCTACTTCTGACAGTTTTAAACTATTAACGACGGGATCATCAAATACCTTCTGCCCCGCACTGACCGTATTGACTGTGCCCTCAAAATCAACAACCAATTGGTTTGGATTCTCTGTAAGATTGGCAGTAAACTCTGGCACCGTACTTACATCAAACACAATTCTTACTTTTTGCGGTGATTGGCTATACCTAATATTTTGCAAAACAGCTTGGGATGTGTTAGTTTGCACCATCTGTTGCGCAGCTGCAGTTGCCAGCGGTGGCGCAGCTGCCCATGCAGCTTGGGGAAACAGAAGTAGCAAAGTCATTGCTAAGCTCAGACGTCTATGTATTCGGTTCATAAAATGCCTCCTGTAGTCTTTAAATCGTTAAAGAAAACCAGGCACTTATGGTGCCTGGGGTTTTTTTACGGCGCTGTTTTCAATTCGGAGCTGACGGTAAAGCATATCCGCCAATCCGATACCACCAGCACTGGCCATATTTTTTGTCACTTCGCTGTCGAGCATGGAAGTCATGATCTCTTCATGGGACGTATCTACAAGCTTGGATTTATCGACAGTTTTACGCATCTCTGTCATCATCATATTAAGAAACATGGCTTCCATGTCTTTGCAAGTTGTTTTTAGTTTGGCATCATCCTTAGAAGCTTGGGCCTTCTCAGTTGCTGTTTCTAAATTCTTGGCAAAATCACCTGTAGCTTTAGTTTGCACCGAACTAAGATTATTAATCATACCTGTTGAATTAATTCCAGAAATCTGCATTTTTATCCCCCCGGAGACTGTTAAAACAGTCTCTTAAATGATTTGCAAATCAGCGTGTAATGCGCCAGCAGCTTTCATCGCCTGCAATATGGAAATAATATCACGCGGCGTGGCACCAATGGCATTCAGAGCATTGACTACATCGCCCACATTGGCAGTCGCAGGCAATACCATAACATTAGCCTTACCTTCTTTTACATCAACGGTCGTATTGCTAGTCACCACCGTAGACCCACCAGAGAAAGGCCCGGGCTGGGATACATCCTGGTTTTTATTGATTCGAACGCTAAGTCCGCCCTGAGCGACAGCTACTTCATCAATCGTCACATTAGCACCCATCACGATCGTGCCTGTACGTTCATTGACAACAATTTTGGCAATATTATCAGGATTTATATACAGTTCCTCGAGTGCCGCAATAAAGCCTACTATATTATTCGAATACTGACTCGGCACGGTTACAGAGACTGTGCCGGGATCACGGGCCATGGAGATGCTGCCAAACTGATTATCAATGGCCGCACTCATCCGATTGGCTGTTGTAAAGTCAGGTTGACTTAAGGACAATGTAATTGTACCGTTATTTACAAGTTCGGTCGTTACATCACGTTCCACAATGGCCCCATTGGTTGTCATGCCGACAGTGGGGAAATTTTTGGACTGACTGCTACCGCCACTACCTGCGGAAAAGCCTCCTGTAACAACAGGTCCCTGGCCTACAGCATAAACTTGTCCATTCGCTGCCCTAAGAGGGGTTTGGATTAGCATACCACCCTGTAGATTCTTAGCATCACCCATGGATGACACCGTAATATCAATGGTATCACCTGGCTTAACAAATGGTGGTAATTGAGCAGTGACCATAACGGCAGCTACATTTTTAGATTGCATTTGAGCCGCGCTTACTGTCACCCCGAAGGTCTTTAGCATGCTCGACTGAGATTGCATGGTTTGCAAAATTTTATTAGAATCTCCTGTACCATTAAGACCCATCACCAATCCATATCCTACTAGCTGATTGGACCGCACTCCCTGAACTTTGGCCACATCTTTAATACGCGTATTGGCACTGGATGCTGCCATAACTGTCGCCATTGTCGCGATAATGCAGAAAACAACAGTAATCATAACTCCTAATCTACGCATAAAATGCCTCCATTTTAAAACAAAAAGTTAAATATTTGACTTAGAATTCCTTGACGTTGCTTGCCAGCAATCGGCCCACTACCGTCAACCCTAATCTGGGCGTTTCCAATCGCCGACGATGATATGGTATTGTCAGCTGTAATATCTTCGGTACGTGCAATGCCTGACACGGTGATTTTCTGTTCTTCACCATTTTGCTTAATGCTTTGTGTCCCAGAGATCATTAAATTGCCATTGGGCTTCACTTCAAGCACCTGAGCTGTCATTCTAGCATTCACATTATTGCTATTAACAATCGATCCATTGGCCTTAAAACTGTCTGCATTACCAGCACTCGCATTTGTTAATACGCTAAAAATTCCCACACCAGCATTGAGTTTCGTTGAACTGGTCTTGGAATTAGCAGCTGTACCAGCACGATTCGCACTAGAACTTTCACTAATAACAATGGTAAGGGTGTCGCCTACTGCATGTGCCTTACGATCACTATACATACTAATGGGCGCCCCTGCATCACTCCACAACGACATCGCTGATGCTGAAGGCATTGCTATTACGATCAAACAGAGGAAACCCAACACCAGGCTCAGATGAAATTTAGCTCGACTCAACATCTTTTACACCCCATTATTGTTATAAGTTAATACCTGCACCGTACTCTCATTCAGCACTTTGGCAGAAATAATTTTAGTAGAATTTATATTTTGTACCCGAATGAGTTGACCTTCGCTGCCATTTTGCATGGCCTGTCCAGCCGCTGTTACTTCCATACTACCAATATGAGCAACAATATTGACAATATCCCCCCGTTTGATAAGCACAGGCTTATTAACCATAGCCCCAGTTATCACCATACCTGGCGGCAACGAGCGCCGTGAGATTAGCCCTTGTACCTTATTCATATCAGTAAAATACCCTGACCCCAAACGGCCGCTATCCATCCGTTCATAGTGCAATTTGTCAGTCGTAACTATTTCACCTAAGCTAATCTGCCTGGTGACAACTGCCACCTGTTGATACAGTTTGACAGCAAGTCTCAGGTTAATTTTGCTAACCACTTGCCCATTCACACTCACAGCAACCGTAATAGCAGTGGTAGAATTATAACTAATGCCATAAGGTAGCTCACTGGTAAGGACAATATCTCCCACCGGGACCACTACATCCTGTACACGACCAATTGGCGCGATACTCAGTTCCCCACTGCTAACGCGGCGACCAACTCGCTGTTCAACGGCCGTGATCGCCTTATCAATTAAGACCTGTCCGCTGATGGATTGAAAGCGAGTCGTTACTGTAACAGCCTCAGGCATTTGCCAAACAATACTGCTTACATTAGAGCCCATGCTTCCTAGGCGCATAACAAGAAGTGCTTTTGTCAGCACCACACTCCGACCTGGAAATGGGGCATTACCTAATTTAAACTGCCGTAACTTTTCAACGAACGGTTCATCATCACCACTAATATCAGCTAATTGGCCCAGTGTCATCATTGGCCCCTCGATGCTAACTTCTGGTGGCATCGCAATAGTTACGCTTTCAGCAAATGTAGAACTCATCAACAACGTCATATGTAGCACAATTAGCAAACATACTTTATTTAGCATAGTTGTCCACCTAACGTTTCAAGTTAGCAGCGGTCTCCATCATTGAATCCGATGTGGTAATAGCTTTGGAGTTTATTTCATAAGCCCGCTGGGCTACAATCATATTAACCATTTCCTCAACAACCTGAACATTGGACATTTCTATGTAACTTTGTTGAATGGTACCTGCACCGTCGGTACCCGGATTACTCGCTATCGGAGCTCCAGATGATCCAGTTTCTTTTAATAAATTTTTCCCCATACTATCAAGACCTGACGGATTGACAAATCTAACAATTTGCAGTTGCCCCACCTCCTGGGCTGTGGTTTGCCCAGGAATGGTTGCTGTTACAAGACCTTCAGCTGATACTGCAAAAGCAGTAGCTGTAGAGGGAATGGTAATGGCAGGTTCTATCGGATAACCTTCAGAGGTCACTAGTCTTTTCGTATCATCTAATTTAAATGCACCATCCCGAGTATAATTAATCGTACCATCAGGCATAGTAACTTGAAAAAAGCCATCACCTTCTATGGCTAAATCCGTCGAGTTACCTGTTGACTGAAAGCTACCTTCTGTATAAATTTTTTGCGTAGCCACTTGACGTACACCACTTCCTATTTGTATGCCTGTCGGCAACTTGGTATCTGCCCCAGTGGCTGATCCGGCCTGACGTATGGTTTGATACATCAAATCCTGAAAATCAGTACGACTCTTTTTAAAGCCAGTTGTATTGGCATTCGCCAAGTTATTGGAAATAACATCCATAGTTCCTTGTTGGGCAGCCATGCCTGATGCGGCTGTCCACAATGATCTCATCATAATAATATTCCTCCCCTTGCTATGTGAAAAGTTCATTTAGAAAATGCTTGTTTCTATACTATCGTAAAAACATACACATAAAATAAGTGCAAAATAAATGATTATATTTTTCCAACTTCATTAACGGCTTTATCGAGTAACTGGTCATGAGACTGTACGACTTTACCATTGACTTCATAAGTTCGATAATTAGAAATCAAATTAACCATTTCACCAATAACATTTACATTAGACATTTCCAAAACGCCTTGACGCACACCACCTGTTGCTGGTGTTCCTGTCTGGCCAGGGGGCGCAGTAAACAAGCTTGATCCTTCTTTTGCAAGTTGTTTTTCATCACCAAAATCCACCAGTTTCAATTTCCCGACTCGCTGGTTATCAACAGAAACACTTCCATCATCACTCACGACCATTTTGCTACCTTGTATGCGAATCGGGCCATTTTGTCCAAGCACACGGTAACCATCTTGCGTAATCAGTTCACCCTGTATATTCTTAGCAAAAGTACCATTGCGCGTATAGCGAACTCCTTGGGGAGTTTCTACCGTAAAAAATCCTTTGCCCTCAATTGCCATATCAAAATCATTCCCCGTAGTTCTCATCGCACCAGTAGACTGAATTGTCGTGACTTCATCAATCATAACGCCAACACCGATGCTACCAATAACGGGAGCCTCCACACCATCATTAACACGAGTCAGCAGCATACTGGCAAAATCTTTACTAACGGCTACATCTTTTTTAAAGCCAGCAGTATTAACATTGGCCAAATTATTGGAAATAACATCAGTGCGCATTGATTCTGCTAACATCCCTGATGCTCCAGTATAAATACCACGAATCATACGATCACCCCTTTAAACCAGACTGCCTCGTTTTAAGGTCGTCAAGCTATCTTCAATACTCCCCAATGACTCCAAAGCTTTCCCAGTACCTAGGGCCACACAAGACAGAGGATCTTCGGCCAAATAGGTAGGGATACCTGTTTCTTGCTGAATCAGCTCGTCCAAACCATGAAGCATAGAGCCACCACCAGTCATAACAATACCCCTGTCCATAATATCAGACGAGAGCTCAGGTGGCGTATTTTCCAGCACTGATTTTACGCGTTGTACAATTAAGGAAACAGATTCACTTAACGCTTCAAAAGTCTCAGCCGATGTGATACGTAGAGCCTTTGGCAAGCCAGACAATAAATCACGACCGCGAATTTCCATACTTTCATTGCGGCCTGTGGCGAGCGCCGTACCGATATTTACTTTAATTGTTTCTGCAGTCCGTTCGCCAATGACCACATTATATTCTTTTTTGACATAACGTACTAACGCTTCATCAAACTTATCGCCGCCAATCTTAAGTGATTCACTGACAACAATACCACCTAGACTAAGTACCGCTACATCGGTAGTACCGCCACCAATATCGACCACCATGGATCCGAATGGTTCTGAAATATCCAAACCTGCACCCAGAGCTGCTGCTAAAGGTTCCTCAATTAAATAAGTTTTTCGAGCACCAGCCTGCATAGCCGCCTCCAGCACTGCCCGCTTTTCCACCGTAGTCACGCCTGAAGGTATGCATACCATAATCCGCGGTTTAAACAAAAAACGTTTACCAGCTACTTTTAAAATAAAATGGCGCAACATACTTTCAGTTGTATCATAATCGGCAATAACACCGTCCCTTAGGGGGCGAATGGCAACAATATTACCTGGTGTACGCCCAATCATAGCACGGGCCTCCTCACCAATCGCCAAAATGGTGTTAGTATCACGATCAATTGCCACTACTGATGGTTCTCTCAGTAGAATACCTTTCCCTTTTACGTATACTAACACATTAGCAGTTCCTAAATCTACACCGATGTCCATCGACATTCCAAACATGTATAATCCCCTCTCGCATCTACTATATATTGATCCATAGTTAGTACTTTATTTAAACTAGGTCGGACGGATATATATATATTTGTTGTCTTTCTACATTTTTTTGCAAAATCCTTTTTTCAGTTACTTTCTTTTACTTTTTTATATTTTTTACGCGTTGCCTCGCCCCCGCGAATATGACGCTCAGCTTTATTTTCTTCTAATATTACTCTTACTTCACTAGCCATTTTTTTATTGATTAAAGGTAATCTTTCTATCATATCTTTATGTACCGTACTTTTACTGACGCTGAAGATAACTGCCGCTTGCCGTACAGTATTTTTACTTTCTAAAATATGTTGGCAAATATCCAACACCCGTTTACGAATATAATCTTTCATAAGCGCTACGCCCCCTACCCTTACTTTGCTAACATATATATGCGGACAAAGTAAAAAAAAGCACTACCGTGCTTTAAGGGGATTGATTTTTATTTTAGTCATTAAAATTTTTCAGATAAGCAGCTTTCAACACTTCGTCTGGCAATTCATTCTCCCAGCGAGCTACGACTACAGCTGCCACACAGTTACCAGTCAAGTTACAAGCGGTACGGGCCATATCAAGAATACGATCAACGCCCAGTATAATGCCAATGCCTTCTACTGGCAGCCCAAATGCTGCCGCTGTGCCCGCAATAACGATCAAGGAAGCACCTGGCACTGCAGCAATCCCTTTAGTTGACATCATCAATGTCACTAGCATCAGCAATTGGGTCGCAATCGGAAAGTCAATATTATATACTTGAGCAATAAATACGACTGCCAGCGCACTATATAATGTCGAACCATCCAAATTAAAGGTATAGCCTGTTGGTAGTACAAACGTAACAATATGCTTAGGAACACCAAAGAGTTCTAGCTTTTCCATGGCAATCGGCAAAGCTGCCTCGCTCGATGCTGTTGAGAAAGCAATAAGAAGTGGTTCTTTCAGAGCTCTTAATAAGTGAAAAAAGTTCATACGGATAATCAACGAGGCAAGAGCCATAAGCAAGAGGACAAAAACTATTAATGCAAAGTATAGGGATCCTATGAGTTTCGCCAAAGGAATCAGCATACCTAGACCAAATTTGCCTACAGTGAAAGCAATAAGGGCAAATACACCAATTGGAGCTAGTTTCATTACATAGGAGGTAAATTGAAACATAATTTCAGCCACACTAACAGCAAGGGTCACTACCGGCTTACCTTTTGCCCCCATGTGAGCTGCTGCGATTCCAAAGAAAGTCGCAAATAAAATAATTTGTAGCATATCACCGCGACCCATGGCATCAACAACATTGGTCGGTACAATATTGACCAGCATCTGAGTCATATCAATCGTTTGCTTGCCTGCTGCCGCAACAGCGCTAATATCAGCACCTGCTGCAACAGCTACGCCTTCCCCCGGCTTAAAGACATTTGCAACAACCAAACCTACAACCAACGCTAACGTTGTGGCACATTCAAACCAGATGATCGCTTTTGCACCAAGGCGTCCCAGTTTTTTAAAGTCACCAGTACCGGCGATACCCATAACCAGGGAACTGAAAATAAGGGGTACAACAATCATTTTGATCATGCGAATAAATGCATCACCAATGGGTTTCAATGCCTGGCCATACGCGGGGAAAATATAACCGAAAACCACACCTAGAATAAGCGCAATAAAAATCTGAGCAGAAAGACCTATTCCTTTTTTTTCTGTTTTGGCTATTTCATTTTTTTCCATAAACTATTCCTCCTTAATAAGCATTGGACTAGTCCATCGCTTGTTAACATAATCTTTGCATCTTTCTAACAGTATCGCAGTAGATTCGACAAAAACCTACTATCATTTTTGTATATTCCGAATTTTGTATACAAATCCCGCCCCTAATGATCATATTATAAGCTAGTTTAAGTTTTCCCCACTTACCAAAAAATATACAGTAAAACCCTCTTCATAAAGAGGGTTTTTTGCATGCTATTTTTCAGTTGATCGTTTGGCATAATACTCAATAATCTCTCTGCGGCGAATGATTCCGATAAAGATGTCACTGTCATCCACCACTGGAACAAAATTCTGGACGATCGCTAAAGAAAGTAGTCCCTCCATCTCCGTATTAACTCGCACCGTCGTGTTACTCATTCGCAAGGGAATGTCTTTAATCATGACCTGTTCAGTATCGATAAAGGTTAAACCTGGTGTATTTTTCATCTTCCACAGTAAATCCCCTTCAGTAATTGTCCCAGCGTATTTACCCTGTTCATCAATAAGTGGAACAGCCGTATAACGATGGTATTCCATTTTCTCAAGAGCTTGCCGCATAGTGGAATTCTTAGGCATATAAATCACTTCACGTTTAGGAACCAGAAAGAATGCAATATTCATGAATTTTTCTCCTCTTTTTTTACTATTATACTTCATCAACGTTGATAAATTGTCAATTTATCAACGCTTACAATCGGTTATTTACCATCGAGAATAGTAAACTTGTATCATTTTGATGGGATCGCACTAGAAAATAACTAAATTTTTCTTATAAGAGCAACTTTACAGTAATTAATTTACACATTATCTAAAAAAAAGGATACTTCGTGCGGATAAGGATACCATAGAAACCTTATTTAATAAAGCCTTTGATATATTTTATGATGTACCCCTAGCTTAGTGCACATGGGGTAGCCAGGCTGAAGAGTTATTAATGAAAGCTGGTATTAAAAATAGCTTTTTTTGCCAATCCCTAGGTAAGATGATATAATTTGTGAGTAATGTCATCTTTTTATGACTGATCAGGAAGGTTAATTGATTGCTGTGTTACGAGGTAAAAATGTATATTAATCCGAATTTTAAAAAATAAAGGGAGTGTACTATTATGGAAACAGCCAGCAAAACTCGTCTGTATTTTGCTTATGGTTTTAATCTTAATTTGGAAAAAATCAATCAAAAGTGCACTAAACCTCGTGTACTTGGCATTGCCCGGCTAGCTGGTCATAAAATCGGATTTTACGAACATTCTGTTATCTGGGATGGGGCCGTAGAGACTGTTGTACCTGATACTCACTCAGAAGTGTGGGGCGTTGTGTATCAATTAGAATCTTATGCTTGGGATCAATTAGACAACTGCGAGGATGTCCGGCTCGATGGTACAGGGGAATATTTCCACTATCCAGTGGAATTGCTTGATAAACAAAACAAGGTCATCGAAGCAAGTATGTATAAAAAAGCCCGCTTAGGAGAAGCAAAGCAGCCTAGCACTGAATATTTAAATATCATCATTGAAGGTGCAAAAAAACAAGGGTTACCCGAAAGTTACATAGGAGTTCTACAAAATATAGCTTCAAAACCAGCTTCCTATCCTGTGCCACGCCTACGAAAACCAAGTAAGCAAGAGGCATCTGTCGGATGTGATGGTTGCTTAGAGTAAGCTAGCTTAGGGGATCATTGCTGACAGGTAAAAAATGATACTCAATTGGGCTGATAAATATAATTGATTTATAAAAGGCATACAACCCTTATTCTCAAATAGGGGTTGTATGCCTTTGCGGCTAATTATTATTATTATTTATTCTTGGTTAATAATCAATTTTGGATCGATATATTGCCCATCTTTTTTTATTGCCAAATGCAAATGATTATAAGGCTCAGCATCACAACTACCCATTGTACCGATTGTCTGGCCAGCGCTGATATGAGCGTCTTTGTCAACCTTTACTTCTGATAGTGAACCATAATACACACTATATATATTATTTTTTACCACGATCGTTAAGCCGCTATGATTGTCGCGGAATATATCGATGACTTGCCCGTTATCAATGGCCTCTACTGGCTGATCAGCAAGACCACCGATATCAATACCAGTATGATAGCGCCAATCCTTATATACGTCATGTAACTGCCAACCAAAATCCATTTTAATTGGGCCCCTGATTGTTTTAGAGGGGACTGGAACGTCTTGTATTGGCTTGCTATCGACGGCTTTTAGCACTCGTTCAGGCTCAGCCTGAGGCGATACTGCTATGACAGCAGACCGATCCTCAACTAGCTCAGTACTTTGATTTGTAATACTGGTTTCAGGTGTTACAACTACATCGGGATCACTCTTTATGGCAAAAAATATAATGACGAGCAGCATACTCGTTACGAGCAGTAGCCCAGAGGCAATGTAGATCATCATCGTCATCCGCGAAACCGCCCCAACAATACGACCACGAAGTTTTAAACACAATGGCGCAAAATGTAAAATAGGCAACCTTAACTTGGACATACTATCACCTCATGAGTAGTATGTCCACAGCAAAGGAATTTTAGACCCTTACTTATGAGCCCATTATATTTTTTATTGCTACACCATTGTAGTAAGTGGTGATAATCTGGCGATAATCGTGACCAGCTTTAGCCATGCCATTAGCACCATATTGGCATAAACCTACACCATGTCCATAACCTATGGTATTAAAAATCATTTTATTGCCCTGTATTTCAACCTTAAAATTAGTCGAGCGTAGTTCTAGCTTCTCTCTAATCGCAAGCCCAGATAACACTTTACTGCCAATACGGATTTGGCCTATCCGCCCTGAATCAGTCGTCTCAATAACCTGAGTAACCCCACTACCATTTTGTACTGCAGCCATTACTTGCGTCTCTGCTCCGAGCAGTTGTTCAATTTCAGCCAATGCAAACTCCTTTCTATCATTGTATCGTGGTGATTTTTGATCCCAGGAACAAGGTACACTGATAAGATAAGGATAATCAAAGCCCCAAACTTCTTTCGCGCTCGCTGTACGTTCGCCACTGGTAGAGTGGAATACAGCATTAATAAATTCTCCATTGTATGTGATGACCTGCCCTCTTGTTTGCGCTACCGCTTGATTAATTTTACCCCAGTATCGTTCATAATTTGTGCCCCAACGTTCCTTCAATTGTTCCTCGCTCAAAAAAGCCTGACTTTGCCGATAGTCAGTACTAACATCAGCACCAGGTTGGCTCTCTACGCCACTACCTCCAAAGATGAGCATACTTTTCACAGCATAGGTACGTGCTGCCACCGCCTGTGATTTGAGGGCTTCCAATTCAAATTCGGCAGGCATCTCACTGGCCACTACACCTGCCACATAATCTTCTAGATTCATCTCAACGATTTTGCCCCGTTCATGCATATAGACCCTTATGAACACATCTTCGCCCTTGAGCGTTTTACTACTCTTATCTGAAATAGTACCTATTGTATTTAGACTACCTACAATCAGCATCGGAATCATCAGAACCACCACTATTACCAGCACAATGGCGGATATTAGTATCTTTTTCACACATGTCGTACCTCCCCCGCATGACATAACACTAAATTCTATGCGAGAAATGCGGCAAGTATGACTTGAGATCAGAAGTTGCTGGACAAAAAAAAGTACGATATACATCGCACTTTCTTATAGCTGCTATTCTATTTTTTTACACTCTGTTGTGCCAACTCGTTTGATGTTTGCACCAATACCGCATAATTTAGTCACTAACTCATCATAGCCACGGTCAATGTGATAAATATATCCTATTTCGGTTTCGCCCCGCGCAACAAGGGCTGCCAAAACCAAGGCTGCTCCAGCCCTCAAATCAGTAGCTTTTACTTGGCAACCAGTTAAAATAGCTACACCTTCCACTACCGCACTACGACCGTCGATTTTAATATTGGCACCCATGCGTTTTAGTTCATCAACATGCATAAATCTGTTTTCAAATACAGTTTCACTGACCACACTTGTCCCTTGGGATACTGTGGTCATAGCCATAAACTGAGCCTGCATGTCTGTAGGGAAACCAGGATATGGTAATGTCTTAATATCAATCGCTTTTAAGACACCATTACTCTTGACCCGAATGCCATTGGTATCTTCCTCAATGGTGACACCAGCCTCTTTCAGTTTAGCAATGACTGGTTTCAAATGCTCAGGCAAAGCATTCTGAACATATAGATCACCACCAGTCATAGCGACCGCCACCATAAATGTGCCTGCTTCAATACGGTCGGGAATCACTTCATAAGTCTTGCCTACAAGCTTAGATACGCCTTCGATTTTTATTACGTCTGTACCAGCGCCTTTAATATTGGCACCCATGGTATTAAGATAATTGGCCAAATCAACAATCTCAGGTTCATGGGCCGCATTTTCCAAAATAGTCCGCCCCTTGGCCATACTGGCAGCCATCATAATATTTTCAGTAGCACCTACGCTAGGGAAATCCAGATAAATTGTAGCACCAGTCAGGCCATTAGGTGCCGAGGCCTCAATATAGCCATGACCAATGTCAATCTTAGCTCCTAAGGCTTCAAAACCTTTTAAATGCAAATCAATAGGACGCGTACCTATTGCGCAGCCACCTGGTTGGGAAATTTTAGTATGACCATAGCGTGCCAGTAGTGGACCCATGATCAAAAAAGATGCACGCATTTTGCGCATCAATTCATAGGGTGCTTCACAATTAGTAATATTGGTACTATCAACAAACAGCATATGCTTTGCTTTGTTATATTGTACTGCTACACCCAAATGCTTAAGCACCTCTGCGAATGTACGCACATCTTCAATATCAGGTACTTCTTCAAGGGTACTTGGCGATGCACCGAGTAGTGTTGCCGCAATGAGTGGCAACACTGCATTTTTTGCTCCACTGATTTTAACAGTACCCACTAGCCTGTTACCACCGCGGATTACTAATTTTTCCATAAGATAATATCCTCCTACAAACTCTACTATATATAATGCCAATCAAAGAGGCGATATGTTAGAGGCTCTCTGAACATTTTCAGTGTAGCCCCTTTGCTAATATTCCTGTGTAATGATCGGAGATCCGATTGTCACATATGTGCGATTATCATACGGGCTATACCGCATTGCCATATTCAAATTGATCTTTTTGCCATCGACTTGTAACCAATCAGTAATCTCAGAGGTAAAACCAGTATAACTGGCAAAATGTTCATCCTCAGTTTTATCAATAATCACCCCATCAATGGATATAAAAGCATCACTCAAAAGCTTATGCCATTCTCCAGTCCTTAGTTTACCATCAAGCCAACCTATCAAGCAAGTATTAATCTGCAGAGTGGAACCAAAATTATTGGTAATACTAGCGATTTTCTCTTGCATGTGGCTAATGGAAATATTCTCCTTAACTTTAGCCTCAATATTTACAAATAAATACCCTTCAAACTCTGCTGTATTACTCCCTATTGGAATTGCTTGAGCAACAACCAGAGCATGAAAGTTATTGTTTATCACTTCAGCCTGTACAATCTTATGTTTATTCTTTTGGTGATGAATCAGCTGATAATCCTGGGGGTTCACACCTAATTGACTCATAACTTGCTCGACCACGTCTTCCAACTGGTCATCATTTAGCTTACCGCTAGGTAATTTAACCCAAGCATTGACACTATATTCTTCTACCTTTGCGCCGGTAGCTTCCATAGCGTTACCCAATGGTTCACCATATCCAGCAGCAGGCACCGTTCTCATCATTCCCAATGACAATATTACTAAAAAAATGATTGCAAAAAATAATTTGAAACGAAAAGTCACCATTCTCCTCCATCTCCCATACAAAAATAATTTAACAAATAAGTCTTCTCAACATCATTCTTGCCAATTTTTGGAGGAGATATACGTGGGATTTTATAAAGAAAACTTGACTTGCGCCAAGCCTTCGTTGCCCTTACTCGAAATCAAAACCTTCTGATTCCGTATATAAAAAAAGCCCTTCGTGTCCTATTGAGCCGCGAAGGCGCAAAGGACACAAAGGGTACGCTAAACATATTCTCTCTGTTTTGGTTCTTATATCTTATGCTGTTTTGTCACCGTCAAGCGGACTATCGCACGTTGGAGAGCGGCCTGCGCTCTAGCCACATCAATAGTATCCTTACTACCTTGCAAACGGCTCTCAGCCCGTTGTTTGGCAGCTTCTGCCCGTGCAATATCAATTTCATCAGGCAGTTCAGCACAATTAGCTAATATGGTGATTTTCTCAGGCTGCACTTCAATAAATCCACCGCACATGGAAATTTGCATTTCAACTTCATCAGTTATAATTCTCAGCGGTGCAATCGCCAGCGCAGCAAGGAGAGGAGCATGCCCCGGTAAAATACCGACATCACCTGCTATCGTCCTCGCAATAACCATACCCACATCCTCAGAATAAGCCACTTTCTCCGGGGTAACAATATCCAGCCTAATTTTTTTAGCCATTTATTATTCCCCCTTCATTTTTCGGGCCTTCTCCACTACTTCTTCAATGGAACCAACCATCAGAAAAGCACTTTCTGGTAAATCGTCATATTTGCCACTCAGAATTTCTTTAAAGCCACGAATGGTTTCTTTCAACGGTACATATTTACCAGGCATGCCAGTAAATATTTCCCCAACGAAAAACGGTTGGGATAAGAAACGTTGAATTTTACGTGCACGAGTTACGGTTATTCTATCATCATCCGATAATTCTTCCATACCAAGAATGGCAATGATATCCTGCAATTCTTTATAACGTTGCAAAATCGACTGTACTCCACGGGCAATTTGATAATGTTCTTCGCCGATTATGTTTGGATCAAGGATTCGTGAAGTGGAATCCAGGGGATCTACCGCTGGATAAATTCCCATTTCTACAATCTGGCGGGACAAAACAGTGGTCGCGTCCAAATGTGCAAAGGTACTGGCGGGAGCAGGATCTGTCAAATCATCGGCTGGGACGTATACGGCCTGTACCGACGTGATGGAACCTTTCTTCGTGGAAGTAATCCGTTCTTCCAAAGCACCAATATCAGTGTTCAAAGTAGGCTGATAACCTACCGCTGAAGGCATACGACCGAGTAGAGCCGATACCTCAGAACCCGCCTGAATGAACCGGAAAATGTTATCAACGAACAACAATACGTCTTTACCTTGTACATCGCGGAAATATTCAGCCATGGTCAAACCAGATAGGCCTACGCGCATACGCGCACCAGGTGGTTCGTTCATTTGACCGTAAACCAGTGCCGTTTTATCAAGAACTCCAGATTCTTTCATTTCCATCCAGAGATCATTTCCCTCACGGGTACGTTCACCCACACCGGCAAAAACGGAATAACCGCCATGCTCGGTCGCTATATTACGGATCAATTCCATAATCAATACTGTTTTACCTACACCAGCGCCACCGAACAAACCAATTTTACCACCCTTGGAGTAAGGAGCCAAAAGATCAACGACCTTTATACCCGTTTCCAAAATTGAAGTACCAGTCTCTTGGTCTTCAAAGGCTGGAGCAGGTCGGTGAATAGGCCAGCGTTGCTTAGCAATAACAGGCTCACCCTTATCAACGACCTCACCCAATACGTTAAATATTCGTCCTAATACCTCATCACCCACAGGTACAGTAATAGGCGAACCTGAGTCAATTGCCCCCATACCCCGCGTGATACCGTCAGTGGAAGACATTGCTACTGCTCTAACGTGGCTATCACCTAAATGTTGCATGACTTCCACTGTTACATTAATATCAAAGGAACCATTATTCCCCTCTATCTTTACCGCATTATAAATTTTCGGCATCTTGTCGGGGGGAAATTCGATATCTACTACAGGTCCTATAACCTGCAAAACTTTTCCGATATTCTGCATTATTACCTTTTCCCCTCCTCTATTTCAAGGCTTCTGCGCCGCCAACGATTTCTGCGATTTCTCTCGTAATGCTGGCTTGGCGCATCTTGTTATATGACAACGTAAGCGTCGCAATCAATTCTTGAGCATTATCTGTCGCATTGCCCATTGCCATCATACGAGAACCCAATTCACTGGCGCCTGCTTGTAGCAAAGCGCTATAAATTAAAGTTTCCAAGTATTTTGGCAAAAGCAAGTCCAAAACCTCATTGGCATAATCTGCCGTTGGTTCAAAAATATATGCGACTTTAAGGGCTTTGCCCTGCACATCACCATTGGCAATAGGTAATAGCTGAATGGTGATCGGTTTGGTCTGTACTGGTGATATGAATTGGGTGTACACAAGAAAAAGTTCATCAACTTCTCCTCGGATATACATATCACTTGCTGCCTGAGCAATTGCGCAGGCATCCTCATGGGTCGGTTTATCAGAAAAGCCAATCCTTTCCTGGCTAATTTCATAGCCCCGTCGTTTAAAATAATCACGACTCTTGCGTCCGACAGCAAAAATGCTGGCATTCGACTGCTGGCCCATATGCGCTACTGCTTCCTTAATCACACTGCTGTTATATGCGCCGCATAAGCCTTTATCTGCAGCGATAACAACATATCCAACCCGACTTTTAACCTGGCGCACCTCCAAGAATGGATGGGTGATGCCCCTGACACCGCCAGCAACGTTACCGAGCAAGTCCCGAATTTTTTCCATGTAAGGACGGCTATTCAAAGCTCGGTCCTGTGCACGGCGCAAGCGGGCCGCCGCCACCATTTTCATGGCTTTGGTTATTTGCTGAATATTTTTTATGCTACGAATGCGGAGCCATATATCCCGAGCGCTCGCCATGAAGTATCACCTCTTTCTCTACGCGCCGGCTCCATCAACCGCCGCGAAGCTATCTTTAAACTCTGTAATCCCTTTCTTTAAAGCAGCATCCGTATCCGGTGAAAGAATCTTCTCCTCACGAATCACCTTAAGAATATCTGGGTGGTTGGCTTTGATGTGCCTTAGCAAGCCTTTCTCAAATTTGAGTACAGCACTAACCGGTAGGCTATCAAGATAGCCTTTATTACCTGCGTACAAAGAAACTACTTGTTCTTCGACTGCCATAGGCTGATATTGTGGCTGCTTAAGCAATTCAGTCATCCGTTCACCACGATCCAAAAGACCGCGCGTTGTTTTATCCAGGTCGGAGCCAAATTGAGCAAAGGCCGCGAGTTCACGATACTGAGCCAAATCAAGGCGTAATTGCCCGGCTACCTGCCTGGTTGCCTTAATCTGGGCGGCACCGCCTACGCGAGACACCGAGACACCTACATTAATAGCAGGACGGATACCAGCGTAGAATAATTCACTCTCCAAAAAGATCTGCCCATCGGTAATAGAGATAACATTAGTCGGAATATATGCCGAAACATCGCCAGCTAAGGTTTCAATAATTGGCAATGCGGTAATTGAACCAGCACCCAAATCATCGCTAAGCTTTGCAGCACGCTCTAGCAAACGAGAATGTAGATAAAAAACGTCACCAGGATATGCTTCGCGCCCTGGCGGACGACGTAGTAACAGAGCCATCGCACGATACGCGGCAGCATGTTTCGAAAGATCATCATATACAATAAGTACATGTTTGCCCTGGTGCATAAATTCTTCACCCATAGCAACACCGGCATACGGTGCTATATACTGCAGTGGAGCAGCCTCAGAAGCGGTTGCGGCTACAACGATAGAATACTCCATTGCGCCGGACTCTTCCAAAGTATGCACGATCCGGGCCACCGTAGATGTCTTCTGACCGATAGCAACATAGATACAAATTACATCCTGCCCTTTTTGATTAATGATCGCATCGATGGCAACTGCTGTTTTGCCGGTACCACGGTCACCAATGATCAATTCCCGTTGTCCACGGCCAATAGGCGTCATAGTATCAACGGCTTTAATGCCAGTAAACAAAGGCTGGTGAACGGATTTGCGGTCTGCAATGCCATGAGCGGGAGATTCAACAGGTCTTCTTTTAGTTGTCTCAATGGACCCTTTGCCATCAATGGGTTGACCCAAGGCGTTAACAACGCGGCCAATCATAGCTTCCCCGACAGGTACGCTCATAATTTGTCCCGTACGTTTTACAATATCGCCTTCTTTAATTTCAATTTCGCCACCCATTAAAACGGCACCAACACTATCAGCTTCCAAGTTGAGTACCAGTCCATATATATCGTGCGGGAATTGCAACAATTCGCCAGCCATCGCTTTACCCAATCCGTGAATGCGGGCTATACCATCCCCGACCTCAATAACAGAGCCTATTTCGTCTACATCCAAATCGACTTGGTAGTTTTCAATTTGTTGTTTTATCAGTGACGTAATTTCTTTTGGTTTTAGAGCCATGTCAGTTTTTCACCCCAATCTGAGTTTAGAACTAGTTAATGCGCTACGAATGTCAGACAATCGTCGTACGACACTACCGTCAATGAGCTTATCGCCCAATCGTATAATGAGTCCACCAATAATTGATGGGTCTACCTTTGTGCTTAAAATAACGTCCTTGCCTGTTACTACATTCAGTTTCTGCTGCAACGCAGCTAAAGCATCTTTGCTGAGAACAATTGCAGAAATCACTTCTGCCTCTGCCAAATTACATGCTTTATTAACAAGTTTATGAAATTCATCCCAAATAATACCAATGCTGACAATCCGTTTGGCATCAACCAACAATAGCAGGAAGTTCATGATGAGCTTGTCGGTATCTTGCCCAAAGATTTTCTTAAGAGTCTCTTGTTTTACTTGTGCTCTTACTTGTGGATGGAAGATCAATTGACGCAGTTCTTCATGGTCCGCGAAGACAGAAGCAATCGTATTCAACTGCGTGCTGAAGACGTCTAACTTTCCGTCTTGTTGCCCCAATTCAAATAAGGCTTGAGCATATTTTTGCACTGCCTCACGGCTATCTAGCATAGCAAACCACCTGCACCTTTACTATCCAGCTGGTTAATAAACTCTTCTACAAGTTTATCCTGGCCTTTGGCATCCAGATTTTGACCAATAATTCTGCCAGCTACCAAAACGGATAGTGAGGCAACTTCGTTCCGGAGGTCGGCCAAAGCCTTTGCCCGTTCCCGCTCAATTTCCGCTTGCGCTTGCTTGAGTATTTTAGTAGCTTCCTCTTTGCTTTCCTCGATAATGGTGTCACGAGTTTGCTCGCCAAATTTCGTTGCCTTATCAATAATTTCCTGCGCTTCGCCACGTGCTTTCATAAGCTGATCATGGTACGTTTGTTTCATTGTTGCTGCCTCGGCTTTATCGGCTTCAGCAGTGGCAATACTGTCTTCAATATAAGATTGTCGATTATCAAGGGCTTTTTTAATTGGTTCTGCTAATATCTTCTTTAATAAGAATACTAGAATCAAGAAGTTAACCACTTGCGCAACCAATGTCCAATTTAGATCTATCACGGTGCTACCTCCTTTCGACACTTCATTAAACCTGAAATACAAACTACGTCTTACGCCCCGGAAGTTTTTGAGGCACTTGCCTCAAAAACACATTTCATCAATAAGAGAAACGACAAGACGACAGCAAACCATCGCTTATCCAATACTTTATTGTCCGAGAAGTTTTAACAATGGATTTGCATAAAGCAGGATTAACGCAAATACGAAAGCGATAATTGGCACGGCTTCAACCAAACCGAGAAAGATAAACATGTTAGTCATGATAAAACCCTTTGCTTCTGGTTGCCTAGCAATACCCTCGAGTGCTTTGCTGGTCAAAGTACCATTACCCATACCAGCGCCGGCAGCAGCACCACCTATGCAGAGTCCCGCACCAATGGCCGCACCAGCTAATACAATTGCTAATTCCATAAAAAATGCCCTCCTTTTTGTAAATACTCAACTTTAGTGAGGTCTGATCGCCATGCTAACATAAGCTAAGGTCAGCATAGAAAATAAAAATGCTTGCACTGAACCAATAAATACGCAAAACGCCAGCCATATCAATGGCACAAACCAGGGCACAAATAAATATAATATTTGCAACATGAACTCACCAGCCAGAATGTTACCGAAAAGCCGGAGAGCCAATGTGAGCGGCTTAGTCACGTCTTCGATAATATTTAGCGGCAAGAGAACTGGATATGGCGTAATATAATGGCGCAGATAACCAAGCCCTTGCACCTTAAAGCCCATAAAAAACACCAAAATTATAACAAATAACGCGAGTCCACTCGTAGTATTGAGATCATTTGTCGGTGATGCAAGGCCTGGAATCAAGCCCAGCATATTCGAAACGAAAATAAACAAAAACATGGTAAATATCAACGATACAAACTGAGGCGCAAATTCATCGAGATTCTCCTTGACCGTGTCGCTGACATATTCATACAGCAGCTCAATAGAATTTTGACATTTATTTCCAGGCATTTTACCCTTTCCTAATGTACGGGTCGCCAAAAAAGCAATCAATAAAACAATCGCCATTACTAGCCATGTCATCATGAGCGTATCAAGATTAAAGAATTTCCCTGCAAATTCAACAACATGATGATGAATTCCTACTTCTCCGCCTGACATTTTTTATTCACCCCCTCTCTGTTTTACGACAACAGAATTTTGTCGTTCTTGCAATCCTCTTTGGCCAATGGCCACAATCATCTGAAAAAAGACAATTATCTGAAAAGTAAGCACCCCAAGTACAACAGCTGCAAATTCCATCCGGGGATCACGGATCGCAAACCACAAAGCAACGATGATAAGCAAAAGACGCATACCAGTCCCCAGTAATACATAGTGAACGGCTTTCCTCTCTTCCTGAAATTGATCAAGTCGTTCAATCCGGTATGTAATGAGATAAAAATTCAAGTAAGCAACAACAGTGCCAAAACTGAGTCCCAGAATAACTTTTTCATCAAACAACCGGAGCGCCCCCACTGCCAGCAATGCATAAAGAACCATCATTTGTAAATATATGTTCTTCTTTGCCTTGTGATATTCCTCCAATTGGATTCACTCACCACCTTTCATCGTCACCATAACCAGTCGGTAGCTTCCCAAAATCGCAGCCCCAATACCACAGAGCAAACCTGTAATCGTAAGCAAAGGTGCTATATGAAAGTAATCATCAGCAAATTGCCCCGCGTACAAGCCGATAAGGATGCAGAGTGCCATATACAGACCAAGTGTCGTTACGAGACCATAAGCCCGGAGAATTTCTTTTCCGTTTTGCTTGCCCATATTTACTCCTCGCCAACAGTGGTTTTGCTACTCCCATGCTCATGGGACGTAAAATCTGCTGTAGTTTGCCTAAGATCACCACCAAACCCTACAAAACCCTACCTATACTCATTACGACATTCATGAATAAACTCCTGCTCTCATTTGTGAAAAATTTATCCTTCTTCACTTTAAAAATAAATAATATCCTGTTGCGCTTTTTGTTAACAATTGCCTAGTATCACAATATTTTTCAAATTCGACAAACAATAGAATTTTCCTGCCAATATTCCTCATAATATTACAATATACAAAATACAACATTATATACACATTTATATTATAGTATTATTGACGAAAATTCTTTAGAACAGGCACCTTGGCTAAACTGATCAGGCTGCTTTGGGGAGAAACCATATTTCCAGAGAATCATTTCCACGATACGTCTTGCCGCCTGTCCATCACCATAAGGGTTGCAAGCATTAGCCATACGATCATACTCACTGCTGTCAGAAAGCAATAAACGTGCTTCGCTATATACTCTGCCTTTATCGGTACCAATGAGCTTAACGGTTCCTGCCTCAATGGCTTCAGGTCTTTCCGTGGTGTCTCGCAGTACTAAAACAGGTTTACCCAGGGCTGGAGCTTCTTCCTGAACTCCGCCGGAATCAGTGAGTACCAAATAAGAGCGAGCGAGCAAATTGGCAAAGGGTTCATAATCTAATGGATCAATTAACCTAACCCGCTCGATGCCACCAAGTTCACTATTAACGACTTGCCTTACAAGAGGATTTCTATGTACTGGAAATACAATTTCTACATCTTCGAATTCTGTCACGATATCTCGGAGAGCTTGGTATACGTGCCGCATGGGCTCACCAATATTTTCTCGGCGATGGGTCGTCACCAAAATGACTCGTTTACCCTTGTAGTCGATATTTGCCAGCATCTCATCGGCAAACTGATACTCACTATGTACCGTAGCCAACAGAGCATCAATTACAGTATTACCAGTAATAAAAGTTGTTTTTTTTGCTACAGCTTCAGCCAGCAAATTTTCCTGGGCTGTTATCGTTGGCGCGAAATGCAGATCGGCTATGGAGCCTGTCAATTTGCGATTCATTTCTTCCGGATAAGGGGATTTTTTGTTATGTGTTCTAAGCCCAGCCTCAACATGACCAACTGTAATTTGATGATAAAAAGCCGCCAGCGCTCCAGCGAAAGTAGTAGTAGTATCTCCATGTACCAATACAATATCCGGTTTTTCCTTAGAAAGCACTTCATTCAAACCTTGCATTGCTCGGCAGGTAACATCAAATAGTGTTTGTCCCTGAGACATAATATCCAAATCATAATTAGGTACAATATTAAATAAATTGAGTACCTGATCAAGCATTTCCCGATGTTGGGCCGTAACAGCCACGATAAGCTCAATGTGCTCAGGATATTTATTGAGTTCTAGCACAACTGGCGCCATTTTAATAGCCTCGGGGCGCGTCCCAAATATTGTCATAACTTTAATGCGCGACATATACATACTCCCTTTCAAGCTGACTTATTATAAAGGATGTTCGACTGCTAGCGCATCGAACAAAGCGATCACATCGCCGCTGAAGCGTCGTGCAGATCAAGGATGTTCGACTGCTAACGCATCGAACAAAGCGATCACATCGCCGCTGAAGCGTCGTGCAGATCAAGGATGTTCGGCTGCTAACGCATCGAACAAAGCGATCACATCGCCGCTGAAGCGTCGTGTGCCTGCTTTAGTATAACCAAAAATAGGCGAGCATAATGCCCGCCCATAACTTACGCTTGATGACTTTCGATTGACTTCGTAGCCTTGAGCACCCCTATTTTTTTGGCACCAATACAAGCAACACATAATAGAACAATGATAATCAAGATTCCAAATGATTGATTAACCTCAGTCAAGGCAATAGCACTCAGTCCCAGACAACCACTAATCACATACATGAGCAAAACTGCTTGTTTTTGCGTGAGTCCCATTTCCAACAAACGATGATGTAGATGTCCCTTATCAGGTTTAAAAATAGGGCGCCCACTCATATAGCGGCGAATAATGGCAAAAGCAGTATCCAGGATTGGTAGCCCTAAGGCCACAATCGGTACAATAAGAGCAATTGTCGCCGCACTTTTCACTGCACCAAGAATTGATATGGCTGCCAACATATATCCTAAGAACATACTGCCAGTATCACCCATAAAAATTTTAGCTGGATTAAAGTTATGCTGCAAAAAGCCTAATGCACTACCAGCCAAGGCAGCTGTCAAAATAGCCACTGTCCAAAAATTTTGTTGCAACGCCACCAGTAAAATAGTAACTGACGCAATTGTTGATACCCCTGCGGCTAGCCCATCTAGCCCATCAATCAGGTTCACAGTATTCGTGAGACTTACTACCCAGAGAATCGTCAATGGTATGGCTAAATAATCTACATATATCATCTCGCCGAAAGGATTGGTCAACCACTCAATACGAATATCAAACATCACCAATACACTCGCTGCTACAATCTGACCTAATAGCTTAACCTTAGCCGGTAATGGTTTAAGATCATCCATAATGCCAACAATTAGAATTACCGTGCCACCTACTAATAGGCCCATAATTTCACGACTTACATGCATACTTGCCAGCACTGCTAAAACGAAAGCCGCATAAATAGCCAATCCACCCATTCGGGGGATCATTCCTGTATGCACTTTACGCTCATCAGGCGCATCTAACGCTCCTACTTTGATGGCCAAATCCATTACTCGTGGTGTTATAAAATAAGCAACCGCTAAAGCAATAGAAAACGCCACAATATATGTTTGCATAATTCATTACCTCATTTCTACATAACAAATTCATTCTACATCATGGCAACAAGACTGTCAATCTGATTATCCATAAGAAAAGACGCCTGTGCCTTGTAAGAATGTTCGACTGTATGGTATTAAACAAAGCGATCACACCGCCCTAAGCGTCGTGTGCCTTAGGCATATGTACCACTTCCAGATGGGTAGCTAATGCAAACCAGTCGGTATGGGAATGATATTCTCGAGCATATACCACTTTTATAATGCCCGATGTTATAATCAATTTTTGACATTCCGGGCAGGGTCTGTCTGTACAATATAAGGTGGCCCCACGGCGTTCATCAGGCGTACATTCCAAGATAGCATTGGGTTCGGCATGGATACAACGTATACAATGTTCTTCTAACATGACGCAACCCTCATCTAAACAATGTGGCAAGCCAGCGGGACTGCCATTATACCCTGTACCTTTAATACGCTTATCCTTAACAATGACCGCCCCAACAGCACGGCGCAAGCAAGTGCTACGCTGAGCCACTTGAAAAGCAATATCGATAAAATATAAATCCCAGTTTTTGCGCATGGTTCTCTCCTTTATTTGATATACTAACAATTTCACTATGTATAAGAGCATCTTTCAAAAATGTTGCATTCTAGATATATATTTCATTATTCTTGTAAATAGATGTACCTTTTTTTTATTATATATGATATTCTAAAAAATACAATAATTTATATTATTGTATTATCCAATGGATAAAATATCTAAATTTTATTATTTCATCGGGAGGAGTCATTTGTATGCAAGAACTATTAGACCTTTTGGAAAAAGATTTTACACAATCACCAGAAGAGCTGTCAATCATGCTGAACATGCCTGTGGCGGAAATTACCGCACTCATCGCAAAATTCGAGAGTGAGCAAATCATTGTTAAATATCAAACAATTATTGATTGGGAAAAAGCAGGTGTCGATAAAGTCACAGCTGTGATTGAAGTAAAAGTTACCCCAGAGCGGGAAGTTGGCTTTGATGCCATCGCTGAACGCATTTATCGTTATCCTGAAGTACGCAGCGTTTATCTCATGTCAGGCTCATATGACCTGTCAGTGGCTGTGGAAGGAACAAATTTAAGAGAAGTTGCTGATTTCGTTTCTACCAAATTATCGACCATTCATGGTGTTGTCAGTACTACAACAAACTTTATGCTCAAAAAATATAAGTATGCTGGCGTTATTATTAATGATCAAGAAGAAGAGCATCGGCTGGTGGTCTCACCATGAGTTGGGCTGACCGTATATCACCAACTGTCAAATCGATCCCCCCTTCAGGTATCAGGCGTTTCTTTGACATCGCCGCGGAAATGAAAGGCGTTATTTCCCTGGGTGTGGGCGAACCTGATTTTGTCACACCATGGCATATTAGAGAAAGCTGCATTTACGGACTAAACCGAGGACAAACCTCATATACTTCCAACGCTGGTCTACTTGAGCTCAGAGAAGAAATAGCTAAATCCCTCTACAATGATTATCAGGTTACCTATGCGCCTCGTGGCGAACTTTTGGTCACTGTGGGGGTCAGCGAAGGGCTTGACTTGGCCATGCGCGCTCTACTCAGCCCTGGTGACGAAGTCCTCATCCCAGAGCCCTGCTATGTCTCTTATAAGTCCTGCGTCATACTCGCTGGTGGCGTTGCTGTGACTGTACCGACCTCAATGAAGAATGAATTTCGCATTACAGCACAAGAATTAGAGCAGTTTGTTACCCCGCGCACCAAAATACTACTTATCGGTTATCCTAATAATCCGACTGGTGCCGTTATGAGCAGGCAAAATTTGACTGAGATTGCTGAATTTGCCACCAAGCACGATCTTATTGTTATTTCTGATGAAATATATGCCAAACTAACTTATGATGGTACACACACCTGTTTTTCCAGCTTGCCTGATATGATGGGTCGTACCATTGTACTGAATGGATTTTCAAAAGCATATGCCATGACAGGTTGGCGTATTGGCTATGCAGCCGCTAACCCGGATTTTATTGCCGCCATGACAAAAATCCACCAGTACACCATGTTATCCGCCCCTATTATGGGCCAAGTTGCAGCGATTGAAGCACTGAAACGCGGCGAAAAAGATGTGGAACAGATGACAGCTGAATATAATCAGCGTCGCCGTCTTATTTTAAACGGTTTTCGCCAAATGGGTCTCGATTGCTTCGAACCCAAAGGTGCATTTTATCTATTCCCATCCATTAAACAGACAGGCCTCACCTCACTGCAATTCGCCGAACAATTACTCCAAGCTGAAAAGGTAGCCTTAGTGCCCGGCGATGCTTTTGGCGATAGCGGCGAAGGCTTTGTCCGATGTTCTTACGCTACATCAACGGCCAATATTAAAGAAGCCCTTATTCGCATTGAGCGGTTTGTCAAAAGTATAAAAAACCGTTAATTTCATGAAAAACAGGGAACGGTTCGAGCAAAAAAAAGACCTGGCACTACGGTGAGCCAGGTCTTTTTTTGCTTTACTTCAAATATCCATATGATTATTCAAACATGCATTAGGAACAAGCATCGGCACCACTAAATCTTCAACAGGAATTTTGACGATAATAACGTGGGCTTTGTCACTAGCGAGGGCTACTTTCAACGCTTGATTAAATTCTTGCTGATTCGTCGCCAAATGACCCTCAATGCCAAAAGCTTTGGCAAAATAGACAAAGTCTACTTTTACAGGTGCTAATGAAGCCGAATACCGTTTTTTATAAAATAATTGTTGCAATTGACGCACCATACCAAGGCAACTGTTATCTACAATAATTGTAATGAGGGGCAGATTTTCACTGGCTACTGTGAATAATTCACAACCAGTCATCTTCATACCACCGTCACCGACAATACAAATTGTCCTTTTATCAGGCTCAGCTACCTGTGCACCAATAGCTGCCGGTAATCCAAAGCCCATAGTACCCAAGCCACCCGAAGTAATCCAGGAACGTGGCGCGCTTAACTTTAAGTTTTGAGCTGCCCACATTTGATGCTGTCCTACGTCGGTAGCAAAAATAAAGGGTTTGCCTTTCGTAGCCTCAGATACTTGCCTGAGCATCCAGGTTGCTGTCAACATATCAGTACGATGGTCTACCTTAAACTCTTGTTGCCACTCTCTAATGATCGGCCACCACTGCGCCTGGTCACCTGGCTGAATACTCGCACATAAAATTGGTAATAACTGTTTCAAGTCACCAGCTAGCCCAATATGGGTAGCGATATTCTTATCCAGCTCAGCTGGATCCACATCAATATGAATTAGCATTTTACCTTCAGCATATTTTAGCTTGTTACTTGTGACCCGATCGCTAAAGCGGCTGCCAACAGCAATAATAACGTCAGCCCCATGTACAGCATGATTGGCCACTTTGCTACCATGCATGCCTGTAAAACCTAAAAATTGGGGATGATCAGAGGGGAAAACGCCTAGGCCCATCAACGTACTGACCACTGGTAAACGCATTTTTTCTGCCAAACGAATGACTTGTTCATATACGCCAGCAGAAATTACGCCGCCACCAACAATCATCACTGGTTGCTTGGCTGCATCAATAACCGCTACGGCCTTGTCAACCAAGGCACTCCCGAGTTCTGATAGTTGCCTCTGGGAAGCCGGAGCAGGGCCCTTATCCTCAGGGCAAAATTCAATCATAGTGATCTGGATATCGCTTGGTATATCGATTAGCACAGGTCCGGGCCTGTCAGAGCTGGCAATGCTAAACGCAAGGCGCATAATTTCTGGCAAAGCCTGCGCATCTTTGACGAGAAAATTATGTTTCGTCACCGGCATGGTGATACCAGTGATGTCAACTTCTTGAAAAGCATCTGCACCAATCAGATCTGTAGAAACCTGCCCAGTAATAACCACCAAGGGCACGGAATCCAAATAAGCATTGGCCAGCCCAGTCACCAAATTAGTGGCTCCTGGCCCACTTGTCGCAATACATACACCTACCTGCCCACTAGCTCGAGCATAGCCGTCAGCCGCATGTATGGCCCCTTGTTCATGGGCTGTTCTGATATGGCGGATCGTCCCATCATATAAGGCATCATATAATGGCAAAATACGCCCACCTGGATAACCAAAAACAGTATCTACACCTTGTTCTAGTAAGCATTGTACAATGGCGTTTGCACCCGATATTTTCATAGTAAAACACCTCCCTTGATCGTAGATATTAACTTAGCTGCGCTTCAATGAGACCAGCCATTTCATCAGTCGTCACTTTGGTCGAACCTGGCTTATACAAATCAGCAGTACGATAGCCTGCAGCCAGAACTCGATCCACTGCTTGTTCAATTTTTTCAGCGCAAGCAGATTCTCCCAAGGAATATCTCAGTAACATAGCTGCCGATAAAATAGTACCTACTGGATTGGCCAGGCCCAGGCCGGCGATATCAGGCGCAGACCCATGTATGGGTTCATACAGCCCAGTACTATCGCCTAGACTCGCTGATGGCAACATACCAATAGATCCCGTCAGTACTGCTGCTTCATCACTTAGAATATCACCAAATAAATTATTAGTCACGATGACATCAAAACTTTTGGGTGCGAGTACGAGTTGCATGGCACAGTTATCAACATACATATGGCTCAATTTAATATCAGCATATTCACTGGCGACTTGGATCGCTGTCCGCCGCCACAATCTTGAGGTGGCAAGTACATTCGCCTTATCCACAGATACGACCTGTTTGCTCCGCAATCTCGCTGCTCGACAGGCTAAATGCATAATACGATTGACTTCAGGCACGGTGTATATTTCAACATCTGAGGCCTGCTCGATACCATTCACCATGACTGATTCACATTTTTCTCCGTAATAAATGCCACTGCTTAGTTCGCGAACTAATAAAATATCTACCCCAGAAATGGCCTGGGCTTTAAGTGGTGAAAACTCGATCAAAGCTGGCGACACACGGACCGGGCGCAAATTAGCATACAAACCCAGTTCTTTGCGCAGTCCTAAAATGGCTTTTTCTGCCCTAACTTCAGGTGGCACATGATCCCATTTAGGACCACCTACGGCACCAAGCAGTACAGCGTCAGCTCGCGCCGCAGCCTGAATAACACTATCTAGGAGAGGAGTCCCATACTTATCGATAGAAGCGCCGCCCGCCAAATGTTTCTCATAGGTTAAGGTTAAGCCACTACTCTTTGCTACTTTCTTTAGTATGCGCACAGCAGCGGATGTGATTTCCTCGCCAATACCGTCACCAGGGATGACTACAATACGTTTTTCGCTCATATTTTTCCTCCTGTAACCTGCTGCACTTGCGGTTCTCCACACACAGTCAGGGATTAATCGTATTTATATCAATTAAGCATACTCACCAGCAATTACGGCTTTTTACCACTTCCCCTCACTTGTCTTTATTCGTTTATCGTCTCCTGGGTGCTGTGCTCATTCACAATGCCGTCAATTATTATATCGTTAACGCCATTTATAAAAGCAATGGCACTGGCCTTTATAATATCGGTCTCAATAGCCTTCGCAGAATAAATTTTATCATTATACTTTACCTGCAAATGGGCTCGCCCTAAAGCTTCCTTCCCTCTAGATATACTACTTACTTTATACTCTACTAACTCTACATCAAACTTAACAACATTTTTTATGGCAGTATACAGAGCATCAATAGGACCATCCCCTGACGCACTCGCTTCGAATATTTCGTCCCCGCGCCTTATTTTCACACTGGCCGATGGGAAAATATCATTACTGACTACCTGACAAGTGACAAGCTCATACAATTTTCCGCCGACCGTGTTTACCTCTTCTTGTAGCGTGCCTTGCTTTGAATAGTAGCTGTCAACAAGATAGTAAAGATCATGAGTATAAATTTCCTTCTTTAAATCAGCCAGTTTTAAGAACTTAGCAAACAGCTTTTCTAGATCATCATTTTGGATATCGCCAGTGACCATTTTTTCAATGGTGTCTTTAAAGGCATGTCTGCCAGACCTCGCCGTCAAAACCAGTTCCATATTTTCTACACCAACCTCTTCGGGCCGTACAAATTCATAGGCATCGCGAGATTTCAGAAGACCATCTTGGTGAATACCTGAAGAATGAGCAAAGGCGTTATCACCTGTAATGGCTTTGTTGACCTGAATATCTAGCCCCATCAGATCGCTTACCAGTTTGGATGTTTTCTTAATTTCTTTTAACACAATATCAGTATGTGCATTGTAATAATCGGAGCGAAGATGTATGCCTACCGCTACTTCTTCAAGAGCGGCATTACCAGCACGTTCACCAATTCCATTGAGGGTGCATTCCACTTTATCAGCACCGTTCCTGACGGCAATGAGTGTATTGGCTGTGGCAAGACCCATGTCATTATGACAATGCACACTCAAGATGACTTTATCATTTAAGTTCTTCAAACGATAATTCACTTTTCTAATGAGTTCTCCGAATTCTTCAGGAACGGCATAACCAACAGTATCAGGAATATTAATCATGGTAGCGCCGGCTTTTACAACTTGCTCGATGGTTTTCCACAGATATTCAAACTCAGTACGTGATGCATCTTCCGTAGAATACTGAATATCAGGAATTAGTAATTTAGCGTATTTTACAGCATCCACACCCATTTGTAGAATGGCATCCTTCGATTTATTAAACTTTTTATCAACATGGATATCGGATGTCCCGAGGACAATATGAATGAGTGGTCTTTGGGCACACTTAATACTTTCATACACACAATCAATATCACTCTTCACAGCTCTTGCCAGTGCCGTAATCATAGGACCATCAATGATTTCCCGGGAAATTTTTTGTACGGCATCAAAGTCACCTTTTGAAGACGCAGGAAACCCGGCTTCAATGATATCCACATTTAATCTTTTTAGTTGATGAGCAATTTTTATTTTTTCATATATATTAAGCTTTGCACCAGGCACTTGTTCACCATCTCTTAATGTTGTATCCAGAACCAATATTTTCCTATTCATAATAACGACCTCCTACTTGTTTTTATCTAAAATTAAATGCCAAAAAACCTCGTCTCTAAATAAATAGAGACGAGGTAAACTCGCGGTACCACCCTAATTGGTTCAAAATGAACCCACTTTTTCGATGGCAAACACCATCTATCCCTGTAACGGTGGAATTCCGGCTCACCCTACATTATCGGGCTGCAGCTCATGGGTGAGTTCAAAGTTTAAAATTTACCGAATCACACCAACCTTCGGCTCTCTGAAAAATTTCTTAACTTTTACTAATCCCAATCATTACTTTTAATCTTATTAACACTTATTCTAACAAAATCATTTTATTTTGTCAATACTGTAAAGGAATGTTTTTTCGAGTGGAGAGCGACTTTTGACTTTAGGTTTGGCTTATTTTTTTAACCAGCTCATCATGCCCCGTAATTCTTTACCTACGGTCTCAATTTGATGCTCTGCTTCACGACGGCGAGTTGCCAAAAACTGTGGACGGTTGGCTTGGTTTTCCAAAATCCAATTTCTTGCAAATACGCCTGTTTGAATTTCAGTTAATACTTTTTTCATTTCTGCCTTCGTTGCATCTGTCACAATACGATTACCAATCATATAGTCGCCATATTCAGCAGTATCGCTGACGGAGTGACGCATAGTTGCCATGCCACCTTCATACATCAGGTCGACAATTAGTTTTAATTCATGAAAACATTCGAAGTAAGCAATTTCTGGTTGGTAACCCGCTTCCACGAGTGTTTCAAAACCAGCTTTAACTAGTGCTGTAGCACCGCCACAGAGTACTGCTTGCTCACCAAATAAATCTGTTTCAGTTTCTTCTTGGAATGTAGTTGTAAGCACGCCCGCTCTAGTACCGCCAACACCCCAAGCATAGGCTAATGCTAAGTCATCAGCATGACCGGAAGCATCTTGGTATACAGCTTTCAAGCAAGGTACGCCTCCACCTTGTGTAAATACGCGACGTACTAAATGTCCTGGTCCCTTAGGAGCAACCATAAATACATCAGCACCAGCTGGTGGCAAAATTTGATTGAAATGGATATTGAAACCATGAGCAAAAGCTAGGGCCGCACCTGGTTTTAAGTTTGGTGCAATTTGTTCATCATAAACTTTAGCTTGTTTTTCATCTGGAAGAAGAATCATGACAATATCAGCAGCAGCTGTAGCCTGAGCGACTTCCATAACTTGCAAACCAGCGGTTTGTGCTTTTTCCCAAGACTTGCTACCTTTATATAAACCAACGATTACTTTTACGCCATTATCATGCAAATTCAGGGCATGAGCATGGCCTTGGCTGCCATAGCCAATAATAGCCACCGTTTTATTCTTAATTAATTCTACCTTAGCATCTACTTCATAATACATTTTACTCATTTTAATTATCTCTCCTCATAATACACTTTTAATTTTTATTTAAAACGTCCCTTAACGAGACAGTTTCGCCACGTTTAACTATACATTACAGGGTAACCTGGCAATTGTCAAATAACTCACCAGTTTCACTTTTTTCATTTTGGTAAATACTACTACTGCCCCGTTGCAAGCCAACAACGCCAGTACGGATCATTTCCAGTATCCCATAGGGGGTGAGAGCGTTAACTAACGCTTCTGTATTATGCTCACCACTTGTGATCTCTATAATTAAGGCCTGATCTGATATATCTACAACCTTTGCCCCGAAGGATTCCGACAGTTGCAATACTTCAAGTTGTTTTTCCCGATCTGCTTTAACTTTTATCATGGCAGTATCTCTCACTACCGCAGCATTGCCAGGTAAAAACTCTACGGCCCGCACTTCAATTAGTTTTTCAAGTTGTTTAGCAACTTGGGCGGCCATAGCCTCGCTACCTTTCATCACTGCAGTGATGCGGGAATATTCATGGACATGAGTAGCACCTACTGCCAGGCTTTCAATATTAAACCCACGCCTAGCAAACATCCCAGCTACCCTCACCAACACGCCTGGATGGTTAAGCACCAAAATTGACAATGTCTGCTCCACTCTTATTACACCTCCAACTCATGATTACCAGTAAAAATCCGCCTCTTCATTTACCTGAGAATGCTCAGGACTACCAATCAGTTGCTGGGCTTCTTCTAAAGCATCGACCTTAATGACGATTCTAGCTTTTTCTGTCCCAACTACAGCAAAAGCATAAAAATACTCAATACTGATGCCAGCATCACTTAACTTTTGAATTTTTTCGAGTAGCCGCCCTGGATTATCATCGAGCACTACGGTCAATACTGGTGTTATTTTTACGGCAATACTAGCCTCTCGTAGTACTTTTGCTACTGCATCAGGATGTTTTACAATGAAACGCAAAATCCCAAAATCGGCAGTTTCAGCGACGGACATGGCTCTGATATTAATATTATGGTTATGAAGGGTTGCCAATACTTCCGCCAATGTACCAAGCCTGTTTTCGAGAAATACTGAAATTTGCTGAATAATCATTGATAATTTCCTCCCCTTATATTTTCCGATTATCAATAACACGTTTAGCCTTACCTGCACTGCGTTCCAGGGTCTTGGCTGCCACCAAACGCACCTGGGCCGACACTTTAAGTACGCTAGCCAGCTCATTTTGGATTTTCTTCTCAAGCATTTCCAGGCGACGCACTTCGTCAGAGAACATATTGTCCGACACTTCCACCATCACAGTCAAAGTATCAAGGTGTCCATTTCGATCGACAATTAACTGATAGTGAGGCGATGTTTCACCCAAATTGAGTAATACACTCTCCACTTGGGATGGGAAAACATTGACACCGCGAATAATGAGCATATCATCACTGCGCCCTAGCACTTTGTTCATCTTGACTAGCGTCCTTCCACAAGAGCATGTACCACGGGTGAGCATAGTCAGATCTCGGGTACGATAACGAATCATGGGCATACCTTCTTTGGTGAGAGTGGTTAAAACCAATTCGCCCTTTTCTCCATCGCCTAGCACCTGCCCAGTCTGGGGATTAATAATTTCCGGATAAAAATGATCTTCATTAAGATGTAATCCTTGCTGCACAGCGCACTCACAAGCAACACCTGGCCCGATAATTTCACTGAGACCATAAATATCCGTGGTTTTAATATTGAGGCGGTTTTCAATTTCACTGCGCATGTTATCAGACCATGGTTCAGCACCAAAGATACCAACCTTGAGCCCTGTAGACCTGGGATCGATACCCATTTCCTTCATCGTATCAGCAATATGCAGAGCATAGGAAGGAGTACAAGCTAGTGCTGTTGTGCCAAAATCCACCATCAAGGAAATCTGCCGCGCCGTATTGCCACTCGAGACAGGGATGACTGAAGCTCCTACTAGTTCTGCCCCATAATGTAACCCTAGTCCACCTGTAAACAAACCATAACCATAAGCAATCTGAATAAAAGATTTATTCGTAACACCTGCCGCTGTCAAGGATCTGGCCATAACCTCTGACCAGATCCCTAGATCGCGTTTGGTATAGCCAACAACGGTAGCTTTACCTGTCGTACCACTCGAAGCATGAATACGCACTATTTCACTAGGCGGTACGGCAAACAAACCATAGGGATAACTATCTCGCATGTCTTGTTTTTCAGTAAAGGGTAGTTTACTGATATCCGCTAGTGTAGTCACATCCTGAGGTAATAGCCCTTGCTGTTGCATACGCTCTCGATAAAAGGGTACCTGACGGTACATATATTCTACAACAGCACCTAGCCTTTTAGACTGCAGATGCTCCATTTCAGTATATTCCATTGTTTCAATCGTCTTATTCCAATACATATAAACCCCCTGCGATAAAGATCTAGTTTACACAACATTTATATAACATAGAGTGTTCTTCCACTCTGCGCGAACATAACGCTCTATTGTTACTACATTTCATAACATTTTAGGTCATTATACCAGTCAAGCATGAATAAGCGCAAGGTAATTTTACTAATTTACAACAAATTGTAATAAAAATAAAAAAGAAGTCTTGAAAATTCAAGACTTCTTTTTATTACTTTATTTTTTACGAAATCGAAAAAATATAGCATTTTCTTGATCCCAAGTAAAGACAACTAGGGCTTATTGCAAGCCAATTTTTCTTTATTTTGTACCGAAAATTCTATCTCCAGCATCGCCAAGACCTGGCACAATGTAGCCATGATCATTAAGATATTCATCAACTGCAGCAGTATAAATGACTACATCAGGATGCTGCTGATTTACAAGACGTATACCTTCAGGGGCAACAACCAGACACATTAATTTAATATTTTTCGCCCCTTTACTTTTAAGTAGTGCAATCGCAGCTATGGCAGATCCACCAGTAGCTAGCATAGGGTCAGTGATGATAAAATCACGTTCCGTCACATCACTCGGAAGTTTACAGTAATATTCCACAGGTAATAATGTTTCTGGATCACGATAGAGGCCAATATGTCCCACTTTCGCTGCTGGGATAACACGTATCACACCATTGACCATGCCCAGGCCTGCACGCAAAATAGGCACGACTCCTAATTTTTTACCTGATAATACTCTACATTTACATTTGGTCACAGGTGTTTCTATTTCAACTTCCATCAGAGGTAAATCACGAGTAATCTCAAATGCCATGAGCATGGAAATTTCCTCTAACAATTCACGAAAATCCTTACTACTTGTCTTAATATCACGCATTAATGATAATTTGTGTTGTATTAAAGGATGCTCAACAACTTTTACATGCATTATGATCAGCTACCTTTCTTCGCTTGATTAAAGTCTATTTTTTAAACAACCTTTTCTTCTTAGGCATACAAAGGATGTTTTTTACATAATTCAGCAATCAATTTGACAGCTTGCTTTGCAATGACACTATCCTCAGGATTATTCAGCACCATCCCAATAATGTCACCGACAATCATCATATCTGCTTCTTTCATACCGCGCGAAGTAAGAGCCGGGGTACCGATACGAATACCACTCGTGACAAATGGACTGGCAGGATCAAAAGGAATGGCATTTTTATTGACAGTAACACCTATTTTATCAAGTAACTTCTCTGCATCCTTACCTGTAATATTTTGAGGACGCAAATCCACTAGTATTAAATGATTGTCGGTACCACCTGAAACTAAGGTAAACCCATGTTTTATTAATTGGTCTGCGAGGACGCTAGCATTCTTGACGATTTGTTGCTGATATAAGCCAAATTCTTCGGTCAGGGCCTCTTTGAAGGATACAGCCTTGGCGGCAATCACATGCATGAGAGGACCACCTTGCATACCAGGAAATACTGCCTTATCCACAATAGGAGCCAGCTCGCTGCGACACATAATTACGCCGCCACGGGGGCCACGCAATGTTTTATGGGTGGTGGTGGTGACAATATCAGCATGTCCAATCGGAGTCGGATGTACACCTGCTGCCACCAGGCCGGCGATATGAGCCATGTCGACCATAAACAAAGCCCCCACTTCTCGGGCGATTTCACCCATCCGAGCAAAATCAATGATACGCGGATAAGCGCTCGCTCCTGCTACAATCATTTTAGGACGATGAGTCCTTGCTAATTCAGCCACTTCATCATAGTTGATGAGATGGGTCTTTTCGTCTACACCATAAGGCACGATATTGAAAATTTTCCCTGAAACATTAACAGGGCTACCATGGGTCAAATGTCCACCATGAGCGAGGTTCATGCCTAAAATAGTATCACCTGGCTTTAAAAAAGCAAAATATACTGCTGTATTAGCCTGGGCACCTGAATGTGGTTGTACATTGGCATGCTCAGCGCCGAAGATTTTTTTCACACGGTCAATGGCCAGCTTTTCAACAATATCTACATATTCACAACCACCGTAATAGCGACGTCCTGGGTAACCCTCGGCGTACTTATTCGTCAAAACCGATCCCTGAGCTTCCATAACTGCTTTACTCACAAAGTTTTCAGACGCTATGAGTTCAAGTTTATTTTGTTGCCTGTGAAGTTCGAGTTCAATAGCCTCAGCTATTTCTGGATCAAAAGCCGCAAGTATATTCATCTATATTTCCCCCGTATCTATTATTTGTAAACAGCCCGCGCCCCGCCAATGAGCTTAGGACGAGTAAGGGCGGCAGTCACTAATGCCTGTCCAATATTTTTTTGTGCCAACCGCACAGGTACAGCTACTGGCTTTAGGTGCATACCAATCAGCGTGCTACCAATGTCGAGTCCAGCATGAGCCTTAATATTCTCCACAACTACAGGATGTTCAAAATCAGCCATAGCTTGTGCCCCTAGGGCACCACCAGCTTGAGGCATAGGAACTACCATAACCTCATCTAAATTATAGACTATCGCAGCTTGCTGTTCTATGACCAAAGCCCGATTTAAGTGTTCACAGCATTGCACAGCCAGATATATACCGCGCTGGGTACATACCTGGCGCAAACTGTCCAAAATAGCCCCTGCCACAGCACTGGAGCCTCCTGAGCCAATCTTTGCACCTAATACTTCGCTCGTACTACAGCCTACCACTAGAATCTGCCCTGGACTAAGACTGGCCGACTGCAATAGCTCAGTTACCATGTGGGTTGTTTGATTTTTGATTACATCAAGATCTGCACTCATCATTATGCTTCAAGCTGAGAGATTTTATCGACTCGGCGAGCATGACGACCGCCGGCAAACTCAGTTTTCAACCACGTGGAGACAATCTTGCAAGCCAATCCTGAGCCAATCACTCTCTCACCCATCGTCAAAATATTGGCATCATTATGCTCTCTTGACATTTGGGCTGAAAATTCATCGTGGCAAAGAGCGGCTCGAATACCCTTGATCTTATTCGCGGCAATACTCACACCAATGCCTGTACCACAAATAATAATGCCCCGGGTGCACTCCCCAGAAATCACTGCCCGACTTACTGTGCAAGCAATTTCAGGATAGTCTATTGACTGCGCTGAATGGGTACCAAAATCGCGGAACTCTACATGTTCCTGTGTTAACATTTTTTTAATTTCTTCTTTTAAATTAAAACCACCATGATCACTACCAATTGCTATCATCTCGTTAACCCCCCAAAACCTTTAATTAGTCATTTTTCGCTACTTAATCTTTTTTTCCTGCTCAAATTATAATCTTTCTCCAACAAATATGTAAAACAATGTTATCTTACCCATTTTCTCATTATTAGTAGTATAACTTATCAGACCATCTTTTATTAACGCAAACAACTACAGAGCACATGTAAGCCCAGCAAAATAAGCACGATCCCGCCCAACAGTTCAGCACGTTTACCGATACAACGACCAGCATGGCGTCCTAAACCGAGGCCGAGCACCGCAATGATAAAGATTACGCACCCTAAAATAAAACTTAATTTAACTAAATCAACATCCATCATACCTAGGCTAAAACCAGCTGCCAAGGCATCAATGCTAACACTAGTGGCCAACAAGAGGAGAGCGCCTCCCTGCAAGGGATGAGTTTTTTTTTGATCTGACACGCAGCAATTCAAATTTTCTTTTATCATATAGATTCCGAGACCCGTTAAAACCAATGCCCCTAAGATACTGGCCCAATTTTCCATGGCCATGATGGGATAATTGGGATTGGCTACACCAGCGCTTTCGACGACAGCCCCGAGAAAATGTCCGATATAATAACCTGACAAGATGAGCACAATGTGAAATATAGCAAAAATAACAGCGGCGCGAAAAACAACTCTAAACCGTATGGGATTCATGCCAATCGGAATCGCCACAGAAAATAAATCAGTCCCCAAAGCCACGCTCAATATCAAAAGTTCGATACTACTCAATATTCCCACCTCCACAGCTCATATATATGTGGAGGAAACGGGAGATATGTTACTCTTTAATAATCCTGTAGCCACTCGCCTTACGCAGGCGGTTCATGACAGCCAGGCCCAATCCCGCTTCAGGAATGCCTTCAGCATAAATGATATCAACAGGGCTATCATCGAAACTGCGTAGGGTTGTATATAAATTAGCAGCAATTTCCATCGGATGTTGTCGTAGTCCGTATACCGCCGAAACGACTCCTGTCGGTAGACGTTGGGCTGTTTCTTTTGAAACTATGGCGCCCACTTTTCGCCCCGCGCCCAACGCTACTTCAATTTCTTGCAAAATACGGTCAGCGATATGGGGATAGGTTCCCTCAAACAAAATCATCGGGGCGGCTGGGGCATAATGGGTATATTTCATCCCAGGGGATCGAGGGGCACACCCAGGACTACCATCCAAGGCGGGGGCAATTTCAATTTCTCCGAGAGTATCCATGAGCATTTCCAAGGTGATGCCACCTGGCCGTAGTAGGGTAGGTACAGGTGTAGTACAATCGACAACAGTTGATTCCACACCAATCGCGCAACCCCCGCCATCAATAATAGCATCAATACGTCCGTCAAGATCGGCTAGCACGGCCTGGGCACTCGTCGGGCTTGGCCTGCCTGAAGTATTGGCACTAGGAGCCGCGATGGGCATACCTGCTAGCGCAATTAGCTCACGCGCAATCGCATTAGCAGGTAAACGAACAGCCACAGTATCTAGCCCCCCAGAAACAATGTCAGGCACCACGACTGTACGCTTAAGAACCACTGTAAGAGGCCCAGGCCAATATTTATCCATCAATACTTGAGCATTGGCTGGAATTTCGGTGACGAGCGGGATAATCTCCCTTTGATTGGCAATATGTAAAATCAGCGGATTATCCGAAGGACGCCCCTTAGCCTGATAAATTTTGGTTACCGCCTGGTCATCAAGACCATTAGCACCTAGTCCATATACGGTTTCTGTAGGAAACGCCACCAACTTACCTCTTTTTAGCAATTCAGCTGCTCGCTGCATCGTTTGCTTATCAAGATGGTTTTTATCCACAATAAAATATTCAGTCTGCATATACACTCCTACCCCTCTGTGAGCACAACCACGCGTTCAATGCCACCATAGTCTTTTACAATTTCACTCACTTTAAAAAATCCAGTATGCTCAGCCATCACCGCGACTAACTGGGCCTGGCCAACGCCCACTTCCATGGCGATAAATCCACCAGTGGCTAGATATTTTTTGCCACCGTTAATAATACGGCGATAAAAATCCAGCCCATCTTTGCCACCTACTAAAGCCTGACTTGGCTCTTGCCGTACCTCTGGCGTAAGACCTGCAATATCAGCCTCCCGAATATACGGAGGATTGGATAAAATAGCGTTGAAGACCTGATCCGCGACAGGGACAAAGAGGTCGCCTAGACAGAAGGTCAGACGCTCAGTTACCTGATGCCTGTCAGCGTTACTTTTGGCCACAGATAGGGCCGCAGGCGAAATATCAACAGCAATGCCCCGCGCTGATGGCAGTTTCACTAACATACTGACACAAATAGCACCACTACCTGTACCGATATCTAATATCCGGGGACTATCGATTGTTGCCAAACGTTTGAGAGCCGTCTCTACCAAAATTTCCGTATCCGGACGCGGGATCAGTACGGCGGGCGACACCTCAAAATCCAGCCCCATAAATTCTTTATTGCCAATAATATAAGCGACAGGCAAGCGGGCAACACGTTTTTTGACAGCCTCGCGAAAAGCAGCGAGTTCTCTTTCTTCTAACGGTTGATCAAAATGCACATACAAATACAAACGATCTTTCCCTATGATATGGGAAAGAAGCACTTCGGCATCAAGGCGTGGGTTTTCCACGCCTTTTTCACCAAAGTACCGCTTCGTCCACTTTAAAATTGTCTCAATCGTCCAAACTTCTTTACTCTTTTCCATATTAGTCAGCGCGCTGCATACGTTGACTTTGATTTGTGGCAATCAAGGCATTAATGATTTCATCAAGATCGCCGTTGAGCACAAAATCCAGCTTATGCAGCGTTAACCCAATACGATGGTCAGTGACCCGTCCCTGAGGGAAATTATAGGTACGAATCCGTTCACTACGGTCACCTGTACCGACCTGACTTTTACGTTCCTCAGCCGTTTCAGCATGTTGCGCTGCTTGGGCCATTTCTAAAACTTTAGACCTCAAAACACGCATACACTGTTCCTTATTCTTTAGTTGTGATTTTTGATCCTGGCACTGTACTACAGTGCCTGTCGGCAAATGGACAATGCGCACTGCTGACTCTGTTTTATTAACATGCTGTCCGCCTGCGCCACTGGCACAATAGGTATCAATCCGAAGATCATTCTGATGAATGACCACATCTACTTCTTCAGCTTCCACAAGTACAGCCACAGTGACTGTCGAGGTATGAATTCGACCACTTGATTCAGTTGTCGGTACACGTTGTACACGATGTACACCACTTTCATATTTTAGACGACTATAAGCGCCCTCACCGTCAATCACAAAGACGACTTCTTTAAATCCGCCTGAATCAGGGGCATTCGCATCAAGAAGCTCAGTACGCCAACCATGATCGTCAGCGTAACGTGTGTACATCCGGAACAAATCTCCAGCAAACAAGGCTGCTTCATCCCCACCTGCTCCACCACGAATTTCTACAATGACACTTTTTTCATCATTAGGATCTTTCGGTAATAATAAAATCCGTAATTCTTCATCTAATACTTCTGCTTTGGCTTTTAAGTCTGATAACTCAGTTGTAACCATTTGGCGAAAATCATTATCGAGTTTTTCATTCAGCATTTCAAGGGCATCAGCGATTCCCTGATTGACAGCCTTTTGCTCATGAAATTTAGCCACAATCGGCGTGAGCTTGGAATGAGCCTTCGTGTGTTTTTGCCACTCCGACATATTGGCAAGAACAGAAGGATCACTAATTAAATTTTCTAGTTCAGTATGCCGATCTTCAATGGCCTGCAATTTATCCAGCATGATCTCACCTCTAACAACTTTCTATATTTTTGCGAATTGTAACCATTGTATGACTTAGGACTGCGTCACAGGGCGGACTGCTTGCAAGGCTTTGATGGCAACTTCAAGCTGATCATCACTCGGTTCCCGGGTGGTTAGCTTTTGCAAAAGTAGTCCTGGCGTAATGGCAACCTGCACCCAGGCCGCCTCACTACGACCGGCGAAACGAATGATCTCATAGGCAATACCTGCTACCACTGGCAGAAGTACAATTCGTGATACAATACGAATCCATAAATCGGGCCAGCCCAAAAAAGCAAACATAATAATACTCACAATCATCACAATGAGCAGAAAATTGGTGCCACATCTAGGATGCAAGGTACTGTATACGCGTACATGCTCAACATCGAGAGGTACACCAGCCTCATAAGCATGAATGGTTTTATGTTCAGCGCCATGATATTCAAAAACCCTATGAATATCCTTCATTTTGGAGATAGCTACAATATATGCTATAAAAATAGCAAACCTAAGCACGCCTTCCATCAGATTCAATAGCCGTGGATCAGTAATAGAGCTATGAATATATTTGGCTGCATAGGTCGGAATGATTACAAATAACAGGATCGCCAGCCCTAAAGAAAACATCATCGTTAATGCAATTTCTTTATTGGACATTTCTTCCCCTTCTTCACCAGCTGCCTGAGCTGAGAAAGACAAGGCTTTAAGCCCCTGTACTAAAGATTCAATCAGTGCAACGACACCTCTTATCATTGGTTTCTTGAAAATGGGATACCTATTACTAATTGGTGTAAAAGGTTCTGTTTTAACTATAATTTCACCCGACGGTTCTCTAACTGCTGTCGCAATACTATCCGGGCCGCGCATCATTACACCCTCAATGACTGCTTGCCCACCAATACTCACTTTAGGTTTCACGGTATCCCCTCCTTTTTTATCTAATAGACTTATACAATCTTAAATTACTTAAATATAAATGTAGCAGAGCATTTCTGCTCTGCTACCCGGTTCTTAGGCTTGCGTACCATAACGTTTATTGAATTTTTCAACACGTCCACCAGCCGTAATATTACGCTGTTGACCAGTGAAGAATGGATGACATTTTGAGCACACATCTATACGTAGTTCTTTTTTAACAGAACCAGTTATAAAAGTGTTGCCGCAACCACACGTTACTTTTGATTCACCATAATTAGGATGAATTTTGTCTTTCATTTATTGCACCTCTCTCTAAAACCACTTGTGTTTTTACCATACAATTGTAGCATAAGCGCTTCTCAGACGCAACCTTATTTTATTAATAGACTGTATAAATATCAAAAAAATGTACATATCGAAGGATTATATTATCAAATATTCTTTTATCGCTTATTTTTTATTCATTTATGATTATATTTGTTTGTTTAAGCTTGACTTGGCACTTATATAATATTAAAATGAACATAAGCAAATATCACTGAATAATCAATATATATACTAAATTAGTAGGGAGATACAATACTATGTTTGCCGAAGAACGTCACAATAGAATCATGCAATTGATAAACTCGGGGCAGCCCGTCAAAGTCGTTGAGCTTAGTATATTATTGACGGTATCTGAAGCTACTATACGTCGCGATCTGCAAGAATTAGAAAACTCAGGCCTATTGCAGAGGACACATGGTGGCGCCGTCCCTTGCCAACCGGGCTCTGAACTCAGTTTCCACGATCGCGAAATATGTTTTCTAGATGAAAAACGACAAATCGCCTTTACTGCTGCCAACATGGTCGAGGATGGAGAAACAATACTACTTGATGCGGGCACAACTACGCGAGAGATCGCCCGGGCACTTTGCGGCAAACGCTTAACAGTCGCCACTAATAATATAGATGTCGCGTGTATTTTCGCCGAAGAACCAAACATTGAGGTGTTATTACTCGGTGGTATATGGAGGAAATCCATAAATTCGCTTGTTGGCCCTTTAACCAATTCTATGCTCAAACTCTTCTGTTTTGATAAAGTCTTTCTTGCCGCTAATGCTGTGGATTGCACTTTGGGAGTAACAACACCGACTTTAGTCGAGGCAGAGACTAAAAGATCCATGCTAAAGGCTGCTAAAACAACTATATTGGTGGTGGATCATTCCAAGTTCGAGCAAAGATCCTTCGCTAAAATTTGTAGTTTACATGAACTTTCCATGATTATTACTGATCGTGGCATCGCTGAAGATACTCTAAATTGCCTCCAAGGCCATACCCAAGTGTTGGTCTGCGAATAGCCATTAACGTAAAAAGGAGTAGATCATATTGAATAACCATCATGAGACACCAATTGTTACTGTCACATTAAATCCAGCCATTGACCGCACATTGCAACTGCCTATCTTCACCTTAGGTCAAGTCAATCGAGTGGATAGTGAACGTACTGATCCCGGTGGTAAAGGCATCAATGTGGCCAAAGTCATAAAGGCCCTCCATCATCCTGTACTAGTAACAGGATTCTTAGGGAATAATAACGCTGCGGTATTCCAAAATTATTTCAAAAGTGAAGATATTTATAATCAATTTGTGGAAACATCAGGGGAAAATCGGGTAAATATTAAAATTGTTGATACGACCAATGATGTCGTGAGCGAATTAAATTTTCCTGGAATTACACCTAAAGCAGCAGACCTTGACAACCTAAGTGCCACATTATGCAAGCTAGCCCAGTCTCACAAATGGTTTGTATTATCAGGCAGTTTACCACCAACAGTGCCAACAGACATTTACGCCCAATTCATCACCATGCTACATCAATATGATTGCAGAGTAATTTTAGATACCAGTGGGCCAGCCTTAGCTGCCGGCATTGCCGCCCATCCTTTTGCCGTCAAACCGAATTTGCCAGAGCTGAGCCAATTGATGAATTCACCGATGGACTCTGATGAAAAAATCCTCGAGGCCATAAAACACTTATTAAACCAAGGAATATCGAAGGTCGCCATTTCCCTTGGTGAGAAAGGTTCTTTAGTTGCCGACTGTAATCAAATTCTCAGAGCCATAGCGCCCCCTGTCGTCGTCTGTAGTACTGTTGGGGCTGGAGATGCCTTTGTTGCCGGTTTCAGTGTAGGGCAAGCACGTAATCTATCACTTACTGATAGCATTCGCCTAGCCTCTGCTTCTGCCGGTGCAGCTGTTGCACTTCCTGGCACACAAGCTGCTTGTCTAGCTGAAGTCAATAAACTGATCACTAAAGTACAAATAAACGAGTGGAGGTAATTTGTTATGAACATTCAAGATCTATTATCAGCATCAAGAGTAAAATTTTCCTTAGAATCCAATACCAAAATGGGTGTCATCAATGAACTCATCGATGTTCTCGACGCCGATGGCAAACTGTCAGACAAAGAGCAGTATAAAGCCGCGGTTCTGCAACGCGAAAAAGAATTTTCCACAGGAATTGGTATGGGAATCGCCATTCCTCATGCTAAAGATGCTAGCGTAAAAGAAGCTGCTTTGACCCTAGGAATTTCCGCAAAAGGTATTGATTACGAGGCACTAGACGGAACTGCTGCTCATCTATTTTTCCTAATTGCTGTTCCTGCTGACTCAAATGATGTCCATCTTAAATTGTTGTCCTACATTTCTCGCAAACTTATGCATCAAGAAGTCCGAGACAGCTTATTGTCTGCCAAAACCTATGATGATGTCTTAGCAGCATTCAAAGACTAAGGCATCTTCTGGTCTATTTTGCGCTATGCTTCATAACCAAAACACGTGCATTGCTCACTATGCGCGGGTTATGGTTATTGGCCTAGCGCAAAAGATCCTCAGAATCTTTGACTACTTATTTTCGTTCAGATGGCTAATCATTATTCTTAGCCATAAAAAATAAAAGGAGGCTCTCAATCATGAAATTGTTAGCAATCACATCCTGCCCCACTGGAATTGCCCATACTTATATGGCGGCCGAAGCCCTGCAAATCGCTGCAAAAGCAAAGGGAATTGAAATGAAAGTGGAAACCAGAGGTTCCGTCGGCGTGGAAAATGAAATTACCATGCAGGACATCAAAGAAGCACATGCCATTATCATTGCTGCCGATACCAATGTTGATAGAGACAGATTTCAAGGTCTGACAATCATTGACTCTAATGTACAAGAAGCCATAAAAAATCCTAAAGGCCTCATTGAAAAAGCCGCTCATTCTCAAAAAAGTACTGCCACCGTTACAACTGCCCAGCAAAATAAACCTGTTAAAACTGGTGCATACAAACATCTGATGAATGGCGTTTCTCATATGATTCCACTTGTTGCCGCTGGTGGTTTAATCATTGCTCTGTCCTTTATATTCGGCATTGAAGCTTTTAAAGAAAAAGGCACTTTAGCAGCAGCCTTAATGGACATCGGTGGCGGTGCCGCTTTCGCACTACTCGTACCAATACTCTCTGGATTTATCGCTTATTCTATCGCTGACCGCCCCGGCTTGGTTCCTGGTCTAGTTGGTGGTATGCTGGCTTCCCAAATAGGTTCCGGATTCCTTGGCGGTATTATTGCTGGCTTTTGCGCTGGTTATATCGCTCTATGGTTAAAGAATAGCATCAAATTACCAAAAAGTATGGAAGGTTTGAAACCTGTACTGATTATCCCTTTCTTCGCCACATTAATTATTGGACTTTTAATGATTTATGTTATCGGAACCCCCGTAAAAGCAATTATGGACACTATGACTGTAACATTAAAAGGCATGTCTTCAGCCAACGCAGGCTTTCTAGGACTCATTCTTGGGGCTATGATGGCCTTTGATATGGGCGGCCCAATCAATAAAGTGGCTTATACTTTTGGTGTCGGCCTGCTCGCTAGTAATGTCTTTGAACCAATGGCTGCTATCATGGCCGCTGGCATGACCCCACCTCTAGGCCTCGCCCTAGCTACCTTTATCGCTAAGAAAAAATTCACCCCTGAAGAACGCGAATCTGGTAAAGCGGCTTCCATAATGGGTATCTCCTTTATCACAGAAGGCGCTATTCCGTTTGCAGCTGCTGATCCAGTACGTGTTATTCCTTCCCTCATGGTAGGTTCAGCCACCGCTGGTGCATTATCAATGATCTTCAATTGCGCCCTTAGAGCACCTCACGGCGGCATCTTCGTACTCTTTATCCCCAATGCTGTCAGCAATGTAGGGATGTATGTTGTAGCCATTGCTGCTGGAACTATCGTCACCGCAATCATGCTTAGTGTCCTGAAAAAGGATCTAACGACAAACAAAACTATCTAGTTTTGCCAAACTTTCTTTTCCATATAACAAGGGACGGCTGTTGACATGATCCTTGGATCACGCAACAGCCGTCCCTTGTTATATAAACGAATTCACTTGTTATATATATTCATGGCTTTATTCATGCCCTGTTTCACAATACATTCCACCGCTTCAGCGGCCCGAGTGATTGCCTCGCTGAGCAAAGGCTGTTCTTCTGGTGTAAAACCACTAAGAACATAGTCCACCACCTGCCAGTTTGTTGGCGGACGGTCAATGCCAATGCGTACCCGAGCAAAGCTATCTTTTGTTAGATGGGTCAGCAACGACTCGATACCGCGATGTCCGCCTGAGCCACCTTTTGTCCGCAGACGTAGCCGACCTATATTTAAGTCCATATCATCAAAAACAACAATAATATCTTCTGGCGATACTTTATACCAACGTGCCAATTCTCCCACGGCGACGCCACTCAGATTCATATAGGTTTGAGGTTTAACAAGCACTACTGGCTCTGCCGCCCGGCATTCAGCGACTAATGCTTGATTACGCTTCTTCCATGAAGATATGCCTAAGCGGCGCGCCAATTCATCAATAGCCATAAACCCTACATTGTGCCGAGTCGTGCTATATTCATTTCCTGGATTACCCAGACCTACAACAATTTTCACTACGTATGATCCTCCGTTTTAGCCAAAATTTCATCGACAGTCACAAATTGATACCCCTGCGCCATCAGGGTTTGAATAATGCGCCGCGTGGCCTCTACACTCTGAATTCGGGACGCCTCCGATGCAGTGCCATCCCCATCATGCAGCAAGATAATCGATCCATTCTTAACTTTCCCGACAGTACGGTCAACAATAACCTCTACTCCAGGGTTCGTCCAGTCCCTACTCATCACTGACCATTCCACCACTTGCAGATGCCGCTCAGCCATGATTTCCATGACTACTGGATCACGAAAACCATGGGGCGGGCGTACCACATGAGGCGCAGTGCCCGTAATGGCAGCGATCACGTTACTGGTGCGATCAATTTCTTCGGCAATGGTTTTTCGATCATTTTTTAACAAATCAACATGATGATAGGTATGATTACCCAATTGGTGACCTTCACGCACAATACGCCTTACCAAATCAGGATTTTTTTCCGCATTTTGCCCAATAAGAAAAAACGTGGCTGGCACATTATATTCGTGCAGAATATCAAGCAATTGTTCAGTATATGGGGAATAAGGACCATCATCAAAAGTCAGAGCCACCACTTTTTGGGAAGTCTCCGAGTCAATGAATACTCTGCCAAAAACATTATTTTCTGGCAGTACAGCACACAATGTTAAAAAAACACCAACAGCGATGCCGCCTAGCGCCATACCAATCCCCACACGCATAGGACGTTTGAGAATATTACGATAATCTAATATGAGCCCACCGAGTACTATAAGTGTTACGAGTCCCAACATACTAATCAGCCGTATTTTTATGTCAAACATGAGGGTGCTCCATTTCTCGAAACATAATTAACCATTTACCCTGGGAATCCATCGTATAACCATCCTGGGCAAAGCCCCATTTTTCATATACCCTAATAGCCGCCAGGTTATCCGGGCGCACTTCCAGACGTACTCTAGTAACCTCTTGCATCCAAAAGTATTCCATCGCTGCTCCTATAAGCTGACTAGCGATGCCTTGCCCTCTAGCCTCAGGTGCTACCGCAATAGATAAAATACGAGCATTCGCGGTTTTCGCTGGTGCCATGGCCGAATGCAAAAAAGCTACTTTATTCATAACAATGACTTTTATGGGATGCAGTCCAAAACCATACTGCCCAGTAAGCCAGCGCCATGTCCATTTTAGTAAATGCCCGCCCCATAAAGCCCTTAGCCACAGTCCTGACAATTTGGTAGGAGCAAAGCAATACCCAATATACTGTCCCTGTACATTCTTGGCGAGAAGTGCAGCACTTGGTTCTGCCTGATATACCAACGTGAATACATCCTGCATAGCGCGTGGCGCCGGCAAATGCCCACCGCAGTGATGCAAGACACTCTCTTTAAAACTAATCGTGAACAATGCAGCAATCACGGGAACATCTGATAACCTCGCTTGTTCGATGATGACTCCCGCTTTTTTATTGAATAATTCTTGTCGCATTAATATCACCAACCTTAATGGGATTATACCATATCATAAGACACGCGCAATATAAAGAAATATATGGAAAACAGGGCGCGATTTCCGCGCCCTGTTTTCCATTCCTATAGAGATTATTCTTCAAACATTTTACTAACAGGTAGTTCACTAAAAATCCTGAGTATTGCCTCACCCAACAGGGGCGCCATGGACAATACCTTAATTTTGTCACATTCTTTTTCTAGTGGCAATGGAATGGTATTCGTAATAACCAGTTCTTTAATCACTGAAGCTTTAATACGAGCTACCGCTGGATCGCTGAGCACACCATGAGTACAGCAAGCATATACTTCTTTCGCTCCACTCTTCATCAAAGCATTGGCCCCCTCAGTGAGGGAACCTGCAGTATCAACAATATCATCGATCATAACAGCTGTTCTACCTGATACATTACCAATCAGATTCATTACCTCAGCCACACCAGGCATAGGGCGACGTTTTTCAATGATGGCAATCGGTGCATGCAGTCTATCAGCCAATTGCCGAGCGCGGGTTACGCCACCGAGGTCAGGGGATACAACAACAAGTTCATCCAAATTCTTGGAACGAATATATTCAGCCAATAAAGGCACACCTGGCAAATGATCGACAGGAATATCAAAAAATCCCTGAATTTGTCCAGCATGCAAATCAACAGTAATGACACGAGTTACTCCAGCTATTGTCAGCAAATTGGCCATCAATTTGGCAGAAATAGGTTCACGTCCCCGGGTTTTACGATCTTGCCGAGCATAAGCATAATAAGGGATGACAGCTGTAATTGTCCGAGCAGAAGCTCGTTTGGCAGCATCTACCATGATTAAAAGTTCCATCATGCTATCATTAACAGGATTACAAGTTGGTTGTACAATAAATACATCTTTACCGCGCACACTCTCATCAATAATGACTTGGGTTTCTCCGTTATTAAAATGCCCAACAAAGGCATTTCCCATAGTAAGGCCCAAATGGTTCGCAATTTCCTTAGCCAACGCTGGATTCGCATTACCAGAAAAAATCCGCAATCTCTTAATATCTTCAACCATATAAATTACCTCCTGAGTATGCTTGCTACTATATTATTAGCAAAATCCCATTTTTATTTTTTATTTACCCAATTCTCAATATTACTTTGACGAGCTCTTGCCACACCCAAAGCTGCTCTTGGCACATTTTTAGTAATGGTTGATCCAGCAGCTACATAGGCACCTTCACCAACGGTCACAGGTGCTACCAAATTAGAATTGCAACCAATAAAGGCTCCATCTTGCACAATAGTACGATGTTTTTTCTTGCCATCATAATTAACCGTTATGGCACCGCAACCAATATTAACCCCCGCGCCCATATCAGTGTCGCCAATATAACTCAAATGAGGAATTTTAGTACGCGCCCCAACTTGAGAATTTTTCACTTCAACAAAATTGCCAATCTTAACTCCATCAGCTAGCACGGTATCCGGGCGCAAATGAACATATGGCCCAACTGTGACATCATTGCCAATCTGGCACTCATGAGCATATATGAAATGCAATATAGCATTCTCACCAATACTGGAATTTTGAATACGGCTATTGGGTCCGATTTTAGAGCCCTTACCAATCGTCGTCGCGCCTTCAATCCAGGTAAAGGGGTAAATGATCGTATCAGGCTCAATACAGACCTGGTCATCAATAAAAGTGCTCTCAATATCCATGATCGTTACGCCGTTATCCATCAAACGAATCAATTTGCGTCTTCTTAGTATCTTCTCAGCTTCAGCTAACTGTATACGGGAGTTAATGCCCAGTGTTTCCGCTGTATCATCAACCTGCACTGCACATACTTTAGCTTTAGCCTGCGCCAAAACACCAATCACATCTGTCAAATAATACTCACCCTGCATATTGTTGCAATCTATACTACGAAGTGCGTCAAACAAGGCTACTCGGTCAAAACAATAGATCCCTGTATTGACTTCATTGATAGCAAGCTCACTGCTAGTGGCATCTTTCTGCTCGACAATTTTGAATACTTGTCCACTGTCATCCCGAATCACCCGGCCATAGCCAGTTGGATCCGTCATACAGGCGGTCAGCACCGTAGCGCTCGCCTGCATGGCCTGATGCTCTGCAAATAATTTAGCTAGGGTTTGTCCTCGCAGAAGGGGTGTATCACCACACAGCACCATTACAGTGCCGTCAAAGTCCTGCAAGCATGAACTGGCTTGCATAACGGCATGCCCTGTACCTAACTGCTCAGCCTGTGTAACATATTCTGCCTGGGTGCCTACAGTGGCTTTCACACTTTCGGCCCCAAAACCAACGACTACAACTTTACGCCCCGCACCTGCCATATGCGCTGCGGCAAGCACATGTTCTACCATTGGTTTACCGCCAATGGGATGTAGCACTTTAGGTAATGCTGACTTCATACGCGAGCCTTTGCCTGCCGCCAAAATTATCGCCAGTAAATCTGACATCAACCTTCCTCCATTCAATAAAACCCATATTTTCTCAACCGTTCTATTGTTTATCTAAAATAGCAAACTTTTATTTTTTCGACATTAATCTTAACATTCCTGCAAAAAATAAAAATTAACAATACAAGTTGGGGGCGCGCACCAAGGCAATCTTAAAATACTGGCCTAATATCTATTGTCTTAGTATGCTGATCTACATCATGCAACATGAGCAGTGCCAAGTATTCTTTCACTAATTTTTTCTCAGGCTCATTGGTGGCAATCAGCACGCCTGTCCCTATCACCGTGGCACCTACTTCATTAGCTAGATCAACCATACCTCGCGCCGTACCGCCAGCTTTCATAAAGTCGTCAATCACCAATACCTTAGAACCAGCTACAAGGGCTCGGCGGGGGAGTGACATCGTCTGAATGCGTTTCGCCCCGGTCACATAGTTGATACTAACGGATGGCCCTTCCGTAACCTTGCTACCCTGGCGCACAATAACCAAGGGCAAGCCAAAAGCCCTGGCTGTGGTAAAGGCTAGGGGAATTCCCTTTGTTTCTACTGTCATGATATAGTCAGGTGCTAAATGAGCAAATTTTGTACGAAAAATCTCACCTACCTGTGTCATCAAATCAGGCATAAATAAAATATCAGACATGTACAAAAAACCTCCAGGAATAATCCGTTCAGGTTCCGATAAACTTGTGGCGAGGGTCGTCAGCAATGTATTCATACGTTCTTGGCAGTAGCATGGCACATAACGCAGTCCACCAGCAGCGCCTGACACCGTCTCGATTGTCCCCAGACCAAACTGTTCAAGGGCGCACTTTATGGTCACCATATCCTCACTGAGTGTAGATTTTGCCGCCCCAAAAATATTGCTAAAATGCCCCAATGAAAACAAATATCCAGGCATATCTATGAGCATTTTGCTAAGAGCTACGACTCGTTCAACTTTTCGTACTTTAATCATTAGTTATTATCTCCTATCACAAAAATGCCGAATGTTTTTACACTTTTAACTATTATTATTCACTTTCCCTATAAAATTACTAAATTCCTGCAAGGATCTAATAAATTTTTATTAACAAAAAGCGCGATAACCATTATCGCGCTCGCACTCTATATCGTTACATACGGAAAGAGAAAGTAGTGCGTACTAATTCTAGGTCACTGGGCTTATCAACATCAATCCCGAGCTCTGGATAGGGAGATTGAATAACAGTCCCAGTAATGCCCAAAAGATCAGCTACCCGTTCTTGCACCTTACTTAAACTTAATTTGCCAATTAAAAAACGAAGCACAAACCCCCAACCGAGTAAACAGCATAATTTAAAAGGGTTTTTGCGATTATCAATCAGTTCACTAGCGACGGACAGGCAGTGGGGTACAACGGCTGGGTTTACCAGGAAGATATTCCCACCAGTATATATCCCATCCCTAAACCGCACATAAGTACGTTTATTCCCTGGATACTGTTGATTATTTGTCTCCTGGCTGACAATGGGATAGTATAGATCAACCTCTACTTCAGCACATTGACTCAGAAAATGATCAACCGCTGCAGGTGTTAGGAGTGGTATATCAGCTGTGACTACCAAAACCTTACGCTGATGGCCAAGAGCTTCCATACCCAGTTGAATGGTCTCAATAATAGTGTTGCCACCCTCAACAAGTACCACATTGCCTGGAAAATTGCAATTGGCTAATTGTTTAACCGGACCGATTATAAAAATTCTCTCTACCTGGGGAGCAGCAGCTAATGCATCTGCCACAAAGGTCACCATAGGCTTACCGGCTATTTCAATCATCGCCTCATACGACTGAGATGAAAATTGGCTTAATCGTTCACTATTTTCACCACCAGCCAGTATAATGGCATCATACATATAACCAATACCTCCCCTATGATTGCTATAAAATTGAAAAGTTCAAAAAATAATATTATTATTTTATTATCTCACAAAAATTCAATATTATTCTTCATCAGAAATTTGTCTTTGTTCCAACATATTTTTCAATAAAGTTTGCTCAGCATTAGCCATATGTTCACCCGCCAGTCGCTTAGCCAAGGTAACATTACGCAGTCCAAGGGACTCAACCATACGAGTATGTTCGCCAAGCATTTGCTTGAGTCGCCCTGGATAGGACATGGATAATGACCTAAAGCGCGTCAATTGTTCTCGCAAATTATTGATAATTCCTACAAGACGTACATTTCGACTGGCACTATATAACAAATCATGAAACGCACTGTCAGCTTCCACAATCTTTTGCATATTGTCTTGTTCGATATACTCACCAAGCTCGACGAGCAAACGCTCCATCTGTTCTAGCTCTTGGTCAGTAATACGCTCAGCAGCCAGCCCTGCTGCTAACACATCAAGAGCAGTACGCACTTCAAACACTTCATTAATATCTTTAATGGAAAGATCAGACACATAGGTACCACGGCGTGGTATCATGACCACGAATCCTTCTAATTCAAGTTTACGGATGGCTTCGCGCACTGGAGTGCGGCTAACCCCCAGTTCCTCAGACACTTGAATTTCCATCAAACGTTCACCAGGTTTTAATATACCTTCAATAATAGCAGTGCGCAATGTTTCGCATACGACTTCTCTCAGGGGCTGATAACTATCTAGCTTAATCGGTAACAATCGTTGTCCCATCTTATCTCCCATTTCCCTCTACGGTCTTCGTTATAATAATTTCAGCATCACTTTGGCTACGAAGCCGATCAGCAATATACTCTGCTTTCCTCTTATCTAGAACCAAGCCAAAAACTGTCGGGCCACTGCCTGACATTAAACTGGCCACAGCACCATATTGGATCATCCACTCTTTCAATTTCCCAATGTGGGGATATTCAGAGATAGTGACACTTTCTAGAACATTACTCAGACGACTGGCCACTCCTGGCAAGTCACCTCGCCCCAAAGCCGACTGTACGCCAGCAGTATCAGGATGATTGAGCAATTCATGATCTCGATACTTTCCATACACCCAGGCAGTAGAAACACCAATCCGCGGTTTAGCGAGCACCACATAGCAAGTCGGCAGGGGGGGTAAGGGGGCAAGGAGTTCGCCCCGTCCTGTCGCTAGCGCCGTGCCACCCCGCAAACAAAAAGGAACATCAGAACCCAGCCTCGCACCTAAAAATTCTAGTTCTTTCAATGATAATCCCAGTTTCCATAAACGATTAAGCCCCAGGAGCACACCAGCAGCATCAGTACTACCGCCAGCCAAACCCGCTGACATCGGAATATTTTTTTCTAGGAAAACATGTACGCCCTTTTTAACCTGGCAAGTTTTTTTAATCAGCATGGCTGCCTGATAGGCCAGATTTCTGTGGTCACAAGGCAAGTGAACCATATTAGATGCTATGCTAATATCACCACTGATTGTTTCCTCTAAATTCAAGATATCAGCAAGCTCTATGGCCTGCATAATCATTTCGACTTGATGAAATCCATCTGCTCGTTTATAGAGAACATCAAGTGTCAAATTAATCTTAGCATGAGCCCGCACTGTAAGCTTCATCATTTAAGCACTTATCTGCTTTACGGCAAGCTCTTCCCTATTTGTTAAAACTTTATCAATATTTAAGAGAATAATCAATCTGTCATCAATCTTACCAACGCCTTCAATATACTGTGAATTTACAGCAACAGTAGCCGGTGACGGTTCGATATTCCCTGTATTTAACCTGATTACTTCTGTAACAGCATCAACAGTTACGCCCACTATTTGTCCGCTAATGTCCACAATGATGATCCGAGCATCATCATCATGAGCAGTGATGGGCATTTCAAATCTTTTTCGCAAATCAATAACCGGAATAATACGTCCTCTAAGGTTAATAATACCTTCCATAAAGGATGGTGTTTGAGGCAGTTTAGTTACGGGCACGAGACGATTAATCTCCCGAACCTTAGTAATAGGAAGTCCATATTCCTCATTTGCCAGCCGAAAAGTCACCAACTGTAATTCTTGTTCCGCCTTTGTATGCTCCATATGGCAAATTCCCTCCATAAAATATTTATACTATTCTATTCGATATTATAGTGGCGTTTGCCTGCAAATACTAGAAATATTTTATACAATCCTATTAAAGATGTGGAGAGTCTACATTTTATTCTTCATACTATTATTACTATAAATTGCTTATTGTTATACATTTGGCACCAATAAAATTCATCTTACATAGAATAATTAAGAATTTTTTTCAAGGAGGTAAATTTTATGGATCTTCGCGTACTCTATTTGCCCCACTCCTTAGCTGACATCATTCTACGGGAAGATAGGGAGAACCCCCTTGTTGGGAAAATACAACAAATGCTCACGGATCACAATCTATACCATGGCCCTATTCATCATAAATATGACGCTATGACAAGTCAGGCGGTAACCTTATTCCAAGAAGAAGAACATTTACCAGCAACAGGCATAGTCGATGGAGTTACATACTGTCGTCTGCATCAGGCCGGCATCCGTGAAATTAAAATTTTGCCAGCCACCAAACGAGCTGATTTCACCTTGCCGCGGGCTAACATTCTCATCTCTGAATCCTCTCGCCAACTGACACTCTTCAATGGCAATGATCCATTGCGTCAATATCCGGTAGGGATTGGTAAATCAGCTACCCCCACCCCCCTAGGAGACTATGCAATTGCTCTTAAGCACATGAATCCTGGAGGCATGCTAGGCACGCGCTGGCTCGGGCTTAATTATGATTCTTATGGTATCCATGGCACCAATCAGCCTTGGCTGATTGGCAATACGGGTAATATGGTCTCACATGGCTGCATCCGCATGCACAATAGCAATGTTGAAGAATTATTTACCATGGTAAAAGTAGGTACTCCTGTGTATATCCGGAATTGATTGACACAACATATTCACAATATCATCGATCATATTACATCGCGTAGTCATATACCCCAGTAGTGCCGCGCGTTCCTGATCCTCAGGAAGCCACTCCTGGGGAATGCTTTGCACAAGCTGAGTCAATTCTTTGTGCCCAATATCCCTGACCTTAGAGGCATAAAAAGCAAAATCATTGGGAATCAAAAAATGTTTAAGTAGCCACCCATAAGCCCGCCGCCGATTAACAATCATCCGGTCTGCCAATTTTTCTAGTGACTGGGCATTCCACCGCCCACGTACGAATAAATGTGAATTATCAATTGCATACAACACATTTGCTGAATCTTCACGGCATACTAAGAGATTCTTGCGGTTCTTTGTACGATCCACATTATGAAACATATGGTCAAAGAGCATGACACCAGCCATCGCCCTCTTATTAACTGCCTTCTGTAGATCAGGTTTGGCAACATAACGATTACTATGTATATATTGGCTGGCAAAGTGAGGCCCACGATTGACTCCAGCTGCTTTTAGTCGTCGTTTTTTCTTCAATACTTGTTCATCAATTTCAATAAAATCTCCAGGTGGAAAACACAGTTCCATCCGTAATCCAAACCAGCATGCCACATACTCATTAACGAGCACCTTAGTACCCATACAATTATTTTGCAGTTTAACAACATATATCTTATCATCATTCGCACGAAACAGCTGTGGCGATGTCACCCCAATCCCCACTGAGCCTAGATATTCCAGGGCAGTAAGCATTCTCTCCCCTCCTCTTGCCGACTACGGCACGCTACAGTATATGCCCGAGTTTTAGAAATTAGAAAGTAATACCGCACAAACTACTTGATTGCAAGCAGGTTGTGCGGTATTTTATCATTATCCTTTGGGCGCTGGGGGTACGCCAGTGCCAGTATCAACCAACCAGCTGGCAACCCAACCTGTATTCCCATCAGCAAGAACTACTTTATACCAACCAAAAGCCTGTTCTTTAATGGTTACAGTTACGCCCTTATTGAGTTTGGTTATTACAGGAAAATTAGTGCCTGGCCCTGTACGAATATTTACTGAACTGCCAGTAATAGTACCTGTTGTGCCACTAACCCCCATCATGGTCCCAGCCGTTGGAGTGATTCCCGGGCCTGCTACTGATAAATTTCCTGGGCCTGTTACAAACATATTTTCTGGACCATACCCCTCTATTTCTCCGCCGCCTGTCTGGGATGCAGAAACAGCATCTTCACCATATAAGCCAGACGCAGAAATAGTCGATCCATTAACACTTCCATATTCTACTTGACCAACCTCAGCGACCGGTCCTAAAGCATATACATCCATTTCCGTTGTTGTCATGACGCGTGCCCAGCATTTAATGACAATCGTAATATGGACTTTCCGTCGATTATGATGTCTATGAAAATCATAGTTTACATACTCAACAGTAACATCAGCTTCAGCATCCATATCTCGTTGCGCACCAGCAATTACAATATCACGAGTAAAGCGCACATGTTTTTTTTCATACGCGTGAACCGGTTGGTTAGGCAAATCAGCCACGTACATTACTTTAATTTCCAATTCGCCTCGAACAATCACTTTATCTGTAATCACATCGACACTATTTATCTCTACATTCTTTACATACACATCAATGACTTGTTCAATATCGGGCTTTGGATCAGGTACGATCATGTCAAATTCTACAACCTTTTGTTCCATTTCCGCACCAAGAACCTGTTCTACTTGAATTTTCTCTGGACCGGGCTCAAAGCATCCGCAATTTTCTTCTGCATGATTTGTCATTACGGGACTTGTCATATCGCTTCCTGAAAATTGACTTGTGGAACCATATGTTTGTCGTAGATCATCGCTCATTAAATTCCCCCCCCTTTACTAAAATATCACCGTTGCATTAACCTTTAGGTGTGGTTGGCATCGTCGGTGTCGTTGGCGTACTTGGCATATTCCCTCCGATTTGTATTTCGCGATTCGTCATAACTTTGCCAATAAACTTAAGCACTACTGATACATCAAATTCCCGGGTACATTTGTGGTGATGGTGTTTGTTGTGGTGATGCTTATGTCCCCCATCACAATGACCATGATCATGATCATCACAATCATCACAATCATCATGGTCATCATGGTCATCATGGTCGTCATCGCAGTCATCTTCGTCATGGTTGTCGCAGTCGCTCATATCCTCATATTTGTACTTATAGGCGCGCGTACATTCATCCACATCATAGTCTACGAATTCAACGGCTACACTAGCATCGCCATCCATTCCCCTACGTGCACCAGGCATAACAATGTCCCTCGTCCATCTGTAGTGTTTAATTTCCACGGCATGCACAGGCTGATCAGGCAAACAAGCTACATAAACAGCCTTAATCTCAAACTCCCCACGTACAATCATCTTATCAGTGATTACATCCACACAATTGATCTCAACATCTTTTACAAAAACATCAACAATTTGCTCAATGGCTGGCTTTGGATCAGGCACTACAACATGAATATCTAGTACTAGCTGTGCTTCCGCTTCCGCAATGACCTGACGCACAATAATGGTTTGCGGTCCAGTCTCAGCACCTAATGGACACGGATAACCCATCTGACGTATATCTTTATCGTCCACACATAGCCCCCCCTTTTTGTATGTTCTATTTATATATATGCGAGCTTTATATTTTATGTGTCACAAAAAATTTATCAATCGATCGTCACTTGCCATAACATTTCCACTTCGATAAGCATAGAATATAGCACCCCCCCTTATAAAAGGGTCTTAATCACAAATACAAGGAGGATATGACTTAATGAATTACCACAAATGCGATGATCAGTACCCTAAACAAGACTACTGCCATATGACTGATGACTGCGAAAATCATAAGATGCCTTCTATGAAAGAGAAAATGACTGAGGACTGTTATTCTGACATGTGTTCCGACATTTCGCAAATGAAATGTAAAATGGAAAAGGAATGTGTGAAAACCTATAAATGCTACTATAAAATGTATAAAGTATGCCAATACCGTCTGTATAAAATCTGTCCCTGTTGCGGTCATGAGTTTGACTATCATAAACACCGGGGCATGTGCCCTAAGTGCGGCGTTAGTATGTAATATAAAAAGATCCTGTAGCTTAATAAAGCCACAGGATCTTTTTCTTTCATTATAAATTATTTACCAATAAATTCTTGCACTACGTGGGCCGAACCATTAGTATCATAGCGGACACCGATACCAACTTCGGTATAACTCGTATTAAGAATATTAGCCTTATGCCCTGGACTGTTCATAAAAGCTTGTTCAGCAGTAGTTACATTATTGTTAATGGCTATATTCTCTCCCGCAGTACTATAGCTAATACCAGCCTGCTTCATTCTGTCAAAAGGCGACTGTCCTTCAGGATTGGTATGCGCGAAGAAATTACGATTAATCATGTCCTGAGCATAATCTTCCCCCAAAACGGTTAACTGGGAATTAAGTTTTAATGGTTGCAGTCCATTCGATGCTCTATCAGCATTTAAAAGATCAAATGCAGTTTTTTCAGCTGTTGCAGACCCGGTATTGGATACAGACGTAGTAGCAGCGGAAGTCTTAGCTGCTGAAGTCTTAGCTGGTACATTAGCATCAGCTTTACCTCCACTATGGTTTGAAAGCAAAGCAATCAACCCTACAGCAGCAATGCCGGCTATCAATCCGTTATTATCGTTGCTTTTCTCTTGTTGGACACTCGCTTCAGGTGTAGCTGCCAAAGCAGCGGTAGCAAAAGCCCCTCCAAAGGATGTCGTAATCAGTGAAACCGTTAAAAAACCTAATGTGACTATACCTGAACATTTACTATATTGCAATAACATTACCACCTTTCTACTTAACATAATATTTTTTACACTTTATTTTTATTCGTTATTATAATTGAAAATCCTGCTTTTTCTCCCGTGGTAATGTTTACATAATGTATTAATCATATAAAAAAAAAGGAACAACCCCTATTTCTCTACCAGTTGCTCCCTTTAGAAGTTATATATCTTTTATTGACTCTATGTTCTGCTAATTCCTTAAATCCCTGGCAACCATTTATTATCGCAAAGCTCCCAGCCCCAATCAATGCCAAGCCATTAAGAACTTCACCTATAGTAAAAATCACCACAATTCCTGCAACACTTGCCAACAATCCGATTATTATGTGAAAAGCAAAATGCAGGCACCAAAAAGGCCAATATTGACGCAGGTTTAACCCCTTACTTCTCTCTTTCATAAGCGTCACCCCTTCTTGCTAGTATATGATGCATCAATACAAATGTTCACCACAAGAAGGTCTTTTCGAAATAAAATTAGGCTCTCATTTTATTAATAGATTCTGCTGCAAAATGCCCCTCCACATAATTCAAGATATCATCGGCTGCTAAAACTCCAGCTCGCTTAGTAAAATTGATGGCCTGAACCGGCAATTCACCACGACAATAACAATCCCACAGTTCTCCATGACATGGTGCAATCGCAAAATCCGCCTGCTCGATCATACACAAATCCAGCAGTGAGTCTCCAGCAGCTACCACCAATTTTTCCTGTAAAATTTCCTTAATATACGCCACAGCAGTCCATTTATTAATAACTTTTGGTACAATATATAATTTTCTACCCTGCAACGATACATTCCACTGTTGTTGCTCGGCCCATAAGGCAAAACTCTCAATAGCAGCGAGGGGCACATTATCTCGCTTCACAACGCAATAGTAAAATAAACCATCAGCCATTCTCGTAGGGCCAGCCCATGATTCATGACATATTTCATTAAAACTAGCCAGCATATCCTCAGGGCACAAACACATTTGAGCCATATTCATAGCTACTTGCTCACGCCAAATAGGATCGACTACGCCATCCACAATAATATTGCCACCATTGCTCACCACGCCATAGGTAGGAAGCATTTTCTCTCGAAACAAGGAAATCCGCCGATACTGGTCAATGGTCCGAGTCGTGACTGGTACAAAAGTACTCTGAGCTGCTATGCTTTGAAGTTTCGCAATTGCACTGTCAGCCATAAAAGATATTTCACGGCCCTCATATAGCTCAATGGAACGGACTGAGGGCTTCGCTTCTCCTGGTAAGAGTCGGAATGATTTTGGGGAATAGATCAATGTTTGATCAAGATCACTGGCAAATATCATACGTCAGCCCCCATTGTTTTAATCAGTCCACAACATGAATAAGACATTCCTGGGAATTCTTCGACCTCTACCCCACGGTCTTTCGCCAATAATAATATATGTTGCAAATTAATATTTCGCTTACTATCAACTAAAATTTTCCAAGGTATCCGTCGTAATAAAACCCTCGTGGTCTCACCAACACCTGGCTTAATCATATTGATATCAGGTATTTGAAAAATTGCTTGTAATTTTTTAATTGTCTTGATTCCTGCCCAAGTGGGTGGCTCTAAGTGATTCAGCAACTGCTGGGCAGTGATGACTGCCTCAGAAGCAACCAAGGGAAAATGCCTGACAATGTTATCAATAAACAGTTCTGACACATCTTGCTCTAGCCACTCTTTATAGAATTTGGCACCATGAAAATCAAACTCACCAATCAGATCCGACCGGTGTACGGTACGACTGATAAGTCCAGATACTGTGGAATTCAGACAAGCACTTGGAATACAAAAATCCTCTCTCGTTCCATATAAACTAGCGCAGTATCCCGGATCAGCTAGGACTGCCAAATCAGGTGTTAGCTGCTGCTCATCATATTTCTTGTTAAATGTCTGACAAGCCTCAATCAGCTCGGCTGTAATAGCCCCCTTACCTGTCCATCCATCAATAAATTGGATGGTAAAACCAGGATGCTGCTGCATCATATATAGCACAGCATTTTCATCAATCCCCTTACCACGAATGATGGAGATGCTGTAATGGGGCAGTATGATACCATACTTTTCTATTAGATAACGTTTAATTAAAATACCGATCGGTGTTCCCGCCCGGGCCAACGATACCAGAATCACCGACCTGCCTTTTAACTGGAAAATTTGTTCGGCGACAATGGCAGCGGCCAGGGCAATCTTTGCCCCAGTGGTGCAAAGCATTTGATGAAAGAGTGCAATATACTCCGGCTTAGGCTGATACTCTACTGGTAGCATCTCCGAGTAATGGGTTCCGCTTTGTATCGCTTCTTCACGCATCTGATTATCAAATTCAGGAACTAAGCCACCAATCTCTTTTAATAAAAAAATAACATCCCCAGGGCTATAACTACCTATCGGTTGCGGATGAGCAATCAGAGGAGCTTTATCAATCACCGACATGTAATCGACTCCTTTACTTTGGATCTACCAACACATAGTACAAAACATATTTTTGCAATAGCCAAGGGCTCAAAGGCTTGTAGTAAAGATTCTAAACCTTTATCATCCACTTCTCGTTCCAAGAAGACAAAAACTTCATCATAATAGCCTAAGGGAATATTATACAGATAATATTCAATAGAAGGATCATCAGGACTGGCGAAGGTGATGGCCTGTTGCACAGCGTATCCAACATGCTGGGCTGGATAAATAGGACTTCTGGTCGTCGATTGAACACTCACCCCTTCTCCCATATAACTGGCGATCTTAAAAGGAATGTACATAAATTCTCCTGTTCCCAGGCATAAAGTCTTCTTTCCCTGACGTTTTTGTCTGAGAGAAAGGCCTACTTGTTGAAATTTACTTTCTAGATCGGCCTGCTCCTGACTACTTATACCAAAGCGACCAGTGGCATACAAGTAGGGTACCGTATTTTTCTCATTGTCGGTACTCCGCGATGAGAATTCCAGCAATGCCCCTAATTCATGACCAAGAACGATTTTTTCCACAACAGATCTTACACTGCCTAAAAGAGGTTTATGTTCATGATAGTCAACTACGGGCTGTCCACTTACTGTAATACGGCCCGAAGTCAGCGATATGGTATGAATACAGATTCCTAGCTCACTTTCTGCATCCTTAAATCTTTGCTCATCGACAATTGAACGCCAGTCCAAGAGAGAAACAACTCCATACTTCTTCCGTGGATATTGACTTTGAATGGCCTTGATAAAATTGAGTGCTGATTTGCCAGTAGTGATCTCATCATCTACCAAGACAACCATATCCCCATTATCAAACAAGGTGGGGTCAATGGCGTAACAATGATGCTCAGTAGCGTGACTATGCTCTTCATTAAAATGTAATACCTGATCAATACCCAAGATGTTCTCCCTGGTCGTATGGATATACTGGGCGTTCTCTCTAAAGCAACTAAACATGGAATGCCCTAAAGCCGTTGCCGTTTCAGCAAAACCGATAAACAGTGTTTTTGACCGTAATGGCAACGGATTATGGCTAATATAGTCCCATGTTTTTTCCATCGCTACTGGGAGAACCAACGCCTGGGCAAAGTCGCAATTTTTTTCAAAACTATGTTCATTATACACCAGACTCGCATAGCGTGCTGCCAAGGCCGCGCCACCAATTAATGGGATAAGAGGATGCACCGGAATATGTTTACCTAAAATTTTACTGACGAACAAAAAGCCGCGTTTGGTATTTTTCCGCGCGGCCATCAGAAATAAAACATCTATGGGAATTTCATAAGCATTAAGATCAACAATAATCTCCACTTTCAAGTCTTCCAAAACATCATAGGAATAACAATTAGGTAAGTAAACTGGTAAAATTGTGTTGTTCATTAAATACTCCATAAATTTTTGATTTGATCATTATCTTTTGCGCCCAGCGCATATGAGGTTTTATTTCATTCATCTTATTAGAGTATAAACTTGCAATAACCCCTACATCCCCATTATTACTAGCTAGGATACTCGAGGCATCCATGTATTCCTCATGTGTCACTACACATAATGCTTGAACAGGTTTGATGTGACTGGGATGAATAATCGTTTTACCAATCAAACCATTGGCTTTATCTAAAATAATCTCATGAATGAGACCATCCATATAGCCACCAATTAGCGTATCTCTCATCCGCCTGCCCCCAGATTGCCCCAAGTGTTTAACAAAAACACCTTGACGCAATTGAGGTTTTAACACCCGTTCACTAGAGTAAAACTCCCAGACAGCACCTGGAATTACATAAGTGCTGTCCGGTCTGGTAAAAACATTAATAATATCAGTAATACAACTTTCAATAACCTTAATATCATAAATCGTCATATCCGAATTACGTCTAAGACCGAACAAACCAGAAAAATCAGTTGCACCAAAACGAACATTTAAAACGAGCTGACGATACCCGTCGAGTAGCTGTTTTATCTCCAGCAAATTTTTATGCCTACTTTCCACATAAATAATTTCTGGCGATTCTAATATGGGCATGCCATACAGACATTTTGCTTGATATTTGTTAATCTCTGCTAAAGCTCTAAAATACGCAGTTCCGTTCGTTACTGTAAATTTTGGAAAGACAAATCCTGTTAACAAAGAACCTTTTTCCCCTAAACTTTCTGTAAGGCGTTGCATTTGGTCCACATTACGTATTCTCACAAAAATGAGGGGAATAGCAGCCTCAGAAATAACCCCTTGGGCTACCGCAAGGGCCAACTGTCCAATATGGTTAACCAATAATCTTTCAGCCTGTATGACTTCATTATCACCAATCGCATCTTCTAGACATAAAACCATGGACATAAGCCCAGTTAACTTACCATCAATAATATCCTGGGCAACGCCTTGCCTCGTTGCTGGCATATATAAAGTAGCTCCCAAGGCATGCTCTAATAGATACTTATTCGTAAGGTTAATCGACTGAGGTGGTAGGAAAAATAGAGTTTGTTCTTCTGCCGCGGTGAGATAATTAAAATAGCGCATTATGCTGCACGTTTACGCAAATGATGAATCACAAAGGTACTCAGAAATACAGCGATCAAAGTAGAAAAGAAAACCGTATCACTAACATGCAGACCAAAGACTGATCCCATCATCTTGGCGCCAATAATGCCAATTAAAATATAAGCCGTTGTTTCCAATTCAGGATAACGTTCAATCAGTGTCAAGAAAATTTGTGCGACCCCCCGCATCATCATAACACCAAAGATACCGCCCAGATATAATACCCATACTTGATCACTGACCCCAAAGGCTGCTAGCACACTATCAATACTAAAAGCAATATCCATGATCTCAACAGCCAGAACTGTGCGCCAAAAACCCATGGCCGATGAATCTGCTACTTCTTCCTCTTCTGCTTTCATAAAAAAGAATTGGAAGGACATCCATAATAAGTAAAGAGCCCCTGCGCCTTTTATCCACCAAATTTTAATTAAATAGGTCCCCAGGCCAATGGCGACAAATCTAAAAATATAAGCACCAAAAATACCATAAAACAGCGCTTTCTTCTGCTCTTTTTTGGGTAAATGCTTAACCATGATGGCCAAAACCAAGGCATTATCAGCTGATAAAAGCCCCTCAAGTACAATCAAACTGCCGATAACCGCCCAATTCACAGGATTGTAAACAACACTCAGAAAAGCTTCCATACTAAAAAATTGGGAGTAGCTGCTTATAATTCCGATCATAAATTCATTCATGAATTTCCCTCCGATAATAACAAACTATTATATTCTATTTACTTGGTAGGTAGAAGTCCTTTGACCCAATCAGCAAATGCCTCTGGATTTCGGGTCTGGATCAGAACGACTCCTGGCCCTTTAAAGCGACAAACAAGTTTCTCACCTGATGTAAAACTAGATATCCAACCCGACGACGCTTTTTCAATTTTATAATCCATATAGTCAGGCCAAGCGACAAGATGGCTATTATCAACAATCCGTTCTTCCCCAGCCTCCAGATTAATAGCATGAATACCGCCATAAGAATTTAAGAACACTGTACCCCTGCCGCTTACTTTTAGTGTAAAAAAACCTTCGCCTGAAAATAATCCCTGCATCAAATTTTGCATTTTACTTGATACTTCTATTCCCATAGAACCCGCGAAAAAACCATCCTTTTGCACGACTAAGCTATAACTACCGTCTAATTCCACATCTACAATATCTCCAGGTATAGCCGGTGCCAGCAGTACTTCACCAGGCCCACGGCGAGCACTAAGAGTTTGAAAGAAGAACTTTTCTCCTGCCAGCATCCGTCCAATACCGCTGAGTAGACCACCATCCATTTTGCCTTCCACATCAATGGTACTATCCATCGATACCATGGCATCTGATTCCGCCTTAAGAGTCTCCCCTTTGCTTAATTGGACTTTTAATAATGGGAAAGCACCTGGGTATAAAATTTCGTAATCCATAAAGACCTCCATATATTCAGCAATTCATACTACTTGCGACCCGCAGTCCAATTAAACCCAAAACCAAATTCTTGATCAAGTTCTTTATGTCCTGCAAAATATTGTTCCAATTTTGTAACAACCAACTGGTTATCTTTATTTTCAATTTTTATCAGTCCACACATAATCTTGCCCTGCTCAGGGTTATCAAGCCTTATGACAATGTCAGCGCTACCCTGCTGCTTGACGGTCACAACACCTTTGGCACTATCCCAGTTCGGTGCTCCTTCATAAATAAAGGCAAACACGACGACAACATCCAGCATTTCCAGTTTTGTTAACCTGATATTCTCGCCATCGCTGCTCTGACCGGTACGATCATCTTTATCTAAACTGATATAAGGATGGGAGGATAGTGAACCAAATAAATTACCCAAAGCTTGAATAACACCCTGACTACCGTCTCTCAAGCGATACATACAACCTAAATCAAGGTCAAGAGTGGATTTAGACAAAAATCCAAATATCCCCTTTTTTTCAATCTTTGAATCCCAATTCAAATTGATGAGAAATTCCCCCGTCTTTTTTGTCAGATCAATGGCATGAGAATCACCGCTTTTGATTAGATTTATTACTGATGGTGTTTTTACTTTCTTAGTCATGTCAATTTTATCGAAAAAGCTCACATCCATACCCCATTTACATAAGTTTTTGGACCGCAAAGGCGCAGAGAAAAACAATGAAAACACAAAGAACACAAAGATTTCACAAAGGAGGCGCCAAAAACATCCTTTTATACCCTTTGTGTTCTTTGTGCCCTTGGTCGCAACTTCGCACTTTTTTGTTTCCATATTTTAGCTTTTAGCTATCAAAAAATTTGTCAACAAAGCCTTGTAGACCTGAATTATAGCCCTGACCCACTGCTTGGAATCTCCACTGACCTTCTTTTTTGTACAACTTCCCAAACTCAATCGCAGTTTCTTTAGAGAAATCTTCTTCAAGATCATATTTAGCAATTTCTTTATTGGTATCTATATCATACAAACGGATAAAGGCATTGCGAACTTGTCCGAAATTTTGTTTGCGTTTCTCGGCTTCATGAATAGTAACAACGAACACCAAATCATTAATGGTAGCATCTACTTTAGCCAGTTCCACATTAACAGTTTCATCGTCCCCGTCCCCATCACCAGTCAAATTATCCCCAGTATGCTTAATTGCACCATCAGGGGAGGTTAAATTATTATAAAAAATGAAATTTTTCTCAGTCGGTATTTTCCCATTTGCCCCCAGCATAAACACTGAGGCATCCAGGTCAAAATCAGCTCCTGTATCACTGCTGTTCGTATCCCAACCTAGACCCACGCCCACCTTTTTTAGACTGGGCGCTTCTTTTGATAAATTGATTCTTTCACCTTTTCCTAAATTAATTCCCATTTTTTCAGCCTCCTATTATGTATTCTAAGATAAAATTTAAGCCACGCTTAGACCAAAATTAGCACATAGGGCATTCAAGCCACCTTTAAAACCACTACCAATGGCATTAAACTTCCACTCCGCACCATTACGATAAATCTCTGCAACGACAATGGCTGTCTCAACGGAAAAATCTTCACCTAAGTCATAGCGAATGAGTTCAGTGCCGCCTTCTTCATTGAAAACACGAACGAAAGCATTACTAACTTGTCCAAAACTTTGTTTACGCGCATCAGCATCATGAATGGTAATAGTAAAAGCTATTTTATCAACATCAGCGGGAATGAGGGAAAGATCCATCTTAATTTGCTCATCATCACCATCGCCAGCTCCGCTACGATTGTCGCCAGTATGCACGATGGCACCTTGAGCGCCTTTGGTATTATTATAAAAGACAAAATCCTTTTCATCTTTAACTTTGCCCGTAGCCCCTAAAACAAAGGCAGAGGCATCAAGATCAAAATCCAGGCCACCATCATACTTATTAGTATCCCAACCCAGTCCGATCACAATTTTCTTAAGACCAGGATTGGTTTTTGTCAAATCTACCTTTTGTCCCTTACTTAAACTTACAGCCATAATAGTACCCTCCTACTTTTTTTATAGAGAAACTGTTTCTCAGGTATATCTTTTTGCTAAAGCACTAATCGAAACATCCTGTGTACTTTCACCAAGAGCGCCAAATTTCCATTCCCCTTGGTGGCGGTATACTTCACCGACAATGAGCGCTGTCTTACCAGCATAACTATCAGTCAGATTATATCTGGTTATTTCTTGCATATTAGCTTTATTAACTACGCGAATAAATGCATTTTTAATCATGCCAAAATCCTGTTTGCGCTTTTGGCAATCATAAATATTCACCACAAAAACTATTTTATGTACATCACTTGGTACTTTATTTAACTGAATTAAAACTTGCTCATCATCACCGTCACCACCACCAGTACGGTTATCCCCTAAATGAGTCACACTACCACAAGGGCTTTTCAAGTTATTAAAAAAAATCATATGTTCTTTGCGTGTAAATTTCCCATTGGCATCTAGCAGCAATACGGATGCATCACAATCAAACTCGGCCTTTTTGCCACCAAATAAGCCACTAAGAAATCCACCGCCACCACTTGATTGTTCTACTGGATCCCAACCGAGTCCAACAATCAGTTCGGAAAGCCCGGCATTGCCTTTAGTTAAATCAATTTTTTGACCTTTTTGCAAACTTATCGCCATAATTGACTCCCTTCACACCTAACACATAATGGTTATACTTATTAATTCGTTTAAATGCAGTTTAAATCCTCCATTCTTTAATATTTTTTTACGCTCAATAAGAATATTATGCCAATTTTAATGCTATTATATTCCTGTTCAATGCTATTTTTCTCTTATTTAAGTAAAGAAGACGTCTTCGGTAGACCCAACCTAAACTTCTCCGGGTCTTAACTCCCCCCACCCCTTCATTAAATGCATTTTCCCCGCCCAGCTATCGCGCTAGGTATCTTTATTAAATAAATAGCCCACCGATTAAAACGGCAGGCTATTTATCATCTATTTAAACATATTAAACATCGATTTTATTCCAGCTTTAATATCATCTTGTGATTCTTCATTAACCTTATCGACTGGCTCAGGCGTGATCGGGTCAACAACCTTTCCTTCCATCTTCATCTTATCTAACACTTTTTCATATATTTTATCGACCATTTCCTGCTCAGCATTGATGTTTTTTTCTTCAAGGAACTGGCGGAGAAATTTACTTCCCCCATGTGCCTTATAATATTCATACTGTTTTTCAGTGACTTTTAAACTGATCGTCTTCTTTAGTTCTGTACCGACAGCCCACATTTATAAAATCCCCTCGCATTGCTAAATTGGCTCTCAGGTATAACCTCACACCGGAACTGCTCGGCTATGTACTTATGCAAGGCAATCCCACCCCCACCAGCAAGGTAAACCACATCTATATCCCTATGATTCCATCCTGCAACTGTTATACCTTTAACTATCTCAGTAGCTAATTTTTTATATTCTTTTTTGGTATCGGCTTCAATCCTAGAAGTGTATTCTCTGACCTGGTGCGGAAGACAAGTAATATGTAATTTGTCATGAATGGGAGTTAACAGTTTTAAATATGCACTATTCATACCCCAATCACGGCTGCCGCTTTTATCTGTTATGAAACGGTTTTTATCCATCAATACAAAATCTAAAGTTTTTTCACCAATATCGATAATGCCCACACGCTTACCCGCTAAAGGACTGCTTGCCTTACCTTCATCATTTAGTATTAGGTCAAAATATGCACTAGCTCCTTGAGGTAGTATATTAATGTCCGTCAATTCGATCGTTCTTTTTTTACCGCAAAACATGATATTATGAGTGCCTTTCAGTAATTGCAGGTCGCGCTTATGGTTTTTTAGATCACTAACAGGTAAACCAATTACTACTGACCCCGAATAATCACCTTCAGTAGATAATGAAATAGCTGTTAAAATAGACAACTTATGGCGTAGCATATCGAATGTATCAAAAGTTCCTGTTCCGCCTTCAACCAGCGCTAAGTTCCCAATAAAATACTTTTCTCCATCAGCCTCAATTTCAAGGTTATCCATGACATTACCAGCCATCGTAAATTCCCTTTCGGTATACTCGCTGAACACCGATGGGAAAATAATGTCCCCTGGAAAAACTTTTACGAACCCAAAACCAACATCAATTCCTAACATAAAACTACCTCCCAAATTAGTATTACTTTTGTAATACGTTTGTAATATCATTATAATAAATCATCGTTAAAATGTCAACAAAGTCTCTTATATTGTGGTATTACTTTTGTATTACTTTTGTATTACTATGTAATTGCAAAATATTATAATACCAAGTAATTTCATAGTTATTGGGAAGAAATCTAATTGCTGTCCTAAATAGCCGAGCAATTTTATATGCATTAATCCTCAATATTGTCTAACATAGCGTTATTGTAAAGTATATAATTAATGGTGAATGATCTGAATCTAACATAATTCACTGCGTTTGTTTATTTATCTTTATTATATGTTAATAACCATTCTCCGTAATTGCTTTTTATTAAAAAATATCATTTGTTTCGATGCTGTGATTATTATAAATAAATAATCACAGCATCACCTGTCAATACTTACTAGCAGCACTACTTATAGATAAGCAAACAAAAAGAACCACCCTACTCAATTAAGAGCAAGGTGGCAGATTATTGACAAAACGCAGGCCTATTTGCCCGTATATTAACATTTAATTGCATTTTGTAAAATACTAGCGAACGAAGTTGATGCCTTCTTACTTAAACCGTCCTTAGGTTTTTGAAAATCTTGCTTATAGTGATCGCAAGCAGGTTGTGCAAGTGCTACTTTCAAAATAATATCAATCACCTTCCTTGGTTGTTAATAAGACTTATTGAATATCATTATAACACACATTATGACTTTTTTTGCGTATCATTGACATATATCGACAAATATTTAATGATAAAGCAACAAATCTATTGTAGCAACCTATTAAAAATATGCACTAATAACCCCATCGTAGCTACGCCTGTGGCTGTCAGTCCGCACAGAATCAACAAATTAATCTTCCTTATAAAAGACAATACGTCGTTCTATACAATTGCCGGCAATTTGAGCCACATGAATTTGAAATAAAAAAAAAGCCGCTAACTCAAAATTAAGAGAAGGCGGCTTTCATGTGGATAAGCCTGTTAACAATATGAATAATTTGTGGATAATTTTTATTAGGTCATAGTACTACCCCCAGGAATGTTTCAATTGTCAAGTAAATTAGGATAGTTCAACCGTCCGGACATACCGGACGGTTTATAATGTCCTCGCTTGTCAAGACACGAAATTTGATTTTCTAAGATAACTCCTCCTTCGATTTTATAGATGTTATGCTGCTGCCTCATGGCGGCAAGAATAGACCGAGCTAGGGGTAACATCA